>Ga0315280_10010902_pt1 | contig 11280 bp, 14 predicted proteins | sample YL17G06_40_MG_FD_203697 | JGI IMG/M metagenome (GOLD analysis project Ga0315280, IMG submission 203697) | Sediment microbial communities from Yellowstone Lake, YNP, Wyoming, USA - YL17G06_40 | ecosystem: Environmental > Aquatic > Freshwater > Lake > Sediment | place: USA: Wyoming | collected... | reverse complement strand
TTGAAGTAATTTTTTCAAAACCACAAAAAACCATTACCCCCGGACAGTCAGTAGTTTTTTATTATAATAATGAGCTGCTGGGTGGGGGAGTAATAGAAAAATAATGCTCAAATACTTAAAAAGATTTAACATTTTAGGTAATATTATAAACTTTTTCGCTTTTATATTATTTCTTATTGCTCTCTATTTTCTTTTTACTCGGGGGGTTTTACATTTTTTAGGATTGTTGATTTTTTCCTTAGTTTTGCTTACCCCTAGAATTATTTATTCAAAAATAAATAGTGAGAATCAAATTTTTCATCCAGAAACTCTTACGCGAGTTGAAGTATTGGTTACCTCGGCAATTATTATAAATGTATTAGGTTATTTATGGCTTTTTGATAAAGGTTTTTATTACTTCATTGAATATGATACTTTTGTTCATTTTGTCGCTCCAATTTGTATAACCTTAACATTAACAATACTTTTACTTATCTACTATAATTTTAAAAATAAAAAAGTTAATAAAACTAAATTTGTTTTAAATCTGGCAATAATTACCGCTATTTACACTTTGTTCTGGGAAATCTTTGAATATTTAATGGACATAATTTTTCATGTCGGTTTATTTGGTCAAGAAGGTCAACCTTTGGATACTTTTTATGACGTCACTGCTGATTTATTAAGTATCCCGGTTGTTAGTGTTATTATTTATAAATATTTTGATTATTTAACTCCACGCTTTTCAAAAATTAAAAATTTCGTTAAGATATATAAAGATGACTTCAAACGATTTAAGGACAAAATATCTTAATTTTTTTAAGAAAAAAGGGCATGCAATAATTCCTTCGGCTTCTTTAATTCCAGAAAATGATCCTTCGGTTTTATTTACCACCGCGGGAATGCATCCTTTAGTGCCTTTTTTATTAGGCGAAAAACATCCGGCTGGCCAACGTCTAGTTAATTATCAAAAATGCCTAAGAACTAGTGATATTGATGAAGTTGGTGATAATCATCATTTAACCTTTTTTGAAATGCTTGGTAATTGGTCACTTGGCGACCTCGCCGCACCCGATGGTATCGGCGGGGCAGGCTATTGGAAAAAGGAAGCAATAAACTGGAGTTGGGAATTTTTAACTGATAAAAAGTGGTTAAATTTAGATCCTGATAAATTTGCAGTATCGATTTTTGCTGGCGATGAAGATTCTCCTTTTGATCAAGAATCATTTGCTATTTGGAAAAAAATTGGTTTTTCAGAAAATAAAATCGCCAAACTTGATAAAGAAGAAAACTGGTGGCCAGCTAGCGGTCATCAACTAGGTCCTCAAGGCCCCTGTACTGAAATTTTTTATTGGACTGGTGATAAACCAGTACCAGAAAAATTTGATCTAAAAAATAATTACTGGTTTGAAATCTGGAATGATGTTTTTATGCAGTATAATAAAATTGATGAATATCAATTTGTTCCGTTGAAACAAAAGAATGTTGATACGGGGATGGGCTTAGAAAGGACCTTAGTTGCTTTAAACGAGTTAAACAATGTTTATGAAATAGATACGCTAAGACCGATTTTAGATAAAATCATCGTTCTTTCAGCTGCTAAAACAAAAAATAAAGCCATGAGAATAATTGCCGATCATTTACGGGCAGCGGTTTTTATAATCGCTGATGGTGTTATACCCTCCAATGTTAAACAAGGCTATGTTCTACGACGTTTACTACGTAGAGTTATCCGTTATAACAAAGACATTGGCTTTCCCAAGGATAGTCTAAGTGAATTAGTAAAAATTGTGATAAAGACAAATAAAGAATATTATCCTGAATTAGAAAAAAATGAAAAATTGATTATTAATGAAATTGAAAAAGAAGAAAATAAATTTAATGAAACTTTAGAAAAAGGTTTAAAAAAAATTGCAAAATTCCCGGTTGGCTATAAAATTACTGGTAAGGATACATTTGCTTTAAGCGCGACTTTTGGATTTCCCCCTGAAATGACTATCGAAGAAGCGAAGGCTCGTCATTTATCCGTTAATGAAGAAAAAATAATGAAAGAATTTAAGGAGGAATTTCAAAAACACCAAAAACTCTCCCGCACTGCTTCAGTAGGAATGTTTAAAGGGGGACTAGCCGGTCAGAGTGAAATTATTATTAAATATCATACTGCTACCCATTTACTACATGCTGCCTTAAGGCAAATTTTAGGTGATCATGTTGAACAAAAAGGAAGTAATATAACTGATGAGCGATTAAGATTTGATTTTTCTCATTCAGAAAAGTTGACAAGCGAGGAAATTAAAAAAGTTGAAGATTTGGTAAATAAAAAAATTAAGGAAAACCTGCCAGTTATTTATCAGGAAATGTCTTTAGTTGATGCCCAAAAATCCGGAGCCATTGGTTTATTTGCCAATAAGTATGGCGATAAAGTTAAAGTTTACACTATCAAGGGTTTTTCTAAAGAAATTTGCGGAGGACCACATGTGGTAAGGACAGGGGAGTTGGGTAATTTTAAAATAACTAAAGAAGAGGCTTCTTCCGCTGGCATCCGAAGAATAAAAGCAATTTTACAATAATATATTAAATTTTCTATTGACAATAATTTAAATAATATTATAATTAAAATAATTAAAATTTTATTAATAAATTGAGTAAATTCTGCTAAAATATGAGAAAAAGTTAAAAACGCGGCAGGATTTTAGCAAGAATTACTTTTTTTGTTATAAGTGATGATAAACGACGATCAAACGACTTTTGCCCAAAATACTAAGGGCTTTATTGAAACAAAAGGAATAGTAGTAGAATTACTTCCCGCTACTACCTTTAAAGTTAGACTGGGAAATGGTCATGAAATTTTAGCGCATCTTTCAGGGAAAATACGGATGAATAAAATTAAAATAATTCCTGGTGATAGTGTAAAAATTGAAATGAGTCCTTATGATTTAAAAAAGGGGAGGATTACTTATCGTTATTAAATTAAAATGAAAGTTCGTGCTTCTGTAAAAAAAATTTGTAAAGAATGTAAAATAATTCGCCGTAAAGGTCGCTTAGTTTGTATTTGTAAAAATCCAAAACATAAACAACGACAAGGCTAATAATTAAATTCTCAATTAACCAATTAGTCAATTAATCAATTAATTTTATGGCAAGAATTGCCGGAGTTAATTTACCAAATGATAAAAGAATAGAAATAGGTTTAACCTATATTTATGGTATTGGCAGACCGTCAGCTCAAAAAATTTTAAAAGAAGCTGGTATTAATCCGGAGATCAGAGTTAATAAATTATCAGATACCGAGATCAATAAATTAAGAACAATAATTGAAGGTAAATATAAAGTTGAAGGTGGTTTAAAAAGAGAGGTTTTGGGAAATATAAAAAGATTAAAAGAAATTGGTAGTTATCGTGGCGGTCGTCATGTTAAAAATTTGCCAGTCCGTGGTCAAAGAACAAAAACTAATTCTCGAACTGTCCGAGGTAATGTTCGAAAAACAATGTTTAGTGGTCGTCGGCCAGCCGCTCAAAAAACTTAATTTTAATTTTTAAAAATGTCAGCTGATAATATTACAAAAGAGAAAATAGTCACCGAGCAAACCTCTAACTTGATTAGGGGTAAGGGAAAAAAGAAAAAAGCCATTCAACGAATTATTAAAAGAGGCCAGGCGCATATTAAAGCAACGTATAATAATACAATTATCACTATTACTGATCAAAATGGTAATGTTTTAAGTTGGTCGACCGCTGGTGCTTGTGGTTTCAAGGGTCCTAAAAAAGCCACTCCTTATGCAGCAAGTATAATTGTTAAAGAGGTAGTTGAAAAAATAAAAAAATATGGCGTCCAAGAAGTTGATGTCTTTTTAAAGGGAGTCGGCGCGGGTCGAGAAAGCGCTGTTCGAGCGCTTCATGCTAATGGCATTAATGTAATGTCAATAAAAGATGTGACGCCCATTCCTCATGGCGGTTGTCGTCCACCCAAACCCCGTCGGGTTTAAAATTAATAGTTTAATAGAATAATAGTCTAATTGCTTTCACGTTAATCCATTTAAACAATTAGTCTATTAATCAATTAGTCAATTATTTTATGGCACGAAATCTTGATCCTAAATGTAAACAATGCCGTCGTTTAGGCGAAAAACTCTTTTTGAAAGGAGAGCGTTGTTTTTCTAATAAATGCACTTTTATTAAAAAAAATTATCCACCTGGTTTACATGGTCAAAAAACTAAAGTAAGAAAAATGACTGGTTTTGCTCAACAACTTAGAGAAAAGCAAAAAGCCAAAAAAATTTTTGGCATTTTAGAAAAACAATTTCATAATTATTATAAAAAAGCAAAAATGATGAAAGGTAATACCGCTCAAAATTTATTACAATTATTAAATCTAAGATTTGATAACATTATTTTTAAAGGAGGACTGGCACCATCCCGCCAATCAGCTAGATTATTGATTAGTCATGGTCATTTTCAAATTGATGGTCAAAATGTAAATATTCCTTCTTATCAATTAAAACCCGGCCAACAAATAACTATCAAAGATAAAGTAAAAAATAAGAAATATTGGCAAGAATTATTACCTCATCTAATAAAAAAAGAACGACCAAATTGGCTTGATTATGATGAAAAAAACCTTAGCTTAAAAGTTCTTAATAAACCTACTGAGAAAGATTTGGAAAATATTTTCGATCCTACTTTAATAATTGAATACTATTCTAAATAATTAATTTATAAATTATTTCCTATTTTATAGGAGGAGAAAAAAATATGTTTATTAAAAATATCCCCTTACCCAAAAAAATTGATTATTACAAATTAGGTGAAAATAAAGCTGAAGTTATTATTGAGCCTTGTTATCCTGGCTATGGTGTGACTTTAGCCAATGCCTTACGCCGCGTATTGCTTTCATCTTTGGAAGGGGCAGCAGTTACTTCATTTAAAATTAAAGGTGTTCAACATGAATTTTCAACGATTCCTTATGTTAAAGAAGATCTGGTAGAAATAATTCTCAATTTAAAAAAATTGCGAATTAAACTATATAGTGATGAACCAATTAAATTAGAATTAATTGCCAAAGGTGAGAAAAAAATAACTGCTGCTGATATCACTCCTAATTCTCAAGTGGAAATAATCAATAAAAATTTAGTAATTGCCACTTTAACCGATAAAAAGGCTGTTTTGGAAATGGAAATTTTTGTAAATAAAGGGCGGGGTTATGTAACAGTTGAATCTCGTGAAAAAGAAAAATTAGAAATCGGAACTATTGCCATTGATTCATTATATTCACCCGTAATTAATGTTGGCTTTGAAATTGAGAATGTTCGAGTTGGTCAAAAAACTGATTTTGAAAAAATTATTTTAACTTTAGAAACAGATGGTGCTATTACCCCACAAGAAGCAATCGAACAAGCTGCTAAAATATTAGTTGAGCATTTTCAACAAATTTTAAATCCGCCAGCCCAAGAGTCAATTGAAGAAAAAACAGAAGTGGTCGAGGAACCAAAAATGATGATAGATATTGAAACTCAGCCTCTACCGAAAAGAAAAAGAGGTCGCCCTAAGAAAAATATTTAATATAATATTAAAATGAAACATCGGGGTAAGAAAAAAATTTTATCAAGAAAAAGAGGAGCAAGAAAGTCTTTAATAAAAAATTTAGCTCAATCTTTAATTTTTTTTGAACAGCTTCAAACATCAGAAGCTAAAGCAAAAACAATAAAAGCCGTGGTCGAAAAATTAATAACTATAGGTAAAAAAAATAATTTAATTGCTCGCCGAAAACTTTTAAGTTTTTTAAATAATGAGAAAGCGGTAAAAAAAATTTTTGAGGTATTAGCACCTAAATATTTAAATCGCAATGGCGGTTATTTAAGAATTAATAAGACTACTAGATTTAGAAAAGATGGTACGCCTTTGGTAATAATCAAATTTATTTAAATAATTATCATGAACAGTGAAGCAAAACAAAAAATTAACAGGAAAACTTATCAATTTGATGCGGGAAAAATAAGTGCTGGCCGACTAGCGGCGATAACTGCAAAAATATTAATCGGTAAAAATAAAGTAGATTTTCAATCCCACCTCGATCAAGGGGATTTTGTTCAAATTAAAAATATAACTAAATTAAACTTTACTGGTAAAAAATTGAAACAAAAAAAATATTATCGAGTGAGTGGTTATTTGGGTGGAATTAAATTCGAAAGATTAGAGGAATTACTTAAAAAAAGTCCTGGTCAGCTATTTAAAAAAATGGTTTATAATATGTTACCTCATAATAAATTAAGAAAGCAGCGTTTAAAAAGATTAATTATTAAATAAATGCCAAGAAAAAAAAGATTAAAAAGTGAAGAAAAACCTTTACGAAAAGTTGCTCCTAAAGAAGAAATTCCGCTAAAGAATATTACTCGTAAAAAAATTGAGTTTATTTATGCGGTAGGAAAAAGAAAAACTTCAACTGCTCGGGTGCGTCTTTATCCTCAGACAACTTTCGAAAAAGAGTTTTTTATCAATCAAAAAAAACTTAAAGATTATTTTCCTTATTTTGAATATCAAAAAATTGTTAACGAACCCCTTAAAAATACCGGCCTAGAAAATAAATTTTATATTACTATTAAAGTCAAAGGTGGAGGTAAACATAGTCAAGCTGAAGCTTGTCGACACGGAATTGCACGTGTTTTAATAAAATATAATTCAGATTATCGTAAGGTTTTAAAAGCCAAAGGGTTTTTAACTCGTGATTCACGGATGAAAGAAAGAAAAAAACCAGGCCTAAAGCGTGCTCGTCGCGCTCCACAGTGGCAGAAACGCTAGAATTAATTAGATATCTTAAGCCCCGCCAAAAAAATAGATTTGACGGGGTTTATAACATTAATTCAATGAATGACCAAGGTAAAAAAAATCTTACTAAAAATACTGCTTATTATATTGCTGCCCTTATTCTTCAAAAAATTATTTCTTTTGCCTATTTTTCTTTTATTGCCACCCGCCTTGGTTCAGAGAATATTGGCAAATATTTCTTTGCCCTTTCTTTCACCGCCATTTTTAGTATTTTCATAGATGTCGGATTAATTAATATTTTAATCCGCAATACCGCGAGAGATCCTTCTGAAGCCCAAAAATTACTTTCATTAAATTTAGCCATTAAATTACCACTGGCTTTTTTTATTTATTTAGTAGTTATTAGTCTAGGTTTTCTCTTGGGCTATTCTGGTCAGCTCCGGTTGATGATTGCTATCACTGGCATAATTATGATGGTTGATAGTTTTACTTTAACTTTTTATGGCGTATTTCGAGGTTTTCATAATTTACGTTTTGAAAGCCTGGGGACGGTTATCTTCCAAATTATCGTAGCAACCAGTGGTTTAATAATAATTTATTTCACTCGTGAACCAATTATTTTACTTTTAGCCATTTTATTAGCTAGCTTATTTAACTTTTTCTATTCACTTTTTTTAGTCAGATTAAAACTTCATTTAAAAATAAAACTTTTATTTAAGAAAGACGAGATTTTTAATCTCTTGAAAACTACTATTCCTTTTGCTTTAGCAGGAATTTTTACGAAAATTTATGCATATATTGACACAGTTTTCTTATCACTTTTCAGCACCAGTAAAGCCATCGGGCTTTATAGTCTTCCTTACAAAATGACTTTTGCCTTGCAATTTATTCCTTTAGCTTTTATGGCTTCCCTTTACCCGCTTTTTTCTTCTTATTTTAATAAAGATCATTTACAACTTGCTAAATTTTATGAAAAATCTCTTTATTATTTACTGATTATTGTTTTACCGATTGTTTTCGGTATAATTATTTTAGGTGACCAAATAATTTTAAAAATTTATGGTCTGGAATATCAGCCATCAATTTTATCTTTGCAAATATTAATGCTTGGTTTGATTTTTGTATTTTTAAATTTTCCTGCCAGTTATCTTTTAAATGCTTGCCACCAACAGAAAAAACTTACTCAAAATATAGGTTTAATTATGATATTTAATATAATCTTAAATTTAATTTTAATTAAATATTTAAATCTTAGTTTTATTGGGGCAAGTTTTGCTTCCAGTCTATCAAGTATTATTTTATTTTTAATGAATTTTTATTTGACATTAAAAATTATAAAATTTAATCTCGTCAATTTTTTGATCAAATTAGGTAAATTAACCATTTGTCTTTTAGTGATGGTCGGGGTTATTATTTTTATAAAAAATCAATTACCTCTTATTTTTAATATCATTATCGCTGGCCTCAGCTATACGATTTTTATTTTTTTAACAAAAAGCGTAACTAAGGCCGATCTAAAAATTTTATTTCAATCAATATTTAATAAGACTTATGAGGAAAACCCTCCTGATCACTCTTGAATTCCCACCATTTGCTGGCGGCGTCGGCTATTATTATTTTAATTTAGTAAAAAGACTACCAAATGAAAAAATTTGTGTTCTTACTAATGAAACAAAAACTCTAGCAGAAAATATAAATTTTAAAATATATCGACAAGTTCTTTTGACTAAATTGCCAATTTGGCCCAAATGGTTGTTCGCTTTATTTAAAATTGCTACGCTTGTTAAAAAAGAGGGGGTTGAATTAATTTGGGTCGGCCAAGTCTTGCCAATAGGGACAATGGCCTTAATTCTAAAAAAATTCTTAAAGTTAGATTATTTAGTTTCGTGTCACGGCACTGATATTCTAACTGCTCAAAAAAAACAAAGAAAGAGAGAATTATTAATTAAAATTCTGAGAGAGGCAAAAATAATAACTGCCAATAGCAAATACACACAGCAAGAGATTGTTAAATTAGGCATCTCTCCAGAAAAAATTATCATCATCTATCCCTGTGCTAACGATTTACCGCCAATTGACCCAATAAAAAAAGATAAATTATTAACAAACTATAATTTAAAAAATAAAAAAATTTTATTAAGTGTTGGTCGTTTAGTACCGCGTAAAGGTTTTATAACAATTATCAATATATTTCCTGAATTATTAAATATATTTCCAAATCTTATTTATTTAATAATTGGTCAAGGGCGATTAAAAGAAAAACTTGAACAACAAATTTCCAGTTTAAATTTAAACAATGCAATTAAAATTTTAGATAATATTAGTAATGAGGATTTATCATATTTTTACGATTTAGCTGATATTTTCATTTTGACTCCAATAAATCTGGCGACTGAAGTCGAGGGCTGGGGAATGGTTTTTTTAGAAGCCAGTCTTTTTGCCAAACCGATTATTGCCTCGGCCACTGGTGGAATACCTGAAGCAGTGTTAGCAAATAAAACAGGGATTTTGATTAATCCTGAAAATCCCCAAGAAATAACCCAAGCAATAATTAAATTATTAACTGACAAAAATTTTGCAAATTTTTTAGGTGAAACAGCAAAAAAATATGTCCTGACAAACTTCCGCTGGTCAAAAGAAGTTAATAAATTATTAAATATTTTAAAATAAATTATGGCTAAGCAAAATAATAATTTTAAAATTGATTTATTAATGTTTAATATGTCTTCTTATAGTGAGTGGCGGAAAGGGGTTAATAATCGTAATTATCAATTTTTAATTAATTTATTGGAAAATGAACGGGTTAATAAAATTCTAGCCGTTGACTATCTTCCCTTTACCTTAAAAAGAACCTTAAAAAATTATAAGGAAAATATTTTAGAAAATCTACCAACCGAGGAAGTTATTAAGAGAAACTTATTGAGTAAATTAACAAAAATTACTGACCAATTATTTGTCTATTCTACTATTAAATCGTTCATTTATCCAAATTTAGTTATAAAGGAATTAAAAAAAATTTTAAATTTATTAAATTTTACTAATCTTATAACTTGGTCATGTTTTCCACTGTGGCTTGATTATTATCATGCTTTTCAGGAAAAAATAACGGTCTTTGATACAATTGATAATTGGGCCGAACACCCTTCTTATCTAAAAATTAAAGATAAGATTTTAAAAAATTATCAAAAGATCTCTCAAGATGTTGATTTAATTTTTACGGTCTCAGAAGAAGTGCAAAAAGTTTTTCCTAACCGTCAAAAAATTATCTGGTTACCAAATGGAGTAGATTTTTCACATTTTCAGAAAGAATACAATTTAATTAATCGTGACATCGGTGATTTAAAAAAACCAATTATTGGCTACATAGGTGTTATCCAAGACAAACTTGATTTAGATTTATTAAAACAAATAGCGGAAAAGTATCGGGAAATATCAATCGTTTTAATTGGACCGGTTTGGTATAATTATATTATCAAGGAAATGGAAAAATTTTCTAACGTTTATTTTTTGGGTTTTAAAAGCTATCAAGAATTACCAATGTACTTACAACAATTTGCCGTGGCAATAATCCCTCATAAAGTTGATAAATTTTCTCTTTCAACCAATCCGATGAAGCTTTATGAATATCTTGCTTGCGGTAAACCAGTGGTAACAATCTATCAAAAAGAATTAGAAACATTTACTCCTTATATTTATTTAGCTAAAAATAACGAGGAGTTTATCAACTTTATTAATCAAGCATTGACCGACGACAGTTTAATTTTAAAAGAAAAAAGGCAAGAATTAGTAAAAGAACAAACTTGGAAAAAAAGAGTGAATATAATGTTAGATTATATTTTTCAAGAATTAGGTTATTAAATTATGATTTCAATAATTATAGTTTCTTGGCAAGTAAAAGATTTATTGAGAAAATGCTTATCTTCAATCTACCAATTCGAAAAAAGTATTTCTTGGGAAATTATTGTAGTCGATAATGCTTCCTCTGATCAAACTGATTTAATGATTCAACAAAATTTTCCTCAGGTTAGATTTATCGGTTTAAAGAAAAATTATGGTTTTGCTTATGCCTGTAACCGAGGCGGGGAGGTAGCTCAGGGAGATTATTTTCTTTTTTTAAATCCAGACACTGAGTGGCATGAAGAAATTTTTCCAAAAATTATCAATTTTATAGAAGAGCAAAAAAAATTAGGTGTTTTAGGGATTAAAATACTGAATCCAAATTTAACTGTTCAACGTTCAGTTAGAAAATTACCAACCTTATTATCGCAAATTTTTATTTTAACTAAACTCCATTTATTTTCTAAAAAACTGATTAAAGATTATCTTTGCTTAGATTTTGATTATCAAAAAACGCAAAATGTTGATCAAGTTGCTGGCACCTTTTTCTTAATTAATAAAATGTTATACAAAAAAATCGGTGGATTCGATGAAAATTTTTTTATTTGGTTTGAAGAAGTAGACTTTTGTTATCAATGTCTTAAATTAGGCTATAATAATTATTATTTTGCCAGGACTTCCATTATTCATCATGGCGAAGAAA
>Ga0315280_10010901_pt1 | contig 11281 bp, 9 predicted proteins | sample YL17G06_40_MG_FD_203697 | JGI IMG/M metagenome (GOLD analysis project Ga0315280, IMG submission 203697) | Sediment microbial communities from Yellowstone Lake, YNP, Wyoming, USA - YL17G06_40 | ecosystem: Environmental > Aquatic > Freshwater > Lake > Sediment | place: USA: Wyoming | collected... | reverse complement strand
GTCCGGGCATTCCAACTCCTGGAGGCGTGTCCAGTACGCTGAAACCCGATTCGGCCATATCCCCTTGATTTACAATGAGTTCCTCGCCTTCTCAAAAAGGAACTTCGGTCTAAAACGGCGGTAGCAAGCTCACCGCACTCCACATGTTGGCCCCATTCTCGTTTGTCGGGAGAATATGACGTTCTGCTGTTCGGGGTATGCGTTTCAGGAGTCGCCGGTTGCACGGATTACACGGGTTTATTTTTGGCTAATCCGATTTCGCCGAGGCTTTCGACACGGTGGGTGAGGTCGCGGCGGCATCGGCGCTTGTTGTCTTCGCGGGCGCGAGCGGCGGGCGAAGGCGCGGGTCGGACAAATCCAGCCGGTACATGATCTGGTTATAGTTATAGCGCGGCGTTTGGTCGGGGTTGCCCGAGAACGTGTTGGCGTAAGTCCCTTCGAAATAGATCACGCGGCCGCCGTCCTGATCGAAGAAGGGATGCTGAACGGGATTGTAGAAGGTGTATTTGTCGTGGGTGACGATTTTCTTCGCATAGCGCCAGGGGCCGGTGGGCGAGTCGGCTTCGGCAAACCAGACCTCACCCAGAAACGAAGGCGTGCCCAACACTTGCACCGCGATGATGATCCATTTCTTTCGCCAGGCATTCCAGTTGATCGAACCGGAATGAAGCACGACTGCCTTCTGCGTTTCGACGTCCCGGAGTTGATCGCGGGCCTCGTCGGGCTTGATCTGGTCGGCCTTGATCAGTTCGTCCTCGCGCACGCCGTCAACAAAGTCCGTGTCGGCCTTCCAGCCCCAGATCAGCTTTCCGGCGGCGTCTCGCTCGACCTTCGCATTGGCTTGGCTGTAGCGACTGCCGGCCGCGAGACACGTGAAGGCTTCGTAGCTTGATTGGTCGGCGAGGTGCGTGAGATCGGCTTTGACGCGCGCCGTGACATACGGTGTTGGAAACAAGAAGTACTCGGTTCCATTTTCCTTCGACCGGATGGGATGAGCACGCGGGCAGCGCCATTTGTCGTTGAGCTCGAATTCGGTGTGCTTCTTGAAGATTTCTTCCTGCTCATCCCAGATGGCCAGTCCATGCTCGAGCATTTCGCCGAGGCTTTTCATTCGCGCGTAGTGGGCGATCATGCGCTCGCGGCCGTCCGCGTCAGGAGCGATCAGGATACCGTCAAGCCACATCAACCCCGCGTCCTTCGTCGGACACATCTTCTTGCTGAAGCCGTCAGCGTCGGTCCAGTAGGTCAGGTCAACTCCGGCGCTCGGATCGAGCCCACCGCGATCGGGCGGCAGCGAAGTCGCTCCCGACGTCTGGAACTGTCCGAGCGGATAGCGCACCCGCGACGTGTCGCCCCAGAACCAATAAATCTTCTCGCGCCACGGCACGGCCAACACTGAATCCTGACCGACGACCTGCGCATTGAGCAGAGGCTTTTGGATGGGAGCGCGTTCGCCGACGAGCACGCTGTCGCGGTAGATGCCCTCGCCCGTGATGCGATAGAGCCGCTCGGCGATATTCGCGCGCTTGATCTTGAGCTCGGCGCTTCCGCCTTCTTTCACGTCCAGCGTCCTGCCCGCAAATCCAAAACCATCTTTGGGAAACGCGTAGCCGTGACTCTGCACGGAGAAGAAGACCTTTTGATTCATCAAGCCCGGTTCATAAAACGCCACGATGCCGTTGCTGTCCGTGTAGTAGCAAATACTATTCGTGGTCTTGAGCTCAACCAACGGCACGCCGCGGCCGGTCTGCTCGTCAACGACTTTGATCTTGAAATAGCGACTCGATTCCGGCGCCGCGAACGATCCGCATGTCGCCAGCACCACAAAGGCGAGAACCACCATTCTCGATGGCCGACAACCCCAGCAGGCGAACATGAAGACCTCCTTTTCGCCGTTTGTGTCGCCCCCTGATGCAGCCAACGCAACAGCGTAGTCAAATCCTTCGCTGTCAGAACCGCCGCCGAGAATCGGTCACACCGCCACGGGTCAGCATTTGGCCCCCCTATTGTGTTGGTGTGTACTAAGGATTATAATCGCTGGCGCGAAACACATCCCCCTGGCTGACCGTGCCGTTCGTCGGATCGTAGAGCACCCAATCCTTCAGATACGGATCGCCGCCGTAGAACAGGCCGGGCGAGAAGCCTCGGTAAACGCCGCGCGTGTCGTTCACGAGATTGGGACCGTTGCTGGCCAGCGACCAGACCGTCGCGGGATCGGGCGTGAGGGGATAGGAGGTGTAGCGATAGCTCCGCCGCACGCCGTACAGCGGCTCGGGCACCAGCGGCGGCAGAAACGGGTCGGGCGGAATCGAGCTGAGATAAGCCACGGGCGTGGTGAGCGGCCGCAGCTGCCAGACACCGCGCGTGGACACGTCAATGAAATCGGGATAGGCTTGGTTGTCCGAGCGATAGGCCTCCAACGCTTCGGCGAGAACGCGCAGGTCGTTTTTCACGCGGGCGACCTTCGAGCGCGCCTGGGCTTCGAGCAGATTGGGGACGGCCATCGCGGCGAGGATGGCGATAATCGCCACCACGATCAGAAGCTCGATGAGGGTGAAGGCGTTCCGCTGATTCATGGTGCAAGCCAATCCCTTCGTGGCCGTTGCCGATGAGGCCGGACGTCGCTCAGAAAACAATCGAAACCCGGCCGCCTGAAAGGCGGGACTACAAACCCCTATTGTTCGACCCGTTTGTCCACGCGGTCCTTGATCGCCTGCCTGAACCTTTCAAAATCCTGGGGCGGAAAACGAGGGCGCGAGGATTCCAGCATGCGATCAATGGCCTTGTGGCGCATCATTCGTTGAATCGGCCTGAGGACGAGGCGCTGCTTGTCGGTCAGGGCTTCGTCGGTCTTTTTGTTGAAGGCAACGAGCTCGTCCACGGTCGTGGGGAACCGCTGCCAGATCGCCTCGATCTTCTTTTCCTGTTCCGGGGTGACGCCGAGCAAAGTTTTGCCGAGCGCGTGCATCTCTTCGCGGATCTTCTGTTCGTCGGCTTTCGAGATGGGAAGCGGCGGGGCGGCAGGCGGCGCGGGACGCGGCATCTTCCAGTATTTATAGGCGGGAACGACAGAAAGAAGGACAGCGGCGACGAAGAGAACCGTGAGCGGCCATTTCCTCGCCTGGCTCTTCGATTCTGCTCGGTCTGCACCCATCACCCAAACGCTCCCTCTGTGGGTTGTTCTTCAGAAAGAGATTCCACCAACCGGAAACGAAAACTGCGCCCTCTCGGAACGAGAGCGGCGTACAGCGATAATGATTGGAAATGTCCCACAAGACCGCGCGCGACGCAACCCCGTTCTGCATCCGACGGTTCATTCGCCAATCGGAACGAACGATTGATCATCGCTATAACGGCGCGGGCATCCTGCCGATGAATCTGACGGTCAGGATGCCCACGTCAACCGGGTTCGATGTCAATCCTGCAATTCGCTGTTTCTCAGTCCAGAAGCGGACGACGGCTTTGAAGCTTCAAAGGCACGTGCGCCTCGCCCTTCATTTCATCATTTCCTGAAGCAGCGGGTTCATGGCTTCGGCCCAAATCTCATAGCCCTTGGCGTTGGGATGGAGGCCGTCGGGCATAATGTCCTTGGGGATGTTGCCGTCGGCGTCGAGGAACTTTTTGCCGATGTCGAAATAGCGTACCGTTTTGCCGTCGTCGAGCTGGGCCAACTCCTTGTTGATCTCATCAATCTTCTTCTGAAGGACGGCGTCGCTGCGCGGGAAAATCGCAAGCAACAGAACCCTGGTGTTGGGCAACTTGGTGCGGATCGTCTCGACGATCTTGGCGTCGGCCTGGGCGATGGACTTGGCCGTGTTCGCGCCGGTGTTGTTCGTGCCGATCATCAGCACCGCGACCTTGGGGCTGATGCCCTCGAGCTCGCCGTTGAGGATCCGCCACAGAACATGCTGAGTCTGATCGCCGCCGATGCCGAAGTTGGCGGGATTGTACGGCTCGTAATTTTTCTTCCACACTTCTTGAGCGCCCCTCCAGCCTTCGGTGATCGAATCGCCGATGAAGAGCAGCCCGATGTTGCCCTGTTTCGCGCGGGCAACAAACTCGTCGTGCATCTTCATGAAGCGCTCATCCTTGCCGCCGCCCTTTGGCGCCGGGACACTGGGATCCGGCGGGGGTCCGGACGGTCTCGCTTTTGCCTTGGCCCCCGAGCCCGCCTTGCCGCCGCCCGCCTTCTTCTTGCCTGGAGCTCCCTCCGCGCCCATGGATTCGAACGCAACACTCACCAGCGCCAGCGACGCCACCAGTACTACGAGATGCTTGACCGACACCTTCATGTTCCTTGCTCTCCTTTCTTTTTGGACTGCGATTCGAGAATTGGAATTGGGAAACGCCGGGGGACTGTCAAGAGGACTTTTAGGTTCGCGGCTTCCCGCCATCCTCTCCGGCTAGGCGTTCTCGATGTCGGCGAGAGTATAGATGCTGGCGAGCGGATAGCCGGCTTCGGCGAGTTTCTCGGTTCCGCCCTGCTGGCGATCCACCACGCAGACAATCCTGATCACGTGGAGGCCCAAAGCGGACAGGGTGTTGGACGACTCGACGACTTGTCCGGCGGTTGTGATCACATCTTCGATGACCGCGATCTTCTCGCCGGGCCGAAAGCCGCCCTCCGCCAGGTTGCACGTTCCGTATTCCTTGGCTTTCTTGCGGACGAAGAGCGCCGGCAATCCGGTGTGCAGCGAAATCGCCGTGGCCAGCGGGATGCCGCCCATCTCCAGGCCGGCCAACCGCTCGACGCCTTCGGGCAACCGCGCGGCCATCTTCGCGGCCACCTCGCGCAGCAGCTCGGGATCGGATTCAAAGCGATACTTGTCGAAATAGCGGTCGCTGATTTTCCCCGAGCGGAGTTTGAACTGACCGAACAACAAGCACCGTTCGCGGATCTTTCGTTTGAATTCTCGCTCGTCCATTGTCTCACCCCTTGGTCAGTTTCAGGTTTCAAGTTTGCGTTCCGAGTTTCGAGTTCCGAGTCACGAGTTGGGAATTGCGGGCTGCAAGATGCAGCTCCCGGGCTAAAGCTCGCGGATTCACACGTCCGAATTTCACATTCACCCGCCGGAGCTCAAAACTCAACATTCAAAGTTCACCATTCAATATTCGTTTTTCAGGCTTCAGCCTTCGTCCTTCTTTTCGGCCAGTATCATGGCATAGGTGACCATGCGGCCGGGGCGGTCGCGTTCCGCGCGATAGGAGAAGCACAGCTCGCGATTGCCGGCCGTGCAGCAATTCGCCGCGTGAATCTGCGGGCTGGGCACTCCCGCCGATCTCAGCTGGCAGGCATTGAGAAGAATCAGGTCGAGCCGGTTGTCCACAACGATCCCCTCATAGTCAGGAAAAGCGGCGCGAAACCGTTGGGACAACTCGGGACCCACCTCGTATGCGTCGCGGCGGATAGCCGGGCCCATCCACGCCACCATGTCGCCCGGATCGCTTCCGAGCCGAGCCATGAGAGCGATGGCTTTCTCGGCAATGCGATCGAGCGACCCGCGCCAGCCGGCGTGGATCGCGGCCACGCGACGCCGCCTCACGTCAACGAGCAACAACGGCACGCAGTCGGCCGTTCGGATGGTGATCGGCAACGAAGGGTCGCTCACGATCAGGCCGTCGGCGCCGAGGACTTGAACCAGGGGACCGCGCGTGAGCGCCCGATCGCTGCCCGCGTAGCGTTTTGACGATTCGACCACTTCCACCACGCTGCCGTGAACTTGCTCGCAGCAGAAGATCCGCGATCCGCCCGGAACGAGGCGCTTGCGGACTTCAGCCATGAGTTCGAACGTCTCGACTTCCGCGGCCGCGAACTTGCGCGTCGTGACGCCATGGGTGAGCCACAGGAAGCCTTCGAGGAGCGGCGAGCGCATGACGCCCCTTCCATCGTCCACGTCGAACGACGGTTTCGAAAGATTCGGGAAGTCGGACGGGTTCATCATGACTCCATGAAAAGGGGAAGCCCGTTTGGAGTGCGATGGTCACTCGGCGCCACCGCGCGCATCATAGAGAAGCTGGGCGCCGGCATGTCCGGCCAGCTGCCCGCACGCCGCGCCGATGTCGGCCCCCTTGCTGTATCGAATGCTCGCCGTATAGGCCATGTCGAGCAGAACCTTCTGGAATTCCCCGACGCGCTCCGGCGGCGGGCGCTTGAACTTCAGCATGCCCGGCACCGGATTGAACGGGATGAGGTTGATCTTGCACCGGATGCCGCGCAGCAGGCGGCCGACCCGCCGGGCGTCTTCGGGCGAGTCGTTGACGCCGTCGAACAAGACGTATTCGAACGTGATCCGGTGCTGCCGGGGCATGGGGAACTCGCGACAGGCCTCGAGGACGCTTTCCAGGCGGTCGCGCCGACTGTAGGGCATGAGCCGCCCGCGTTGGTCTTCGTTGGCGCCGTTGAGCGAGACGGCGAGTTTGACGCCGAGCCGGGCCGCGCCCAGTCGCCGGATGCCTTCGACGACGCCGGCCGTCGAAACCGTGATGCGCCGCGGCGAAAGCCCCACGGCCTGGGGATCGGTCAGGCGGCGAATCGCCTCGAATACGGCCTCGCAATTGAGCAGCGGCTCGCCCATCCCCATGAACACGATGTGCGTGATCGGGGCCTCGTCCGCGCCCAGGAGCCGCCGGGCCGCCAGGTATTGCCCGAGGATTTCGTCGTTCGTCAGGTTTCGCACGAACCCGCCGACGCCGGTCATGCAAAACAGACAGCCCAACGGGCAGCCCACCTCGGAGGAGACACAGAGGGTTCGGCGGTCCTCCTCGCGCATCAGAACCGATTCGATCCGCTGGCCGTCCCAGAGACCGAGCACGAACTTGACCGAGCCATCGCGGCTCTCGCGGCGATCCACGATGTCGCCGCCGCCGAAGCGGTAGAACTCGCCCAGCCACTGGCGGACTTCCGCGGGCAGATTCTTCATTTCTTCGACCGATGCGGCGGCTTGCTTGTAAAGCCAATGATAGATTTGCCTGGCGCGAAAGGCCTCGAAACCGTGACGCTGGAGCCCGGCGGTCAGCGCCAGAAGGCTCTGCTGCAACAAAACGGGGCGCGGATCGGCCGCAACGCTCGCTCCTGGCCTTCCTCGCGGCTTCCGGAGGTTTTTCAAGTCTTGATCTCGCTCACCCTTTAACATGCCGATTCAAAGCCCGCGTTTGTTTGGAATCGTGTCGGTACACTAGGGGCGCCGCCGGGGCGGAGTCTGAATCATCTCCAGCGCGCGGCCCACGGCAGTGGTGAAGGTCAAGGTGTACGGAAGATTGCTGATGGGCGAGCCGTCCAGGGTGCGGATCCCCGCGCTCAGCGTGACGCTATAGCGAGTACCTTTCTCCCAGCTGGTCCCGATGACTACATCGCTCCAGCCGGAGGCGGGGTTATTGACCAGGCTCATCTGGGGCGCGGTGCCCGTAGCCGGCCGAATGCGGAGCTTGTCGGACGTCACGGTCTTGGGATCCAGCCGGGCGTTGAACGAGAAGACGGGACGATACATCACCGGGTCAACGTAAGCGTTGGTCATATTGTTCGGTGGACTCGTGCCGATCACCGACGCGCGTCCGGTGTGGAAGGTGAAGCGATAGGGTTCCTGGAGATTGAGACCCTCCTCATCGGCCGCCTGGGTGGAGACCGTCACCGTGTAGTCGGTATTGAAATGGAGCGCGGCCTCGGGAGGACCGATCCCGTACAATTCCACATACAGTCGGTCGTAGTCGCTCAACGGGTGCTCGCGGGCGGCATAGAGACGAAACGCGACTTTCGGCTCGACCGAGAAGGCGGCGCGAAGACTGTCGGGGCTCATCTTCTTGCTGAAGCGGATCATGACGGGTACGGCTTGAAGAATCGTCACATTCCGGTCGCCATTGGCGGGGCTGCTGAACAGCACGCGCGGCCAGTCGCGGCGCTTTTCCAGCGTCAGATCCACGGCCGTGGCCGTCTCGCCCTCCTGGACGACGACCTCTTCGAGCGCCCCGGGATTGTAACCCTCGGCCTGCGCCACCAACGTGTAGGTGCCCGGGGCCACATCATTGAACACATATCCACCTTCGGCGTCGGTCATCGCCGTGGCGCCGATTTCGACCAGGCCCGCCACGGTTCCCACCAGGCCGTCCCGGGGATCATCCTTCAGAACACGGCCGAGCAGCGTACCGGGTTGCGAGGTCGCCTCTTCATGCGTTTTGAGGGTCAGGGCCACGTTGACTTCGGCGGCTTGAGTCAGATCGGCTTCGGCGCGGTCGCGGGCGAGAAAACCGGGCGCCATGGCCGTGACAAAATAGCGGCCGGGGGTGAGATCGTCGAACCGGAAACGGCCGTCGGGACCCGGAAGCGCCACCCGGGCCGTTCCCTCGATGTACACCAGCGTGCCCACGGTGCTCGGAAGCGGTTCGCCCTTGGCGTCGAGCAACATCACGGTGCCGCTCAGAACGCGCGCCTTTTCCTTGTCCACCAACGGCTCGAGAACGATCGGCTCGGGAAACACCAGGTCGCCGGAGACCAGCCGAACGGCGCGGCGTTCTTCGCGATAGCTGGGTTTCTCGAAGACCAGCGTATACTGTCCGGGATCGAGCCGGAGCAACTGATAATGGCCATTGGCGTCGGTCACGGTGCGAAAGTCGGTCCCCACCACGCGCACAACGATGCCGTCGGCCTTGGACTCTCCCTTGAGAAGCGCCTGCCCCATGACCGAGCAAAGGATGCGCTCGGCCTGTTGTCCGGGGGTTTCCTTGAGAGCCAGGGTCTTGTTGGGGAGAACAACGGTTTGGGTCGTCTCGTGAGCACTCTCGGTCAGCGTCACGTCTCCGAGCATGGCCGGCTTGTAGTCGGCGTTCTGGGCCAGCACTTTGTATCGGCCGGGTGGAACGCCCGTGACGGTGTAGGAGCCATCCTCGTTGGTGTAAGCCAGATACGAGGTTCCGGCGCAAAAAACCAGGGTCCCCGAGTGGTCTTTGGAGTCGGGCTTGAGCACCTGGCCCTCGATCCGATAGGAAGGCGGCGAGGCGGGCCGCGCAGGTTCCTTAGGCCGCCCTGCCCAGCGGCAAGCCAAGCCCGCCAGGCCGACGAGCATGACCCCGGCCATCCATCGGCGGACCTGCCGGACGCTAAGGCGAACGTTTTGCCCCTGGCCGATTGGCACTGTCCGCTTGTCCCTTCTCGGCATAGGTGAAGAGATACTCCAACTGGTGCTTCGAACGGATCTCCTGCTCGGCGGTCTGAAGCAGTTCCGAGGAGTGCAGCTGGCGGTAGAGCTGCTCGACCTGCGGGCGGACCTCATCGAAGGCCCGGTAGCGAACCTTGGAGCGATCCGCCACCCAGATCAGAAAGATTTCGTCGCCGATGCGGAACGGCCCGCAGCACCGCCCCGTCTCGAGGGTAGGCAGGACTTGCGCGAACTCGGCGCCGCGGTAGTCCTCCTTGACCGATCGGCGGACCCCCCGCTCGCCCGAGTTGGCCGGCCAGTTGCCCTCCGACTCGGCCAGGCGGGCAAACAATCGTTCGCTCTTGGCCCGCTTGGCCACATCATCCCGCAAATAGGCCATCACGTTTTCGATCTTCTTGGGATCATTGAGATCGTCGGGCTCGAGTTTGATGACCAGCTCGCGCACCGAACATTCCCCGGGGTAGCGATAGCGGTCCCGCTCATCGAGATACAGCTTGCGCAGTTGTTCCACGCCGACCGGAATCTTGTGGAGCACATACCATTCGTGATAGGCGCGGCCGCGGAAAACCATATCCAAAGCGTCCAATTGCCCCCGAATGGCGGGGTCGCGATCCAACCCCAGCTCCCGGGCCTTGGCCAGAAGGATCTCTTCGCGCAATTGCGGCGAGCCTTCCAGCAGTTGGACCCGCGTCTCGTAGGTCCGGGGCATGCTGTATCGCCGGCCCGTGTCGCGGCGGAAATCTTCCCAGGTGTATTTGAAGTCGCCGGCGCGCGCCATGACCTGGCTCTCCGGCGCGTTTTCGTTCATGATCGCCTCGCGGTCAATCTTGAGAATGGGATCACGGACCAGGGACTCCTGCATGTTTTCGAACGCCCGGCCCCGGCGCTGCTTGATTTCCTCGGCAATGATCTGGTCGCGGACCTGTTTGAAGGGTTGCACGGGTTGGTCGGTTTTCTCGAAGACCTTCAGCAGCAGGAAGCCATGAGGTGTTTCGATGATCGGAGTCACCTGGCCCACCGGCGTCTGGAACACGGCATCGAGCACGCTCTGGAGGATGGGGCGACCCGGCAGGGGCAGCGGTCCCATCATCCGGCCGCGGTCCTGAGGAGCGTCTTCCGACCTCTCCTTGGCCAGGAGATCAAAATCCGCGCCGGCTTTCACTTCCGCCTCGATCTTCTCCATGCGCTGGCGAATCGCCTGGCGGTCGGGGGCCTTCATGGGAATCCAGAGCAGCTGGCCTTCGCGCGGCGGAAACGGCGGAAGGAAGCGCAACAACCCCAGTGCCCGCGGCAGAGGCCCCTGGCTGGGCATCACGTTGTAGAACAGGGAAACCGCATTCGCGGCCACGGGGGAGAAAAGCGGCGCGCTGGTGGCCGAATCCAGGATGCGATTGATCGCGAAGGGATCGCCGATTTCGCTCCGCGCAATGCTCTGGAGCGTATCGCCTTTGCGGAGTCTATAGGGGCGATCCGTCGAGAGGAACAGCGCCCGGCAGGTGAACGTGAACGGTTGCGTGTAGGAAGAGATGTGCTCCTTGTACCAGGCGCGCGCCTCTTCCTCGGTCATCGGAGGGTTTTTCTCGTTGATTTCCTTCTGGATAAATCGCTCGCGAAGAATCCGCCGGCGTTGATCGGTCGCCATTTGCAACAGGGTGGTCGAGATGGCGTCGGACTGCTTCAGCGAGTCGCTCTGCGCCATCGCATAGAAGCCGAGACTCGAAATCACGTCGGCCAGCTCGGGCCCCGGAAGCGCCATAATCTGTTCGACCGAGAGTTTCTCGTACTTGGTCGGCTTGGCGACGCTCAACCACGAACGCAGGACCTCGTTGGTCACGATCAGGGTGTCCAGGCGCGCCAAATTGACGCTCTCGGTCGTCGAACGGATGCGGTCTTGGATCTCGCGAAAAGTCGGCTTGGGGGATTGTGAGAATGCGGTTGAGACCATCGTCAGGAACGCCAGTAGACCCGACAGTCTCAAGCGCCGGCAGAATTCAAAGGATTTCAAAAGCATTCTGTTTCCTCCACTTCGGTAGTGACTTCCTCGTATAGAACAGCCATTTGGTTCCTGCAAGAAAAATGCCATGTCTGGAAACTCGGAGGGGGGAGGTGGGAAGCGGGAGGCGGGAGGCGGG
>Ga0315280_10010899_pt1 | contig 11283 bp, 16 predicted proteins | sample YL17G06_40_MG_FD_203697 | JGI IMG/M metagenome (GOLD analysis project Ga0315280, IMG submission 203697) | Sediment microbial communities from Yellowstone Lake, YNP, Wyoming, USA - YL17G06_40 | ecosystem: Environmental > Aquatic > Freshwater > Lake > Sediment | place: USA: Wyoming | collected... | reverse complement strand
GGCCCTGGCCGTCCTGAAGCATGTCGAAGAGCTGGGGGACGGAAGGAGTATCCAAATCAATGAGCATCTGCCTGTCGTGGTCATGGCCTTGGAGCAAATTCGGATCACTCTGCTCGCTTTCCGCGACGAATTATAATCTTACCCCACGGGGCCCGTCTTGGACCGTGGGTATTTTTTTGCCCGCATGATGCGGGTATCATACCCGGAGGATACCATGGACGATCAATTGATTACCGATCTGACCGAAGCGCGGGAGAAGGTGGACAGTGTCCGGGCGCTCTTGGAGCGCGTCTACTACCATCCCGAATTTTCCAGCGTTATGAATCGGCCCGTCATCTCGATGCTGATAACGGCTTGCATCTATCTGGCTGACAACCTTGACGCTTTGAAGCAGAAGTTTATTTTAAAGCAGGCTTAACATGGCGGTCATCGAGGGCCTTGCTCGCGCGACGTGGCGGATACTCGTTCCCTCTTTGTATCAGGCCGGGTATTCCTTCCGGGGAGCCATATCAATCATGCGGTCGGTTTACGGCCCGCTCCGTACTCAGACGGCCTTAGTCGACTGGCGCTCTCTTAACCAGCTCATCAAAGGGGAGTACGCCGCCCGCAACGTCGACCCGGTCAAACGATTCCCCCAAAACAAAATGGTCGAGACCGACCTGGGTCGTGCTTACAAATATCGGGTTTACGGCACGGCCACGTATACCGACAAACTCACCGGGGAAACCAGCACAAAGAATATCTCGATGTACACGAACAGCTGGCTATCCAAGAACGGCTGGGCGGATCAGTTTGAAGGATGGAAAGAGAAAACGGATTATGAGACCGGCTGGTCACTTACCGGTGTCGATATGAAAGTAACCGAACACAACGCCGGATTCAGCTATTGATTTTGAAAGTCTTAACGCATGATCCCCCTATGCTCTTATCACGCGCTCAGCAAAAACAACGTCCGCTTCATCCCCCGGCGAATGATTTACTTCGACGTGGAGACCCGGAAAATCATCAAATACAAGACCGAGCTTAACCGAATAAAATGTGCGTGGGCCTGTTACTACGAACGACGCGGAGGCGGTCGATCGCCGACCGAGTCCTGGCGGTACTTTGAAGGCGCTAAGGAACTCTGCGAGTGGATACAGGCCCGCGTCTATGGTAAGACCGCTCTATATCTATTCGCTCATAACATCTTTTTCGATTTACAGTCGTCGGATTTTTTCTATTACTTCAATCTATGGGGTTGGCATCTTGAGTTCTACCATGACAAGGGCATGAGCTATGCCCTTATCATTCGCAAGGGCCGGAAATTTCTGAAGGCCGTGTCCACTACTAACTTTTATGATTTCAGCCTGGCCGGGATCGGGGAAATGGTGGGCCTGCCCAAGCTCGGCGTCGACTTTGAGACGGTCGACGATCTCGCGTTATCCCGCTACTGCCGTCGCGACGTGGAAATTCTCAAACTGGCCATGGAAAAATATTTCCGGTTTATCCAAGACCACGACCTGGCGCGGTTCTCCATTACCAAGGCCGCCCAGGCCATGAACGCTTTCCGCCATCGGTTCATGGGCCGCAAGATTTATTTTCACGACCATCTTCAGGCGGAGTGGCTTGAGAAGGACGCCTATATCGGCGGTCGTACGGAAGCGTTCTTTTTGGGCAAGGTCGAAGACGGCCCGTTTCTTACCCTGGACGTCAATTCCATGTACCCGTACGTTATGAAAAACTATCCGCTGCCCTGCAAGCTGATTGATTATACTTCCCAGCCGACTATCAGGATGGTAGAGGACGCGGTAAGCAAATACGCCGTGATAGCCGAGTGCTGCCTTTTCACCGATCAGCCGATCTACGCCGTCCGGCTCAATAAAAAGATTTGCTTCCCCGTGGGCAAGATCGTTGCCGGGCTTTGCACGGGGGGAATAAAAGAAGCTCTCCGTCGCGGTCATTTAGTCCGGGCGCGGAGCATGGCCTGTTATGAGCAGGACGTTCTTTTCGATAAGTACGTGGACTATTTCTATGCTCTGAAGCAACGGTATGAAGCTGAGGGAAACCGGCCCTATCAGAAGATCATTAAGATTTTTCTGAACTCTCTCTATGGTAAGTTTGCGCAGTACGTCCCCATTCAAACATCGGAAGAAGATTTCTCCGAAGACGGCTACTACCGCGAAGAAATTCTGAACGCGGAAACCGGGCAAGTCGAAATGGTCTATAAAATGTTTAACACCGTGGTCAGGGAGACCGGGCGGGAGATCGGCAAGAAAAGCTTTGTAGCCGTCTCCGCCCACATCACCGAGTATGCCCGGCTGATATTGTGGGAGATCATCAAGCCCTTGCGGGCCGCGCAAGTCCTTTATTGCGATACCGACTCGATCATGCTCCGGGCCAAAGACTTGCCCGCTGTGGAGTGGCCGGTGGACGATCATAATTTAGGAGCTTTGAAAATTCAGAAGAGATTTAACCGGCTGGAAATCCGGGGAGCGAAATCGTATATAACCGAAAATGAAAGGGTGATCAAGGGCGTGCCGAAATCCGCTGAAGAGATCGACCCCTACACTTTCGAGTTCTTGTCATTCGCAAAACAGGCGACGCATATGAAAAAACGGATCGACCGCTGGGTTGAAGGGGAAAAAAAGATACGCGTCTGCAAGCCTTTTTATGACAAGGGGGAAGTAGGGCCGGACGGCTCGATCATGCCTTTTTTTCTGACCCAGTGGTAGCGGCTTTCTTAGCCGCCTCGGCCACCTTCTGGATCGTTTTTGCCGCGTTCACGGCAGGAGCGTGAACGTTGTATGTGGACTGAACTAACTTAATGAGCTTGTCTTTTTCCTTTGACATATCCATTACCCCGCTTTCTTCATCTCTACCAATTGAGTATACCAATTAACATAATCCCAGGAATAGCCCAGGCGGTACATCTCATTCCGGTAGGCGTCTTTATTGATGATTCCGTTCCGCAAAAACTTGTCAAGATCGGTTTTGGAAGGGAGCTTCGTCTCAATGATCTTCTCCGTATTCCACTTCTCCATCAGGGCGTCGATCTGTCGGCCGGGCAAATTCAGCTTGCCTAAATCGTTCCGCGCTTGCAACTCATCGGTCAGGAGATTGGTAAAGCGGTCGTGGATGGTTTTCAGGTATATGGCTTGAATATCCATCGTCTCCTCGAAATCTTCGCTCGCCAGTAAAAAATCCACGTGCTCCGACCGGAATTTCAGCGGCTCCAACAAGGCGTGTACTTCGTCCGGGGTCAAGAGCTTGTTGCGATACGCTTTGATGACCTGGCTCTGAGTGAGCTTTTTCATGGCGTCCTGATTATAGGCTATCGTAAACTCCGCCATCTTCCCGGCTTTCTCTTCGTTGTAGCCCTGGTCGGTATACGCCCTGACCAGCTCATCATCCGTCAAGACGCCCATAGCGTGCATGCGTCGAGTGTCGACGCGGGTATAAGGGATATACTGGATTTGCGTCATCATGTGCCGCCAAAAAGGCGGTATCTCGATCACGCGATAATAATCATAGACGTCGTCGGCGGTAAAAGGCTTACCGTCGGGCTTCAAGGCCCCGCGCTGCAGACACGTTATGACCTGCCCGAAACTGGGATAATCCCAGTGGGCCGCCCAGTATTTTTCCTGCCAGTAGCGGCTTAACCCCATCTTGGTCAGCCACTCGCTTTGCTCTTCCGGGAACTCACTGCCCAGGCCGTACTTCTCTATTTCGTCCGGTTCGAAAGCCTCTTTGGCCACCATCATTAAAATATCCTGGACGGGGGGAATTATATCCCACAGCTTTTTCATCTCCATGATGCGTTCTTTGGTAAAGCCCATCTCTTCGAGTCGTTCATGCGCTTTAAACTCGTCTATCTCTTTACGGAGATATAGATCACGCACGGTCAGCACGTCGTATAGCTGGTAGTTAGCAATAAACATGAGATCAATGTGTTTCTCGCTGTACCCTAAGCGTCTCAGGATATTTCTTATCTCAGCGGTTTTCTCCGGCGCTATGAAAGCCGTATGTATGAGGGTCGCCGGGTCGGGAAGGTTGGGGGAGAGCTCGGTATTGATATTTTGGACACTGGGCGCGATTGCCGCCGTGGCCACGTTCTTGACGTAGTTGCCGAGAAACCCGGCTATGATGATCGTATTAAATAAGGATTGGACGGGGAAGGGCAGGCCTTTGAATCGCAGTATCCGCTCAGCCGATGACCGGTCCATTATTTTTGCGTCCTCAATCCACTTCAGAAGCCCTTCCCAGGCGCTATCTTCAAGCGGTGTGATCTTAGGCCATATGGCGGCTATACGGTCAAGCAAAGGGAGAATGACATATTCCCACCACGCGGCCCCTATGCCGTTGACCATGGTAGCCAGGCCGTCAATAAACGTCCGGCCGATCCGCTCTAAGTAAGATGGTGTCTCTTCGTCGTTGTCAGCCATTAATACTCCCCTACGAATGGCGTCTTGATTTCGCTGATGGGTTCGGGCTCGGGAAAATTCGGTCCTGATACTTTTACTTCAGGAGCTACGGCTTCGGCTGGTATTTCCGGGCGGCGTGTTAATAGTTCATTGACCGACTGCCGGTCAGCCGCCGTCCGGTCGTGAAAATACGCCACGCCCAACTCGTCCACTTCGCCGACGATCGAAGCCACGTCTTGCGCGTCCTCTCTTCGCTCAGCCGGAGGCAGTGATCTTATTTCCCGGAGATATCGGCCGGGCCGCGCCAGCCGGTCGACCGTGCTCTGTATCTTACGTTTAGCCTCCGCCTGGTCGCCCTGCAAAGCCGTGATCCCCCCGGAAAGCAGTTTGATTGCCGGGTCGTACGTGAGCCTCATAAAATCATCCAGCTGCTTAATGAGCGGCTTGATGTAGGGCTCGATGTATTTTCTGAGATACGTCGGGAGATCGGCCACCAGCCGCGCAACGTCGTTTCTGACGCGTGTTATATCTTCAGCCAGGAGCCGGACGCCGTCGACCATTTTTTCCACCGTGACCAGCCAGACCTGGACAAACGACGCTTTAGCGTCGACGGCCGGCTTTGTCACCCAGCGGTCGAGATCCCAGAGCAGGTTGGCGGGCTGCTGTTTGTATCTCTCAGCGGCTTTGGAAAAGTCTTTAAGATAGTTCGATAGTGTCGACATGTAAGCTATCTCTCCGAGATCATAGCTCTGACCCATCATGGCGGACGTGTCTAAGACCAGGGCCCGTGAGTCGCGCATGACAAGGCCCATCCACTCGGCGGACATTCCCAGCGCCATGCTTACCTCGCCGATTTGCCCGTAAATACCCTGCACGGCGTTCCGATAATCCTCGCTCAGCAAAAAGACGACCTGGTGAATGCCGAGGAGCGTCTTGAAATGGATTGCATCGAGGAAGCCCTGAAAGCCTGTTGACACGGCGTCGATATAGCCCACAATGGCCAGCGTGCCCCCGGCATAAGCCGCCTCAGCCGATGCAACGGCCGTCGCCGTCCCCTCAGAGAGTAGCGCTAAGGCGGTCTCCGCCTCGGCCGCCGCCGCTAAATATACCGCGCCTACTCCGGCGACAATACCCGCCGCCGCAAACATCATGGCCAGCTTGACGTCGCCGCTGATATAAGCCGCAATCGACGCGACCGTGGCGGCTACGGAGATGATTGCCAGGCCGATCATCACAACGGACGCGACGGTTATAGCGGCGTAAACGGCCGCCGTAGCCGAGAGAGCCGAGACGACAATGACCGCTATGGGGACTAAAGCGCCCATTTTTAGGCGAACTCTTTTAGAAGAGTCTTTTTGACGTTCTCCGCCCAAAGAAGCTTGTCCTCAAGTTCTTTGGTATCCATGCCCAGCTCTTTCATAACGGCCAGAGCTTTCTTCGCCCTGTCGATGTCCGGCTGCATGCCCGTCAGCCGGGTCGTCATCTCAGGCGGTAGCTTGATTGCTTGATCCGTTCTTGGTGCCGCCATTTTTCAGCCTCCTTATTTCTTTTTCTTCAAATTCGTGTTGACGTGGTCTCCGAGAATAAAAAATACCGCTGAGCCACAAATTTGGCGCATGAACGCGTCGGTCTCGGTGTTATAGAAGCGGTCGGGTATGAAGTTAAAGACAACGGTCGTTATGATGATAAACCCCACGGCAACGTAGCGGAAAGACGCCCGGAGATCGACTACCCACTGAGAAGGCTCTCCGACGGGCTTATCAAGCTTGGCCAGCGCTTCAAGCTTTGCCGTGTCGGCGGTCATAAGTTTTATCACGTCGTCAGTCGACTTAGGCGCGGCCGGGTCGATCCCCGTCAGTCTCCCGAACAGCCCTTTGAAAGCGTCGATGATCGACGGTATCAGAGACGGAATCAAAGTCGCCAGAATTGTTTCAAAGCCCATGCTTCACCCCCTCTTAAAATTCAAAATGTCCGAGATCCCACTCTATGGCCGGTCGGCCGCCCGACTCCGCCCAGAAGTCGTGATACTTTTCCCAGCGGTCGTCCGCCTTCCAGTCGTGGAGCTTGCCGCCGGAAATCAGATATATATCCGCCGCTTCCCCGGTTTGATGCTTGGATATTTTGGTCACGCCGTCACACTTGGAGAGACCCGCTGCAAACAGCCGCGCCTGCTCTTCATTCGACCGCTTGACATAGTCGAGAATCGGGAGCTCACCCTCATTGATCATGTACTGAATGAGTATGACCAGGGCTGCTGTAAAGTTCACCCGTTTGGCCATTCAAACCTCTTCCTCATCATAATCTTCTGCTTCCTGCTCTTCTTCGTCGAGATCGTCTTCCGGGTGCTTTTCCGACTCTTTGCTTTTATCGAAGGGCCCCATAGCTTGACTCCTCTACGGCACTAACGCGTAAAACAGCTCGGTGTACACGCTGAGCGTTGCGCCGGTCGTGTGATAAAAGTCAATCCGGAATTTCGATTCGAAGGTGATCCCCGGCCTCAGGCCCCACGCATATTCGAAATTCACGTCGTCCTTCTTCAGGACGAACAAAGGCACGTGATCCGCCACGTAGCCGTTGTACTCCATCATGTCGTTCAAGGTCTGGTCGAAAAATAAAACGTCGTCAATATAGAGATATATCCGGGCTCCGGCTATGGCCGAGCTATAAGTCACGCGAATGAGACCGCCGTAGAGGCCCCCCTGCCCCGTGATTTCGTGCAAAGTGGTCGTTGCGCTGTTCGGACAACTTTTCGGCCACGTCCGGCCCAGGACTCCCGACCCGTACACCGGGCGAAATTTCAGGTAGGCCAGATCCTGCACGGACAGGTTGGCCTTCATTATTCCGTTAGCGTCGACAGCGACCGTGCGGAGATTGGCTCCTTCGATCCCGGTCATCTTAGCCAGCATATAACCCGCTGAATCGACTTTCACGTCCTGGAGATTCGCGCCGTCGTACCCTTTCATCCGGGCGACGATATTGCCGGATGCGTCCACGGCTATCACGGTAGGAGTGACCCCACCCATCATCTTGGCCAGCATATAGCCGTCTGAATCGACTTTAACATCCTGGAGCGCGGCGCCGTCGTACCCTTTCATCCGGGCGAGGATATTGCCGGATGCGTCCACGGCGACGCTGCGTAGAGTCTCCCCGTCAGCGCCCTTCATAACCGCAATGAGATTACCCGCCGCGTCCTGCTGGATTGTTAAGGCTCCCGATCCAATCATTTTGGCCAGCATGTAGCCGGAGGAGTCGACTTTCACGTCCTGGAGATTCGCGCCGTCATACCCTTTCATCCGGGCGAGCATGTACCCCCCGGTGTCGACCCTTAGCCACTGACTGGTCGTGCCGTCGAAGCCCCGCATGTGGGCGATCATGAAACCGTCGGAGTCGAGCGCGACGTCTTTCAGCCCTGCCGCAGCCATGCCTTTCAGCCGGGCCAGGAGTATTCCGTCGTCGTCCACGGAAATATCCTTGAGCACGCCGCCGTAAGCGCCTTTCAGCCGAGACAGCAGGATCCCCACGTCGTCGACCGCAACGTCTTTGAGGGTCGCGCCATAAGCCCCTTTCAGCCGGGCCAGGATGATACCCGCCGCGTCCACCGCAATCTGCCTGCGGGTTGCTCCGTCAAGGCCCATGGTGTCGCGGTCTTTGGCCGACTGATCGACGGTCACGTTGGCATCAACCCCGCCGATATTCTCCGACGCCTTAAAATAATCGGACGGGAGATTAGTGACGCCTACGCTGCTTTGACCGATCGCCTGCCCGGCTTTAAAATAATCCGATGGCAGGTTATTGATCTGGATCTGCTGCCCGGTCATGACGATATACATCTGCCCGTCGGCATCGACCAGCACGGGGATAAGCTCGGTGTCGTGCTTTCCTTCGAGGAGCATTGTGGGATGAAAATCCGGTCGGCCTGACGCCATCTCTAAGCCCTCCTTATCGCAATGATCCAGGTCGTGATCTGCCCGGTGTAGGCCGATTCGCAGACGAATTTGAAGCGCTCATTCGCAGCCAGTTTGACGTTTTTTAGGGCGTTCCGAAACCCCCCGGCAGCCGCCGCAATGAAATAATCGCCCCACAGAACCGCCGAGTCAGCGGCATTTTGGTGGTAAAAAACCAGGTTATAATAGGCCAGAGCCGCGCTGAACGACGCCCCGTAAAAGACGTCGTAATAACCGGCGGCCAGAGCGCCGGTAGTGGCTAAAACCGTGCTGGCGGCGGGATTGATGGCGTTATCAACGTCCTCAACCTGGCTCAGCCAGGAGTCTACGACGCCTACTTGTCTCGCTTGGTCTGAAGGATTCATTCGTTTACCCCGTAACCTTTTTCATTCGTTCGGTCGCCTTGGCCACACCCAGCCAGGGGAACGGAGAAGCCAGCACGGCGGCCTTCTTCGCCTCTTGCTCCGCCGCCACTTTGGCTAATTCCTTTTGCATCAACTCATAGGCCACGCTCGGTAAATACCGCGCCATGAAAATGTCTTTATCCGCCAGCCCGATCCGACAATAAATTGTGTGTGGATAGGTTTCGTCCAAGTTGTAGCCGTAGAAATCGAACTGGTAGGGAGCCGCTGATTTGAGGTACATCTCGTCGAAAGCGATGGTGAAATTATCGGTGTGGAAAAACTCTCCGAGCGTCGACGGCCAGACCTGAAACGAGCCGTCGAATACCGCCATATGAGCTAATCCGGCGCATCCCGCCGGGAACTGGAACTCCACGCGGTAGACCAGGCCTTTAGTAACAACAAGCACGGCATGCTGGGGAGCGGCTTTTGTGGCCGTGATTGGGAGGGTGAAATCGAGTGAGAATATCATCCCTTAACCTCCGCGAGGATACAGGATTATTCTTTGACGGTGATGATCACAACGGTCAGAGATGAAGTTGTCGTGCCCAAGACGGCATATAAACCCCGCTTAAAAGGGGTCGGCATCGAAGGCATATACTCACTCATTCCCCTTGCCACGCCGGTAAGATCCACTATGTTTTCCTCATTCGCGCTCTCGCCGTCATGGAGAGCGACAGTCGTCGTGACCGCCGCCGTTCCAACAGCGTGAGCATAGACCAGAAACCCCGGCGTCTTGCAGATGATCCGGGAGCCGGTCAGATATTCGTACCGCTGGCGCCGCCATAGTTTTTCGAGATCGGCTAAAACATCGGCTGGCATGTGTCCTCCTCCATTTAGGCGCGGGAGAGAAAAGGAGAAACGAAAAACTCCCCCGCGCCGCTATGAGCCGCCCCTACACGGCCCAAGGTTTCGATCAATACGGCTTGAGCTGCTGTAAGATGATCTCCGCCGCCGTGCTCATGGAGCTCGCTGACGTAAGATCCAGCCGCAGGTTTTTCAATCCCGTAGGATCGAACCAGTCGTTGGGCTCCCACTCATCCCCCATGGGCAGGGTCAAAATACCGTTGGGGTAGAAGCCCCGGACATGCAGATCGGCATATACCGAGCCGCTCCCGATGTTATGCACCCGCCCGCCGTCGCCCTCATTTAAATATACGACGGACGATCCCGAATCCCCGATCGGCGTAGCTACGAATCCGATTTTTGACGTGGGCGTGCAATAATGATGGATCTGCGTAGAATGGGCACGTGTACGGTAATGCTCCTCGATCAAAATATTATCGTCCGGGAAGAGCTGGCAAAGCTCATCCGTGTCCAGGTCGAAGGGCACGTGCTTGTCAAAATCTTCCGAAAGCTTCAGGTGGGTAATAGTGGCGTTCGGCTCGGTCCCCGCAAGAAGCGCCTTGACGAACAGCTTGCGGATTTTGCAGTCAGTCGGGAGATCCGTGTATTCATGACTGGCGTCCCCCATGGTGTATTGCTTAATCCGCTTGGAGGTAAGCATCCCCGCAGGCGAGACGGACTTCTGATCGAAACACAACGCGCTGACCATCAGCTTGCACGCCGTGGGCAGCACTCCCCCAGCGTTCATGTCGCCTTCGATTCGGAGCTGTAAGTTATTGAACCTCTTGGGGTCGAGGGCAAGATCCGGGTCCCACAGCCAACGGCCAAAAGGGAGACGGATGTTGATGACGTAATAATTTGACCCCATGTAGTGCAGCCAGTCATCACCGCTGTTTTTCAAGAGCGGGAACTGCAGCCCGAAAGCTTCCATCCCGGTCAGAGAACACACGACTTCCGACCCGTCCACCAGCTCGATTTTGGTAATGCCTTTCGCCCAGTGGCCGATAGCATCGATGGTATCCACCGCCGCATTCAGCGCCTGGAATTGGATGTTTAACAGGGAGATAGGGTCGGCCAGGCCGATGTCGATCAGCTCCGTGAAATCATCTGAGTACGACTTCTGGGCCAATACTTTAACGGCTCGATAGTTCATAGTTTACCTGCCTCCCCCCTCAGCCCTTACGCTGAAATTTCGACATGCCGCGGATGAAAGTGGTCATGCGATTGATGTTGTCCTCAAGCGTGGTGTCCGGGAGCTTCTGGACGGTCGTGTTGAGGTTGTCGATGAACGGGAGAACCTCGGCGGCGAACGCCCGCACCTTCGGCGCGGCTTCGTCTATCCCCGTGGCCACCCGGCCTAATCCCTTGTTGATCATTTTGGATTTCCATTCATCAAGAGTGACTCGCCGAAGCCCTCTTTCCCACTTACCTGCGTCAATAGCCGCGTTTATGTTCGTTCGCATTTTGTCTTTTTTGTTGGCGGCCGCCGCTGTCGGGGACGTGGTGACGCGCTCGACTCCCCGGCGCATGTCCTCCGAGGCCCCTTTAAGGCGCCTGGCATGCTTTTCAACAAATTCGTCGGGTGTAACTCTGGCCATGTTGATTTTTTACTCCTTTCCTTAGTGTTGTGTTTTAAGAGTCTCGCGCCCCGCGGGCATGCTCCTAATTGACATTTTGTCAAACCCCTGAGAA
>Ga0315280_10010898_pt1 | contig 11283 bp, 14 predicted proteins | sample YL17G06_40_MG_FD_203697 | JGI IMG/M metagenome (GOLD analysis project Ga0315280, IMG submission 203697) | Sediment microbial communities from Yellowstone Lake, YNP, Wyoming, USA - YL17G06_40 | ecosystem: Environmental > Aquatic > Freshwater > Lake > Sediment | place: USA: Wyoming | collected... | reverse complement strand
TCCGGTATCGTTAGCGACCCGGTCTTCTTACCCGTTCTATGTCCCAGGATGCGCGAATAGAAACGATAGACTATCTTGCTGCAATAGTACGCTTCATACCATGTCTTTCTGTTCTTGACCGACGGACAAACACCGAACAGCTCTTTGGTGAGGCGGACATATTGCTCGATTACCGTAGGATCGGATTCCGCGTAGTCAATCCGCCATTTCCCCCGCCTTGCGGCAGCTTCATAGTTCGTTAGCGAGCCGTCTCCACAAAGAAGGCCGAATAGGACAGCCAGCTTCTCGGAAGGAGCACGAGGCAATGTTACAACGTGGCTAGAGCCACGAACACCGTACCCTTCGCCCCTCGATCTTATCCTTGCGTGCTCGCCCACATCATAGCTTGGGTCAACCAAGCTGGCAAGATCGAAACCATCTCGTCCTCGCATATCCACATGTCACCAGGCTACTGGCTGTTCAGAGCATCCGTGTCCGCAAGAGCCTTGACCTCTCAATCCAATCGGACACCTTCCCTCTGTAGCTGAGGGAGAATGGAGGCCGTTGCTAGACGAGTGAGTGTCCTACTGTGGTCGCCGTTCATAGGTTGAGTCTCCTTACGTGGCCTTCTAGGACAGCGACTATGTAGTCTTCGGGCTTTGCGCCACTTTGCACGGCAACCAGTAGTGTGACGATTCTATTGTAGACCCAGCGGGGAATCATGACCTCCATCTGATCCGGCGAATCCGAACTGAGAGATGCCATAGCCCACCCATGCCGCACGTACAGTTCATATGCGCTAAGGGAAACCCAACACCACAAAGAGAGACCCAAACGAAACTAGATGTCTATCGTTCTGTCGTAGAGTGATCCGGTTAGGGTTCAGTCTCCGATGCCCTCTCTCCCTTCCAAGAAGCCACCCATTTTCTTAGATATTGCGCGGCGTCCCACGCCCCCTTGCCGTAGGCAGCCACCTCTGAGACCTTAACGAACACGTCCCACATCGTTTTCCAGTCGATTCGATTCCAGTACAATGCGAGAGTGTTGAACACTTCCTGGATGAGTTGGGGATCAGCAGGGATTGGACCCGGAAAGGGAGCGGGTCCATAGTAGTATGGCGGATACTCGACGCGGAGTTCGGGGAGTCGCAGCATTGTTCCACACCTGTCACAGAATCGGGAGTCATTTCTAAGCGCTGCGCCGCACGATGGACAAGTGATCATGCGCCGACCTCACGGATTCGTCCACACGCGAGCGGTTAACACTTTCTCGAGGGAAGACAGAAACGAATTGCCGAAGGTTTCATGATAGGTTTTAACTAGTTACCGGCGGTCGTTTCTAGGTAGAATTCGAGGATCTACTGCCGAAAATGTGCGGAAGCCTTGAGGATGCTGTGAAACGATGACCTTGGTTTCCTTGGGCACGATTGTGCAGGCAGACGCCACGCTGATTGTGGGAGTAGTCTTCATCCTGACTCTGAAGCAAGCGCTCAACTAGGAGGTGACCCGAGATGATCGTCGATTCGTGGCAGGTGCCATCCTCTCCTATCTCTTTTCAGGAATTGCAGCAGCTTTTCCCGACGCGGTCTCCAGCCTCGGCGTTGCCCTTGGGATTTCAGACACGGTTGCCTACACGGACTGGACAGCGCGGACGTTTACCTTTTGTCCGTATTTTCTGTTCTACCTTGGAATGGCCCTCACGGTGGGTGCCGTTTGGTGGATGATGAGGAGAACAAAGGCCAGCCAGCGCAAGGGCGAGACTAGGTAACATTCACCCCGAGCCTGCACTTGCGGCAGCTAGGGATCAATCCAATTCTCGATCAGTGATCGAAAGTCAGTCCAACTCATTGGAAATGACGCTTAAACTGCCGACCTAGCGTAGTATTGAATGTGCATGCAGGAGGTGAAGCAATGATGACTAGTGACAGAGACTTCTTGGAAAGCACCTGGCTTGAGGTCAGCAAAATACGCGCTGGGTTGGAAGTCATGCTCAAGAAGAACGGATATTGGGATGCTTATTTGAGGAAACTCGATGAAAAAGGCATCAAACTCGGACCAGGGGGCTGAAGGCGATACAATGCGTGATGAATCGCTTTTGGCGTAGGTTGCCGGTCGTGGCTTGATACGAGCCTACGTACTATCACGTTGTGTCTTGGTGTGGTTCATCATTTCTTCTAGGAATCGAATTGCGACGATGCAGAGAAGTGTGCTCGGCAGGACCGGATCGAGGAAGAGAAGGAAGAAAAGTTGAGGAGATACTTGCACGTGGAGGCCCGCAGCGACTTCGGCGGGGAAGGCCAGCCAGAGCAGCAGGATCACCCAAGATACGTAGCACACAACCTGCAGAACCGCAATTGAACTCACCCCCGTACGAGGGTTGCCTCCACGCTTTCGGCATGTTCTTACCCAATGGAGGAGTGATGGCCCAATCGCGCCAGAAAAGAGTATGAAGAACAATCCGATGAACTTGGTCAGTGTCCAAGCTAGCTTTGCCTGTTGAAAGAGATCCGCCCAAGTTTCCATATGAAGGGCAAGTGCCACGGTTGATGCTGGCACAAGGCCTACTAGAACTAAAAGGACGACAATGTTGAGGAGAGAACTGACGAGCAGCTGTGAGAGGAGTCGGGGTTCTCCTTTGATATCGAGCGACTCCTCGAATCGGCACTTGAACCAGATGTGCCCTATTGCTGATGCTGCAATCACCAATGCGACCATGACCCCTCCGCTGAACAAGATCATGAATGAAATGAAAACTGACAAGACATAGTTGGTGGGATACTGGGTTGACATCTCCGGGCCGAAGTAAGTGCCGCTTCCAAGCTGAGACCATAAGATGATGACCGCAGCTGCGATGAAGAGAACGACGCTGTATTTCTCTGCTTGGCGCAAGAGCCACCCCGACAGACGAAGGACGAGCCTCCTCAGCCTTCTCCAACTCATCGACTGTCACGCACTGATTGAGTCAAGCCCTTGGCGGCTATTTTCAGGTTTCCTTGGCAACTCCATGGAGTTGTCAATGCTTCTAGAGACCCGCAAGATGTCACCAGCAGTAGTAACCCTCTTATCGGGCTACCTCCATCCCTTCGAACCGAATACGATTGTCCGGCGATAGGGTCGTCAGCGCCCTTTCGGTTCACTGCCCCCATCAAGACGTTGATGTAATTGTTCGGGAGTGGGAATCGGGGAACAGTTTGGTCAAGTGTCCAAAGAAGGGCTCCTGCAGTGTGGTTCCCTGCCCCTACGGACTACCTGAGCCGTGAACCTATGCTTGTGCAATTTGTGCTAGAATCGCTTTGTTCTGCCCATCACCACTTCAACATGCGAACGCAAAACTGGAGGATATCACGGGAAGAGGATGGAGAACGGAACCACAGAGGCCCCCGCGTAACTCATGCCCGAGCCGGCGCCTCAAGGGCGCCGTGGGCGTAGTCATTCATACCCAAGTCTCCTTAGGTGGCCTTGCAGGATCGCGACGACGTATCCTTCAATCTTCTCGTCGTCAACATACTCGCCCGCATTGGCGGCAGCGAGCAACGCGGCAATCCGATTGTAGACCCAGCTGGGAATCGTGATCTCCACAAGGTCAGGCGGTTCGGAGCAGAGAGGTTCCATAGTCCGTCCTTGCTATGCGCATCGTTCATATGCCGTAAGGGAGAACCGGCACCACAAAGAGAGACCCAAACGAAACTGCACCATACGACCAGCAAAACACGATGATGCCCCGCATGCCTCACGCTCGGGCCGACCCAGAGCTCTTGGAGAAGCTTCTTGAGGTCTACGAGCGGAACAAGACAAGGTAGAAGACAGCGCCTCGACAAGACCCCCACTCATCCGGGGATCTGGCTCAAGCGCTATGGACGGTCTCCGCCAGTCTCTTCATGAAAAAGATGAGGACGAGGTTAAGCACATCATAGCAGAATCCGTAGTAGTTCTTGGTTATTCGCTTTCCTTTCCAGAGTGCCATGTATCGGCCGGGGTGCACGATGCCTCGCACCTCCCTCACAAAATCTGCAAAGTAGCTTAGGTCGCCTTTGGACATCGCCACTTCAGGATCCACACCTGACAGGCGAGCTATGCTGTCGATCGGCAACACGGACGGAATCCAAGATAGTTCTCTGGCAACCTTCAACAGGTCGAATAGCCCCCACTTCGCGACATCTCGTGCGGGTTTCTTCTTGCTGCGATAGGTTCGGGTGTGTGTAACTTCCTTTGGGTAGAGGAACACCATTGTGAGTAGGCCCGCCTCAAGTGCTGCTCCAAGCATGACACAGCCAGCCAAGTAGGCCTGTATCCTCTCGCACTTCTTGGCTTCCTTCCGGTAGAGAAGACACAGATCTCCAACAATGTCGGCCGGGTCGGTCGGTGTTCTTCTCGTTTTCCTTTGAGACAACTCCGTTTCTGGAGTCTTGGCTACGCGCTAAGGTGGTTAAGTCTGTGTTGATTTGCTCGTCTCAAGACAGGAGCAGGCTACTCGTCGCCCTGATCTCTGTCTTCCTCGTGCTCTAAACGCCACAACTGGTCGGCTTCTTTCTCAAGTTGCTCGACATCTTCTTTGCTAGCGTAGGCAGACAAGGGCACTATTGTGGTGTGCCCACACCTTCCGCATGTCCATCTGGCATAGCTCCCGAGAGGCGGCCCGAGGCCATCCGGATCCTCTTCGTACACGTCGATTTCGGGAGAGACAAGGGCCCCACAGTTTCTGCATGGCTGTGGAGGAACATCTTCCTCCGGAGGTTCCCCGTCTAATGAGCTCAACCTCTTCGATGACTCATCTATCGGTGCGCCAGCTTCCCTTTTCAGCTTTGGCGACGAGTTGCGTCATGTCCTCATATGCACTTTCGCAAATGCTGACTACGGAGTGCTTCTCTGGATCATCTTTGAAGTAGGTATAGCCCTCTTTGACAAGATATTCTGCTCCAGCTTCTCCAAGCGGCGATGGGATAGATATCCCGCTTGGATTTCAGAAGGCGACCTCTTGCCGACAGAGGAATCAAGAAAGTCACTCAAGTATGAGGCGCTACTAGAACTGGAAACATTCACAGGCCACTCTTGTTCTTTCACTCCGGTCTTAACTGTGCCCCTATGAACGACTATGTGTCTCTTCTTCCGCAATGGTGCATGTCGCTTCAATAGACCATCTTCTTGTCGATTCATCCATTCGTAGAAGGCTGCCGCATCTGAGAAATCCTTGGGGTTCTTGCCCGCCAGTGCTTCGGCAAGATGCGTGATGTATTCTCTGTCTGGCATCTTGTCTTGGCGCGTAATGAGGGAGAACTCTTCAGCGAAGTCGTACCGCAGGACATCAAGAACGCTAAGCCATGCGACGAGGAATCCGTCCAGATTATACCCGAACTCCTTATCTCTGAACATGCCGGTCTCCAAGCCCGCGGAGTCAATTTGCCTCATCTTTTCCAGAAAGTACTTCGCTTCTCTGAGCTTCTCATTCGCTTCGATCTCGGACAGCGCAGCATCCCCTCTCTCACTAGTGCATGACTGCGTCATTTGTTCTTCTGTGAACCCGCAGAACGGAGTTCTGCAAGGCGGGAACCGAATTGTGGAAGGTTTCATAATAGGTTCTAACTACTCACCGCCGATCGTTTCTGATTAGGATTCGAGAATCATCCGAAGCGGACCGGAGAGTGGTGCAGTTGGGGGACCATGAGCAAGATGCCATAATAGCGTTGATGGAGCACTTCAGGTTCTACCTACAATATTGGGGCACGGTCCTCGTCGCCCTAGCCGCAGGGTTCCTTTCAATCGTTCAACTGAGATCCTCCCTCGGATCCCTCGGACTTACCATTCTGCTTATGGACCTCGTATTGTGGCAGGCAGGATACGCGGTGTTGATGATGGTGCTTCATGGAAAGTTATGCGAGGAAGTCGTCACGAAGAAGACAGAGGTGCAGTCATCAACAGACGGGACCCCCCCCATGTGATTCTGCTTCACAATGCCATCGTCAAGGATCCGAAAGGTGAAAGGCGGGGTTTCGGCATGCTTCGCCGGATCTGCACTTGGACTGGCTGGGCCTTCCTTACTTTGGTGTCCTTAGGTGTCGGTTTCTTGGCAAGTTGGTTTGACCCCAATTGGCGCCCGTTCTGGCTGCTGTCCTTCGTATTCGTCGTCGCCGCCGCGCTCGTCCTCAGCAAACTTTAGCACGTGTCGCGCTGCTTCACTCGTAAGCACTGAACCTTAGTGTCACGGCTCCCTCCGGTCGCGGGTCACCTCTCTTGTCTTTTCTTTGACCTAGACGTCTTCGTTTCGCTATGCCGGTTCCGCAACCGAAAGCATCAAGAGGGCAGCAAACTGCGTCTAGTACGGTCATGTTCTGTGTCTAGATTGTGTTTTGTGATTGCACCGATCGGAGACGACGGAAGCGATATTCGGCGCCGTTCTGATCAGGTCCTCACGCACATCATAGACGTGGCTGCAAAGGAGTGCGACTACGAAACACTGAGAGCAGACAAGATCTCGGAACCAGGTATCATTACTTCACAGATCATTCAGCATCTACTAGACGATCCCCTAGTGATCGCTGACATAACCGGACACAATCCCAACGTCATGTATGAACTCGCCGTCAGACACGCCACAAGGAAACCCGTGGTTCAGCTCATAGAGAAAGGTGAGAAGATTCCCTTCGATGTCGCTGCGACCAGGACAATACAGGTTGACCACCACGACTTGGATAGCGTTGCGAAATGTCGCCAAGAATTGAGTAGGCAGATCAGAGCTGTGGAGAAGGATCCGACTGACGTTGACACGCCAATTTCAGTGGCGATTGACTTGCAGCAACTTCGGAGTGGCAACCCAATGGAGAAGAACGTAGCCGAAATGGTCGCAATGCTTCAGTCGCTTCACAGAAAGATCGATACAATGCCTCATTCGGTGGAGGCAATGTGGGCCTCCTACAATACAAGAATGGAGAGCGAATTGCAGTCAATCCATGAGAAGAAATGGCTATTGGCGAGAGAGGTGGCAACCCTTGAGGAAACGCTCCGCTCAGAGAAGGACCAATCGAGGCGAGACTCATTGGAGAAGGTGATTGCCGCTCGGCAGGCTGAGGTAAGAGGCCTTGATATGCGGGAAGCAATTGCACGAGTGAATCTTTCTTGGGACAAACAGGGTGATTAACAGTGCTGAACCTCCGTGTCTGTGCTCTCTCCCAGCGCTGAACCTTCTTGCCACGCCGACGAATCAATACCATGCATAGCCGACATGAGAGTCAACGCGGAAGCAGATAGATGAATGGAACAAGCCACTCCTGAGGTAACCGCGGTACTCATTTGTATCTCCACTTGCCACCAGCAGCCAACGTCGACAGCACATTGCTCGTTTCTCAGGGCAGCAACGACGAACAGAAAAAGCGCGGAAGCTAGACAAGAAAAGGCCGCAACATTACAAGATAGGAAAAACCTCTGAGTATAACGCAACAATTCGCCCACTCTTGAGTGCTTGACACCTCAAGACCCTGTACCGAGAAGCAGCGGGCCCCGTGCATCTGTCTCGCTCGTATTATCTGCCGGAAGTCGAGGCTCCCAGTGCAGGATCCGTCTCGGCCAGTGTCTCTCTTTGGTTGACCATTGACGGCCCGACGAAATGCGGATCATCCTCTGGATGATGATATGCCCGGATCAGACGCGAATCTATATAGACTTTGGTGGCATGCCCAGTGTCTCTAGGGAAGTGTTAAGGCTTCTCCGCCTCAGGCATCTCACGATTTCGTATGAAGCAAAGCGCTCTGCAGGTGGCCATGGCTTCCCTCAACGCGGCGCTCTACGCCGCGACGGGTGCACTATGGACCCTGATTCCAATCACGCTCTTCGGAGTAAGGTTCTGGCCGCAGGTCTTCGTCCCAGGCGCGTTCGCAGTTCTCTTCGGTCCCTGGGTCGGAGGAGTAGGCGCGGCCGTCGGAATATTCATCGCTGACGTAGTCTACGGGCACCATGATGCGCTTCTCAGTCTCCTCGTTGGAGTGCCCTCGAATCTTGTCATGTTTGCTGTTCTGGGATATCTCTCACGCAAACCATTGAAAGGCATGGGAAGGCTCGGAACCATTGCCACCGGCGTGGCCGCTCCAGTCATCCTGGTAGTGTACGGGCTGTACGCGTTCTCAGGATCGACACTGGCGATGGTTGTTGGGGTGGCCGCTGTTGCGGTTGTGCTGGTTGCTGTGCCGTACTTGGCGCGTTCGTCTTGGGCTGAAGTGCAGGCCGCCTCATCGATCGGACTCGCAGCTGGGAGTCTCATAGTCGGGTTTGGGATAGTTGCTTACAGCTCGTTCTTCATGATGCCTCAGGTGTTAGGGCTTGGTTCTGGTGCGTTGCCCATCGTCTTCGCGTACGGGACGACGCTCTGGACCTACCTATCCGAGATCCCATTTCTCTTGGTGCTCACCCCGCCTTTAGTTAAGGCGGTAAAGGCCACGTTGCCGAGCCTCAGGATCGAGCGTGCACAGGCGAGCAAGAGCAGAAATGCGTGAGACGTCCGCATTCTCACCGGCAGGGATCAGCAGCTTCTTCGAAATCCTCGACAGGCAGCCTGACGGGCGCCCCTTCAAGGATCTCTCATATGCCGGCGCCAGAGGAGGCGGGTTCGTGATCTCCAGAGGCGTGTTGACCCGCGTGCGGTTGAAGCGCGCTAAGAAATCACATGTCTCTGTCCGGATCAACAACCGAGCTGCCAACCATGCGAAGACCACGATCTTAGCAGTTGCGAAGCTCCTTCAGATTTCCGGCGAGAGATACGATGTGACCGTTGAGCATCACGTAGAAGTTCCGATTGGGGCAGGCTACGGGGCGAGCGCTGCAGGCTCATTGTCAGCTGCCCTCGCCTTTTCTGACGGCGCTGACCTAGGCATGTCCGTAAACGAAGTCGGACAAATAGTACACGAGGCTGAGATTACGAGCGGAACCGGACTAGGAACCGTCGGGCCAATCCTTACCGGTGGTTTCATTCTCACGAGAAAGAGCGGAGGCCCCGGTATTGCCGTGATTGACAGATTGCCTATCTCACAGAGATTGAAGGTCGTCTCGGCTTGCTTAGGCCCGATATCCACGAAGAAAGCTCTCCAATCCAAGGATCTCAGGAGGAAAGTCAATGCCCTCGGCAGGGCGACGTTTCGATCTATCGCGAGAGATCTTCGGCCTCAGAATTTCATGAAGGCTTCAAAGAAATTCGCATATGGATTGGAGCTAATGTCTCCTTCAACTGCGCGACTCATTGAGGTGATGGAGGCAGCTGGAGCGATCGGTGCAACTCAGAATATGCTAGGCCAAGCGGTCCATGCGATTGCAGATGAGGATGTCGCAAGGCGTATCCTACTGGCTGTCAAGAGGCGCTTCCCCAAGGCACAGGCGTTTCTATCTTCCTTAGACTTTGCAGGAGCTCGTTTGCTATGACGGCAAGAAGTCGGCCCTTCAACGAAGTCGCGATCGGCGGGACTTTCGATGTGCTTCACAGGGGACACAAGATCCTTCTCAGAACCGCGTTCCGAGCAGGTGACCGAGTCCTAATCGGACTGAGCAGGAACGGCTTCGTTAGGCGTCTCGTCAAAAATCATCGGGTGGACCCGTACCCGAAAAGAAAACGGGAACTGGTCTCTTTCCTGAAGAAGGAGCGGTTACTTGACAGAGCGAAGATAATCCCTTTGGATGACCCCTACGGGCCAACCATCAACGACTCGACAGTCCGCGCCTTGGTGGTCAGCCGTATGACGAAGAAGATGGCCGACAAGATCAACACGATACGGAGAAGGCGTGGGCTCAAGCCGCTGCCCGTAGTATCCATCGGAATGGTCGTGGCCGAGGACTTCGAGCCGATTTCCTCCACACGCATAAGGGCAGGGGAGATCGACCGCGAAGGCTACCTGGAACGGACTCGCCGTTCTAGGCGTGCTCGGCTCTCCCACACGTAACCCGCGCTATCGGCTCTTCCTACGTCTCTTGCGTTTCGCGCGTTTGGCAGGCAACTCGCCGAATCTCTCGAGGTCCTTCTTCGAAGCCCTCTCTACAAGTAGGCGCTTTCCCTCTACCCTTACCCTCACCCTAACCAGCCTTCCAGACATCGGGAAACACGAATCACATGTAAGCTTCGTCGGAAGGTAGATCCGCGGCGATTCGTACGTTTTTCCGTTCTTTCCTCTTTTTCTCGTCGCGACGTAATTTGCCAAGACTTCTAGCAATTTGATCATCTTGTCCTGATTTGGTTTTCCGTTCCAAAGTGGAATGGAATATGGAAAGGAGATTGGAACGGACACATAAAATCGTGACTCGCGGCTTCGTGTCAAGGTAATGCGGTCTGGTTGGCGTGGTTTGACAAGGTTAAAGAGCCGTGAAGGAGTGGGTACTGGGTTGAGGTTTGCTTGGTGAAGGTCAACGTATTCGTGACGAACATGACGGGCGAGCGTCTGTGGGAAGTCGAGAAGGACTTGCCGGCTCAAATCCAGATAGCGGTCAACATCAACGTGCTGGGGATCGAAGAGCAGAGCGACGGGAGCCTACGGTCGCCGTTTGTATTCACTGTGAATTTCACGCCCGCCATCGCACAGATCAGCATCAAAGGTCGCGCAAGGATCCAAGGCGAGAAGGATGAGCTGCAGAAGATCCTCCAGGAACAGAAAGAGAAGAAAGCCCCTCCAAATCAAATCCTTCAAGCCATTTCGAGCACGGCGATAGCGGAAGCAATCTTGATCTCAAAAACGATTGGCATCCCCCCACCGCTGCCGCCCCTCCCTACCCCGCCTGCTAACCAGGCGCCACCAAAGGCCGACTCGCGGTATACAGCATAGTCCAAAAAACTGGAGGGTTCCATAACTCTCCAGAAAATTGGAGGACGTTTTTTCCGCGGTGCTCCGTCAACTTAGCGAGTGGTGCGTTGCTTGACCATCGGCCCCGCGTCTCGGTTCGAATGGTGTAGTGACATGCCATCGCTCCGATTGTTATTGTGGCGACGCATGACCCAAGAATACTAACACGACAGTCAAGCCCAGCCAATCCGGATAGCTCATGATTTCCTCAGAGAACAGAATGGCGGACAGCGACCATCCTGTATCCGCACAGGCGAACATAGCAAGCCAAGCAGCTAAGGCTTTGAAGACTCTCCTCAAGCCTTCGCACTAGCTAGGCGGAGAACCTTGCACGTCTGATTCTAGCGTTGTCTTGGTAAAAGGCTCTGTAACACTTCTGTTTCTTGCCGCTCATGAAAGAGACGGACTGTGAGCGTTGTGGTGCCGTGCCAAGGCTCTACGGCGAGCTGCGACGCGGTTGAGGCCGGGCGATTAAGCTAGCTCCCCTGTAGGTATCTCAA
>Ga0315280_10010897_pt1 | contig 11283 bp, 12 predicted proteins | sample YL17G06_40_MG_FD_203697 | JGI IMG/M metagenome (GOLD analysis project Ga0315280, IMG submission 203697) | Sediment microbial communities from Yellowstone Lake, YNP, Wyoming, USA - YL17G06_40 | ecosystem: Environmental > Aquatic > Freshwater > Lake > Sediment | place: USA: Wyoming | collected... | reverse complement strand
CTATCTTCCTCTTTTTCCTCTCCCTCTAAGGAGAGCCTATCTTCCTCTTTTTCCTCTCCCTCTATGGGAGAGGGTCAGGGTGAGGGTAAGAAGCCACCCTCCCAAACAAAGACCAGGTAAACGCCTCTTCTATCTCCACAGGCAACAATTTCCCAATAGACCCAGCAGGCCCAGAAAAAAACACAGTCTTATTACCCCGCGTCCTCCCCACCAACTTCTTCTCTCTCGGAGCCACTCTCTCCACCAGAACTTCTTCCACTCTTCCCACCAGTCTTCTATTCTTTTCTAAAGCCATCTTCTCACAAATTTGATTAAGTTTAGCCAGACGCTCCTTTTTTGTTTCCAGAGGAACGTCATCTTTCTCTTTAGCCGCCTGAGTTCCTGGACGAGGCGAATATTTAAAAGTAAAAGCAACATCAAATTCAATATCCTCAACCAACCTTAAAGTATCCTCAAAATCTTCTTCCTTCTCCCCGGGAAAGCCAACCATAAGGTCAGTAGTAATACTTACTTTGCGAATCTCTCTTCTTATCTTCTTGATTAACTCCAGATATTGTTGACTGGTATATCCCCTATTCATTCCCTCCAATATTCCATTTGAGCCAGATTGGGCAGGAAGATGTAAATGCTCACATATTTTCTTTGAGTCTCTCATAGTATTAATCAACTTATCAGAGACATCCTTAGGATGCGAAGTCGTAAAGCGAATCCGTTCCAGCCCTTCTACCTGCTCCACCACCCTTAAAAGGTCGGCGAAGTCCGAGCCATCAAAGCTGTAAGAATTTACATTTTGTCCTAAGAGTGTAATTTCCTTACATCCGCTACCTACTTTCTGCTCCACCTCTGAAACAATATCGCGAACAGGTCTTGACCTCTCTCTACCTCTGACATAGGGAACAATGCAATAGGAACAGAAATTGTCGCAGCCTCGCATAATTGTAACCAAGCCCGTTAGTTCAGAATTTCTGGCACATCCATAAGACGAAGAACTCCAGAATCCTTCCGCCAATCTGGGCAAATCGCCCCTTACTTCAGTAGCAAGAAATCTCTCCCTTGGCTCTTGAATAGCCTTTTTAACCAAGTTGGGTAATTCTAATATATTATCTGTTCCCAGAACGATATTCACAAAGGGAGCCTTATCAAAGATTTGACTCTTCAACCTCTGTGCCACACATCCTGCCAGGACAAAAACCGTATGGGGTTTTTCCTCTTTAGTTTTTTTCAATGCCCCCAGATAACTGAGTGCCCTATCTTCAGCATGCTGCCTGACAGAGCAGGTATTCAGAATTATAACCTCGGCGCTCTCAGGAGAGTCAATCTTCGCGTACCCCTCCCTTTCCAGAAGCCTCACCATAACTTCCGAATCCGCATCATTCATCTGACAGCCGAAAGTCCTGATATAGAATTTCAGATTAGGCGATTTCATATTTCAGATTGAAACGCTACTTTCATCTCCAGGGAATACATTTGAATTCTTTTAACCCCTCACCCTACCCTCTCCCTTGGGGGAGAGGGTCTGGGAATTCTAACAGGAAAGCAAAAGCTTTGACCCTCCTCACTCTTACCCTTTCCCAAAGGGTAGCGGGAATGGCTTAAGGTTTAGGAAATCCTGGTGGTGAAGGAAATCCCTTTTGTGTTGGCGCTCCTCTGCACCACCGGCATAAACCATTAAATTCTTCGTATTCTTCCTGTGATATTCTTCTATGGCAAGTTTCACATTTATATTCTTCTTTCTCCTCATTTTTCCATGTTGCGTCACCTTCAACATCACCGCAACCGCCTCGTGGATTATTAAGAATTTTTTGTAGATTGTATAGCCCTTTACAACTTCTGCGCGCTCGTCTAATTTTACATATTCCTTTAAAATAGACAGGGCATTTGATTATTATCTTGGGTTTATTCCAAATTGGTCCCATAGCAATCTTTTTATCCTCCAAGTTCTGGGGACACAATACTTAATTATTCTTGTTAAGAATTATGACATCCGCCCCCTCAGGAGAATCTATCTTCCGGTAACTCTCCCTCTCCAGAAGTCTCGCCATAACCTCCGAATCCGCCTCATTCATCTGACACCCAAAAGTCCTAATAAAAACTTTTCTAGCAAGCATTATCTCAGAACTAAATCAAATCATAATCTTTGGACAATATTGGACCAAATAACAAGCATTACATTTAGGATTTTTAGGTCTACACCACTTCCTTCCTATTTCCCAAACAGAAAAGTCAAATACTCCAGGATATTCAGGATTTAGTTCTCTTGCTGAATATATCAATTCCTCATTAGTTGCGTTTTGAGAAACTAAACCCAACCTAGTAAATACTCTTCTAACTTGAATGTCAGGAGATATATCAATGCAATATTTATCGGCTATAGGAATTTTAAAATCTCTGGCAAGGATATTTGCGGCCATGGTCGCTATTTTGATTCCTACGCCTCTAAACTGTAAGAAGCGGCGAATGATAGTTGCGCTTCTAGGAGAATTAGCCCAGATATTAGCGGCAAAACCATTATATTTTTGGTCAATATCCTGGATCGCATAATAAAAATTGTCCGCCATCGGGTCAATAAATCTATGAAGCTTATTATTTCTGAAATAATTTCTAATTTCTTGGATACGTATCTGTTTTAGCTTATCAAGTTTGAAGCTGCCAACTAAAAGGCTAATTTTGTAAGGTATTAACCAAGCTTTCTCTGCTTTAATCTGTCTATCCATTATACAAGCTAGTACAAAAGCATGCGGATAGTCATCCAGATTGTTCAATAGGTCATCTGCTTCCGCAACCTTTGTAAATCCAATCCTCCTATAAGGCTGTTTTAATAACTCATTACCTCTATTTAATAACTTTCTTATTATTTCTTCCATATGGATTCTTTGATTCGCCGCGAAGCACCGAAAAACATCGAAATCGCCGGGATTACTGATTATTTTGTTGGGACGGACTTTGCCTCATCCAATTTGTCTTTTTTTAGTAAGTTGTCATTTATAATTTCTGGATGCTGTATAATATATTGCATACTCTACCTACGCATAGGGAAGCTATTATTACATAAGAGATCAATAATGTTTAGTACTACTCATCTGCCCACAGTAACATATCCTAAAGCTCTGGTAAGGAAAAAATCTGACCCCAGTCCTTAATTTCCTTTAACCTCTGTGATGCCTCCCCAGTTAATTTACTAAAGTCTTCAGTAGTAGTATAAAATATTCGTTTAGCTTTAGGATACCCATATGTATTTCTCTTTAATCTTTGAATAACAGCTTCTTCCTTTAAATTTCTAGTGAGATCCACAAAGATTCCTTGGAGCTTCAATAAGATCTTGCCAAATTCATTAAATAGTTCACCTATTTTGGAAAGGTAGGTTGTTCCAACCCTATTTTGATAAGATTCATACCATTCTCTTAATACATTCATCTCTTTTTCTGCTGCCTCAAGTTTTGCAGAATAGATTTCATTTGGGGAGGCTGATTCTTCAATTATTCTTATTAAGTTGAGCAAACTACAAGTACAAGAACCTGCATAATCAAAAAGTGGTGATGCTCTTTTTATAATCTCTTTCAATCTTCCTCTGTAGATGTATCTTAATCGAGTTTTACCAAGTATAAATCTCGCTAACGTATCTTGATATAAACTTATGAAATTAATTAGTATTTCCTTCACCATGTTACAATTCTCCCAAAATCATTTTTTTTACTTTATCTTCTTCTAGTCTCAGCCCTCTCTCTTTCTGTAGTTCTGGGGACACAATCCCTAATTATTATTCTTGAGAATTATAGCGTCTGCTCCCTCAGGAGAATCTATCTTACTATAGCCCTCCCTCTCCAGAAGCCTCTCCATAACTTCCGAATCCGCCCCATTCATCTGACATCCAAAAGTTCTAATGTAAAATTGCTGATTAACGAGCCTCACTTTTTATTTCTTCCACTTTCTTAAAAATATCATCGCCAGCAAAGGATTATCATAAGATTCTAGTTTTACCTTTATAGTGGCTTTTGAATTCTTGGATTGCCTTTTCTATCCCACCAGTAGATGTTGGTCCGCTAAGCAATGTTGCTATTACTATCGCTTGATATAGATCGCTTATCTGTTCTTTGTATTCAGTATCTTTCTTTTGAATAACTTTGTACAACCTATAATTACAGTAGGCAAACCAAGCAACTATAGCGATTGCTATTGATGTTATTACTGCTGGGAGCATTCCAAACCTCCTTCTTACTTCTTAATTCACCAATTCTCCTTTCATTGCTTTATCAAGACAAGATTCAAAGAGTTCTTGGAGTTTTTGTTTTTGCTGCAAGAGGGTCTTTTTGTAATCCTGGACTGCCTGAAGTTTTTGCACAACCTGGCGCTGGATTCCAAGCGGCGGTAATGGAAATTTAACCTTAACTAAATTGCAAATTGGTAACTGAGGCTGAGCACTCCCTGATAATATTTGTTTGAATTTATCTTGCACTAAATTATTCTGAATCAAATTTAATAAAAATTCGGGGACTATCTTTTTAGTATTTGGCCTTACAATTACCATGCCGGAATTAATTCTCATATCCTTGAATTCAACCGATTCGCCGTACAATGCACTATTGCCTACGGTCCCCCTAGTAGTAACCACAACATCATTTCTTTGCAATTTTCCTTTTCGTAATTTTTCATCACGTTCTTTAGATATAAAGTCAATATCATTAAAAACAAAACCGTTTGCGGTTACATTTTTTGTATTCAAAAATATGCAATAACCAGACTTTTTAAATTCGTTTTTTTTAGGATAATTTTCCCCTCGATCGCCATCTACTATTTCAACAATTTCTTTTTCTCCAAAGTTTACACTTTTCCAATCTTTAATCTTTGAATTTAATTCTTTATAAGATAAACTCTGAAAAAGTTCTTCGCCTAAAGCGATTTGTTTGTCGTTCAACTCTTGGGCCTTTCTAATCGCATCCAACCGCTCAACAATTTTTTCCTGGATATCAACTGGCGGGAGAGGAAGCTTAACTCTCCTTAATTTCTGGAGATTAAAACCCAATCTACTTGTGCCAGTGCTAATAGCTATTAATTGGCTGTAAACAAACTTAGTATTTAAAACCGCACACACATAAAAAGGGATGGCAATCGAATTGTCAACTGAAATTTTTGCGCAGCTAGCGGTAATCAGTGCTTCTGGGATATCGGGCGGTAAAATACATGCCCGACCAATAGTCCCAGTTTTTGAAATTAAAATATCACCAGGAGTAACTCTGCTTCTTTTCAACTCTCTATATTTTTCTTTAGAGATATATTTTAAATCTTCTGATAGAAATTTATTGACCGCTATGTTTAATATCCTTATCAAGGGAACGCCTTTGTCGGTGTAATCCGAAGTGTGTAATTGCGTACCGAATGGACCATCCACAATTGCAAATTTTTCTTTCTTGGTTACTTCACCCAATTTTTTCGTTGGCCAGTTAGGTCTCATAGTGTTTTAAATCACCACGGATGTTCTTTATAGTTTTTTAAGTGGCTTGCTGCGTAACGACACTTTTCAGCATGTTTCAAAGCAAGCTCCGCTTCTTCTTTATCAAATAATTTATCTGCCCCTATTCCCAGTTTTTCGTATCCATAATCTGCTATTGTGCGGAATTTTTCCCAAAATTCAGAATAAAGATAAAGTTTTGGAAAACCCAAATATTCCAGCTTTTCAGGAATATTCTTTAATATAAACTCGAATTCTTCTTCTCTAAATTTGTGGTCCCGTGGATATCCCCTCCCTAAGAGAAGGAAAATAGCTTTTATTGAGAACTCTACACATTTCTGACACAATGAAATAATCTGAGGGTAATTAGGAGAATATCCCTTTATTTTTTCTCTTGCCGTGCCTAGTTCATCTTCAGCTCGCTTTAAGAAGCTCCCAGCCATTTCCAATGCTTTTTCAAGGTCGTTACCAGATTTTATTGAAAAGTTCTTATTCATATTGGACCTCGATTGTAATTACGAATTTTGGATTTTAAATTTTGAATTTGAGCGATGTTATTATCTCTCAGGATTTCTTATTTGTGAAGTTTTGTGTAAGTCTCCTCTCTTGTATCATAGTAATGAATATTTGCTAGCATCAATGGTTAGTTTATATTTTATAGGACATGAATTATTTCTTTTATCCTGTGGAATGCACACAATTTCTACAGGTGACTTGATTCTAAAAGTAAATAAAAATATTATTATATCCTCCACAAACTCGAAAATACTACCGAAAAATAAATTTATCACTTCTTCTAACGATCGGGAATTTATTCTCGGAAAACGTGCAATAACTTTTCCGTTTTTGTCTGTATTATAAATTATCTTAGGCAAATTAAATCCTTGATGTTCTATCGTGTTCCTTATGTTATTAAAATTCGTATACCAACTTACTCTGTTATCCTTTAACATCTTTACAAAATCTTTATACTTTTGTCCTTTATATTTGTTTATAAAGTTCCATGATTCTTTCTCAAATTTTTCGTCTTTTTTAAGTAAGAAACTAATGGGATACCCTAGATATTTAGATAATTTGACAAGACTTTGTAGAGCAATTTTGCCTTTTATAAAAAAATCCTTAAAATTCTTATTTAACTCTACGTCTATGGTTTCTTTGACACCAATTGTATGTTCTTGAAAAAATACTATTTCACCTGTTTCTATTTTTCTATTATGTTCTTCAATAAGTTTTTCACAATTAATTTTAGCAATTCTACATTCGATTAAGTTATTAAGAATTGGCTCATAATATTTATCAAATTTCGACCTCTCTTTTTCGCTGGGGAAAATGAAATCTCTTATTTTCATAATCTGAACCATCATCCTCGCGAAAAATGGTTCCGCAGTTCCTTCATCAAATATTTTTTGGACAATAAATTTCATTGGCTCCTCACCTTTTTTGATACTAAAATTTACCCCTTTCTTGTCGCCCTCTTAACAATTCTCCCTCTTGGTCCCATAACCCCTACCCCAGTACCTTCTGTTATCTCCAAAGCATTTTTGATGTTAGGTTTGTTCACAGCCAGATATCGGGGTTTTTCCGACCTGATTACTTGATTCAATCCCTGATAAAGAGCAGCTTTCTTAGTTTCTACTTCGACTACTCTTCTATTGGTGACAATGTCTATTCCTTCATGAGGTTTGTATTCTGTGCCTTCTCTTTTCGCAATCTTCTCTGCTATTTTATCATGTATTGACTTTGACATCTGAGCCCCTCCTATTTTATAAGTTTTTTAACTTTATCCACTTGTTTAACTAACTCCTTCTCTCCCTTCTCAATCTCCCTCAAAATCTCTTTTGGCTCTCTATGTTTTATTTCTTCTGCCCCAATATGTGGATTATAAGCGTTAGCCGATAAGACATACTCATTCTCAATAATTTCTTTTACCGGACTAAACCAGGATTGTTCTGAAATCTCTCGTTGTGGAAATTTCTTTAGTAAATCGGGTATATCGTTTCTAAATTGTGGACCGAATTTTTTGGCGGAAGTCAAAGAAGAACCATCACCGAGCACATTGTAGAACCAAATTTTTTCTTCTGGGTCTAATTTTGGAGTTCGCCTCTTCTTGAAGATTAAGACGGAGGTTTTTACGCCACTATAAGGCTGGAAGACACCACCCGGCATTGAGACAACTGCTTGAACCTCGGTATTTTCTAAAAGATAACGACGGATTTCTTTATCATCGCGATTTGTTCCAAAAAGTGTGCCTTCTGGCAGAATTATTCCTGCTCTTCCATTTGGCTTTAAGGCGTCTATGACATAACCTAAAAATAAAACTTGTGTTTTGGTTGATTTAATTGGTAAAGACTTTTTGATTCTTTCTTTATCGACTTTTCCAGCAAAGGGCGGATTAGTCATAACTACATCGTATCTTCTTAAATCCTCCTCATCTTCAGAGCCAGCGACTGTATCTTTTCTTTTAATGTCTGATTCCTGGAGACCATGCAAAAAGAAATTCATTAGAGTTAGACGAGTCATCTCTGGATCAACATCTTGACCAAAGAAGGTCTCATTTTGCAAGAAATTCCATTGCTTTTTACTTAGTTTATCTCCGGGACCGCGCTTTATCTGGTTATATTCCTCAATAAGTTTGGGGTCTGAATTCTGGAGTTTAATCCATTCATAAGCTGCCAATAAAAATCCTCCTGAGCCACAGGCTGGGTCAAAAACTGTTTCGCCAATTTTTGGATTAATCATTACGACCATATAACGGATAATATGACGTGGTGTTAAAAATTGCCCTAACTCTCCGGCAGCTTCAATCTGATTCAGTAAATCCTCATAGAGGTCACCCTTAACATCGGTATCAAGCCGCGAGAAATCAATTTCATCGATGATATCTAAAGCCTTTCTTAAAGTTACTTCATCTGGTATTAACAGCTTGGCCCCCTGAAACATCCGCCGAATGTTTTCTCTATCATTACTAATATTTTCCATAAAGGGAAAAACTTCATCTCTTATAAAAATGTAGAGTTCCTTGCCGCTTTTATGAGTCCATTGTGACCAACGGTACTTTTCGTTTTCTCCTTTAAAAATAGATTCGTACGTCCTTTTAGTTAATTGTGCTTCTTTCTCTAATGCTACATCCTGTTCTTCCAGCATTTTGAGAAAGAAAAGGAAGCTCATTTGTTGGATTCTTGATACAGGGTCTTTTAAACCCCCGCCCCAAAGATAATCGTTCAGGCGATTGAACTTCTGTTTGTATTCCTCTTTCAATTGTAAAACTTTGGGATCCATATCAGTACCATTAACTAACAAAAACTCTATTATTCAACTCTTGAACAGTATTTTGGATTTCCTTTTCTCCCAAGATCTTTAAAATGTTTGTTAACCCACCAAATTGGTTAAAGAGTGGCTGATTAAAAATAGAAATATCGACCTTCTCTTTATTAGCTAAATATTGGCTCTTAATCATCCTTAGAATCTTTGACCGTTCGCTATTAAAGTTCTTTGCTACTAACCAGGCTTCAAAAAGGTCGTTGATCTTTCTTTCCTGGAGTTGCTCCTCGGTTGGCAAATCATAAATTTTTAGCGCGGTTTTAATAAATTCAGCAACGGTTCCTTGAGGATAATGATAAGCTGCTCTTAGATTGGCTTCATTAAAATAGAATTCCGGTGAGTTAAGTTTTTCCGCTAATTTTTGAATCTCCATATCAGTTAGTTCTTCTCCTGCTTTAACCTTTTGAATTAATGGGTCTACCTTAAGAAGTGATTGAACTGTGCTTTCCCATTGGGTTTGATAATCATCTATATCTACCCTTTCTCCTTCTGGTCCAATTTCAACATATTCTCGTTTTACAACCAAATCTACATTTTCTGGGGCATTTTCTGGCACCTGAACGAATAGACGTTTTATAACTTCTCTTTTCTCTCTTTCTTCTGGGCTTAGCTCATCCTCTTCGGTGCCCCAAGGAATGCCTTGCCTCAAAGTAACTATTTCTGAATAGGGATCGTAACCTTCATCATTGAAGTTTCCTGTATTTCTGACAAAATCATAAATACGAAATGAGGTCTTAGCAATCTTTGTACAAAGACGGCTGCCCCGACCCCGCATCTGCTGATAAAGTATAGGTGATTTCGTTGGGCGAACCATTACAATATTCTCAGTCTCAGGAGAATCAAAACCAGTATCAAGCATACCTACGGAAACTGCTACATAAGGTAATTCTTCCTGCTTAAACCTCTTTATGGCCCTGTCAACATCAGGAACATTAGAGGTAATAACTTCGGCATAACGTCCATTAAATTCAGGATAAGCTTTATTATTGAAATAATAAGTTAGTTGAGCAGCATGCCTTTGGGTAACTGCATAAACAATGGCTTTACGGTGTTTTAGTTGACGTTTTTCTTCCTCTTCTCGGTAAGCCTTAACAACTTGTTCATTACGAGCAGGAACATTAATTTTTCGTTCAAGGTCTTCGGGATTATAATCCTCACCTTCATATCTTATCCCTTCAAGTGAGACTTTAGTATCAATACGCATAATATTATAGCCAGCGAGATACCCTTCCTTAATGCCCCGTCGAATTCCATAAAGATAAGTAGGGATCCCTTTTTGACTTTCTTCATCCCAGCAATCGAAGAGTTTATAGGTATTACGGTCAATAAACATTGAAGGCGTTGCAGTAAGACCAATCTTTATGGCATCAAAATGAGTTAAAACTGCATTATAAACTGAATAAATGGAACGGTGAGCCTCATCGGAAATTACCAAATCAAAATAGCCACTGGTGAAATTCTTCAGTTGAGAATAAATAGTGGGTAATGTGCCAATAATAATTAGACTTTCCTTTTTCTGTCTTCCGCCAAAAAGAAGTTCAGAGGGATAATCTTTTAGATAGTCATTAAAGGTATCTTGAGCTTGTTTTCCTAATTCAATACGGTCAACTAAAAATAAAACGCGTTCAATTAAGCCAGCTTCAAACATCCGTTTTATCTGAATACCAATAGTTAAAGTCTTGCCTGTCCCGGTAGCCATAACAATAAGCATCTTTCTCTTGCCTGATTCAATCGTTTTATCTATTATTTGAATTGCCTCTTTTTGATAAGGACGAACTTTCTTAGTTTCTCCTTGGGCAAAAACTTGTTCAGGTATAGGAATAGTTGATAAAGGTTTCCTTAACTTTCTTAAGACAGAAAGCTTTTCCAAATCTCTTTGGGAAAAGAAGGTAGCAACTTTTTGTTCAGGCTTTGCTATCCAATCCCAAAAATAAATATCTTCACCATTGCTAAGAAAAATAAAATCTGTTTTTAGCTCCTCTGCATATTCTAAGGCTTGCTGTTTAGCAGCTTCGGGCTCAATAGAGAAGCGTTTAGCTTCGATAATACCTAAAGGTCTACCTCGTCTATCCTTTAATAAATAATCTACACGCCCGGTTTTTGTGGGTTCTTCGGTTACTACATGGTTCTTGTTCTCAATATCCCAACCTGCTTCACGCAGTTTTCTGTCAATGATCATGCGAGTGTCCGTTTCTCGTAATGTTCCTTTTAGTTCGGGTTTGATTTCTTCTTTCGGCGGAATATATTTTTTATTTTCAGTCATAGCATCCCTTCATCTGCAAAACTAAGATGGCGATTATGGCCAATCTCCTCCCTTTCCAGAAGCCTCTCCATAACCTCCGAATCCGCCTCGTTCATCTGACATCCGAAAGTCTTCAGAAAAACTTTTTTACTCATAACTTTCTTGCTGAAATCTTTATACTTACCAATGCATTACTAACTGCATTAATTTCTTCTTCAGACATATTTTCAATTATATTTTTAACTGTCTCATCTGAACCTATATATTCTAACAA
>Ga0315280_10010896_pt1 | contig 11284 bp, 10 predicted proteins | sample YL17G06_40_MG_FD_203697 | JGI IMG/M metagenome (GOLD analysis project Ga0315280, IMG submission 203697) | Sediment microbial communities from Yellowstone Lake, YNP, Wyoming, USA - YL17G06_40 | ecosystem: Environmental > Aquatic > Freshwater > Lake > Sediment | place: USA: Wyoming | collected... | reverse complement strand
ATACACACCACTCTCGTTTCCTTCAACAAGCCCCTTCCAACCCACTTTCTTGAGGAACGGGAATTTGAGATACGTCCATTGCTCAACATGCTCGGCGACATTCTCAAGGTACTCCTTTGGAGAATACTTTACAAACTCTTTCCCGTCTGCGTCGACAACACGCACTTTCCCGTCATAGAAGTTCACGCGATTCTGATCGTCAACCAGCCCCATAGAATATGATCGAAGGGAATATGCATCGCTCAAGATCAAATCAACATATGTTTTGTTTTTCAGGACGATGTCATCGAAGACCTTGATGGTAAACTTTGCGAACTCCACCATGTCGAGGACTCGATCCTCGACACTCTTGCGTTCAGCTTCTGTCAGTCCTTTCGTCACCCCGCCAGGTATGGACGTAACCTGATGGATCTTTTTCCCCCCGAGCAGCTCCATGATTGCAGAGTGGTGTGCCCGCATCTGAATTACTTTCTTCCCAACCTCAACGCCCACTTTCCCGATGACGCCGAGGATATTGCGCTGTGCCGCAGGCGCCTCCGGTCCAACGACAAAATCAGGACCGCCAAGCGCATAGAAGTGGAGGGTGTGGTCGCCCGCGAAAAAGACGTTGTAAAGGAGTTCGCGGAGCTTTCTTCCTGTGCTTGGCGGCTGAACATGATACACGGCATCACACGCCTTTGCGGATGCCATGTGGTGGGCTTCTGGACAAACGCCGCAAATACGCGTTGTGATACGAGGCATTTCCTCAACTGGTCTCCCCTGACAGAATCTCTCGAAACCTCTGAGTTCAGGAACGAGGAAGTAACAGTTCTCAACTTCCCCGTCATCGTTCAGGAAGATGTCGATTTTTCCATGCCCCTCGAGACGCGTTATAGGGTCAATCTTGATGTGTTTCATACCTGTACCCTCCTGAGCGAGGAGTGTGCTAGTCCAAATCGGTAGAAGGTCCCAACCGGATCAACAATCTGGCCAATGATTCTCTCGACTTCTGCCGGGTCTTGAGCATCGACAACAGAGCTGAGCGCACTAATCATCTTTGCACCTTGGTCAAGGGTGTTCGGAGGGGGTCCGTAGCAGCCGCGACAAGGCACATTTGCTTTGACGCAAAGGGCGCCACAGCCACTCCGCGTGGCTGGTCCCATGCAGACGAGTCCCTGGTCAAGCAAGCACTCTGTCGGGTCTGGAACGATTTCATGTGGACGGTAGAAGTGCTTGATCTTCTTCTCCTTTCGTGTCCGCGGACACTCGTCACAACAGGATTTCTCTCCTGCCCCGAGAATCGAGCCGGGGGGTGGAAGTGGTTTTCCCTGGATGATCGTCTCCAGCACGGCCCACACCTGGACCGATTGAGGTGGACAGCCCGGAATGTAGTAATCGACTGGACCGACTTGATCGAGAGTCTTTACTGTATCCCAGAATTCAGGAATCTCTAGCTCACCCTCGGGGACTTGAGTCGTTGGCTTTGGAACAATCCCATCGGCGTTAATTGTGGACGGAGAATCGAGGTATGCCGTCCTGAACACGCCCTCCCGGTTACTGACATTTGCCAGCGCGGGGATGGACCCTTCATGAGCACAAGAACCAAAGGCGACGAGGACTTTGGATTTGTCCCTCAGCAGTTGTGCAAGGCGCTCATTCTCCGATGTTCTGATAGCACCATTGAAAAGACAGATGTCGATGCTCTTCTCTGGCATTGCCTCGACGTCTGAGTACTTGAAATCTAATGCACACGGCCAGAAGACGATGTCGAAGTGTTCGGCAACATCGAGTATCCTCTCCTCAATATCGAGGACCGCAATTTCACATCCGCCACAACTTGCTGCCCAGTAGAGTGCTAATTTTGGTTTTGCCATAGGAATTTTCTCCTGTTACGATCTGCAACCCGGCCCGAACCTGATCGATATCCCTCGCGAGAGCAACTTCTCCTCCGAGGGGAGAACTGAGGCAAGGTGAATGATTCAACTCTTGGCTTCTACAAGCTCCGGTTCAATCTGAATCGGTAGATCCTCGAGGCGTTGTGTTCTTTTCCAACTGAGAGGTCCGAGGGATCGAATTAGTTCAGTGAACTCTTTCGTCACCCGTGTATACTTCTCCCCTTCTGATGCAGAAATCCATTCAAGCCGCAATCTCCTCTCGTCGATGCCGAAGGCCTTAAGCACAGGCTTCAACATCGCGACGCGACGCATTGTCTTGTAATTACCCTCCGTGTAGTGACAATCCCCGGGGTGACAACCGCCGATGAGGACTCCGTCAGCCCCGAGCTCGAATGCTTTCATGACAAAAGTCGGGTCAACTCTCCCGCTGCACATTGTCCTGATGATGCGGATGTTTGGGGGCGACTTCAGCCGAGAGACCCCTGCGAGGTCTGCTCCCAAGTATGAGCACCAATTGCAAAGGAAACCTATGATTCTGGGTTCGAACGTTTTGTCCATGTGTACTCCCTCTTGCTTAACCTGCCGTTCTCGAGCGCTCACGACATGATAGTATTCAGACCGCCAGCAACCCCTCCATCTCTGCCATAATCTGGTTGTCCGAGAATCCCTGTGCTGTGATTGCAGACGTGGGACACGCTGCAACGCACGTTCCGCAGCCCTTGCATAGCACATCGTTGACTCGCGAGACCTTCTTCACCTCGTCAAATTGAATCGCAGTGTACGGACAGAGATTATTGCAGACACGGCAGCCACTACAATACGCTTCGTCAATCCATGCTCGCACAGGGTCAATATCCACCTCCCCCTTTGAGATCGTGGCGAGCATTCGCGCAGCTGCCGCGCTCGCTTGAGCAACAGAATCCGGGATGTCTTTTGGTCCTTGTGCACATCCTGCGATGAAGATTCCATCGGACATCGTCGCGACCGGGTCGAGCTTCGGGTGCCGCTCAAGGAAGAATCCATCTGCACTACGGCTGATGCCAAACGTTTTTGCAACCTTACCCGCATCGCGCCGCGCTTCGAGGGCGTTGCAAAGGATTACCATATCGACAGGAATCTCTCTGAATTTTCCGATCAACGTGTCTTCGCACCGAATGAGCAGACTTCCCTCTGCTTTATGTGATTTCGGAGCCTCGACGACTTCGGCAACCTTGCCGCGGATGACATTGACTCCCTCGTCGAGAATTCTCCTATAGAATTCTTCATATCCCTTGCCACCCGAACGCATGTCGATGTAGAATTGATACACTTCTGCATCCGTTCTGTCTTTCACGAGATGTCCAAACTTCAGGGCGTACATGCAGCAGACACGTGAACAATACTTATTGTAGTTTTCATCACGCGAACCAACACAATGGATGATGGCAACCGCCCTCGGGGGCTGGCCATTCTTCAAGCGGACATTCCCGCCTGTTGGTCCTGTAGAACTCAGCATCCGCTCAAACTCGAGCGACGTGTAGACGTTCTCCAAGTTTCCATAGCCGTACTGAGAAATTCGATGCGGATCGATGATGTCGTATCCTGTTGAGATGAGAATCTGTCCAACGTCGATCTCAAGCTCTTCATCCTTCATTTTGTGGTCAACTGCGCCCGGTTGACAGACACGCTCACATTCGTAGCACTCAACACACACACCGCAGTTAAGGCATCGCGACGCTTCCTTCACCGCCTCTTCTTCCGAATAACCCAACTCGACTTCTCCAAACATCCCATTCCGTACTTCGGGGTTGCGCCTCGGCATCACCACCCGCTCAGCTTTCGGCGTGTCCTTGTACGTTGGAGCGTAAGCATGAGGGCGGAAATCTTCCCCTCGACGGATGCCTTGCTTCACCATGTGCGTGGTGAAATTTGTCAAGGGCAACCCATCCAAGAACTTGTCAATTGATTCCGCGGCGCGTCTTCCAGCTCCCATCGATGCAATGACCGTGGACGGACCAAGAACCACGTCTCCGCCTGCGAAGACAAATGGGATATTTGTCTGGAGTGTCTCAGGGTCAACTTCAAGCGTTCCAAGTTTAGAGAGGCTCAACGAGGTCTTCGACTTGCCGTTCAGATTGCTGAGCTCTGGAGTTTGGCTAATTGCTACGATGACGGTGTCAAACTCTAATTCGTGTTCGGAATTCGGCACCGGGACCGGACGACGCCGCCCTGATGCATCCGGCTCACCGAGTTGCATCCTGATGCACTTCAGTCCTATCACCTTCCCGTCTCTTCCCAAGACCTCAACTGGAGCGGTAAGGTACGCGATCTGCACGGCCTCAGCCTCAGCATCTTCTATCTCCTGCGGGGCGGCGGGCATCTCTGCTTTCGTTCTTCGGTAAAGAATGGTCACTTTCTCGGCACCTCTGCGGAGTGCTGTCCTTGCCGCGTCTATCGCAGTATTTCCCCCTCCCACAACAGCGACGTGACCCTTCAGCGCCAAGGACATCCCAAGATTCACTTTCCTCAGGAACTCAACCCCTGAAATCACACCTTCGTGATCTTCGCCTGGAACATCGAGCTTTACACTCTTGTGCGCCCCGATTGCTACATAGACTGCTTTGAATTTTTGTCTCACCAGATCATCAATCGTGAAATCTTCACCCAGTTTAATGTCCGTTTTGAACTGCATTCCCATAGCTCTCATGTAATCAATCTCCATATTGAGGAGCTTCTTCGGGAGCCTGTACTCTGGGATTCCGACCGCAAGCATCCCCCCGACGACCGGCAGTTGCTCAAAGACCGTGACTTTGTAGCCCTTCAAGGCAAGATCATGTGCGCACGTGAGGCCCGCTGGACCGGAACCCACCACAGCAACCTTTTCCAGACGCTCCATCTCAATCTCTGGCGGCTCGAATTTGCCGTTGTGCTCCATTTCCCAGTCAATCGCAAATCGCTTGAGGTGCTGGATGGCAATTGGCTTGTCGACATACCCGCGATTGCACTCGGTCTCGCATGGATGATAGCATACTCTGCCGCAGACGATCGGGAGCGGATTTCGTTTATGGATCAACTGTGCAGCTTCGTGGAATCGACCTTCGCGAATGAGAGCAACGTATCCAGCAGCTTCCTGCCGTATTGGACAAGCCTCGATGCAAGGCGGACGCTCTTGCTTGTCGATGACGTACGTATTCGGTACTGCCTGCGGGAAGGCTTTGTGAATAGCCGTTCGGACGGCTTTGTATTCATCAAAGGCATTTGGGACATGGACGGGGCAGACCTTCGCACAATCACCACATGACGTACACTTCTCGTTGACGTGACGGGCTTTCTTCCTTATCTTCACTTTGAAATTGCCGATATAGCCAGAAACCTTCTCAACTTCGCTGTATGAGAGTAATGTAATGTTCTTGCGATGACTGACCGACGTCATCTTTGGAGTAAGAATACATGAGGAGCAATCGAGGGTGGGAAAAGTCTTATCGAATTTTGCCATGTTACCGCCGATGGTGGACTCTCTCTCAACAAGGTACACCTTGTTTCCCGACTCCGCGATTTCCAGCGCAGCCTGGATGCCTGAGATCCCCGCACCGACGATAAGCACATTCGGGTTGATCTTTGCCTTGTAAGGATCGAGATGTTGATGGAGGGCAACTCGCCTCACAGCACCGTTGATGAGCCCAAATGCTTTTTGGGTGGCTAGCTCCCGGTTATCATGAATCCACGAGCACTGCTCGCGGATGTTTGCCATCTGGAAGAGATATCGATTGAGACCAGCAGCTTCACACGCATTCCGGAATGTTAACTCATGCATCTGCGGAGAGCATGCGGCCACAACGATGCGGTTCAAGTTGTGTTCTTTGATGTCCCGCTTGATCATCTCCTGTCCCGGGTCCGAGCACATGAACTTGTAGTCCCTGGAAACGATGACATTTGGCCGCTTCGCCATCTCAGGACTGATTCTCTCAACGTCAACGGTCTGTGAGATGTTGACGCCGCAATGACAGATATAGACACCGATGCGGACCTGACCATTTCCGTTCATGTCAAGCCTCCGTGAGTTGCATGAGTTTATGCTCAAACGGGATCAGCTGGCGGTGAAATCCCAAGTCTCGAGGACTTGCACCAAGCGCAAGGCCAACAAGCTGCGTGAAGAACAGCACTGGAATCTTAAACTTCGTCTCAAACCTCGCGTTGACTCTCCCTTGATAGGCCTCGAGGTTGATCTGGCAAAGGGGACAGGTCGTTGCTATGCACTCAGCCCCATTTTCCTCTGCACACTCGAGCAAATCCTTCACAAGCTTTAGAGCCACCTCCGGGTAGGTGGTCATCAACATTCCACCACAGCACCTGACTTTCATCGGAAAGTATACGTTGACTGCCCCCAGTGCTTCAAAGAGATTGTCCATCGTGGTGGGATTCTCTCGGTCATCAAAGCCGCGCTCCGGACGCACGATCTGGCAGCCGTAGTAGTTTGCAATTCTCAGACCTGCCAGGTCTCTTTTCACTTGCAGTCGTATGAGCTCGACTCCAACATCATTCACAAGCACATCGAGGGGATGCCGAATCCGAAGATTGAGCTCATACTTCAAACCTGCCGGCGCGAGTGCCTCGCCTATCCGGGTTCTGATCTCGGCGTTCTCTCTCATCAGACGGTGAGTCTTGCTCAAGATGGTGAAGCATGAACTGCAGGGAGCAACCACATCGTATCCCAAGGGCTCTGCAAGTGCCAGATTTCGCGCTGAGATGGTTGAGGCGAGGGGGCCGTCAATGGACATGTACATCGTAGCGCCACAGCAATTCCAATCCGTCAGTTCATGAAGCTCCAGTTTCAGCAGCTCAAAGACCTTCCTCAACGATTCGTCATATGCTCTCGAGGTTGACTCCAGACTGCAGCCGGGATAGTATGTGTAAGGCATTGCGGTTCTCTCTTTAAGCAATTGAGGGTTTCTGGACCGTTTTTCGCATGCTCAGAACTCTTCTGATGATGCTCGAAAGCTGTTTCCGATCCTTGATTTTAGTTGATTTCAAAGGAACCCGCCCTTTTGACCTGAGACACCATCCCAGTGGAATCTGAGCGATGAGCTTTGTGGGATTTGTCTTCAATCCAAATCTGAGGAGCAAATTGACTTCCTGATTTCTGCCATATTTGTTGACAATGCTCACGAACAAAGAAGAGAGAGCGTGAACAGGAAGCCCTTTTGGAAAGATCTTTCTCTCCATAGCGATGCGCTTGAAGGCATACATCATGTCGGTGATCTTGATTCCGGCGGGGCAGCGCACAGTGCATGCGTAGCATGAGGCGCAGATCCAAATTGTATTGCTTCGGAGAACAGATTCGATCTCGCCAGCACGGAACAGTGCAATCGTCTTCCGCGGCGTGATATCCATCGCAAAGCTTACTGGGCAAGAACCCGTGCATGTCCCACACTGGATACACTGTTTGATCTTATGTCCGCCCGGGATCAGTTCCACTTGTTCCAGGAAGGCGGACCGAAGTTCGCTTTCCTTTCTTGACATGAAGAAATCCTCTTGAAATTCCTGTGTCATGATTGACCTCATATCCTCTCTTTTCGTAAGCCGAACTCCCCTTGCCAGAGCTCGGCAACATCCTCGTGGTAGTTGGGATGTTTGACAAGCATATCATATTCGAGTGCGAGCTCCATCTCGGATCGGACCGCGATCCCTAAGACTTCAAGTGATGTCAGTCCTTTGGGGATCATGAGGCTTTCACCACCTTCCGGGTATCCTGGGAGTAGTTTAGGTCCGGGAGACGGGACCTCAGAAAATCCAAAGTCCATTCGACGATATCGGGAATAGCTGCTTCGACCCCGGGCGTGCAACCTTCATGGAACGTTTCGGTGTCGGCAACTTCAACGGAGAGAAGGTTGATCGTGTGCGGTAAGGCAAGTCCAAGCATTGAGCCCAAACCCAATGCAGACTGAAGCCCAAAGGTATGAAGCGAAAGTGAATGGGAAGTTGGTGAAGCCTCGTATGGACAGATTCTCTGCACGCACCCGACCGGGACACTCCCGGTTTTTGCCGCGTCGATGATCACTGCTTCCTTAAATCCTCTTAGATGCTCGAGAGCATCGAGCCCAAATGCAACGAGTTCAGTGAACACGACTCGTCGATCGCGTATCCTTCTTCCGAGTTCACGCAAAACGTAATACCCGATGCCGTCATCGCTAACATAGGGGTTGCCGATACCAACCACCGCTATCTCTCCCATTTCACCAATCCATTAGAGGAAACAAAGAACACAGAGGTCGATAAGGGAGCAACGATTGAGTCTGACTAATCACTAACCCGAATCAACTTTGTAAGCTGAAGAGCACTCTCTTCAGGATGAGGTGCAAAGAGCTTCCTAACAGCCTCGCTCGAAACCGACAAAACACTTTCCGCAGCCCGCTGACCTTCCTCAGTGAGGGTGACCTGCTCCATCCTCCGATCCATAAGATGCAATGAGCGAACAACATATCCTCTACGGTCAAGAGTGCGCAGGATCTTCGAGGTCCGAGTTGCGCTTAGGCCGAGCAGTTCGTTGAGCTTCTTGACACAAGTGGGCCTTTCGAGGTACAGCATGCTCAGACAGTGGAGTTCATCCACTGACAAGCTTGCTGAAGTTGCAAGCTGCTTATCAATCTTGCGGCACAACAAGGTGAGTTCCAGGAGCTCTGCTCCCGTGAGGGCGCTTGGACGTACCATCCGGCTTGGAGTAGTCAGGTCTTCTCAACTTAGTAGCAAGAATTGTGCTATGGAAATCATTGCAAAAGCGAAAGCAATTGAGCAATTTTTCGTCTCTAAGAAACAAAAACTGTTGAAATTCTCCTCGTCGTGCAGAAAAATTCAACAGCGAAGCAGTCAGCGGAGCCGAGCTTGCACAAGATCGAATAGGAGCGGATCCTGTCCTACTCCTTCAAGAGCCGAAGGGTGGAGGCAGCGGGCGACTGATGATTGCCGAGAAAATTCAGTGGAGGCGGGGAAGGCACAAAGGAACGAAGGATGAAAGCCCAGAAACCGAGGCCACAACAAATCCAAGAAGGACTGTTTCAACGGGTGGGATTCGAGGTGGGAGATGCAGACCGCTTCACTAGCCAGGTAGGAAGCATCCCTCTTTCCTGACGCGCTTCACGACTTCTTCGACTGCTCGTGCGACCTCAGAAGACAGCCCAACACCGGCATCGAACTTGCCGCCCTCGATGCCGTACACGATTAAGTGCGGTGGAAGCTGGTTCAAACTCCGCGCAAGCTCAATCGCTTCAGCAACACCAAAGGCGTGACTAGAGTAGTGGAAGAACTTGGAAGGGATTCTCTGACTGTCGGCAACAAAACGATGAATCGTCCCGGGCTCGGAGCCTGAAGAGATCGCATCTACGATGATCACTGCGTCCGCGCCTCTCCAAGCCTCCATGAGATTCACGCTTTCGCCAGATCCTTCAGATACAATTGTGTTCAGTAGGTCAAGAGCCTTGATTCTTCGCCCAACCACCAACCCGACGGCGTCATCGCAGCGGTATTCATTCCCTAATCCCAGAACTAGAATCTCAGGTTGTGAAGACATTCAAAGATTATTTCAATGAAAAAGTCGGGAACGGGCGATACGTTGAGCAGTTGAGACCACAAGCCTCAACTCTATCGAATCTGGAGTTTCAGGAAGTGCGTGGCGCATGAGATACAGGGGTCGTAGTTGCGAACAACCTGTTCGCACTGCCATGTAAGCTGCTCTTGCGGCAGACTCAAGTACTTGGAAACAAACCGCCACAGGTCATTTTCAATGCTCTTCTGGTTCTGAGAGGTCGGTGGGACAATCTTTGCCTCCAGAATGATGCCCCGGTCATCAAGGCGGTAGCGATGGTAGAGAATTCCGCGCGGCGCTTCGGTACAGCCGTGGCCCGTCGAAGCTCGAGGTTGGACCCCTACAACTGGTTTCTCTGGCACCTCATACTCATTGATTATTCTCAGGGCTTCGTCACATGCATACACGGTTTCCACGCTGCGAACAATGATGCTCTTGAATGGGTTGGTGCAAGTCGCCCCAAGTCCTGCCTCATGCGCAGCCTGCTGCGCAAGTGATGAAAGCCTATCGAAGTTCAGATTGTACCGCGCCAGCGGACCTACCAAGTAGGCTCCCCGGCCTTTCAGCATGGAATGGAGAGCATTTGAGTACGGAACGTCTTCTTCAACAAAATAGTTCTCATACTCGTTCGCTGCAATATCCAGACCTTTATTTGAGACCAGTCGTCCCTCGTTGATTGGGTACTCCTCGGTGTGACGCAGCGCGACAAACTCATAATCAGATTCGAATTCGGGAAAGGGAAACCCTGAGGTCCACCGGACCGTCTCCAACGCGGCATCTCTTGCCCACTTGAGTCGGTCAATCAGCGGCGCCAAGTCTTTCTTCGACGGCACCTTGTAGAACCCCCCAACTCGCACGTTGATGGGATGGATCTCCCTCCCTCCGAGAAGCGTCATTAATTCATTGCCAACCTTCTTCAACTGGAGCCCTCGCTGGACAATCTCAGAGTGGTCCTTCGCCATCTGAATGGCGTCCTGATATCCCAGAAAATCCGGTGCATGCAGCAGGTAAATATGAAGTGCATGGCTCTCGATCCATTCTCCACAATAAATCAGTCGTCGTAAAGCTCGGAGCTGACCATCAACCTTCACACCAAAGGCATTCTCCATCGCGTGGATGGAACTCATCTGATAAGCGATCGGACAAATGCCGCAGATGCGCGCTGTTATATCAGGAGCTTCAGAGTAAAGACGGCTGCGCAAGAATGCCTCAAAGAATCGCGGCGGTTCAAAAATCCTCAGCTTGACATCGGTGACTTTGTTGTCTCTGACCTTCACAGTGAGTGCCCCTTCACCTTCCACCCGAGCGAGGTAATCCACCTTTACTGTCTTACTTTTCATGGGTCTCGCTCTCCTTGCGGAACGGCTCTGCATAGGCGTTGAAGGAGCGGAACAACCAAAGTAACTCCTCGTGCTTCATGCCAAGTTCAATCCACCGTTTGCTTAACGATGATGTATTCGGCGTCTCCTTCGGACCAAAGCATCCATAGCAGCCACGATGGTACGCTGGACACAGAGCCCCGCATCCCGCCTGTGTCACGGGTCCAAGACACGGCGGTCCGTGTGCCACCAAACCACAGACAATCCCGCGTTGTTTGCATTCCACGCAGACACTATGCGAAGAGATGTTTGGCTTGCGTCGGTTGAGAAATGCGCTGATGACCTCGACGAGCTGATACTTGTTTATTGGACAGCCGCGGAGCTCAAAGTCCACACGAACATGATCTGCAATCGGTGTGGATTTGTTTAGTGTCTCGATATACTCTGGGGCAGCATAGACAACGGACGTAAACTCCTTGACATCTTTAAAATTACGCAGTGCCTGAATGCCGCCTGCGGTAGCGCACGCTCCG
>Ga0315280_10010895_pt1 | contig 11284 bp, 10 predicted proteins | sample YL17G06_40_MG_FD_203697 | JGI IMG/M metagenome (GOLD analysis project Ga0315280, IMG submission 203697) | Sediment microbial communities from Yellowstone Lake, YNP, Wyoming, USA - YL17G06_40 | ecosystem: Environmental > Aquatic > Freshwater > Lake > Sediment | place: USA: Wyoming | collected... | reverse complement strand
GTCTTCTACGAGAAGGGGTGCTGGCTGAGTGTGGATAAGGGGTTCGATGGTCTGGACGCGTCCGAACTCGCAAGGAGATACGGTGGTGGTGGGCATCAGAAGAGCGCAGGGGCACGGATCGGGGCGAACAGATTAGGGGAGATCAAGCACGAGTTCGAGCGGGCCGGGCTTTCTCCGATGGTAGTCGACCTCAGGGGCGAGAAACGGGTTCTGCGACCAGTTAGAGGCAAATACTAGACATCAAAAAATTTCTTTTGTTTTACCGATCGCCCGGCCGAGCGGCAAAACGCGATTTTAGAAGTCCCTCGCCAAGTAAAACAGCTTTGTCAATCCTTCCCAGCTCGGCTTTAGGCCGAGCCGGCCTAAAATTCGCTTCAGCCTGCCTTTCCCGAAAAAATCGAGGACCTCTTCGACATGATAGCTCGAAAGCGGGTAGTTGACGCAGAGCACGGTGGCCATCAAGACATCCTTCTCGGGCTTGTGCAGCCAGTGGTAAGGCGTTCCAGCCCGTTCGTCGAACTTCTTGCCGCACGATTTGCACCTGTACCGCTGCCGTCCGCTTCGGCTGAAGCCGTTTTTCCAAGAATCCTCTCCGCAGTCGGGGCATTTAGGGTTCATTCATATCACCTCTCATGTTTTTCGCCCCTCCTACCGCCCCGGTCAGCCATCTAATCTCTAAGCGATTGCCCTATAAGAGGCGCGAAACCTACGAGGGACATCTTTATAAATATCCGAATTTCAGAGAAGTTGGGCTTTAAGATGGATACGAAGCGGGGGGCGGGGTTGGTAAGCCTTTTCGTCCTAGTTCTCCTCATCTTTTCCCTTTCTCCCAAAGTTCAAGCTCAGGGTGGAGTCTCCGTATCTATCGATCCCCAAGAGCGGCACGCGCAAGTGGGCACGGGGTGTACATTCAATGTCACGGTAAACAATGCGGGCAGGGGTGCTGATAATTTCTCACTTGAGGCCAGCGACAATTTAGGGTGGGGTCTGATGTTTTCCGAGAACTTGCTCGAGGTTCCCGAAAACGGGCACGGCACAGCCACGTTGACCGTTACCATCCCCGAGAACGTCGAACTCTACACCGAGGACAATATCCTTGTCATAGCTACCTCCCAGCGAGAACCAACTATAATTTCCCGCGCCAGCTGTAAGGTGGCGGCGGTCCTTCTTGGAGTAAAGCTCTTTATCTCACCATCTGAAAATATCCAGCCGCCTGGTGAGATAGCCACTTTCGAGATCGTAGTTAAGAACATCGGTGAATACGTTGACAACTACAGATTGAAGGCAACGGAAAGCGCCTCCACAGGCCAGAGTTGGGAACCGACGTTTGGCGAGAACTTTTTCGAGGATGTCGCACCCGGTGAGAACCGCACGACCACGCTCACCATGACGGTCCCGAGGGAGGGTATTGAGCAGGGGGATTATTCGGTAGTCACAGTGAAGGTGACCTCACAGACCGATGATTCTACATATGATTTCTCGAGCTGCACCGCAAAGACACCAATGGAGACTAATTGGAATTACTTTTATACGGGGATTGGCATAGTAGTGGTTGCGGGGGTTATAGTCGTGGTGCTTTGGAAGGGGCCATTAGCGGGCGGGTGAGTACATGGTCAAGTTCGGTAAGGGCACAATGTTAATAATTGTACTTATAGCGGTGTTTGTCGCGTATGTATTTTGGTCGAGGGGGTCAGGGCAACCGGGAGCAGGATGGATTGTCATAGCTCAGCCAGCGGACGCTGATATATTAGATCCGGCTAAAACCGTCTATCCCTGGGCCGTCAACGTCAACAATTTGATGTACGAGTCCCTCCTAACTTATGATTATAACATGAATTTAATCCCGATGTTAGCGGAGAGCCTTCCAACCTGGAATGAAGATGGTATGTTTTACGAGTTTAAACTTAAACACGGAATCAAATTCCAATGCGGTCATCCCTTCACCGCCGAGTCGGTGGTGTATACTATAAATAGAGACATAAATCTACCTGGATCAAAACAAACGGAGTCGCTGAAGAGCGTTCTGACAGCAACAGTCGAGGACGACTATACGGTTCGAATATGGGTCAAAGCGGAAGATCGTTTTCTCGTGGATTGGTTCGCCAGCAGCTCTAGCGTCATAGTATGCGATGAATGTGCGAAGGAGTACGGGGCGAAATTTGGCACCCCTGATGGACCCCCATGCGGCACGGGCCCGTTCAAATATGTGGAATGGAAAGCGGCTCAGAGTATAACGCTGGAGCGGTACGATGATTACAACTGGGGGCCCGAGATGTATCAGAACAAGGGTCCAGCCCATCTTGACGGAGTTCAGTTCCGAGTAATTCAAGATTATTCCACGGCCGAAGCGCAGCTCGAGGCGGGCATAATTGATTTCGACCTTAATGTGAATCCCAGCCAAGAGTTATTCGACCGTTGGGGGGAAAATAATCCCTACAACATTGTGCTCTATAGGGGAGCGCAGGTTGGCGATTTAGTTTACTTGGGCTTCAACTGCGCTGGAACGGAAAATCACGGTTACGGTTATGAGAGCGGTGAACTCTCTCCCGGCTCGGTGTCCAAAGCTGTGCCATTGAAGGTCAGGCAGGCCATAGCCTATGCCCTCGACGAGAACAGAATTATAGAGTTAGCATACGCCGGGGTGGCCGCCCCGCCGACTAGCTGGCTCGCGGGCACGATATGGGGCTCTATCGATTACCAGGAGAACATGTATTCCTACAATCCGGAAAAGGCCAGGGAATTGCTAGCCGAGGCGGGCTACCCGAATGGTGGGCTTAATCTCGAGGTCATACACTGGACAGACCCACACTATGATATCATTTGCACTGAAATGATTCGGGAGCTCGGAAACGTGGGGATAACACTCACCACGGTGTCGCTAGACTACAACACAGTGGAGGATAAGATTAGGAACAAAGACTACAACATGTTTGTCGGTGGATACAGTTGGCCACTCGCGGACATGATATGGTGGGAATGGCATACGTGCAGGCTCCCAAGTCCCAACCGATTCTGGTGGGGCGACAACTACACTGACGCGATAATAGACAACACTTGGTCGCTGGTCGATGAGGTAGCCTTGAAGGCCCTGCACGAGAGCCAGATGCTCATCGCGGAGGATGCGGCAAGCATCGGCCTCCTTAACCGAGGGTTGATTTCGGCTTGGAGGAAAGATGTGATAGGCTTCAAGATACATCCAATACCCTCGAATTGGAAATTTCTCGATGTTTATAAACCGAGCGTTTCACATGCGGTCTCCGTGACGGCCTATCCAGCGGAGAATAATGGATCTCCAGGGAGCGTACTGAATTATACTGTCATCGTCACCAACCTAGGGACAGAGGAGGATACTTACACGCTCAATGTAAGTGATAACGCTGGTTGGGGCCCAAGCATTTTGCCCAGTAGCTTGACGCTTGGAATCGGCGAATCCGAAAATGCAACGCTCAACATTACGATTTCCATGGGTGCAGTACCTGATACTCAAGATTTGATAATCATTACCGCCACTTCTCAGAAAGACACGACGATAAGCGATAATACCAGCTGCATCGCACACGTGGTTGCCCCCTAGAAGACCATAGTTTATGGGCTCTTTCTAACAGGACATTAGAATCAATCTGGCGGTCTAGATAGACAGCTTTTTATTGCAGTGTTACCATTTTCCGCTGGTAGATACATGCTGAGCGGTATGCACAAGTTCGTAGCGAGGAGGCTCATCATGATAATCCCCTTGTTCTTAGTAGCTTCAATGCTGCTTTTTTCCTTACTTTGGCTAATGCCAGGCGATCCCGCTATGATATTGGCTGGGCCACAGGCTGGACCAGAACAGGTCGCAAAAATCAGGCACGAGATTAAACTTGACAGGCCACCTTATGTAGTGTACTTTGAGTGGTTAGGTGGAGTATTTCACGGTGATTTTGGGATTTCCTATCGGACGGGGGTTAGTGTGTCAAGCATGATACGGGAGGCCCTGCCGCGGACGCTGGAGTTGGGGATTGCGGCATTATTGTTTTCAATTGCGATTGGGATCCCCCTCGGCATTATCGCCGCACTAAGACGAGGGACAAAAGTGGATTACGCGGCTATGGGGGTATCTTTGTTTGGCGTTTCGATTCCCAGCTTCTGGCTAGCTATGATAGTGATACTTATTTTTGGCGTCTGGCTTGGTTGGACACCTGCCCTTGGTGGAGGCCAAGGCCCACAGTATCTCATCCTTCCTGCGGCCGTGCTTGGTGCGGCCATGTCAGGAACGACGAGCAGATTGACTAGGTCAAGCATGCTAGATGTGTTGAATCAGGATTACATCAGGACCGCGAGGGCGAAAGGCTTACGGGAACGGTCAGTTATCTACACCCATGCACTGAAGAACGCATTTGTCCCTATCTCGACGCTGCTCTTTATGAGGCTCCCTCACCTCTTTGGCGGAGCAATAATAATCGAAACGATATTTCAGTGGCCCGGGATGGGGTACCTTATGATAAGTGCGATAAGAAATTCCGATTTCTTGGTGATCCAAGGGGTCGCACTGATGTTTGTATTACTTGTGATGATATCAAACTTGCTGGCAGATATTTCGTATGCATATCTCAATCCACGTATAAGGTATGGGGAAAGAAAATGAGCGCGGTTAAAAAAGGGGAAAGGGTTGGATGGCAATGGAGTTGTATCCATCAAGTTTGAAAAAGCGTTCTGAATACGTTAAACAACGGATGAATAGAGTGAGATAGATGATTGAAATCTTTGCAATGGCCCTGTTTGCGCTCGGTCTTTCCATCATGGCATTCGTGGATGCTTTCTGGGGGGAGCAGATCAGGCGAAGCAGGTGGTCCATCTTGAGGTATATTCGCAAACCAGCTCGTTCTCCAACTTGGACATACTTGAAGCGGGACAAAAGGGCATGGGTTGGAATTGCACTCATTATCGTTATCGTCGGGATTGCTATATTTGCCAGTTTTATAGCCCCGTATGGCATAAATGATAGTGTGGGCCCTATAAAGGCGCCTCCATCCCGCCAGTTCCTCTTCGGGACGGATGGTCAGGGTAGGGATGTTTTCAGCCGAGTAATCTATGGTTCATGGGATTCGCTGGAGGTGGCTCTCCTACTGTTAGTAGTTGAGACTTCGATAGGTATAATACTGGGGCTTGTGGCCGGTTTCTACGGCGGGTGGGTGGATGAATTGGTGATGAGGGCGGTGGACATCGCGCTCTCTTTTCCGGGACTTGTGCTTGCAGCTGTATTTGTCGGCTTCTTCGGGCCGGGCCTGCGTAACCTAATTATAGCCTTATCTTTGACTGGATGGGCGCCTTTTGCCAGAATAACGAGGGCACAGACTCTAATGGTAAAGGAAGAGGTTTACGTCGAGTCCGCTCGGGCCATCGGTGAAAAGGATAGAACTATAATATTCAAATACATTCTCCCAAATAGCATGTCCCCCCTGATAGTGATGGCCACAATGACCATACCTGCGGCGATCCTGCTTACGGCATCTATGAGTTTCTTAGGGCTCGGAGTTCAACCGCCATCGCCAGCATGGGGGATGATGCTTAATGAGGCAATACCTTTCTTTAGGGCTGCATGGTGGACGGCAGTGTTCCCAGGAGTTGCTATCATGATATCAGTTCTTGGATTCAACTTCCTAGGAGACGCTTTAAGGGACGCATTGGATCCAAGGTTGAGAGCGTATAGGGTCGAGGGATAAAATGCCTGAGCCAATCTTAAAGATTCGCGGTTTGAAGACATATTTCTTCCTCGAAGAGGGCGTGGTAAAGGCAGTTGATGGAGTGGACTTGGATATAAAAAAAGGAGAAATCCTTGGTTTAGTCGGCGAGACGGGCTGTGGGAAAAGCGTCACGGCGTTGTCGATATTGAGGTTGATCCAGAGCCCGGGCAAGATCGTCGAGGGGAAGGTCATCTTCGAGGGCGAGGACCTACTGAAGAAAAGCAGCGAAGAGATGAGGAAAATAAGGGGGACCAAAATATCGATGATATTTCAGGATCCCCATACCTCCTTGGACCCCGTTTTCACCATCGGTTCTCAGATAGCGGAGCCGATCGAGCTTCACCAGGTCGAAGAGCAGCACCTGATGAGCGCCGAAGAGGTGCCTAAAAAAGTTATAGAGATGCTCAAGCTTGTGAGGATACCCGACGCGGAGCAAAGGGTTGCTGAGTATCCACATCAGTTTAGCGGAGGAATGAAACAGCGAGCGATGATCGCCATGATGTTATCCTGCAACCCTTCCCTGCTTATAGCGGATGAACCGACTACTTCCCTAGACGTGACCATACAGGCGCAGATCCTGGACTTGATGAGAGATTTAAGGCGGAAGCTCGGCGCATCCGTTTTGCTCATCACCCACAATCTAGGGGTAGTAGCTGAAATGTGCGATAGAGTGGCAGTGATGTATGCTGGAAACATAGTGGAGCAAGCCGAAATCATGACCTTGTTCAGGAGCCCAAAACACCCGTACACCAAAGCCCTACTCGCGGCGGTCCCGAAGGTTGGGACGAAGAAGAGGAAGCTTGAGACAATACCCGGGATGGTCCCGAGCCTCATCACCCCTCCGCCAGGGTGCAAGTTCCACCCGAGATGTTCTTACGTCATGGACATATGCAGGAAGGAGTTTCCACAGATGATTGAGATCGGGAAGGGGAACTCAGTGCGCTGCTACCTGTATAGCAAAGGCGCTGGAGGTGTAGCTTGAATGGCAGTTGCCTTGGCCCTGCTTATATCCAGTTTATCATTTCCCAGGCTGATGGCTAAACGACCAAAGAAGGAGCGACCATTGGTCAAGAAAAAAGTCAAAATTCCCAAGGAACACCTGATAGAAGTCAGGGGTCTAAAAAAATATTTTGAAACGAAGATGGGGATATTTGCGCGGGAAAAGAAGTGGCTTCACGCTGTCGACGATGTGAACTTTTACATACGAAGGGGGGAAGTTTTTGGGTTGGTCGGTGAAAGTGGATGTGGAAAGACAACGGTGGGGAAGCTGATATTGGGCCTCATAAGTCCCACAGCTGGCGATGTTTACTTCGACGGCCATAACTTGGCAGAATTTGACAAAGAGGAGCTGCGGCAGCTTAGGAGAAGGATGGGAATCATCTACCAGCACCCGCAGTCCTCGTTAAACCCGAGGATGACTGTCCATACCATACTCAGCAGGCCGATCGACATTTACAAAATTGCAAAGGGGGAGAAAAAAGAGGAGATAATCTTGAAGGTACTTGAGGAGGTCGGCCTTGAGCCTCGGCACCTCGATAGATATCCGCACGAGTTCAGCGGGGGGCAGCAACAGAGGATCGCGGTCGGCAGGATACTAGTCCTCAACCCAGACTTTGTCGTCTTGGACGAGCCGACCTCCGCCCTCGACGTATCAGTCCAAGCCCACATCCTCAACATGCTTGGTGAACTTCAGAGCAAATTCGGCTTCACTTATCTCCTGATCTCCCACGACCTGAACGTGGTCGAGCACATGAGCAACAGGATTGCAGTGATGTACGTGGGCAAGATGGTTGAACTCGCCGACAAGGAGGAGCTGCGCAAGAATGCCCTGCACCCCTATACACGGTCGTTGCTAGCCGCAGTCCCAGTCGCAGACCTCAAGCACAAGCGCAAGGGTGTCATCATAAAGGGGGAGATACCGAGCACGATTGACCCCCCGTCGGGTTGCAGGTTTCACACGAGGTGCCCCTACGCGAAGATGCCCATATGTAAAGAAAAGGAACCCGAGTTCAGAGACGTTGACGGCGGCCATTACGTTGCATGCCATTTCGTGAGAAGTAGGACACACAAGTGGCCTAGTCCTTAGAAATAAATGCATTTTTGGGTCCCTGAACGGGAACGGTGATCAGAGCACGTATGGATAGTTGTCCGCTAACCACTCATCTGGGTTGAACTCCGATCTGTAATATCTGTACTTGAGCCAATCGTGATCCGGATAAGCCTCTAGCCCCCACCCAAGTACCTCGGCATTCACGTTGACCCACTTGCCGTCCTTCTTCACATAAACCACGCCGAGGAGCCTCCTACTGGATGTACTGTCATGGTATGGGTCGTCTGACAAGTTATCGAGGTCTAAGAAAACTTCGATTGTGGGGTTTCTATATGGGCAGAAGTTGTCGCGCACGAAGCTTTTTGCCTCTTCCCCTCCTTCGTTCGCCAACTCTGGGGCATCTATTCCTCCCGAGAACCTCACCTTTTGGCCGGGCCCCGTATGGACTCCCGCCGTGGACGGGTTGACCCAGGTCAGAGTGACTTGGATAGTGTCACCATCCACTGTGTAATCCACAGTTCCATAGGCCTCGTAGTTCAGGGGTATAGCATATGTTTCAAACCAGCTAACAGGACTGGAGATCACCTCAGAATCGTGCTGTAGGATCGCTTTGAATTCGTATTGAATGCTGGGAGTTAGATTGTCGATATCCTCGTAGAGCATCCCGTTTTCCACATTCTCCCGCCAATCGGTGTAACTCCACGTGTCCGAAGAACCCTCCCTATACTCGAACCTGACTTTTACATCTGACCATTGGTTTTCAGTACTATATTCAGCCTTGAGAGTTGCATCGGAGGAGGTGATGTAAAGCGCCTCCAAGTTCCTAATCGCGGATGGGGCCCTTCCCTTGAGATATAGCACAACGACTCCAGCACAGACACAGATAACTGCTACAACAAGCACCAAGATTTTTTTGTTTATCGCCCTGACGTTCAAATTCATCCCTCATGCTTTCGAGAGCGTTGGTTTTTAATCGAGACCAATTACGGTAAAATCTGATCTAACACCTTCTCTTGTAGAGCATAATTACGATGCCGATTACCACTATCACCAAGACTCCAACGACTATATCTAACGCATAACTCTGCGGGTTGGTGTTGGTGGGCGTCGTCTGGGACGGGGTATAAAGCCCTGCATCGTAGAACGCCGTCAGCCACACGTTTGCAACCTCCTTGGTCGCCACGGGCATCCTCTTATCCGTTATGGTTTTTATTTCATCGTTCCATAAAGTGTTGTACTTTAGGTAGACGCTCAGGAGACTTGTCTGTGTTACAGAATAGCTGTCTGCTAGCTCCTGCATGACTGAGTCGAAGACGGCATTATCTATCAGCAGCTTATTATCTGTGAGCACGTGAGGCGTGAATCCAGACAGATCATTTGTCACGTTGCCCGCGGCCAACTCTTGGTCCACCCTCCCTTCGTAAGACACGTGATTTCCACCTGGATTGTACTCCGAGGTCGCGTGGAGGGGCATCGAAGCGTCTTCTATGTAGTGCGCCATGGCGCCTGCGATTTGTGCAGCATGTTCCCACTCGTTCTCTTTCAGACACACCACGAGCATGTTGAAGTTGTCCACGAGGTTCCAGGGCAGGGTTCCGTACGCATAGCCGGAGATCGCACTTTCGTCATATACGAGGATTTCTTTTCCCAGATAATTTTCCGTAGTGAGGACGGCGTTCGCTCCGTGCGGGATGTCGGTATCGTCGTAATGCCTGTATCCTTCCATCGAATCGGTGGCTTTCCACACATCGGGCAAGGTGCAATAACTCACGATGGTGCTCGAATAATTTTCGAAGAACCAATCCAAACTATCCGGCATGAGGTCGATAGCGTTTTCGGTAATGAACTGATGGGTGCCCCAGCCCCAAGAATACACGCCAGGGGCCTGCGCGTAGATAAAGATAGAGACAGTCAGCAACAAACACATTGAAATTGAAACTTTGGACTTTAAACTCATCTTTTGACCTTCTTCATCTCCAGTTCTCGGGCTTTTTTCATAGAACGGCATAACCTAAGCGACTTTGACGGAGAAACTTATATTCTCGATCATCCTGCCATCTACCGTCGGGACGCTTATCCATTCATGATCCAGGTGATTTCTGAACTTTATCGTGACGTTGACGGTGTCGCCTTCACGCTGTAGAAACAGGAACACTCCATTGTAATTATTTGCCCAGTCGAGGGAGCTGTCGCAGACCTCTATGAAATTATAGGGCTTGACGTTTTCGTTTATGACCCACCCGTGGAGGTGCCCACAGAACCAAACCTTCACGTTCATCGTGTCCTGAATCAAAGGCGCGAGGTCGGACCATACATTCCATTCGTAATAGGGCTGATGGGAGAAGATGAAGACCGGTTGATCCTTGTGTATTTCTAATTCGTCTTGAAGCCAAGTGAATTGTTCGCTCCCCATCACGCCATTCATGGATTGGCCCGTTCCCGAATCTTCGGTGGAAATGAAGACGAACCTGATGCCGAGGACGTCGATCCCGTAATACATCATAGGGAGGAAGTTTTCTCCTGTATTCACATTCTGAATGAAGTCGTGGTTCCCCAGGATGTAGTACCACTTCCCGACATTCAGGTTGCCCATCATCTGGAAGAAATTGTCGGTGTAATTGCCCGAATTGTTCAGTATATCGCCTAGAATCCCGGCGTGATCCGCTATCCCAAGGTTGTTCACGTCTTCTATCGCCACTCGCAGGCTATCCACGTTGTCAGTATAGTTGCCGAGGTGGCAGTCGCTCGCTATCCACCATACCTGCGTTTCTCCTTTCCCTCCCATAGAGAAAAAAAGATAGACAACTGCAAAAGCGGCTACTACAATGACAACAACGGCAATCCCTATTGTCTTCCGTGAATTCAACATTTAAATGCGCCTTCTTTTCTTTACCCGAAATCCTTATAAAGGTTTAACTTTTCACTTTAAAAGGTTGTGTCGATGAAAAGTTCTAGTTCGACTACAATTGGAATTTTGACTGTAGCGTTGATGGTATCCTCGTTATTCCTATCATCATTTTTTGTAAGCCCGGTAAGCGCGCAAGCGGGGGCAATTGTCGTTTCAGGAAAGTCTACGGCCTATAACATTAATGCGGGGGGCGTTGACCCCGATGTGTGGTACACAAGTTCCCCGCCGATAATAGCGGCGCAGAGGATTGGTTCGGGCGCAGTGGTTGCTGGTGGTATAGCTTCCTCGTGCAGGGATGACCCGTACGGGGCGGGCCGATGGAACGAGGCCGCTAACTCGTTTCCCCATCTCGATGTGTTCTTGGACGTGGCATTCCAGTGGATGGTTCCAGGCGCGACCAAGGTGCTCTGGTACGCAGGATATGGCGTTTACGATACCGCCGCTAGGTGTACCAAACTCGTCTCCGCGCTCGAGAACCTAGGTTACACGGTCACGAGTGATACCACGCAGCCGATTACCTCGAGCTTGCTAGCGCCGTACGATATCCTAGTTATACCACAGCTTGAACTCGGCTCGGGGACCCTGGGCGGTGATCCCACCCTC
>Ga0315280_10010894_pt1 | contig 11285 bp, 9 predicted proteins | sample YL17G06_40_MG_FD_203697 | JGI IMG/M metagenome (GOLD analysis project Ga0315280, IMG submission 203697) | Sediment microbial communities from Yellowstone Lake, YNP, Wyoming, USA - YL17G06_40 | ecosystem: Environmental > Aquatic > Freshwater > Lake > Sediment | place: USA: Wyoming | collected... | reverse complement strand
AAGGATTGAGAATTTGTTTCAAGGCCACCCCTACGTCCAGCAGATCATGGTCCTGGGGAGCGGTCAGCGGTCAGTCGGCGCCTTGATTGTGCCCAACTTCGAGTGGCTCGAGGTTTACGTCCACGAGCAGCAGATCGAGGTCAAGAGCCGGGAAGAACTCGTCAGCCATTCCGAAATTCGTCTCTTCTTCCAAAAACAGATTGAGGAAGCCACTAAATCCCTCGCGCCTTACGAAAAGATACATCATTTCGTCTTGCTTCCCCGCGAGTTCACTACGGCGTCGGGGGAGCTGTCGGTAACATTGAAGATCAAGCGCCGGGTCGTGGAAGAACGTTACCGGGACCAGATTGCGCGGATGTACGGTGCGGCGCAGCGGGGGTGATGGAACGGCGACCGGCTGCGCAAGGTTCCACCAGCGTGGCCGCAGGGATGGGTGCCTTCAACCTCGCACTTCCGGCTGATACATCGATGCCGGCTTGAGGCAGCTATCACGAGGAAAACCCCGCAAACGTTCGACACCCTGAAGCAGTTTTGCTAACATGGCAATGATGTATGACACCACGGTAGCCGTTCTGGAGAACCGCCCGCTCACCGGCGGTCATTTCCTCTTGAGCCTGCATGCCCCGCGCCAAGCCCAGGCCGCGCGCCCGGGCCAGTTCGCCATGCTCCACCTGCTGGGCCGCTCCGACGTGCTGCTGCGGCGTCCCATGAGCACTTACGATGTGAAAACCGCCGCCGGGAAGGGCAAGCGCCGAAGGCGTAAGTCCTTTGAAATCATTCAGTTTCTATATAAGGTTGTCGGACGCGGCACGCGCGTCATGTCTGAGCTGGAAGCCGGCGATTCTATCGGCTTGCTGGGACCCCTGGGTCACGGCTTTTTTGAGGAAGAGTACCTCGACCGAGCTCGGCAAACTGACGAGACATTGCTCGTCGCCGGAGGGATCGGGATCGCCGCCCTATTGATGCCTGCCAGGCGCGTGGCGGAGAACGGACTTCGCGGGCGACTGTTCTTCGGCGCGCGCTCACGCGCGGAGCTGGTCGGAGTCGAGGACTTTCGGCCCTGGGTCAAGGCGGTGGTGCTGGCAACCGAAGACGGAACGCGAGGGCGCCGCGGGTTCGTAACTCAGCCGCTTGCAACTTATTTGGAGAAGAATTCCAGCAAGAAGTATCTGCTGATGGCCTGTGGTCCCACGCCCATGCTGCAAGCGGTAGTCAAGCTAGCCAAGCGGTACGACCACCCCTGCCTGGTTTCCATGGAGAATCGCATGGGGTGCGGACTCGGCGTGTGCCTCGGCTGCTCGATCCGCGTCCGCGGCGAGGGACACGAAGCCTATCAGCGAGTCTGTACTGAGGGCCCCGTCTTCTGGGCGGACAAGCTCGTCTGGGAAGACGAGCGAGTGAGGAAAGCGAGATAATTACCTGAGCGGCTTCAAGTTGGCTTCAGATGGGGGCAGAAAAAGGGCGAGGTTGTAACCGTAGCGCGCGGAAAACGTAATGGAAGATAGGAGCAAAACGAGAAGGAGTGATAAGCCGTTGAAGCGTCCGGCGGCAGCAAAGAATGCGCGCGCACCACGTCAGGTCTCGGCACCTGCGGATGGATTTGTCCCCCGTATGGATATGACGATTGCGGGTGTCCACTTCGAGAACCCGGTCTGGACGGCGAGCGGCACCTTCGGCTACGGAAAGGAATTTGCCCATCTCATCGATTTGAACCAGCTCGGTGGAATCGTCGTGAAGGGAATCTCCGCCGAGCCTATGGAGGGCAACCCGGCACCGCGTATTTACGAGACCGACTCCGGCATGCTGAACGCCATCGGCCTGCAAAATGTGGGCGCCCGGAGGTTTCTGGAAGAGAAACTGCCTTTTCTCCGCACGCTGCGGACCCGCTGCATCGTCAATGTGTTCGGCTTCTCGACCGAGGACTACGTTCGGGCCATCGAGGTTCTGAACGGGGGCGACGGGATCGATGCCTACGAGCTGAACATCTCGTGTCCAAATACTCGCGCTGGCGGGATGGTTTACGGCAGCGACCCGAAGCTGACCGAAGAGGTGGTGGCCGCGTCGAAAAAGGCGGCGCGTTTCCCGCTGTTTGTGAAGCTTTCGCCCAACGTTTCTGACATTACGGTTTTTGCCCGCGCGGCGGAAGCCGCCGGGGCGGACGCGCTTTCGCTGGTAAACACGTTCGTCGGCATGGCCATTGACATTGAGACGGCGCGGCCGCGGCTCTCGAATGTTACAGGAGGGCTTTCCGGCCCCGCCATCAAGCCGATGGCGCTGCGCTTAGTCTATCAGGCGGCGCGGGCCGTCAAGGTGCCCATCATCGGCCTCGGCGGCATCGCCACCGCCGAAGATGCCATCGAGTTCCTCATGGCCGGGGCCCAGGCGGTGCAGATTGGCACGGCGAACTTCTACGCGCCGGATACTTCCATCCGGGTCATCGAGGGGATTCGCGATTACTGCCGGCGCAAGCGGTGGCACTTGGCGGACGTGATAGGCAGCTTGAAAGTGGCGTGAGCTGGGCGCATTGGGGCCACCTCTTGCCGGCCCATCCAAGAGGCCGAGGCGGGTTCCCCGCGGTGGGAATCCGCAGCCAGCGGCCGCAGCTGACCGCTGAGCGGTAAAGCAGATTCGTTGACACCCATTGACCGTCTGTTAAAGTGAGGGCTGAATCACCTTGGGTAAGACATTCCGGCTGCAAAGAGAACAGATCGCAAGAGGGGCGACGTTGATTGCCCTGCTCGCGGCGCTGCCTGCCTGCGTGGTGCGGCGGACGACGCATACCCCGCCTTCTCAGTTGCCGCCACCCGCGCTGGAAGCTTCCGCGACGGAACTTGCCGAGAAGATCCAGAAGCAGAGTGCTGATGTGCAAACGCTGACCGCAACCGTGGACTTGGAACCGACCGCAGGTTCGATTTATTCAGGGGTCATCAAGGAGTATCATGATGTTAAAGGCTTCCTCCTGTTGCAGAAGCCGGCATTGATCCGGATGGTAGGACAGGCCCCGGTGGTGCACACCAACATCTTCGACATGGCCTCGAACGGTGAAGAGTTCCAGGTCTACATTCCCTCCAAGCAGAAGTTCATCGTGGGCAAGACCAACTTGCGGCGTCCGGCCAAGAACGCGCTCGAGAACCTGCGCCCGCAGCATATCCTGGACGCTTTGCTGATGCCGCCTATCGATTCGACCCGGGAGAAGTACTTCCGCGAAGAAGCCGAAGAAGATGGCCGCCGCTATTATGTTCTGACTTTCCTGTCGGCTGACGCCGAAGGCGAGTTGAGTCTGAGCCGCAAGGTTTGGTTCGATCGCGCGACCCTGGAGATTGCCCGTCTGCAGCTCTACGGGCCCGAGGGGACCTACCTCGAGGATGTCCGTTACTCCGGTTACCAGGATTTTCAGGGGGTGAACTATCCGACGCGCATCGAACTGAGCCGGCCGGCCGAGGACTATCGGCTGACTGTTAGTATTCTGAAAGCAACCTTCAACCAGCCCATCGAACCGGAGAAGTTCGAGTTGAAGAAACCCGCCAGCGCCCAACTGGTGGAACTGAGCCGCGCGTCCCGGCCGGAGGAACCGCGTGGTTAACCGGATGATCCTGGCGAATGTCCTGCACCGGCCGGTCCGGACCGCGGTCAGCATCCTGGCTGTGGCCATTGAAGTGGTCATGGTGATGATGGTGGTAGGGCTCACCAATGGCTTGCTGCAGGACTACGCCAAGCGCGTCGAAGGGGTGGGCGCCGACTTACTGGTACAGCCGCCGGGAGCATCTTTTATTTTCGGCCTCACGCAGGCCCCCATGCCCATCAAGATCGGGGAGAAACTGGCCCAGGTTCCGCACGTGATGTATGTGGCGCCCTGTCTGTTCCAGTTCCACACAGCCGGAGGTCTGAACATAATTTATGGTATTGATCTGCCGAGCTTTAAGCAAGTGACGGGCGGCTTTGTCTATCACAGTGGCGGGCCGTTCACTGGCCCCTACGACGTGCTGGTGGATGACTGGTACGCCAAGGCGAATCATCTCAAGGTCGGGCAGAATCACTCCTTGCTGAATCACGATTTCCGGGTGGCCGGCATTGTCGAACACGGCAAGGGCGCCCGCTTATTTATTCCCATTGAGACCGCCGAGGACCTTTCCGGAGCCCACGACAAAGCCTCGGTCTTTTTCCTAAAATGCACGGACCCCGCCTACACAAGCCAGGTGGTCGACGCCATCCACCAACTGCTGCCGAAGTACCAGATTCTCTCCGTCAAAGAGTGGATGTCGCTGATGACCTCCAACAACATGCCCGGCCTCGGCGCCTTCGTCAACGCGATGATCGCCATCGCCTTGGGCATCGGTTTCCTGGTGATCTTTTTGTCCATGTACACCACCATCACCGAACGGACCCGGGAAATCGGAATTTTGAAGTCGCTTGGCGCCTCAAAAGGGTATATCATTAACATTATCCTGCGGGAAGCTTCTTTGCTGGCGTTGGTCGGGATCGGCTTGGGCTGGCTGGGCGCCATGATTGGCCGGAGAGTTTTGCTCGGTGCGTTCCCGACGTTGTCGGTCGATCTGACCGTGGGATGGGCGGTCCGCGCGGCTTTGCTGGCGCTCGCGGGTAGTGTGGTGGGGGCATTCTACCCTGCGCTGCGCGCGGCGCAATTGGATCCGGTGGACGCGCTCGCCTACGAATAGTCTGGTGTACGTCCTCCAGGGGAAAGGAATACTCCGCTCAAAAGGCAGGCCTCCGCATCACGAGGTGATGAATTGGATCCGATAATCGCCACGAACGAGCTGAAGAAGACGTATCGGGTCGGCAAGGTAGACGTGCCCGCGTTGCGGGGCGTAAACCTGCTCGTCGAAGAGGGCGAGTTTGTGGCGGTGGCCGGACCGTCAGGTTGTGGCAAGTCGACCCTGCTGCACATCTTGGGTGGCCTGACCTATCCCACGGCGGGCCATGTGCTCGTCGATGGCAACGACTTCTCCGACATGACGGACGCCGACCGCACGCGCTTCCGGCGCCACAAGATCGGCTTCGTTTTTCAACGCTTCAACCTGCTCCCCACGCTGACCGCCGGCCAGAACATTTACATCGCCCAGTACATTCAGGGCAACGGTTTCAACCCTCACCGCTTCGAATCCGTAGTGGGACTGCTGGGAATCCGGGACAAGCTCAACCATAAGCCGTACGCCCTGTCGGGTGGCGAGCAGCAAAGAGTGGCGATCGCCCGCGCCATCATTTGTGAGCCGAAAATCCTGCTGACCGATGAACCCACAGGCAACCTGGACACCGAAAACTCGCAGATCGTCTTGAGCATGATGCGGACCCTGAACCGGACCTTCCGCCAGACCATCCTGATGATCACCCACAACCCGGAAGCGGCGGCCATTGCCGACCGCCTCGTGCGCATGCGGGACGGCAGAATCGTTGATTCTTTCTGATTGATTCTTGCCGCGTTTCCCGCTATTTTTCTTCAGGTCAGAGGTTATGAAGGAAACCGGCTCGTGGCAAAACGCAACGGGTCCGCCCGAGGGGGCAAGCACCCCCAAGGGTGTATTCCCCAGGTTCTGGAAGGGAACCAAGCGGGTCGTCACCCGGTCAGTCTTGTGGTCTTACGAACGCGGCACCTGGCAGTACGATGTGATGGTCATTGTGATTCTGGCCATCATCTTCCTGACTCCCCGCGCCTGGTACAATGACCGGCCCACCCTGCAACTCACGGATCTCCGCCACCGCCAGGGGTTGGTCGAGGTGGGACGGGGGAAGGACGGATGGCGTTATCTCATCGACTCCCGTCTGGTCGAATCGCTCGCCCCACAGAAACCTGAAGCGGCCATCCAAGAAATCCTGCGCCGCCGCCTGAACCGGCCCTTCAAGATTCATTCGATCGACGAGGTGCGCGACAAGAACAACGTGGTGCTTGGCTATACCGTCGTCGTCATCCAGTGAAGCGGCGGCCGGAGCAGCAGGCGCCGACGCGCGCGGTACGAACCCTGGTCCTGAGAGAGTGCACGTGAAAGTCAGCCGGCACAGAAGATTGGCCCTTATCAGCCTCGCGGGCACGTTACTGGCCGCGCAGGCGATTCCCCTGGCCAGCGCCCCGGACCCTAAGAAGCCCAAGACCTCCCGTGACATGGCGGAAATCCTCTCGCGCATGGACGAGAGCGCCAAGCGGCTGAAAACCCTGGCGGCTGATCTCGAGTACACCAAGATGACGGTCCTAGTAAACGACAAGTCCAGCGAGAGCGGCCGCCTCTTCTTCCGCAACGGCAAGAACCCGGAAATCCTCATTCAGATTCAGAAGCCGGATGCCAAGTTCATCCTCTTCAAGAAGAACAAGGCCCAGATCTTCAACCCCAAGACCAATCAGCTACAGGAATACGACCTGGAGGAACACAGCGGGCTGGTGCAGCAGTTCTTCTTGCTGGGCTTTGGCACGGAAACCGGCGAGTTGAAAAAATCTTACATCATCAAATATATTACCGAGGAAGAGTTGAGTGGCGACACCACGGTCGTCCTGGAATTGACTCCCCGCAAGGAGGCGATTGCCGCTGAACTGACCAAGGTTCAACTCTGGATCAGCGAGGAATCTTGGCTGCCTGTTCAACAGAAATTTTTCGAACCCAGCGGCGACTATTTGCTCGCGACTTACACCGCCGTCAAGGTGAACCGCCAGCTTCCCTCTCGAGCCTTCGAGATTCCCGGAAGCCAAGACGCCAAGCGCGTCAAGATGCGATAAGTCAACAGCCGCGCCAAGAACAGAGGAAACCGCCAGTTGTACCACTTCAACCCCTTCGACTTCCCTGACCATACGACGCTTTATTCCCAAACTTTCGAAGATAACTTGACTTCCCTTTCGCGCCATGATATTCACCTGGCATGTTGAGTGACAAGTTAGCAAAAAATTTTCCTGCACTTCTTTGCCTTTTGAGCTGCCTGTTTATCCTCCAGGGCTGCGGCAGCGCCCCCAGTGCACCACCTCCGCCTGGTGGTGGTGGTTCTTGCCCGGCGAGCGGGATTTCCTCATCGTCAGGTGCGATCAATCTCACCTCCAACTGCCAGGTTGTCGGAAACATCAATCTATCGGGGACGGCTTCGCTGACGATGACGGGGGCGGTGTTGTCGGTTAGCGGCAATGTTGTGCTGCGCGATCAAGCTCAACTGACGGTCACCGGTGGGGGCCTCACGTTTCCGCAAACAGACTATTTTCAATACTCCATATCTTTGCGCAATAGCGCCCGCCTGACGTTGAACAATTCCAGCCTGGTGACCAACAGAACTTCGGAATATAACTTTTCGATGACTTTGAACGCTTATGATACTTCGGTGGTTAATTTCGGATCCTCGAATCTGTCGACCACCGGAGGCAGCTGGCTTCTGGGGAACTTCCACGATCAATCCCAACTGACCGTCAACAGTTCTACCAACCTGCCGACGGAAACTTACCCGAGGGATTCTTCTAACATTTCAGTGGCGAACTCAAACGCTGGCTCTATCTGGCTCGTGTTTGAGTCAGGGAGCAGCGCCACCATCAACGTGCCGCAGAAGGATTCGCAGGGAAAATTCAACTTTGATTTTGGCAATAGCCCCGGATTCAATTACTCGGTACACATGGTGGCCAGTCATATCCGGCTGGGGCTGAACTCCCATCCAGGTTCAACTATGATCGTGAATGGTAACGGTCTGGCAGGCGCCAATGATGCTGATTTGGTGTTTGGATATTACATCGAAAACAACACGGGCCCCGTCACGCTCACCGGGGTGGATGTGGGCAGCAATATAACTCGTCAGTTCACGGATCAAGGGCGGAATCTGTCGCTGAATAGCGTCAATCTGAATCCCTTTTCGTGGCAAGTTTACGTCAGCCAAAGCAACGGCTTTCCGGTCACCGTCAGCAACTCGAAGATAAACGAGATTGCGGCTTTAACCAACGGACTATTGAATATCTCGGATTGCGTTCTGCAACTGGCAGTAACTGAAGCCGGGGGGGCCGGATCGCAAATGAACATCACCGGCACACAAATTTGGTCCCAGGCCATTCTGGCGGCAAACGGCGGCCAGATGAACATTGGCACCAGTCATTTTCATGGAAACTTCATTTCAGCAGGTCCTGGTTCCAGCATCACCATAACCGATTCGGTTGAAGATCGAAATGCTACACCCTCCACGTCGTGTACGTCTATTGACGGATACCCGCCGAATACGAACGGCGTGCCCCTCTGCAATCCATTTAACCCCTTGGGGCAATGTTCGCAAGTGACCACCAAGGGCAACGGAGTAGTGACCGGTACGCCAGCTTGCAATTAGAGAGTTGACTCATCAATAGAGTATTTACATCTGTTGAGTTTCCTTCAACAATGTAAACTAGTGAGCATCCAAGCATTCTGCCCGAAAAGTTCGGTTGAACGCTTCCACGAAAGTATTATCCGCCAGCTTGCCCGCACGAAAAACGGCCATTCACACGCCGTACCGATAAACTTGTAGCTACGGGCCCGTTTTTGTGCCGTTGGCATTCCGCGACGGAGACTCAACCAATACGTCGCAGAGCAAACTTGATTTTCTCTTGATATCCTTGCGCGAATCGACCTACTTCAGGGGTTATTCAGCTTCCATTGAGTCTGGGCCAGGATGCCCCCCAGCACGCGCACGTCGTAGTTGGTGAGTTCGAGGTCGAGGAGTAAGCGGCGGAGCTTGAGGATCTGAGCGTTGCGGCTCTTGGGCTTAAGATATCCCACCTCATCCAACACATTTACCAGCCGGGCCAGGGCATGTTCCAGTGCTTGCAGATTCACCGCGTCCGAATGGCGGAGCTTCACTGTTCCCGGCGGGGTGGACACCATACCGGCCCGCGCCAGCTCGTAGCAGCAGACGGCGACCGCCTGCCCCAGGTTCATCGAAGGACACTGGGGAGCGGTAGGAATCCGAACCAGCACGTGGCAAAAGCTCATCGCCTCGCTCGATAGCCCGGTCTTCTCCGACCCGAAAAGCAGCGCCGCTTGCCGGAGGCGGCTGGCGCTGGTTCGCGCCCGCAGCCAAGCGGGAAATTCCGTGAGCGGGAGCAGGTCCCGGTCGAGGTTGCGGCGCGTTCCGGCGGTGGTGCCCACCACCAGGTTGGCGTCGCCGATAGCGTCCTCGAGCCGTTCCACCGCGCGCGCCGAACGGACCACATTCTCCGCGCCCACGGCCGACCGCACCTCCTGCCACACCGGTTCATAAGGCGCAACGACCATCAGTTCCTGCAGGCCGAAGTTCGCCATGGCGCGCGCCGCCGCGCCAATGTTCAGGGGATTGCGCGGCCGGACGAGAACCACACGCCAGTTGAGTTCGGGTGTTTGCATGGGTTGGTATTCTACCAAAGGAGGGTAATGGTCGGGGTGAACTCTAGCCAAGCTTGCCCAAATTAGCGAATGGTGCTGCTTGCCTCAGCCCGCTGTGGCGGGCGAGACAAGGTGGCCCATCCCGCAGCGCGGGATGGGGAGAAAGCAAATCAGGATTCCCGATTGAGCCCCGGAGGGGCGACAGACGCATGCATCCTGTCGCTGCTTGCAGGGCATTTCGCGGGCTTCATCTCCCACTGGCCGTTGCACCGAGCCATCTTCTGTCGCCCCTGCGGGGCTGGGAGGAAGATTGGATGGCTACCTGATCCCCGGGCTTACGCCCGGGGCCACCTTCTCCCGGCCCTTACGGGCCTCGGAGCGAGGCGACCTCCGCCGCTCTCACGGCTTGGGCGGTGGCACGTTGGGCTGGTCCACCGGGGCCGTGGTGATGATGCGCACCCTGGCCTTGAATTGCTTGTAATCCGTATAGCGGATCACCTGCTTGACCCGCACGGGCCCTGCGGCAAAGTAGAGAGTATCGTCGGCCATCGTGTACGTGGGGAACCAGTATTTGCCATCGATCTGTTCGCGGTAGGTCGAGAATCGCGGGAAGAGATTTTCTTGCCCGTGCTTCGGCCGCGCCTCGGGAACTTGTTTACCTTCCGACTTGACGATCTGGAGGTCGCGGTCGTCCACCCACACCGTTCCCTGAAAGTAAAGGCGCCCTTTCTTGATTTCTTTGGGGCGAATGGAAAATACATAGGCGGTCAGTTCGTCCACTTTCACGTGCCCGAGGTATTTGACGTCGTAATCCGGCAACTCGCTGGTGGTCAGGACAAACGGCTGGATGCTCCGCATCCCTTCCAGGTCTTCCGCAGTGATCCCTAGCCGCTGGAGCGTGGGTACCGGAGCGTACGTGACCTTCTCGATCCGCTTGCCGTTGTCATCAAACAAGATATCCCAGTCCTGTTCGTAAGTGCCCTCGACGACATCGCCATCCGGACCCATTTCCTGGACCTTGTTGATCTGGTGATAGGTGTAGTTGTTGCGCGCTTCTTTGAAAAGCTCTTCTTTCGCGGCAAACTCGCGAATGATACCGTCGATCTTGTCGGGCGGAGGGTCCGTCAGGGGTGGTCCCTTCGCAGGTTTGGCGGGCGGGACTGGCTCACCGGTGGAGGCTGCTGCTGGCACGGGCGGCGCGCTGGGGGCAGTACTTACGGCTGCAGTCGTGGGCGATGCCTCCGACGTCTCTTCCGCCAAGGCCAGGCGTCGCCCCCCTTCACCAGACTCATAGGCAAGGAATGCCTTGACCCGCTGCTCGTAGTGGCTGGGGTCCGCGGGAGCGCCGACCATGGTGCCGTATATCTTCCCGTCCCGGCCAATCATGAACGTCGTGGGTATTCCGGAAATCCCCCCGTACGTGTTAGCCAGTCCCCGGTCAGCCATGGCCACCGGGAAGTTCATCACAAGATGCTCTCTCTGGAACTGGCGCACCACCGAGGCACTCTTGTCCACCGAGAGGCCCAGCACCTGCAAGCCCTTGTCGCGGTACCGGTCCTGCATCCCGATAAGCGCGGGTAGGAACTCGCGGCACCGTGGGCACCACGTGGCCCAGAAAATGAGGACAACAACTTTGCCCTTGTAGTCAGCCAGGCTCAGCTTTCGCCCGGAAAGGTCCGTCAGAGAGAACAGGGGGGCGACACGGGGTCCCGACGGCTCCTCGGCCGGGGCCGCTGCGCTACTTCGGGCGCTCGCGGGGACAGCAGGTTGCTCGCTCGCCACCGGCCCCGGCCCGGGAATCGCCGTCGGGGCGAGAGGTGGCAAGGGGCCGGAAGGCGTGGAGGAAGGTGCGTTTGCTGCTCCCGCCGCGACCTTGGCACCGGCCCGCTGCAAGGCCTCAATGACTTCATCACTCGCTCCAGCATCGTGAAACTTCTTTGCCAAGTCGGGGTCCATCCGAAAGCTAATCCCCCGCTGCTGGATGAG
>Ga0315280_10010892_pt1 | contig 11286 bp, 7 predicted proteins | sample YL17G06_40_MG_FD_203697 | JGI IMG/M metagenome (GOLD analysis project Ga0315280, IMG submission 203697) | Sediment microbial communities from Yellowstone Lake, YNP, Wyoming, USA - YL17G06_40 | ecosystem: Environmental > Aquatic > Freshwater > Lake > Sediment | place: USA: Wyoming | collected... | reverse complement strand
CGATTCGTACGGGCAACTGCGAGCAGGACGACGGCCTCGGCGCCGGCGTCGCTCAGTGCTCGGGCGGCGGCCTCCATGGTCGCGCCCGAATCCACGAAGTCGTCGACCAGAATGAGCCTCCGGTTCGCGACCCTCGCCGGATCTGGGACCTCGAACGCCCCTTGCACGTTCTGTCGGCGGCCCTCCCGCGTGTGGAGCTCCTTCTGGGACGGCGTCTCTCGGCTCCTCGTCAGCACTCCCAGCAGCGCAGCGGGCCCGCCTTGGTCGGCGACATCCCTGGCCAGCTCGGCGGAGGGGTCGAAGGCCCTCTCCGTCGTAGTGCGCGGAACGGGCACTAACGCCTCTGCACCACTGAACTCGTCTCGGGATCGGATCATCGCCAGTAGCCTGTCCGCGAGTGGCGGGCCGCAGTCTCGTCGTTCGCGGTACTTGAAGTCCCAGAGGAGCTGCCCGATCTCCGTCCGATTCGATCCGCTCCCCGCGAAGTAGCTGGTGAGCACCCACCCGGTGAACCTGCCCAGCCGAAGCTCGCTCAGCTCAGACCGCTGGAGGAATGCACGGCCCAAGCCCCGGCGGGTTGACCGGGGAGCGCGAGTGCGCCCCGGAGGCCCTTGGTCGCTGGTCCAGACGACGGAGTAGGGGCCGGGCGTTGCCGCCAGCACCCCCTCTTGCACCAAGAGGTCGAGCCGTCCCAGCACCGCGTTCCGGGTGTGAGCACGGAGCTCACCGTAGTGGGGGAGTCCGTCCCCACCCAGCCGCTTCACCTTCTTCGACCGGGAGCCCCGGAGGATGTCGGCGACCGTCGTTCGGCCGACACGGGTGCGCATGTTACGGACGCAATCGATGATCAGCTCCTCCACAGGGTCGAGCTTGCCGGCGCGCCCATCGCACACGTCGCAGCATCGCCCGCGGGGCTCAGCGGCCTCCCCGAGGTACTCGAGCAGAGCCGTTCGCCGGCAGCCGCGCGAGTGGGCGTAGGCGCGCACGGCCGCGATCTTCAGCCTGCGTACCCGCCGCAGTTCGTCCGTGTGCGCGACGTACTGGGCCGTGACCGACTGGAACGTCAGCGGCAGCTTCCTGGCGTATGCCCGGCCGAAAGCCACGTCCTCGACTGAGAGGCAGCCGAGCAGCGCGAGTTGCCAGATCGCGTCGTCGACTAGCTCGGCGCTGCGGTTCACCCTCTCCGCAATGTCCGCGTGATTCAGCCACCCCTCCCCGGGCAGGGCCGCGTACACGGCATCGAGGACGTCCGCCGGCGGCATGTCGCTGTTCATGAGGTACTCGTGGATGGCATCATCGCCGTCGCAGAAGATCAGCGGGCAGCGGGCCGGCTGCCCGTCCCTGCCGGCGCGCCCCACTCCCTGGTAGTACTCCTCCAGGCTGCCTGGGAAGCAGTAATGGACGACCGCCCGGATGTCTGGCTTGTCGATGCCGAGGCCGAAGGCTGACGTAGCCGCCACCACCCGGGTCTCCCCGGACAGGAAGGCCTCCTGCACGCGGGTCCGTTCGGTTGGCGCCATGCCGGCATGGTAGGGCTCGGCCGCGACCGCGAGCATCTGCTTGAGGAAGTCGGCCACCATCTCCGCCAGTCGCCGGGTCCCGCAGTACACGATCACCGAGCCGGGCGCCTCGGCAATGACCTCCGCCAGGATGTCGAGCTTGTCCGCATCGTCTTCCGCGTACCGGACCTCGAAGCGGAGCTCCGGCCGGTCGTACCCAAGCTCCACCCGAACGGGATCCTGCATCCTGAGTTGAGCCACGATGTCCGCCTTGGTCCTCTCGGTTGCGGTGGCGGTGAACGCCGCGACTGTGGGGCGACCCAGCTCCCCGAGGAGATCGCCGATGAGCCGGTACTGCGGCCGGAAGTCGTGGCCCCACGTGGATATGCAGTGCGCCTCATCGACCGCGACCAGCCACACGACGTTGCCCCCTAGCAGCGCCCGCACCCGACGAGAGCGCAGCTTCTCCGGTGACAGGTAGACCAGACTCGCACGCCTCTCGGCTATCCGGGCCTCGTTGCCTCTGAGCTCGGCCGGGGAGAGGGCGCTGCTCAGCTGCAGCGCCTGAATCCCTCGGGCCCGCAGGCGGTCCACTTGCTCCTTCATCAGCGCGATCAGGGGCGAGATGACCAGGATCACCCCCGGACGCAGCACCGCGGGCAACTGGTAACAGAGGGACTTCCCCGAACCCGTGGGCATCACGGTCAGGAGGTCGCGTCCGCTGGTGATGGCCGCCAACGCCGCCTCCTGCCCCGGCCGGAACCTGTCCAGGCTGAAGTATCGCCTCAGCGCCCGCAGGGCAAGGGCCCGGAATGGCCAGTTCGGTGGCTCGCCCTCAGTCGGCGTGCTCGTGCTCATGGCCGGCACATAATGACACACCAGGGCCGCGCCGTCCAGACCCCAGCCCTGTCCGACTGACGCACGATCCCGGCGCGAGCAGCCTGCCGTATCGTGCGCCCGGGCAGTCGGTGCAGCACGGAGGTGGACGCCTTGGTGCGCGCGAACAGGCGGCGCGGCGAATGGCATCACCCTCCCGGCCGCGATCGACGCCGCAAGGCGCCGCTGAGCAGGTGTGAGCACAGGCATGGCTGCACAGGACGCCGATCCCCCTGCGCCCCCCATGACACCGCAGGAGGCCCAGCCGGGGGCCACCCTCACTCCTGCGACGCCGCCACCCCCGCGTGCGAGGCGACGCCCCCGAACCGTTGTGTCGCTGGTCGCCCTGGTCGCCGCCCTCGTCGTCGGGGGCATCTGGGGGGTTCAGTACTGGCGATACGCCTCTGTCCGTGAGTCCACCGACGACGCCTACCTGGCGGCCGACATCACCTCGATCGCTGCCCAGGTAAGCTCGACCATCACTGCGGTTTTCGTGAGTGAGAACCAGACGGTCAAGGCCGGCGACCCCCTGGTCCAGCTCGACGACACCGTGTACCGCGTGGGTGTCGAGCAAGCACAAGCGAACCTCGAGGCTGCCGTGGCCCAGGCCGAAGGCGCCGGGATCAACCTCGCCCTGACGTCCGAGACCGGCCAGGCCCAGTTGACGCAGGCGGAGGGCGGCATTCAGCAGGCGGTCGGCGGCATCGGCGGGGCCAGGGCGGACCTGGACCGTTCCACGACCGGCGTCACTCGCTCGGGCGCCATGTTGAAGGAGGCGCAGGCGAACACCGAGGTGGCCCGGGCCGCACTGGAGGCCGCGGAGGCCGGCCAAGGCCGAGCGCAGGCCTCGGTGCACGCGGCCGAAGCGCAGCTCGACGCCGCGAAGGCAACCGCTCAGAGCGCCCAGGCGACTATCGCCGCCGTGGAGGCTGAAGCCGAGCAGAAGGCGCGCGATGCCCAGCGCTATGCGTCCCTCCTGCGCCACGGCGCAGTGGCTGCGCAACAGGCGGAGCTGGCACAGACGGCCGCCCAGGTGGCGCGCGCCCAGGTCGACAACGCTCGGCGGCAAGCCGACAAAGCTCAGGCCGATGTGATGGCACGAACCGCCGATATCGCCACCGCGCGCGAGCAAGCGCGCGTCGCCCAAGCCGCAACGAAACAGGCCACCGCCGCCCTCGCCGCCGCTCGCGCGCACACCGAGGCCGCGGTTTCCGACGTGGACCAGGCCAGGGCGCAGACCAGAGCGTCGCGGGAAACCATCCACCAGGCGGAGGGCCGACGGACCCAGGCAATCGGCCAGCTCAAACAGGCCCGCACGGCGCCTCGGCAGGTCGCGCTCAGCCGACAGGCGCGACAGCAGGCCGAGGCTAAGGTCGCGCAGGCCCAGGCCGCCCTGGCTGATGCGCAGACTCGCCTGAGCTACACGCGGATATACGCCCCGGCCAGCGGCCAGGTCAGCGAGAAGTCTGCCGAGGTGGGCTCACTGGTCCAGCCGGGCACGCCGCTGATGGCGATCGTCTTCACCGACCGGGTTTGGACGGTGGCCAACTTCAAGGAGACACAACTGGCTCACATGCGGGTTGGACAGCGCGCCCTGATCACCGTGGACGCCCTTGGAGACAGGCGCTTCACCGGTCGCGTGGAGAGCATCGCTGCCGCCACCGGAGCGACCTTCGCCTTGCTCCCCCCCGAGAACGCCTCCGGCAACTTCACTCGAGTCGTCCAGCGGGTCCCCGTCAAGATCGTCCTCGACCTCAACCAGCCCGATCTTGCCCAACTGCGGGCCGGCCTCTCCGTCGTGGCGACCGTGAAGACGCGCTGAGGCGAGCTCGACAACGGAGACCGGCCAATGGCTGCCGGCACGGCGCCCCCTGCATCGACCGAGTATGCCGAGTACACCACGGCCGTCCGCGTCATCATCATGGTCGCGGTGATGCTGGGCGTCCTCATGCAGATGATCGACTCCAGCATCGTCAATGTCGCCATCCCCACCATGCAGGGCAACCTGGGCGTCACGCTCGACCAGATCAGTTGGGTGGCGACCGGCTACATCCTCGCCAACGTTGTCTTCCTGCCCATGACCGGCTGGCTTGCGACCGTCTTCGGCCGGCGCCGCTACCTCTCCGGCTCCATGGCTCTGTTCACAATCGCCTCCGTCCTGTGCGGCATGTCTCGCTCACTCGCCGCCCTCGTCGTCTTCCGAATGCTCCAGGGGGCCGGCGGAGCCGCGCTCGTCGCCACCGCTCAGGCGACGATGATGGAGATCTTCCCGCCGCAACAGCTCGGCATGGTGCAGGCCATCTACGGTCTTGGTGTCATGGTCGGGCCCGCCATCGGACCGACGCTCGGGGGCTGGATCGTCGATAACCTCAGCTGGCCCTGGATCTTCTACGTCAACCTGCCCATCGGCACCGTGGCGACCATCGTCGCCTTCAGCTTCATGCGCGACTCCCGCTATGCCCACGGTGGAGGCCGCCGGATCGACATCTTCGGCATCTTCCTCCTCGCCATCGGGCTGGGCTCGCTCCAGACCATGCTCGAGAAGGGCACGCGCGAAGCGTGGTTCGAGTCCGATCTCATCACGGGCCTCGCTATCTCCGCCGCCGTGGGCCTAGCCACCTTCGTCCTGTGGGAACTCCACACCGAGCACCCCGTCGTGAACCTGCGGATCCTCCGACATCGCGGATTCGCCGCCGGAACGGTCTTCGGCACGGTGCTCGGCTTCGGGCTCTATGGGGGAATCTTCGTCCTGCCCGTCTTCCTGCAGCAGCTGCGGCACTATACCGCGATGCAGACCGGCCTCATGCTGCTGCCGGCCGCCCTGACCTCCGGTCTGGTCTTGCCGGTGGTAGGCATCCTCGTCAACAAGCTCCCCGCCCGCGCGATGGCGGCGGCGGGAGTGCTGGTCGCTACCATCTCGACGTTCATGTTCCGCAACCTCACCCTGGACAGTGGCCCTGGGCAGCTTCTCCCCCCGCTCGTGTTGCGCGGCCTCGGGATGGGCTTCGTCTGGGTCCCGCTCACACTCGCCACCCTCATCGGGCTCCGCGGCCGGGAGATCGCTCAGGGCACCGCGCTCTTCAACCTGGCCCGCCAACTGGGGGGCAGCGCAGGCATCGCCTTCCTCTCCACCTTCGTCGGCCGTCGCATCGACTTCCATTACGCGGTCCTCTCCGAGCGGGTCAACCTCTACAACCCTGCCCTCCAGCACGGCTTTGGTGCACTCGCCGCCATGCTGGGCGCCAAGGGCGCCCCGCCGCCCGTCGCCGCGCAACAGGCCTATGCGCTGCTGGCGCAGACCGTCCAGGGCCACGCCGCCGTCTTGTCGTACGAAGACTGCTTCATGCTCATGGGCTTCGTGTTCCTGTTCAGTATGCCGCTGCTCTTGCTCTTCGAGAAGGGGAGAGCCACAGCCCAACGGCCAGGCTCCCGCCCAGACGTGGAGTGACCACCCACTTGCTGCCCGGACGACGGCGCCGGCGCACTCTCCTCCCTTGGCCGACATGCTCGCGCCCAGGGTGGCGGTATGATGACGCGCGAGCGCCGCGCCCGCCGGCCCGAGGGTTGTCAAAGCCCCCCGAAAGGAGGTACAATGCCCGCGTCGCAGAGAGACATCGAGTCCGGGATCCGACCTACGAGTCTGGGTTGTGCCTGAGTGATGCTCCAGCCGTCGGCCGGGCCAGTTCACTTCATCGGGATCGGCGGAGCGGGAATGAGCCCGCTCGCCGAAGTCCTGCTCGCCCGAGGGTACCGCATCTCAGGGTCGGACGTGAGGCAGTCGCCGCGCACGGACGCCCTGGCCGCCCATGGGGTACGCATTCGCATCGGCCACGACCCGGCGGCGGTCGATGGCGCGGCCGCGGTAGTCTACAGCACCGCCATCCGCGATGACAACCTGGAGCTGCGCGCCGCGCGCGAGCGGGGCCTCCCGATCCTCCATCGCTCTGCGCTGCTTGCCGAGCTGCTCGTGGGCCAGCGACCGATCGCCGTTGCGGGTACCCACGGGAAGACCACCACCGCGGGGATGATCGGCCTTGCCCTTGCCCGGGCCGGCCTCGACCCAACCGTGATCGTTGGCGGAGAGGTGCGCGACTGGGGGAGCCACCACCGGGTCGGCCGGAACGATCTCTTCGTGCTGGAGGCCTGCGAGAGCGACGGTTCGTTCTTGAGCTACCGGGGCTGCAACCAGGTCATCACCAGCCTGGAGCCGGATCATCTCGATCAGCACGGGACCTTCGAGAGGCTCCGCCAGAGCTTCGAGCGGTTCGTCGGGCTTGGTCGGCCTGACGGCTTCCTGGTCTACTGCAGCGACAGCCCGCTGCTATGCGACCTGGCCCAGCACGCCCCGGGCAAGACGGTGTCCTACGGGGTCGCAGAGGGCGCCGACCTCTTGGTCGGCAACCTCACGACCAACCTGCGGTCGGTATCGTTCGATCTGCACCTGCCCGGGGGAGCGACCCGACGGATCGCGCTCTCGGTGCCCGGAGCGCACAACGCGCTGAACGCGGCGGCAGCGTTCGCCGCGGCCACCGAGGCCGGCGCCGCGGCGGACGCTGCCGCCGAGGGTATCGCGGCCTTTGGCGGCATCGGCCGCCGCTTCGAGGTGCTCGTCGAGGCCGATGACATGACGGTTGTGGATGATTACGCCCACCATCCGACGGAGATCGAGGCGACCCTGCGGACGGCGCGCGAGGGATGGCGGGGGCGGGTCATCGCGGTCTTCCAGCCGCACCTCTTCACCCGCACGAAGCACCTGATGGATGGGTTTGCGCGCGCCTTCGCGGGCGCCGATGAGGTCATCATCACCGACATCTATGCCGCACGCGAGGACCCCATGCCCGGGGTGAACGCGCGGCAGCTTGCCGAGGCGGTCGCCACGAACGAACCGTCCAAGCCGGTCCGCTTCCTCTCGACCAAGCCCGAGATCGTCGACTATCTGGCCAAGCACCTCGCGCCGGGCGACCTGGTGCTCACCATCGGTGCCGGGGACATCCACGAGGTCGGCGAGAGATTAGCCGGCCTGCTCCGGGAACGAGAGGCAACCATCGCCACAGGGATCACAGCCCGCCGGGTTCCTTCGTGACCCGGCAGACGCACCAAGGGGGGAACGACGTGAGCGAAGCACGGAGGTCCCCGGCCCTGGCAGAGTGGCGCAGGCAGTGTCGGCGGCGACGCTGCGCGCGGGTCGCCACCGTGCTAAGCCTGTCGGTGGGCGTTGGACTGGCTCTCGGTGCAGGCGAGTCGCTGCTCGCCCTGCGGGAGTTGCGGGTTGTCTCCACCGACCGAACGTTGGCGATGGAGGTAGCCCAGAACCTGACCCTCCCGTCGCACCCGAACCTGCTCACGACTCCCATCGTGCAGTTCACCCGGGAGGCGGAGAGGTGCCCGAGGGTAGCCAAGGCAGAGGTCGAGCGTCGACTGCCCGATCGGCTGATCCTGACCGTTCACCCCAGGACGCCGCTGATCGCTCTGGAGAGGAACGGGAAGTACCTGCTGATCGACAAGGACGGGATGTGCCTTTACTGGTGCCAGCGGCCCCGTAAGGAACTGCTGCGCGTGACGGGCTGGCACCCGCAGCGGGCACAGGTGGGGCAGCGGCTGACCGACGAGTGGTTCGAGCGCAGTCGGGACATCGCCCAGGCGCTCTTGCAGTGGACGAAGCTCCAGCCTTGGCGCATGGATGCCAGCAACCCACCGGAGCTGACGTTGACCTCAGGGTCCGGAGCAAAGGGTACCGTGGGCGTTGACGGAGACACAGTCAAGCGGGCTGAGCTGTTCGCTGAGGTGTTGCAGGAGCTTGAGGCGCGTGGGAACCAAGTCGGGCGGGTCGAGCTGCGAACGCGCCGGCCGATCTGGTGGCCCGCAAGCCAGCGTGTGGCCGGCGGGCCCGATCATCCCGCGTAGGCGTGCGAGTCGCCCGGCGGCTCGCCCACGCGGCGTCCCCGAAGACCCTATCCTGGAACCCGTGGCGCAGCCCTCCAGGGCTGTGGACGTTCCGGTTTCGGGATAGTCGCCATGCCGCTTCGCGGCACTCTGAAACCATGAAAATGGGCATTCCGGCCGCCCATTTTCTGGGCAGACTCTAAGGCGGGCACGCTTCGGCCGAACCCCTCGGCGTGGAGTCAGTGATTTGCACGAAGGCGGATTGCTGGTCGGCCTGGACGTCGGCACTACGAAGGTATGCACCTTGGTGGCCTCGGCGAACGGCGATCCTGCCGCGCTCGAGATTGTGGGCGTGGGGATGAGCCGGTCCAAGGGCCTCAAGCGTGGGGTCGTCGTCGATCGCGCCGATACCATCGCCTCCATTCGCGCCTCCGTGGAAGAGGCCGAGCGGATGGGGGGGATGGAGATCCGGGAAGCCTTCGTCGGCGTCACCGGCGACCACATCAGCTCCACCAACGTCTCGGCGCGCGTGAACGTGGCCTCGGGACAGCAGGTCACCGAGGACGACGTCCAGCGGGTCCTCCAGTCCGCACGTGACAGCGTCGTCCTCCCCCCCGGTCGGGAGATCATCTACGTCGCAGAGCGCGGGTACACGTTGGACGGCGTTCGGGACATCCGCCGGCCCGTCGGCATGAGCGGATCTGTTCTGGACGTCGACGCCCACATCGTCACCGGGATGACGAGTGTTCTCGCCAACGTGACGCGGTGCATCGAGGATTCCGGCGTGCGCATCCTCCGGCGGGTTCTCGAACCCATCGCGACCAGCACCGCGGTGGTCACGGAGGCGGAACGAGAGCTAGGCGTCATTCTCATGGACATCGGGGGCGGCACGACTGATATCGCCGTCTTCCTCAAGGGTGCCATCGCTCATACCTCCTCCATCGCCGTTGCGGGCGACCACGTGACGCGCGACCTGGCCCAGATCCTGCGGACGAGCCTCGACGAGGCGGAGAGTGTCAAGCGCAAATGGGCCGTGGCCGTCCCCGAGAGAGTCGGCGAGCACGAGACGATCCAGGTGGTCCTCGCGGGAACCCAGACCCGGGAGCGGGTCCCTCGCCGGTTGACGGGCGAGATCGTCCGCTCTCGCGTGGAAGAAGGTTTGACACTGGCCCTGCAGGACCTGAGGCGGGCGGGCGTCTACCGAGCGGTGGGGTCGTGCTCGCGGGGGGCGGGTCCCAACTGCCCGGCATCACGCAGGTGGCCACCGAGGTCTTCGACGGCCTCCCAGTCCGCATCGGGGTCCCGCGTGGCCTCCGCGGCCTCGCCGAGACGGTCTCCACGCCTGCTCACGCCACTGCCGTAGGACTCGTCATGCTCGCCGCTCTCGAAGGGGCCTATGTGTCGCAGCCCACGGAGCTCTCCGGGGTGGAGGCCTGGCGCGAGCGAGTGGGGGAGTGGATTGCGGCCCTGATGAAGCGCCTCTCCTTCGACAGAGCCCGCCCCGGAGGCCGCTCCCAGACCTCACGGTAGGCTTGCACCGGCAGACGCGCTCCCAAAGGCACCTCACCACTACCCCCATGATTCCCTCATGATTCCCGGAACCCCACCAACGGGCCGTTGTCATACGAAGTGACCACTGGGAAACCTCGGCGTGTCTGCCCGCGTCGAGGCGTGAACCCGGATGTAGACTGCGGAGCCCAGGGCCGGTTGCGCCATGTCCTGTCCCTACACCCAAGAGGACCTCTCAGCCCACGTCGATGGCGAGCTTGACGCCGCCACCTCGGCGCGGGTTCGCGAGCACCTGCGCGTCTGTCCCGCGTGCGAGCGGGAGGTCGCTTGGCTGAGCGAGGTCGCGGAGATGGTTCGCGCGCTCCCGCCAGCGGCACCCCAACAGGCCACCGCTTGGAAGGCCGAGAGTCTCGTCGATGGGGCGCCGCGCCGGCTGCAATGCACGGTTGTGTTGGCCGAGGCGTCCGCCTTCATCGACGGCGAGCCCGCCGAGGAGCACGCGGCCGACGTGCAGGCGCACCTCTTCTCGTGCGATGCCTGCTACCACGTGTACAAGCAGCTAGAGCAGGTAGCGGAAGCGCTTCAGGCGACCGAGCCGGTTCCGGTTCCCGCCGGCCTTGAGCAGCGCGTCTGGGCCGCCGTTCAGGCCGACGAACGCGCCATCGTGCGTGGGTGGCTCCGCAAGGCGTTCGACTGCGCCGTGCCCGGCTTCCGCTGCAGCCTGCGGCTGGCGGCGGCAGCCGTGTTCCTGTTTGCGGTCAGCATGGGCGCCTGGCACTACGTGGCGCCCCGCAGCCTCCGCGGGGAGGTCGCACCATCCCCTGTCGCCGTGGTTTCCCCTGCGGCGCCGACCAGGCCAGCGCCGCGGCCGTCGGCACCGACGGACCTGCTGAGAGCCGATATGCCGTCCGCCCCCGCGGAGGCGGCGGCTGCGCCGAGATGGAACGCGGCCGACGTCTTCGCCGCGGTGGAGAAGGTAGCCGGCATGGTCCGGGACGAAGGCCGACGCCCGGCGGCGACGACCACGCCGCCGAGGGTCCTGCCGGGCACGTCGCCGCGCGGGCCCGCGCCGTCGACCGCGGTCGCCATGGCTCCGACGGCGCACCCGCTCGAGCCAGCGGCGCCGACGACACCCCCGCGGCTCCCCTCCTCGCCGCCCCCGCCGGCCGAGTCAACGCTGATCGTCGATCGGCCCGCGAGTTCCGGGGAGGCCATCCCTGAGGCGCCGCCGACCGGGACCGCCACGAGCAGCCCGAAGACCGCCCCTCCCGACGACCGCCACCCGCTCGCACCTCCGCCTCCAAGGCTAGCAGAGCTCCCCTCCGAGCGTCGCGTCTCAGCGATCGGCACTGACATCGACGTGCGGGTCGAGCGAAACTCCGTCTCCCGGCCCGGCTCGACGGCCTCCTACACGACCGGCCGCGCACACCCGGACTCCGAAGCCAACCGCATCGGCAACCTCCTGAAGGCGGCCAGGCGGGCCGAGCCCGCCCGGTGGAAGGTACCCATCCGCTAGGAG
>Ga0315280_10010891_pt1 | contig 11286 bp, 9 predicted proteins | sample YL17G06_40_MG_FD_203697 | JGI IMG/M metagenome (GOLD analysis project Ga0315280, IMG submission 203697) | Sediment microbial communities from Yellowstone Lake, YNP, Wyoming, USA - YL17G06_40 | ecosystem: Environmental > Aquatic > Freshwater > Lake > Sediment | place: USA: Wyoming | collected... | reverse complement strand
CAACAATTTTTTCCTCATCCCATCCTCATCCCATTAGGATTCCTTTACCTTCCCCCTTAAATACTTGCAGAAGTCCCTGCGCACCCGCCATCCATAGTCCCCATTCAAACCGATTATGCCCCGATGCGAATTTCATCCTTTCTACTGCTTTGCTAAGAGGATGTGGCAACGGACAAACCTGAAGGTTTGTCCCTACATCTAGATGGTGATGACTTTGCCCGTATTGTTGAAAAAGAAATTGTCGCCGAATTCCTGAAATAATATGGCGGCTGCCGGCAGCCCGGTGCAATGGGATACGCCAATCCTCTGGACACCAAGCCTCTTCAATTCGGCTATGGTAAGGTCTATTTGTTCTCTGGAAGCGTGGATGAGATGAGTGCCGCCAACGACCATGTGTATTTGTTCTACGCCGGTTATTTTTCGGGCATGATGTAAGGTGTTTATCATACCCCTGTGTCCGCAGCCTAAAACAACTATCAAGCCCATCTCAGTTTTAATGATGAGGGCCAGGTCATCCTTTAGCGGGTCGGGGCGAAGCTCACCACTTTCCTTTACAAAAAGCTCGGAGTCACTCTTCTCATATTCGGTAAGCATGGGTATCTCGCCGGTGGTAACGATGTTATCGGTAATCCAGGCCGGCTTTTTGGTAAGTCTGAAGGAAGCTCCCCAGCTCTCCAACGCTTCTCGGGCAAAAGGTATGCCGGCGTATTGCTCTTGCTTACTGAAGGTGCGAGAGTACTTGACTGCCCAGATGTCAGGGTGAGCGATTACCTCGATTTTTTTTCTCATCGAGCTGAGCACATGGCGCAAGCCGCCGGTGTGGTCGCGATGTCCGTGGCTGAGTACCATCCTGTCAACTGTGGACAGGTCTACGCCCATGATGACAGCATTATAAGTGGCTGACATGTCCAGTCCTGTGTCCAGGAGGACTTTATAGTTATCTACTTCTACCAGAACGCTCAATCCCCACTCAGCCAGCAGCCCAACCCTGCCGGCGGTGTTCTCGCTCAATGTAGTGAGTTTAATCTGCATTTTTCTTCAGTCTCCTGGTTTTCTTTAGCTTTTGCTCTCCTTGCCCTTAAGATTCAATGTCCGCTTAACTAGCTCCTTCTCATGCTCATAGTTGATAACTCTTTGGAGTGCAATTTTCTGGGCCATAATCGATCCGGCACCGTGCCAGGTGCCAACGCCATGCAGCCCGGCTGTCCAGTTCTGCAGGAGCTTGTGCACTTTCATTATGTTTTCCGTAGGTTCATCGGAACCGAAGCTGTAAAACTCCTCGACGTAATCCTTCACCTCAGGGTTTTTCAACTCTTTGAGCGATGGCAGCGTGACGATCAGCCCGCCGCCGATATCTCCAGCCAGCGCCATCACCCTCCAGAAGGCGTTGGCAACGTTCAACTTGGCCACATTGCCCATCAATTCATCTGGCAAAAATACTCCTGACCCCGGTGGCTCCTCAGTGCCTTTCTGGGCGGCAAGTAAGCCGCAAGCACGGCATGTTTCCCTCAGTACAACCATCTCCATTAGCTCGTCATTTATGTGGGCAGCTTTCTCCATGCCTTTGTATTCCTGAATCAGCTTGGCGGCTCCGATAATCTGGTTCATAAAGCCCACCTTGCACGTTCCACCGCAGGTCATGCGATGGGTCCGGGCAAAGCGGGTTACAAACCTGATGGAATACTTGTACTCGCCGCAGTGAAATACCCGTTCCCAGGGCACGAAGACGTTGTCAAAGACGACCATAGATGTCTCGCGCTGGCCAAAGATGGGATTGCCTAATTCCTCGAGGTCTTCAGCCTGGTCTCTTTCTGCCGAATAAGGTGTATACTGGCACACGAAGGTAATGCCTTTGGCATCCACAGGTGTAGCGAAGGCCACAGCATAATCTTCCTCACCTTCCAAATGGGCTGCCTGAGGCAAAACCACCAGCTCATGGCTGGCATAGGCACCGCTGATGTTGATCTTAGCTCCCCGTACTACAATACCATTTTTGTTTTTATCGACGATCTTTAAGGAGAGGTACGGGTCTGTCCATTCCAACGTCTTCCTGCTTCGCTTTCCTCTCGGCTCGGTGAGGGCACCAGCTACGGAGAGGTCCCTCTTCTGCACCATTTTGAGATATTCCGTAAATCTGGGATGATATTCTGTGCCCAGTTCTTTGTCCATCTCCCAGGTGGTAGTGGCCAGGGCGTGAAAGGAATCATAGCCAACGCAGCGGTATATACAGGTGCCAAGCATCTCGGCAGTAAAGGTTCCGGCTTCGGCTTTCTTAACCAGGTCATCAGCGCTGGCGCTCACATGGGTGTAGCGGTTTACCACATCGTTGATGAGCGGCGAGTAGCACGTCATGATGTCTTTGTACTTCGGGTCTATTGACCAGGCGTAGCTGGCCTTATTTGACTCAACGACTGTCCGGGTGTTCCTGTTTTCCAGGATGTTTTCGACCCTTTTCCCGTTCATAAAGACCCGTGGTTTCAGCTTTTTCAAGCTCGCTTCAAATTGTTCTGGTGTCATCAAAGCCATCTTAGTCTCCTTTCGCTCTCCGTTATTATGAGCCTTTTGCAGTCTGTCATCCTGTGCGAAGCGAAGAATCTCGCTATTGTTTCAGCTTTATTTCATCTCCCACCTTGGCATCCAGAAATGCGGCGGCATTACCGTTTTGCAGCGATATTTCTAGATAGCTGCTGCTACCGACGATGGCCGCCAGTCTTTCTTTCTCGGCGTAAAACTGGCTTATACCGTCTATGTGCTGGCTGCCGATAGTTACGGTGATTCTTTCGCCCGGCAAATCGCCGCTCCTGATATTAGTAATCAGGTTGCCGAAGTTGTCTATGTGGAGAACGCGGCCGATAAGGTTCCCCTGGTTATCACGGAAAGGCTGTGGTATGTGGAAGGCGAAAACATGGCTTAGACTTTCGCCGAACTTGTGTAGAGCTATGCCAAGCGAGAGATGGGCAGCAGCCGGGGCAAACATATCCCGCCCGTGGAAGGTAGTGCTGACTGGCTTTTGCCAGAAATCGGGGTTGGTGATGGCGACCGCCTCAAGTCCTGCCCCGAGTTTCCTTTGTTCGGGGCTGGGAGAGAAATGATGAGCTGGCTTAGCCGGCGTTGTGTCCAGCTCGTCTATTATATAGCTCAGGACACCGTTATCGGGGGACAGGAAGAAAGCTTTCGGTGTTTTCAGGATAATGGCTTTCCGCTGGCTGCCGACGCCAGGGTCAACTATAGCCAGATGGATTGCTCCTTCAGGGAAGTAATGGTGAGCGGTGCTGAGGATGAATGCTGCCTGGAGGATATTCTGTGGCTCGATAGAATGGCAGATGTCAACGATGACCGCCTTCGGGTTGATGGTCAGTATTACCCCCTTCATGCTGGCCACGTAGGCATCGTCAGTGCCGAAGTCTGTGGTCAGTGTTATTACCGGAGCCATGTCTTTTTCCTGTCATCCTGAGCTCTTCGCCTTGTCATTCTGAGGGAGCGAAGCGACCGAAGAATCTCGCTCAGGGTAAACTCCGCGAAGCAATCTCAACGTCCTGTGCCTCACCGAGATTGCCACGGCACTGTGTGCCTCGCAATGACAGAAGGATGTTACCGAGACTACCACGGCTGTTTCCTCGTTTCACTCTGGACGCCTCGCAGTGACAATAAACAACGCTTGCTAGGAGATGTAAACAACCAAGATGGAAAGGATTACGAACACAACAGTTAAGGCGATAGTGAACTGGAGGAGGCTTTTTTCCACACCTCGCCGTGTTCGGTAAACGCTCTCTGGCTGCCCGAATATGCCTCCGAGCCCGCCGCCCCGCACCTGGAGCGTAACTACGATAATTAAGGCTATGGCTACCAGAATCTGGGCAATAAGTAGATAGTTAGTCATTCTGTTTACCTCCAAGTTTATGTAACAGGATTTCCCTTGCCATGCCGGGATTAGCCCGTCCTTTGGTCGCCTTCATCACCTGGCCGATGAGGAAAGCCAGGGCTTGTTGTTTCCCGGCCTCGAAGTCAGACACCGCCTGGCGATTGCTGGCTATTACCTCGGCTACGATTTTCTCCATTTCTTCTGAGCTGCTTATCTGGCTCAGCCCCTTCTCAACCACGATGGCGCCGGCTTTCTTGCCGCTGAGGAACATCTCTTCAAAAACTGCTTTAGCTGCCGGGCCGCTGAGGGTTCCCTTATCTGTTAAATCTAACAGTTCTGCCAGATGCTTCGGGGTGACCTTGGTATCTTCAATACTGGTATTGGTGGCATTGAGCATCCGGCTGAAGTCCCCCAGCAGCCAGTTGCTTACCGTCTTCGCCCTCCTGGGGAGGTCAGCTCCATCTGAAGAGCTTGCCATCAACTTGACGCAGTCCTCGAAGTAGTTGGCCATCGCTTTGGAGTCGACGAGCAAGTTGGCGTCATATAACGGCAAACCGTACTGAGACAGGAAACGGTCTCGTCTCACATCAGGCAGCTCAGGCAAGCGCGACCCGATTTCCTTCACCCAGCTCTCGCTGAAGACCAACGGCGGCAAATCAGGTTCAGGAAAGTAGCGGTAGTCGTGGGCATATTCCTTGCTTCTCTGGCTCACGGTTACCCCTTTTGGCTCCACCCAGCCCCGCGTCTCCTGTACAAGTTTGCCGCCTTTCTCCAGCGCCTCCTGCTGACGTTTAGCTTCGTAGTCCAGCGCCCGGTAGACGGCTTTGAAGCTGTTCATGTTTTTGACCTCTACCTTGGGCAGGTACGCTGTAGTGCCTCTGGGGCGGATGCTGATGTTAGCATCACACCTGAAGCTGCCCTCCTCCATGTTGCCTGTTGACACGCCCAAATACTGGAGAATCGAGCGCAGCTTCATCAGATACTGCCTAGCTTCCTCCGGCGAGCTGATATCCGGCTCGCCGACGATTTCCATCAGAGGCACACCGGAGCGGTTGACGTCCACCAGGCTATAGTTTTCACCCTCGTGTGAAGTGCAGTGGGTCAGCTTGGCAACGTCTTCCTCGAGGTGAACTCGGGTGATGCCGACCCTCTTTTTGTTTCCGTCCATATCAATAATTAGCCAGCCTTGTTTACCCATGGGGGCATCGTATTGGGAAATTTGATAACCTTTCATCAGGTCGGGGTAAGGGTAGTTTTTGCGGTCGAACTTAGCGTATTCGGCGATGGTGCAATTAAGGGCTAGAGCGGTCATCACGGTATATTCTATCGCCTTCTCATTGATTGTCGGCAGAACCCCGGGCATGCCCAGGCAGATGGGGCAGACGTGAGTATTGGGTGGGGTGCTGGCATAATCAGCGCTGCAGGAGCAGAACATCTTGCTCTTGGTCAATAGCTGAGCATGCACTTCCAGCCCAATGACAATCTCGTAATCCACAACATCGGTTAGTATAGCAGCATGGCTCGGGACGAGGCAAACGAGCTTGACTGATTTAGATTCTGTGTGCGGTGGGAAAGTATTGACGGATGCTATACAATGGTGTGGAGAGGTAACAATGAAAGCAGAAGCGGTCATGTCTGGTGCAAATGCAGGGCAGAGGGGAGGATACATAGTTTTAACCAACAGGTTCTACAGAGAGGGCAGGAAGTGGGTTGCGCTTTGCGATGAACTTGGCACATCAACATTCGGGCGCACTTTGACTGAGGCTGATGAAAGGCTCCAAGAAGCAACATGGTGTCACTTGAATACGCTTGAGGATGTTGGCGAACGGGAGCGTTTCTTTAAAGACCACAAGATACAATTCTATCGTGCCAGGCCCACACAAGAAATCCAGATTCGCGTCTCTGCTGATTCAGACGAATTTATTCGGCCTCGCATTCAGCGCATTCCTACCGGGATCACCTGTTAATGGGAGCTGACCTACCAGCCATAACAGGGTCGCAACTTATTAAGCTTTTGAAAAAAGATGGCTGGAAACCAGGGTGAAAGGCAAAACACGGCAGGTGTTTGACCAAGAGAATGCCTTCTAGGCGGACAAGGGTCACATTTGTACCTGAAATGCGCGCCTCGCTTCCGGATGGCACATTATCAGCAATACTCAGCGAGAAACAGACAGGAATTGGCAAAGACGGACTGCGCAGGCTCATCGAGAGGTATGGTGTTAAGTAGGGTCGGCTGCTCCGAACTTTGGGAGACACAAACCTTAAGCAGCATCGCTCGTATGAGGTAACCGAATGGCGACGGCGTGAAACGCAACACCAAACAATTTGAGGTTTTGTGACCATCAGCTTAGACCCTTTTCCTTTTTTCCTCGGTTAAATCAGTATTGAAAAAGAACTGTCTCTAGTGTAAACTGCCTGATAAGGAAGCACTTCCCCGGAAACTTTCATAGCGAGAGGATACTGCCTGCGGGGTTGATTGGTGATGTTTCTACACGAGTCATTAAAGTCTAAGGTTTCTAAATGGCGAAGTGCCAATTATGCTTCAGATTATCCTGCCATTGGCGAGATCCTGGACTACGACTCTGAAACTCAAAACTTTCGCTATTTGCGCAAAGCTCAGTTTGAAGCTCTCGAGACCTACTGGTATTTAAGACTGAAAGAAAATACTCCCCACATTTTCGACCTCTACCGTAAGCTTTTCAGCCCGTCAGACTTGTTGGATTCACTTGGTATTCGCCTTACACAGGAAGACTTAACGAGATTAGTTATAAACGGTGGTGGTATAGATTCAATATTTGAAAAGATAAAGAACGATGATGTTTTTGTGAAGAAGTATAAACTTGAGGCGGTCAGAGAGACCCTTACTCTAGCCTATCCAAGCTATATTCTTGCTCTCGCCATGGGCGCTGGTAAGACAGTACTGATTGGCACAATCATAGCTACTGAATTTGCCATGGCATTAGAATACCCAGATGGCCCTTTCGTGAACAACGCCTTGGTTTTTGCTCCTGGTAAAACGATTTTGGGAGCACTGAAAGAGCTATCTGATGTCCCTTATGAAAAGGTTTTGCCGCAGCGTCTCTACAAGCAGTTCATAACCACAGTGAAGTTCACCTACACCCGTGACGGCGAAAAAGATATCCCTATAATCAAGGAGAGTAGATTTAACTTAGTCGTGACAAATACTGAGAAGATAAGAATCCACAGACAGTCTATAACCAAATCTCTCATCAGGGACTTGTTTGCCGACCCCTCTAAAGAAGACGAAATTAAACAAGAGGTAGCAAATCAAAGGCTCCAGACAATCGCCTCATTGCCTAACCTGGCTATCTTCTCTGATGAGGCACACCATACCTATGGACAGGCACTTGGTGAGGAACTTAAGAAAGTCAGAAAGACTGTTGACTATCTGGCAGAAAGCACCAATGTCCTCGTGGTGATAAATACCACCGGTACCCCTTACTACGGACGCCAAATTCTAAAAGACGTTGTCTATTGGTACGGCCTGTCTCAGGGAATTAACGATGGAATTCTAAAAGAGGTGCGTGGCAATATTGTCGGCTATGAAGACGTAAGCGATGAAGTTTTTCTGAATGACATCATCGTTGATTTTTTCAAGAATTATAAAGAAGTAAGCATATATGATAATAGCCCTGCCAAACTTGCTATATATTTCCCCCAAATCGAGGATATAGCACCAGCCAAGCTGACCATTGAGAAAACCTTGATAGATCTCGGCTTAGACCCGTCGATCCCTTTGGAAGTCAACAATAAATCCCCAGACGATGTAAAGGACTTATTTGACAATAGAATAAATGACCCACATATCCATCACCGCATCTTTTTGCTTGTTAACAAGGGAACAGAAGGTTGGAACTGCCTGTCTTTGTTTGCCACTGCTTTGGCTAGGAGGCTTACAACAAGCAACAATTTTGTCCTCCAGGCTGCTTCCAGATGCTTAAGGCAAACTCCCGGCAACACACAGAAAGCAAAGATATACTTATCTAAGGACAACGTGAAGATTTTAGATACACAGTTGAAGGAAACTTACGGGGAGTCTCTGCAAATTTTAAATAACACTCCACAGGACATCAGAAAAGAGAGGCTTATCTTGAGAAAGGTAGAAATTCCGCCTGTGCTACTCAAGAAGAAAGTTCGTAAGGTTATCCCAGTTGAGAAGCAATTTGATGTCGCACATATTCGGCTTCAGAGGCCACGGGTCAAGGCGGAGGAGCTAACTCGAATTATATACGACTTGAAAGACATCGCGGGCAAGAAAGGTGTCTTGATTCCCACAGGCGAGGATAAGATTATAATAGAAGAGGATTTCGCCGATGTCTATACCCTTGCCGTTGAATTATCATCCCTATATCGTTTACCACTCATGTCTACCTACGAGAAGCTCAAGAGTTTATATGCCAACGGCGAGGTGCCTCAAAGTCATATTCCTAAGATTAGGAACCAGTTGGAAGAACAAATTAGAAACTATGAAATAACGGAAGAGGAAGTTGAGGTTGCTCTTGCCCTTATTCGACCGTCCGGCTTTGACAAAGAAGCGAAGGATAGTCAGGTCATCTACACTACAGAGATAGTTTATCACAAGGATAGAGAAAACCTGCTTCAAAAATATGAGGCATTCAAGCAGACGAATAGAAGCTGGTACCAGCTCGAATTTGGCTTCCATTATAGTCCCTATAACTTCGACTCCAATCCTGAACTAGATTTGTTCCAGCAGATGCTAGCGATGCTGAACGAGAACCCGGCAGATATTGAGGATGTCTATTTCACCGGGGCTATAACTGACCCAAATAAGACAGATTTTTTGTTTGAATATAAGGGCAAGGATGACAGATGGCATACCTATACACCTGACTTCTTGATAAGAAAGAAAAACGGCAAGGTGCTTATCATAGAGGTGAAGATGGAAAAGTTTAAAGGCGACGAAGTTGATGGCGAAAAAGGGCTGAAAGCCTTAAAATTGCAAGAAATTCAGGGTTTAAATCCGGACCAGATAAAATATGAAATGCTCTTTACCAGCAAAGATGAGATAGGTTTCGCTAACGTTCAAAAGGTCAAAGAGGCAGTTTACGAATACAAGGTGAGCTAAAATGCCTGAAGAGAAGATAAAAATCGCACCAGCGAAAGGAAGACCCATGCTTCGTTGGGTTGGCAAGAAGCCACTGGACTATGTCAAAGGTTTTCCTGCTCAGCTTGTTGAGGTCTTTGACCCCCTTAATGCCGGGCAGAAATTTGAAGTCCCAACGTACGATGACTTGAAAGATAACTGGCAGAATCTTCTTTTTCACGGCGACAACAAAGAAGTCATGGCAAACCTCATCGAAAATGGCTTTAGAGGCAAGGTTGATTTGATTTATATTGACCCACCATTTTCGAGTAATAGAGATTATATCAGAAGAGTGGAATTGAGAGGATTACGGCAATTGGGAAAGATTGAAGATGACGAAGTATCGGTGCTGCAGCAGTTCATGTATGAGGATATGTGGAAAAGAGACGCTTACTTTCAGTTTATGTACGAAAGGCTCCTCCTTTTGAAAGAGTTGTTAGCAAATCATGGTTCGATTTATGTGCACCTAGACTGGAGAGTTGCACATTATATCAAGACAATCATGGATGAAATCTTTGGCGAAGACAATTTTATCAGAGAAATTATATGGAGAATAGGTTGGGTCTCCGGTTACAAGTCTGTTGCAAGTAATTGGGTTAGAAATCACGAAACAATCCTGTATTACGGTAAGGAGAAGAGTAACGTCATTTTTAATAAGATGTATACACCGTATCCGCCGGATTATGAAAGGTGGGGTGGACGACCTAAAGGTAAGGGACTTCCAATTGAGGATGTCTGGGGAGTTTTTCCGCAAGAGGGAGTCACTTCTTTACAGGTTGTGAGCTTCTCAAGCGAGTACACGGATTTTCTTACACAAAAGCCCGAAGGGCTATTAAAAAGGATAATTAAGGCTTCTGCTAAGGACCCAGAACAGGCTGTGAAAGATGGCTCTGATGTGCCAGTAGTTTTTGACGCTTTCATAGGGTCAGGCACAGCAGCAGCGGCCGCCCAGGAGCTTGGTTTGCGGTGGATTGGATGCGATATAAACAAGGGGGCCATTCAGACTACAAGCAAAAGATTGCAAAAGATGATATATGAGCAGATCAAGAAAGATAAAAGGGCTAAACAAAAAGAACTTACAAGGTACTACTCTTTTGGCATCTATCAGGTAAACAATTATGACTTACAACTCTTGAGAACCGAGGCAATGGAGCTAGCCGTTCAGCACATCGGCATCCAGCGGATGAGAACTGATGCCTTCTTCGATGGTGCTTTGGGGAAGAGTCTAGTAAAGATAATCGATTTTAACCATCCACTAACTCTTTTAGACTTGCAGCTAATCCAGGATGAACTGAAGAAGCGACCCAATGAAGATAGGGATATAACTGTAGTCTGCCTTGGCAAAGAGCTTGCTGCCGACCCTGAGATTGATAAGTGGAACATAAAACATCCGGTGAATAAGATTAAGGTAATTGAGCTTAAGACAGACAAGAAGTATGGCAACTTCTTAATCCATAAACCAGCAGAGGCGAAGATATCAGCCCAAAGAGTAGCAGAGAACAAGGCAGTCATCGAGATACAGGGCTTCATATCTCCAACAATAATAGAGCGCCTTAACATTGATAGTGGACTCTTTAAGGTCAAAATCCCCGACTTCCGGTCTATGATTGACACTGTGCTAATTGACAACAATTATGGCGGCAGGGTTTTCCACATTGTCTACTCAGACGTCCCTGAAAAGAAGGACGACCTCATTAAAGGAACATACGAGATTGAATTACCAGCCCCAGATGCCAAGGTAGCTGTCAAAATCATCGATATGCTTGGCGAAGAAGTTCTGCTTGAGTGTAAGCTGACTTAGTTTTGCCTCTCAGGTAGAATAAATTCCTGAAATCTGAAACGAGTATTTAGCTCGACCTGAACAACATAGCGGAAAGTTCAATGCACGTTGGATGCCAGGGAGCACTGCTTACGAAAACCTTCGCTGGATGGCTTTGGTGTTGAAGGGGCCGCCGTGGGTGGAGAGGATTTTTGCCGGTTTCCTTTTTTGCTTGGTTATACAAATTACTCACTAATGCCTAAAATAGCAGTCGCTTTTTCTATGAACTTCTCTGCTGAAGCAATAACGGCTTTTGGCTCCAGATTTAGAAAATTCAGCCTCATAATCGGCGGCTTGGCGGAGATTCATGGCATTGAGGAAGTCACGAACTAATTTAGCATCCATTGCGCCTTCATCTACAAATAGAGATCTCAAAGCTATAGCCAGACAGTAGTGGCTCTTTTCGCGGTAGCCCTGAGAGTAAATAAGCGCTCTGGCAGCATGGAACATGGCATAGTAGGCTTGGATGGTTGACCACTT
>Ga0315280_10010890_pt1 | contig 11287 bp, 7 predicted proteins | sample YL17G06_40_MG_FD_203697 | JGI IMG/M metagenome (GOLD analysis project Ga0315280, IMG submission 203697) | Sediment microbial communities from Yellowstone Lake, YNP, Wyoming, USA - YL17G06_40 | ecosystem: Environmental > Aquatic > Freshwater > Lake > Sediment | place: USA: Wyoming | collected... | reverse complement strand
TGCCCTCGCGCATCGCCGTGGAGGCGCGGATGTTCGCGTCGCGCTCGGCCTCCGCCGTTCCGATCTTGGCCAGGCTCTTCACCTCGGCCGTCCGCTTCTGGCCCAGCGCGTCGATGTAGCCGTAGGCATCGTGTATTTCCTGGATGGTGAGCACGTCGATGCCCAGCCCGATCTTGGCCAGGTCTTCGGCCGCCTCGCGCAGCACTTCCTGGTTGAACTTCTGCCGATCGCTGACGATTTCCTCGATGGTCAGCCGGCCGATGATGGCGCGCAGGTGGCCTTCCAGGTTCTTGTACGCGATCTCGCGGATCTGTTCGGGCCTCATCCCCAGGAAGCGCTCGCAGGCCGCCTCCAGCGAGGCCATGTCGCTGAGGATCTTGACGTTGGCCACGCCCTTGACGTCCACCTGCACGCCGTCCTTGTTCGGCGCCCCGTGCACATCCAGGTCGATGGAAAAGACGTTCAGATCCAGGTACGCGACACTCTCGATCAGCGGCAACTTCAGCTTGGCGCCGCCGGTGATGGGGAGAAAGCCTTTTTCCTTGCCCTCCCGGGTGCGCCGCTTGTGGCCATAAAAGATCGCCACTTTATTAGGCGGCACCTTGATGTAGTTGTTCGAAATAATGCGCAACAACGCGATGAAGGCCAGCACGATAATGACTGCCAGCCATGGCGACCAGCCGGGAAATTGCATAACGCCTCCTTCTAGACTGTAGGCTGTGGGCCGTAGGCTGTGGGCTGTAGGCTGTGGGAGATCGGACCTTGGTACTGCCTGTATTCTGTAGCCTCTTGAGCGGAGCCACAGCCGACGGCCCACAGCCTACAGCCTGCTTACAGCCTTTCGACAAACACCGTATTGCCCATGCTGCGCACGATGCGCACCTGCTCGCCCTCGCCGATGGCGCCGGCCGACGTAGCGCGAGCCATGGGATAGAGCCGCTTCTCTTTCACCACAACGTTGACCTGCCCCACGCCGCCCTCCGGGATGCCGACCGATACCTGGCCCACAACGCCCAGCAGTTCATCGGCTTCGATCAGCGAGCTGGATTGCTGGCCCATGAACAGGGAGATCAGCCTGTAGCCGGCATAGCCGACCACTAGGCCGGCGCCGATGCCCGCGGCGACCGACACGGTGTAGCCGGCGCCGTAGAGCCGCGCCATTGCCCCCACGGACCCAAAGGCCGCCAGGAACAGCGAGATCACGCGCAGGCTGAACGGACTGGGGTGTTCGGCGAAACTCACCTCGTGCGCGGTCTCGAGGGAATGATCGGCATCGTGATCGCCGAACAGGGCCGACACCACCAGAAAAAACAGCCCGACCAGGGCAATAACGATGAATCCGCCCACTTTCTCCTCCCGTTCAGGTACTCCGCTGCGATGCTATGCCCGCCCTTTCCCGATGTCAACAACCGGGCAAGGGTCAGATGTCAGGCTCGGGCTGCCACGCCCAGAACTCTCGGGAAGCGCTTGTCGGACGGACGCCGAAAGCGGGAGGCGGCATCCGCTGATTCCGCTGCCTTCCGCTTTCCGCCTTCTGCCTTCCGCCTCGCTACCGCCGGTTCACGATCATCTCATCCAACGACCATCTCCAGCCGCCGGAGGTGCCGAAAATCACCAGCAGGGCGCAAATGAAGAGCAGGTTGGTGATGGTGGAGACCATGCCCGTGCCGAGCATGGCCAACAGGTACACCACCTGCATGGCCGCCGCCAGCAGCGCGATCACCCGCGTGGCCAGGCCCAGCACCAAGAGCAGGCCGACAAGCAGCTCGGTGGCCAGCACCATCCAGCCGAAAAACCCGGCGTGGCTGAGGGCGATGTTCTCCAGCAGCCAACGGACCGGCCCCTGCGCACTATTGTCTGCGAAGGCTTGCAGGCGGGCGGGGAACAGCGCGCGAAAATTCCCCGTTACATTGCTGGTAAACGCGTACAAGTAGAGAGCGCCGACACCCACGCGCAGAAAGGCTAGCCATCGCCTCATCGTCTCCGGTTCGGGGCCGAGCAGCGATCTTCTCATCCCCCATGGCTCCCGGGCCCAGGTGGAATGAACTGACATGTCTCCCCTTATCGCGCCGGAACAGGTACCAGGTGTCAGGTTCCAGGTGTCAGGGTCGAGGCAGTTCGGGGCCGGCGATGCCCTGCAACCTGACACCTGAAACCTGGCACCTGGTTAGCGAACCGGAAGCGCGACCGGGCTACTGGCTGTATTGGCCACACTGACGCTCAGCGAAAGGGCGTCACCGAGGGCCGTTCCGGCCGGCACCTCGAAGTTAACCTGGTAAAGGCCCGCAAACCCCGGCGCCAGGCCGGAGAATAGCACGCGGGCAGGTACGGAGCCAAGAGTCACGGTGACGGGGTTGGCGGTCATGGCCAGCGGCTGGGGCGGGGCCGGCCAGCCGGTGGGCACAAACGGTTGGACGGGGCCGAGGCCGGTGGCAAACAGCGTTACCACTTCGCCCGGCCGCGCCGGGTTCGCCGTAGTCACCGGAGCATAGGTGAGGCCGTGCAATACCACCGCCGTTCCCTTGCCGTCCTGCGAGATCGTGAACACGCCGGGAGCGGCAGGCGCCAGCGCCACCGTCACCCGAGGGCTGATCGAACTCACCACCGACACCTGCAGTTGGGTGGTTGAGGCGCCGGCCAGTTCACACGGCACCTGGGCGTTGATCTGCCCCGCCGAGGCGTAGAACAACGCCGTTGGCTGCCCGTCGAACAGCACCTGCGCCGAGGCCAGCGTCTGCGGCAGCGGCAGCGAGCCGGCTTCCTCGGTGCCGACCGCCAGCCCCGTTCCGAAAATGCTGAAGATGCCGCAGGGCGCCAGCGCCGGCCGGTAACTGGCGGCATCGACCGCACCGGCGGCGATGAAAGATGGCGGTGCGGAGACAGCCGCTCGAGCCGTGGCGGTAAACATGACCGGCGTAATGGCGCTGTTGCCCGGAAGCCGTGCCCGCACGTGGACCGCGCCCAGCGCATCCGGCAGCCGCAACCAGGTGATTGCCGTGCCGGTGAAATCGCTAACGACATCGGAGGCCGTCAGGCTGCCGCCGCCATCCGCGATTTCAAAATGGACCGGCACTCCGGCAATCCCCGCCCAATAAACATCCATCACGGTTACAGCCAGCGGCTTTGCCAAAACCGCCGAGGGGGAACCGACCTGGCCGTTGCCCCGAAGCATCCACAAGCTGTCTTCCTGGGAGGAATCGAGCACCTGGCCCCAGAACGGAACGGTGTAATCAGTCCCGGAGTTGTTGGCGTGGATGGTGAGGCGGCCGTCGGTGCTCGCCCTTCCCTTCACCGACGGGGGTCCCTGGAACGTCACCTGGACCGTCGCCGAGCCGCCCGGCTGAAGCGGCTGGGTCTGGGGCACATCCACGGAAATCGAAGCCCCGGGCAAGTCGGTCCGCGTCTTCACGCTGATCGAAAAACTTTCGGCGGTCGCGGCGAGATTGGTGATTGTCAGCTTGCGGGTGTACTTGATGGGTTCGCCCATCAGCCACGAGCCGAAGCTGAGGCCAACCGGGTCAAACGCGGCGGACGCGGCCAGGGCGCGGCCCACGTCCAGCCGGCCCCCGCCGGTGGCCAAAATCGGCGCGCTCTGCGCCCCTTCATTCACCACCACCGCGGCGCTATTGACCAATGCCGACTTGATCTGCGCGGCCGTCCAGTTCGGACGCGCCTGCCTGACCAGCGCCGCCGCCCCCGCGGTGATGGGCGAGGAGAAGCTGGTGCCGTCGCCCTGGCCGAAACCAGACGGGCTGTAGAAGCCACCTACCGCGTCGTTCGTCTGGTAGGCGGAATAGACCCACACCCCCGGCGCTACCAGGTCCGGTTTCAGCTCCATGTCCGTGTTGGGGCCCAGCGAACTGAAGGCCGCCATCTGGTCCGCGTCAAAGGGGAACTTCTGCACCCCGGGCGAAATGGCGCTCAGCGCCTGGTTGGTCACCCCGGTGTAAGTTGCCAGCGCCTGCCCGTCTTTCATCCAGAGCACGAAGGCGGGCGCCGGCGGCGGGACGGCATCGAGGGGATCGCCGGCATTGGGGTCCCCGTAATAGAAGCCGGGTTCGGGCGGACTTGCGTCCGCGTTCTGATAGATGAGAACGGCAAGTGCGCCGGCGGCTGCCAGGTTCCCGATCTGCTGCGGCCGGGTGCAGGAAGCGGTCCGCTGCACCAGCACGATCTTCCCTTTCACGTCCGCCGGAGAAGTCAGCGCTCGGCAGGCGGTGGAGTTGCTGCCGGTCAGCCGGTAAACCGTGGCCGGCCCCAGCGTCGCCGTAGTGTTCTGCATGACGTAGGGGACGGCCGGAATGCGCTGCAGGCTGTCGGGAACGGGCGTGGCGCCGGTCACCACCAGCGGGTTGGCGAGAATGCGGGAGTTGGTGCTGGCGCCGGCGGTGATGGCCGCCGGGGAATCGCCCGGAGAACTGATGGTGAAGTAGCAGGGCGGGCCGCAAGCATCGCCGTCGTTGCCGGCCGCGAGGGCCATTACCACGCCAGCCTTTGCCGCGCTGGCCACCGCCTGGTCGAGAGGCATCTCCGATGGCAGATCGTTGGGAACCCCGCCGTAACTTAAGTTGATCACGTTCATGCCGTCGGCAACGGCGTCGTTGATGGCGGCGATGATGGCGGCATCCGTGGCGCTTCCCGTACCCGCGGTCAGGGGGCTGCCGGTGATGCGGTAATTGCCAAGCTGGGCGGCGGGCGCCACGCCCGTGATTTCCGCCCAGGGGCCGATGGCGCGGCGTCCGGCGGCCAGCGCCGCCACGAACGTTCCGTGCCCGTCGCGATCCATGGCCATCGGCGTATCGCTGGGATCGCCCAGCATAGCAACATAGTTTCGCGCCACGATCACTTTCGAGTTGGTGAATGCCCTTTCGCCCTTGGGGTAGCCCGCGGGGATGGTCAGCCGGCTGTCCTGCAGCATCGGGTTGTTGATGTCGATGCCGGAGTCGATGATGGCGATCTTCACCCCCAGGCCCGCCTTGCCCTCGCCGCCCAACACGACCCAGCCGGCGCTGGCGCCGATCAGCGGCACGACGGCGTCCAGCAGCCGCCGGTATTCACGCACCGGCCGCACCTGGCGAATGCCGGGAATGGCGTTCGCCGCCTCGATGTTCTCCTCCGGCATGCGCCCAATCAGCGTGTGCAGCACCACGTCGGTGTCAGCGTCCTTGACGAAGCCCAGTTGCCGCAGCCGGCCGTGAACCGTGTCACGGTGCGACCGGAGCCTGGCGCGGTGTGCCACCATCTCGGTGCTGTCGAGCCGCATGGGATGCATGAATCCCGGAATCGGCAACTGATTGCGCGCGTGCACCTCGGCCAGCGGTTCTCCCTCCAGCCAAACGAGCACGCGCCGGTAAGCAGCCGCCTGGCCGGACTGCGAAAAAACGAACACCAACAAAACGGAGGCAAACAAACGCACGAACATGGGCCCTGCTTCCTTTGTGTAGTGCAAAACGAGTTAACGGCGCGATTGATTTTCAAGGATAGCACACGGAGGCGTCACGTATCAGGTGTCAGGTTTCAGGTTTCAGGTTTCAGGTTTCAGGTTTCAGGTGTCAGGCGCCGGGTGCGGGGCAGCCTCCTGCCTCCTGCTTAGTGCCTACTGTCCTCAGCGGACCGGCAGCACCACCGGGTTGCTGCTGGCGTTGGCAACAGTGACGTTCAGCGTCACGGCATCGCCCAGCGTCGAGCCGGCCGGCACCTCGAAGTTGATCTGGTAGAGGCCGGCAAATCCCGGCGCCAGCCCGGAGAACAACACCCGGGCGGACGTGGAGCCGAGTGTGATGGCAACAGGATTCGTGGTCACCGACAGCGGCTGAGGCAGCGCAAACCTGCGAGTCGCCAAGAACGGCTGGACCGCCAGCCGCCCCCCTTCTGGGTACTCAGGGCCCCATAACCTGCAGCACGTTGCGCTGACTGTCCTTCAGCGTCAGGATCATTTTGCCGGCGCCGCCCGAGCCGTAGGTGGCGTGCCCGCAGAGCATGATCTTCACGTCCTGCGCTTGCGCGACGTAAAACGCCCCGAACCCCACGACTCCCGCGTCCAAGTAGCCTCCGGCATCGATGCCGCCCGAAAAGACGCTTCCGGCCAGTCCCAGTTGATAGGTCACCGGGACAGGCGCGCTGTTCCAGACCTCGACGATGTAGAAGCCGGGTACAAGCGACTTGGTTACTGTTAAGGGGGCCGACCCGGACACAGGACTGCCGATCTGCTGGCGGTTGCCATCGAGGAACCGCATCTCGAGCGTCGTCCCGCGTGGCGGCTGCGCGTCAAGGGTGGCTGTGACTGTTTGGGCGGCGCTGACCGCAAACGCGCCAAAACCGGGATTGCTCTTTGCGGCAGGCACCGCCCCGCCCAGGTTGAAACCGCCGGCCGCCTCGCCCAGCGAGGTGAGCACTTCCAGCCCCCAGAGCCCCGGTGAAGCGCCGGGTGCCAGTGTCGCTTCCACTATGTAGAAACCCGGGGGCAGAAAGCGAGTGAGCTTCGGCTCAACCGCCCGCGCCGTAACGGTGAACGACCTGGGCACGATCGGTGAGCTCCTGCTGGTGAAATTGCTTGGCAGACTTGCTTTCACGTGGACAACGCCCGGAGTATCAGGCAGGCGAAGGGAAACAGCGGCCCAGCCGGCCGTGTCCGTAGTCACATCACTGGCCGACAGGGCCCCGCCACCATCGGTGATTTCAAAATGCACCGGAACGCCGCCCACACCCAACAGATCGGCATCGTAAACAAGCAGGCCCAACTGCGAGGGAAGAACGGTGGAGACGGGGCCTTGTTGGCCGTTGCCCCGGTTGCGCGCACTGCCTCGCACTCTGGAAGCGTCCATCACCTGGCCCCAGAACGGCGCCAGGTAATCCTCGCCCGAATTGTTGGCGTGGATCTTCAAACGGCCGTCGATCAACGCGCTACCGCTGACCGAAGGCGGTCCTTGGAATGTGACCTGAACCGTCGCCGAAGCGCCGGGAGCAACGCTGCTGGTCTGCGGCGGCTGGACCGAAACCGAGGCGTTCGACAGCGCCTTCCGCACGGATACTTCGACGGAGTAGCTTTCCGCCGCCGCGCCCAGGTTGGTGATCGTCAGCTTTCGGGTGGCCGTGACCTGGTTGCCCACGTACCACGACCCGAAGCTGATGCTGACCGGATCGAGGGCGGCGACCGAGGAGAGGGAGCGGCCGACATCCAGGCGGCCTGCGCCGCTGGCCAGGATCGGCGCCGTCTGCGCGCCCTCATTGGCGGCAGCGACCGCCCGGCTGGCCAGCGCGGATTTCACTTGCGCCGGCGTCCAGGTGGGATGCGCCTGTTTGACCAGTGCGGCCGCCCCGGCAACCATCGGCGAGGACAAACTGGTTCCATCGCCCGCCGTAAACTCGCTCGAGTTGTAGGCGGCGCCGCCCACATTGTTGCCCTGGGCGGCGGAATAGATCCAAAACCCCGGCGCCACCAAGTCCGGCTTCACCTCGTTGTCGATGCTGGGACCTCGGGAACTGAAGTAGGCCATCTGGTCGGTGCCCAGTGGGAAGCTGGTGCCGGTCGAATCGATAGCAAGCTGAATCTGGGGCGGAGCCGGCTGAGCCAGGAGATCGTTCAAGGCCTTTCCGTCGGACCCCCACAGCATAAATGACGGGATGGGGGGCGCCGCCGGCTCCATCGGCGCGCCGGCCGTCGGATCCGTGTAAGAAAACGTATACGGAGGATCGGAGCTGTTACTGACGTAATAGAGCGCGGCGACCACCCCGCTGTCCGCCAGGTTCTTAATCTGTACCGAGCGACTGCAACCGGTGCCGCCGGTGAACAATACGATTTTGCCTCTCACATCCTCGGTCGAGGTCAACGCTTTGCAGGCATTGGAACTGGCGCTGGTGGGCCGCGCAACCGCGGCCGGCCCAATGGGCCCGGCAGGCATCTGCCGATCCGCCGCCACCGCCGGGATGCGCTGCAGGCTGTCGGGGACTCCACTGCCGCTGACGCTTGCCGCATAAGCGAGGATGCGCGAGTTGGTGGTTGCGCCGACAGTGACGGCGGTCGGTGCGGAGGCTGGATCGCCGACCGTGCCGGGACAGGGCGGCGTATCGCATTCATTACCGGCCGCCACAACGACCACTAGGCCCGCCTCGACAGCCGCCGCAATTGCCAGCGGAACGGGCTCGAGCGAAGTCACGTCGTACGCCGCTCCTCCAAAGCTCACGTTGATGACGTTCATGCCGTCGGCCGTCGCGTCGTTGAGCGCTGCGATGATGCTCGTCTCCAGTGTCTCCCCGAACACCGAAATGCGATAGTTGCCCAAATAAGCCCCTGGCGCCACCCCGGCGAGGGATCCGAACGGGCTCACCGCGCGGCGTCCTGCCGCGATGGCCGCCACGGAGGTTCCGTGGCCGTCTTCATCCAGAGCGTTCTGGTCAAGACGGGGGTCACCCAACAGGGAAACGTAATTGCGGGCCACGATCACTTTGGAATTTGTAAGCGCCCTCTCGCCCTTGGGAAAACCGGCGGGAATCGGCAACGTGGAATCCTGCAGCATCGGGTGGGTAAGATCGATGCCGGTGTCGATGATGCCGATCTTGATGCCGCGCCCGGCTTTCTGCTCGCCCCCCACCACCATCCAGGCGGAGTCGGCGCGGACCAGTGGGACGGCGGCATCGAGATGGCGCTTGTACGTTCTGGCGGCACGCACCAGGCGAACCCCTGGAATGGAGTTTGCCGCCTCGATGTTCTGCGCCGGCATACGCCCGATCAGCGTGTGCAGCACCACGTCGGTGTCCGCATCCCTGACAAAGCCCAGTTGCCGTAGCTGGTCGTGAACCGCTTCGCGCTGCCACTGCAGCCGGGCGCGGTGATCCGCCATTTCCCGGCTGTCGAGCCGCAGCGGCTGCATGAAGCCGGGAATCGGAATCCGATTGCGGGCGTGCACCTCGGCCAGTGGCTCGCCCTCCAGCCAGACCAGGACGCAGCGGTTGGCCGCCTGCCCGGGCGTGGAAAACAGTGCGGTCAGAAGTAAAAGCAAAACAAGGCGACCGGACATTGCAGTACACTCCTTCCCAGCGCCTGCAAACTTAGTTTGCATAGCCGGCATGCCAGCACTTCTCCTGATTTCTGATTCCCCGCGTGATCGGTGCGGATCTTCGGGCGCAACCCGCGGCTTGGAATACGTGGCCAGGCGTACCTCTTTCGCCGACGGTTGCGGAGCATATCACACTTCTCCGCTTCCACAAACGCGAACCGGCGCACGCACAAGTGAGCCCGGAAATTTATGTAGCTCCGCATGGCAGGTGCAACATAAGGGTACAGACGGTTCTCGAAGATTGCTCAAAGAAGGAAGTCTTCGGAAACGCCGGGACCGCCGCCGAACCGCCGGCCGGCAACGACGGCCACTGCTTCGTACACGGCCGCCAGGTGCCGCATTGGGGCGTGGGAGCCCGTTTCGGGAGATGACAGGTCGCGGGCCACCTGCCACCTGCTTCTGTTCGGTTGACCGCGTTCGACGCGGGGTGCTATTCTTTCGTTTTTCAAGAGGTTTCGAGGGCGTTCCCTGTCGGGCCACCACCAGACTGAGGAGAACGATGGAACAAGTTGCCCGCGCCTTGGGAGCCATTCTGCTCCGGGCAGTGCCGACGTTTGTACTCGTACTGCTTCTCTACATCTTTCTGAAGAAGATGTTCTTCAACCCGCTGGAGGCGCTGATCGCCAGGCGCTATAGCGAGACGGAGGGGGCCTTGAAAGCAGCCGGCGAAACCGCGGGCGTGGCGGAGCGGAAGATGTCCGAGTACCAGCAGGCGCTGCACGAGGCGCGCGCCGAGATCTTCCGCTACCTCGCGAACGAGCGCAAGCGGACGCTGGAAGAATGCGACCGGGCGCTGGGCGGGGCCCGCCGGGATGCGGAACAGCGGATCGAGGCCACCCGCCAACAGTTGCAGGCCGATGTGGAAGTGGCCAAAGGGCTGTTGCGGGGCGAAAGCGACGAACTGGCCGATGCCATCGCGCGCCTGGTTCTGAAAGCGGAGATTGCGAATTGATGGCCTTGCCCCGCCCGCGAGTTTTGTTGCTGCTGATGCTTGGAGCGGCGCTGGCCGGCGCGCCCTTGTTCGCGGCCCGGGAAGCACAGAACGCGGCCAAAAGCCAAACGCAAGCGCCGGCAAGCGGCGGATCGTCCCCGGGCGTCGCGCCGGCGCACCAAACGGGCCACGCCGGCGATCCGCAAGAGCCGGGCCGGGCCGGGGCCGCGACGGAAGCCGAGCACGCCGAGCCGTTCAAGCTCTGGGGCAAGTGGGTCATCCCGGGCTGGGTGGTCGAGCTGCTGCGCTGGTCCAATTTTGTTGTCCTCTTCGGCATTCTCGGTTACCTGCTCCGCAAGCCGATGGGCCGGTTCTTTTCGGAGCGCGGCCGGGAAATCCTCGAGGGCATAGCCCGGGGCCGCCGCGCCAGGGAGGACGCCGCTGCCCGGTTGCGCGACATCGAAGCGCGCCTGGCCGGCCTGGAGGCGGAAATCGCCCGGTTGCGCGACGCAGCGATGAGCGAGGCGCAGGCCGATCACAGCCGGTTGCGCGCAGGGGCGCAGGCCGAAGCCGAAAAGATCCGCGCCATGGCCGAACAAGAGATCGCCTCGTCGGCCAAGCAGGCGCGCTCCCAGATCAAGAATTACGCGGCTGTCCTGGCGGTGGAACTGGCGGAGCAGCGAATCCGCGCTGGGCTCACGCCGGAACGGCAGGACGCGCTGCTGCGCCATTACGCCGAAGACCTGAAGAGTGCTAAGTGCTGAGTGCTAAGTGCTGAGTTTACGGCGCTGTTCACTCAGCACTGAGAACTCAGCACTCAGCACTTCGAGATCAGAACAGAAAGGAACTGAGGGAAAGCGGAATGGCAGCGGTTGCGGTACGCTATGCGCGCGCGCTGATGCAGGTGGTCACGCAAGCGGACGCGCCCGCCGGGCAGTCCGGCGCCGTCCGGGAGGAACTGCGGTCCTTCCTCGCCGCGCTAGAAAGCAGCGCCGAATTGCGGAACGTGCTGGCCACGCCCGCGGTGCCGGCGGCGCAGAGGCGCGCGCTCATCGAGCGCCTGGGGCAGCCGCTGGCCCTCTCCCGCACCAGCCTCAACTTTCTCTTCGTGCTGCTGGACCACCGGCGCATGAACCTGCTGGCCCCCATCCTTGATTCCTTCGAGCGCATGCTGGACGAGCGGGAAGGCATCGCCCGGGCCGAGGTCACCACGGCCGCCGGGCTGAACGACGGCCAGCAGCAGTTGTTGCGCCAGGCGCTGGAAACGATGGCCGGCAGGCGCGTGCGCGCGCAGTTTGCG
>Ga0315280_10010888_pt1 | contig 11289 bp, 18 predicted proteins | sample YL17G06_40_MG_FD_203697 | JGI IMG/M metagenome (GOLD analysis project Ga0315280, IMG submission 203697) | Sediment microbial communities from Yellowstone Lake, YNP, Wyoming, USA - YL17G06_40 | ecosystem: Environmental > Aquatic > Freshwater > Lake > Sediment | place: USA: Wyoming | collected... | reverse complement strand
CTCCTATCCAATTCTCTGTCTTCTCAAACGTGGCCCACCGCCCACAAAATGCGCATGGTATGGCGCGGGGCGGACTCTCCGAATGAGCGACGATGAACGTGTGCCCTGCGGGACAGCAGTAGCGATCGAACATCAATGGTGAGCCCTGACTGGTGATTTTCTTATCTGCCTTAATAATTTCTTTCGTTTCTTGTTCTCCATCTATTTCTCCCCTTTCAGCAGGTCTTCAACGTCCGCGTCCGTCATCGCGCCTAGGATTCCGGCCTTGCGTTTTCGGGCTTGCTCCTGTACGCCATTTGGAGCCTCGCGCTTCCGCATGGCCTGCATCACCTTGTCGAAGTCGAACTCCTTGACCGCCTCGAGTCCCGTCTTTATCAGGACTTCCATCGTCTCGCTCAACGAGGGTCTGCGGCCCTCGGTTCGCAGGAAGAACTTTTCGACCTTCTGATGGTACTTGATAACGTCCCCATAAGTCTCCCGACCGAGCGAGATTCCCGTGGCCACGGCTCCTTTCGTCATTCTTTTAGGCATGTGGCTTCAACACCTCCGCTAACCTTTTCTTTACGGGAGCAGGATCTAGGCCGCAGGCTATGAGCGAGTTCACCGCCAGGCGTATGGCCTCCATCACGTCCCGCATCCTTATATCCTCGCGCATGTTCGCTCGAGCGAAGGCCTCCGCTAGGTTGGAGACTCCCTCGTTCAGCCTTGGGCTTACTGGGATCGCAACCCCTCGTCTTCTCTCCTGCCTGTATGCTTCCATCGTGAACGCAGCGATCAGCCTGCGCTTCGTCTTCGTCCTCCCTCCCCACTTCGGCCTGAAGTACCTGAGTGCTTCGACCGCAGACTTCCACAGCTCGCGCTCCCTCTCATCGAACGAGCAGGAGTCGAGCCCCATGTGGAACTTCAGCTGGTGCTCGGAGATCTCGCCGAACTCCTCCACGCTCGGCCTCAGCACGATGTAGATTATGTGAAACCTTGTGAGTAGGGCCAGTGACCTAAATGGCATCTGCCTCCGTATCTGGTGCGGGTTCGCGCTTATCCAGTAGTCGCCCCTCGGGTTCGCCATCGCCACGATCGAGACCTTCGCCGGCACGTAGTCAGCCTTCAGGAAAGCCTTGTCCACGGTGAAGTAGCCGTCCTGCATCGTGGATAGGACGGCTGCCGCATCGTCGGGGGGTGTCAGGTTGAACTCGTCTATGTACGCGGCCCCTATGTGGCACGCTGGGAGTACTCCGACCATGACTCTGTTTCCGAGCCTCGCCAGCGTCAGCCCGGCCGCCGTCATTTTCGAGCCGAGGCAGTAGCGCGTCCTGGGCGTAAGGTCCTGGAACGCCTGCGCTATCTGGCTCTTTCCCGTCGCGGGATCTCCTATCGCCACCACGTGGATTGGACTGAATGGGGATATTGAAGTCAGGGCTAGGACCTGCTTGAACTCGTCCAGCCCCTTTATGTCCTTGCCTATGTATCGCTCCGGGTGCACGAACGGGTGCCTCTTTTGTATCCACTCTCGGATCTCCTCCTGCTTCTCCGACCTGAGCTTCGGCGGGTGGTTCTCGCGCTCATCGAGATCTTGCAGGAACTCCTCAAGCATGTCCTCGAACGTCGGCTTATCCTCATCCCTGCTCATAAGTCCTCATCTCGGTTCGACAGTGGACACAGCGCCAAATTATTGTACCTCTCCAATTACGGCCTATCATATTGTGCCCACACTTTTTGCATTTCGGAATTTCAAAAGTTACCATCGCGCTCACCTTTACTCTTACAAACTAGTATTTCCAGACTTTTCTCGATGGCTTTAATCCTTCTTTCGTGGTCTTCCAACTTGGGTATCACAATCCGACAGGCGCGATCCATCAGGCGTATGCTTCTTCCGACTAATTCTCCCATCTTTCTAGCTTCCTCTAAAGTGTCTCTCTTACCCATGTTTATCCCAACCTATATGCTGTTTCTTCATAAGTTGTAAGTTACAACTCCCTTTAAATATTTGTGGTTCGGGGGGAAGGACTTGAACCTTCGACTCTCGGCTTACCCAGCCGACCTGAAGTCTCGCTTTTGCAGAATCGGCACCTGCGAGCAGTCCGATTCCACTTTCAGGTTCAGCTTATGAGGCCGATGGCAACTCCTGTCTCGCCCACCCCCGAACACTTCAGAATGGCATGTGCCCTGTTTCAATCCTCACGTCCTTGACCACCTTGACTCCCCTCTTTCTGGTCTTAAAGATGATTCGACCTCCACAGTAAGGGCACCTCCAATGGTCGCCGAGATTATTGAATTTCTTGTTGCAGTTTCCGCACCTGTAAGTCATTTTCTCATCTCCTCTATTATGTCGTGCGAGCTTGCCCCGACAAACAGCACGATGAAAAATGACATCGTTATCCCTAGTCCGAGCAATATCAGGTATCCTAGCGCACTTCCGATAGCGGTCGAGGTTACGAGTGCTTCCCATATTAATCGCATCGGGTAGCAGAACCAGAGTGCCGTTGCGATCCATAGCCCTACTAACGTGGCTAACCCTGCTAGTTTTTCTGCCAATCGACCTATGACATTTCTTATTCTCTCCATTTTCTCATCTCCTTTTTTTATCTTGACGCCTGCTGGAGCGAGGAAGATTCTTGGTACACAGATGTTGGAGGTGTATAAGCCCCAACACTTCACTCCAGCAGGCTTCGTCAATGATCGTGTGCGCCTGTCGAGGATGGAACCACGCCGGAATCGGATACCTTCCCTGTGGAGAGCCAAAGGGTTCTCCCGACCCCATTTTCGGTCCTGGCTCCGCCCACGAGCCCGTACCGGTGGCTGATGGTTCAGGTTTGCGTGTCAGGTTCGACACCACTTGCGTCCATCCTCGACAGTTTGCGCCTTTTGAGAGTGCCCCGCCGAGTGTTCTTAGGCTTAGGAGGCTAAGAGTGAGGACTTTCTCACATCCACCCAGCAGGGCTTCACTCACCTTCTCCTCCAACCTATACGGTGATTTTTATTCATGTTCATGGTAATAACTCGGTGCTGGCGTGAGCTTCAGCCTCCACGGGAGCTGGCTCGGTCTCGTTCCGGGTGGGGGTGCTATGGCCCGCGGGATATACTGGATCGCAAGGCGCTTTGGCTTCAGGGCTAGCACTTCCTGGGCCATCAGGTATGGGTCTGAGCGGTGCACAGATTTCCTCGTGGGTGGCCTGCCGTAGAAAACGTTTATTTCCCGCGCCTCGCCCAATCTAGTCAGGCGCTTCTCCACTGTGCGCTCGATCTCCCAATCTGGGTGCTCCCACTTGAGGCCGTCGTGGTATCGCTTCACATCCTCTGGGTCGCCTATCGGGTACGTGCCTATCTCGGTAAAGTTCGCCTCCTCGAATATCAGAGTGTACCTGGGTGTTGGAACTACCCATGCACGCCGACTATCAAACTCGACTAGCAACTGGCTTGTTTCTACCGTGTCTATTTTAAGGTGCTCCAGGATGTGCACGAGTTCGTATGGCCTCGTCGCCGCTATAATCGGTACTGGCTCCTCCCTCAGTTTTGGAGGCTTCGCTGCTTTAAGCCGCTCGATGGCGTGTGCGATCTCCTTGGGTTTCTTAACTATAGTCGGTTGCTGTCGCTGCTCCATCAAATACTTCTTCGCATCCTCTGGAGACAGGCCCATCCTTATGAGCTCGGCGTAGGTCGGTGGTCTTTCCATTTTTAACCCTCAACTCTTCCTAAGTATCCCCCTTGACTCAAATCTCAAGTCCTCCTCAGAGATCAATCCTATGAGTCCGTCTGGTGTCATTTTAATCCTTACCGCCTCATCTTGAGCCCATTTCCAAAATTTTTCTGTAGCCCTTTTTATAACTTCTTGAGAGCAACGCATCTTCTCGCCTTCTTCTCTGACAATTCGCGCTATTCTTTCCCTGCCTTTCATCGTCGCCGCTATAATCGGTACTGGCTCCTCCCTCAAGAATTTCCGCGCTTCCTTTGGAGACATGCCCGCTGCGATCAGCTCGGCGTAGGTCGGTGGTCTCTCCATTTATCTTACCTGTACCTTGAACCCCTCTCGTTTCAAAATCTCATAGGCTTGCTTAGAAATCCTGGTAGGTACTCCTTTAATCAATGTTAGGGCTTCTCCCTCGTAATGGAGAATCTTTTGGTACTTGGCGACTAACCTTCGTGCCTCTTCAGGAGAATAGCCTTGTCTTATTAAGTCGCCTTCAACTGTACTCGCCGCTGGTGGAACCACTGACGCCCTCGCCCTGCTTCGCGGATAGCCCCACTCGTCGTACATTTTTATTCCTCGAACCCCGCACCTTTGAGGTATTCATCGAGTGTCTTATCGCTCGTCAGGTAGTCGTCGTAGAACTCGCGCACCACTGCAATCGGCATCTCCGGCAGCTTCTTCCAGATGCGAACCTTAAACTCACCCAGAGATACTTTGGGAGGGGTCCTCTCGGCACACCCCGGGCACAGGTAGAGGTGCTTGGATGGGTAGAACCTCACTCCCTCCGTCGCCCCGCACACTTCGCAGTATTCTCCACGAGGTAGAGTCATTAGTACCTGCCCCTTTCAGACTCCCTCAGCCACTCCGCGAGCATTTTGATGTGCCGATCTTTAGCGTTTCGGATTTGCCACATTATGGTCCTCCTCTTGGTTCCTGCATTAAATGCCAGACCCACTCGAGGTTGTCTATTGCTTTGTCTAAATCTCCAGCCAACTCTGTTCCCGTAAATCGCGAGTCGGTCTTCAAGCGATCCCTGTACGCAACGAGTTCCCGCCTTATGGAGTCTATTCTGTCCATCATCTTGGTAAGCTCAGATTTAGATACTGAGTGCTTCTTAGGCGGCGGAGACCTTTTGGATAGGAGCCACTGCTCTGGGAAGACTGGTAGCGCGGGCTTGCCGCCAGTTGGCTCCCCCGTCACTGGGTCGTATGCCATTAGTACCTGCCCCTTTCAGACTCCCTCAGGTATGAGCCACCGTGGTACGATGAATCCTTGCTTAAGCTGGCTAGTGACAGTGGATATACCAGTTCTCGTATCATTGATTCCAATCGAAGGAAATGTCTGCGCTCGTCTGCCCCTATCCCTCTTAGCGTAATCGCCACTTCTGGAAATCCTGTCTTTTCAGCCTCGCGTGCATAATTTTCGTACATGGTGTCTGCCGCTCTCTCGTCTTTCATAGCTTCCCTTATGTGCTCGGTGAGGATTCTTATTGCTTCTCTTCGTGCCCGTTCCTCCTGTTCTGCATGTACGCCTCTAAAAGTTTCAAGCCGCTCTTCCCTGCCCTTTTTCTTTGGCATTGGCTCTGGCCCACCCGTTCGCTCCCCCGTTACTGGGTCGTACATTTTTATCACCTATCTTACTTTATTTCGCCTCCTATAAATTTACTGGGTCGTAGGTCGGCTTCCTATCGCCTGCTTTGCCTCTAATTTACGCGACGAGTTCAATTGACCCTCGCCTCTTGTTCAGGCAGCTTATCTCCTTCAGCTGGTCGAGCATCCGTTTTATCTTCTTCTCCGCAACGTCGGGAAAGACTAGCCTGACTTTCGCCCGAGCGCAAGGGATAACATCGAAGAACTGTTGTATCATGCTGGCTCTGCGTCCTGCTAGGATCTGCGGGAGTGACTCGATCATCATGCCGTCAGCTTCCTCTAGCCTGACGTAAATCGGGAATATCCGCACGGCCCGCATGAACCTGCCGATTTCAGCGTAGGAGTTGAATAGTCCCTCGGAGTCCTTGAGGGACTCGGCAGCCTCTTTCAGTGCTCCCCAAAGCTTGCCGTGTGTTCCCCCTAACCTCAACATGGGTGCTCCGTCCTGGTCGCGCTTGAAGGTTTGACAGACGGCGTCCTTTACTTCCGTTTGCTCCTCCTCCAGCTCCGACTCTACTGGAACGCCTACATCTACCCGCGTTCGAGTTTGCTTCGTGGAACGGGATAACTTCACAGATTCGACTTGATAGGGCCGGGTGATTCCATCTCCGCCGTAGATGTTCGTAAGCTTTAATTCAAGATTCAGTTCCATTTGTGTTCACCTCCTGGAATGGGTTGGTGTGGCATGGGTTGGGTTGGGCTGGTTTGGAGTGGTCTGGGTTGGTGTGGGCTGTACTGGGTTGGGCTGGTCTGGCATGGGTTGGAATGGCCTGGACTGGTCCGGTCTGGTCGGGACTGGTATGGTCGGGCTTGGAACGGGCTGGGGTGGAGTGGCTTGGGGTGGCATGGCCTGGCTTGGTTTGGTATGGGGTGGCATGGGTTGGTCTGGACTGGCCTGGGCTGGGCTGGACTGGATTGATCAGTTCGATTTTGTACGTTGCCCCTAATCTCTCTAATATCTTTCGGTAAATCGCTTGCTCGTAGCTCAGCTTGTCGCTCGGGCTTTTGACCTCGACGAAAAGGGCGTCCTCGATCTCACCATCGTTGACTTTTAGCATCAGGAAGTCAGGTGCCCCTCCCCGCAAAACCTTCCATCCCTCTGCTTCGTAGCGGTTTAGAACCTCTTTCTCATTCTTGTTTACCATGTTTTTCCTCCTTGCTCGGAAGTTTGACTAACCATCTCTGACAAGCTGGACATTTCTTGGGCTTACCAACGCGCTCTTTCCACTGATAACCGCAGTACGGACACTTCATCGCTATCCCTTATGTTGTTATTGTTATTGTAGTATTTAAACTTTCCTATTTACTATTCCCTAGTTTTTCTTTTAATGAATTCATCACGTATTGCTTTTTTTGACCATGGATCTTGTATCAAATAGGCAGACCAACTTAGCCCTACTTCTTCGGTAACGAATTTTTGGTATAGGGGATCTCCCTCGACCGATCGTGTGTACTCTGCGACCTCCCTCATGACTTGCCCCAGCGGTGCCCTCGAGACCCTGGGTAGTGGCACTATCGGCCTTATCAAGCGCTGCACGTACTTCCTCACCCTGTCCACGAGCTCGTCGTACGACATGGATCTGCTGAGCGTCATGTCCCTGACTTCGTAGTATTTGCAGAACCCAGGACAGTCCGGCTTGTCGTCGTGGTATATCGTCAGGTCCATCGGTATTGGAACCTCCTGCGGAACCATAGTAACCTTCATCTCCGTCTCGGGCAAGCCTTCCTCCCTCCGCCGCCACCGCTCCTCCATCGGCAGCGGGACCTCCTGGACCTTCTCCACCATGACCTTGACAGTTCCCGTGTAGCGCACTAGAGGGTGGTGTGCCGGATCTACCGGGCATACGGTGACCTCCTCCATTGTCTTCGGTACGGGTGGTGCTCGCGGCGCACGTAGAGCAGCTGGTGCCCGGGCTGGCGCGGCTGGTAGTGGTGGTAGCGGGATTATGTTTGTCTCGGTAACGCGCTTAATTTTTTCCCTATCCTGCACTAGATAATCCCACTTCCTCGTGAGCTCATTGTACAACTGCTGTCTCACGATTATCTTGCGGCCCGTCTCGAGTTCAAACGCCTCGTCGCCTATCTTGTACTTCGGCTCGGGTCGGGGTGCGATGGCCGGCGTGGGTAGTGGTGCGGGCTTCTTCTCCAGCCATTCCTTCATGTGCGGCTCGAGCGAGATCGCCAGCACCTTTGCCTCGTATTGACCCTTTGCGAGCGCTAGGTTCTCCTTGAGCCAGGTCCAGAAGCCCTCCTCCGTCGCCTTCGGTAGCTTCATGAAGACGACCATTAGCTCCTCGACCCATGCTCGCGGTAGTCCCCCTAGCAGGTTCTCGAGGTTCCGCTTCATCTCATCGAGTTCAGCCATCAGCCTGGCCCGCTCGACCTCGGATAGCTCCTTCCACCGCTTGGTCTCCTCCCGGAGTTTCGTGTGCCGCTCCTTCAGCTTGCCGAGTTCCGACTTCGCTACTACAAGCTCACCGCGTATTTCACCAACGAACTCCTCGAGCCCTGGAACCTCCCTGAACAGGCTTTCACCTAAATAACGCTCGAAGTCCTCCTTGGCCTTCGCCTCCACTGGAACCGTTTTTATTCCCCTGCGCTCGAGCTCCTCGAAGTAGATGCGCTTGTTCTCCTCATAGCTCAGGGTACTGTCGGTGGAATCCAGGGCCTCGGTCGCATACATGGGGTCGACGCCGGACTCGGCTGCCAGCTTCTCGCCGAGCTTGAGCAACGCCCGCTTCTGGAAATCGTACGGCATCTTCTTTTCAGGCATCATATCATCCCAGCAGCTTGTCTATGTCTCTAATCTTGGCCTCGGCTTCCTCTGCGCCGAAGTCGAATTCGTGCACCCTTCGGGCGATCTCATCCTTCCTGCCAGCCAGACTGATACCTTTCACCCGCGCGATGTTCTTTACCTCGTCCGCAGTCATCGCCATCAGCTGGTCGTAGCTGTACTTGTTATGATAGATCTCCTTCTCTTTCAAGACCTCAGGCGTCCATTCGACGTCGGCTGGAGTCCAGGTCAGCACCCACTCCTTCTTTAGAGCTTCGTCCCAGGCATTGTCTACTAGAGTTTCCTCCTCATCGGTTATATCTCCCCACCTGTCCTCCTCGACCTTCTTGAACACTTCTGCTAACTGTGGGTAGCTGGCCATGCCCCGCTGCTGGAGGCTCATGAGGATATAGACTCGCTCGCCTACCTGGCGCAGTTCCTCGTACAGGTCGAGCTCTTCCTTGCCCTGGTTTATGTATTCTTCTACCTCGCCTATGTTACTTCGCTTTATGTAAGATGTTGGGAAAGTATACTCGGTCACGGTGATGCCTCTAGGATACAGCTCGATGTCGTAGCCCGGCGTAATAACCAGCTTGATCGGGATCTCCACCCTTTCTAGCTTTGGCTTTTCCTCTGCCTCTGGTGCCTCCTTGAGAGAATCCCGGGCCTCAGCAGGCATCCTCCTCCCAGCGACCCAGCCCCCTGCCTCTTTTTCAAACTCCGCAAGGTACTCGTCTATGACTTTTTGAAATTCTATTGGGGTCTGAAGGGTCAGGCGTAGCATACCGATTTTAGGTTCGTAAAGATGCCCTCGGCGCAACTCATCGTGAATCAGCTCCTGTTTATAGTCCGACCACCCACCGTATGTCTCGTTGTACACTCTCTTTATTTCATCGATCGGAGCTACACCACCCCATTTAGGTTCAATGTCTCGGATTACTTCTAATAATGTGATGCGGTCGTTGGCTGTCTGTGCGAGAGTTAATGGCTTCTCTGCCTTGGCCTTTGCCGCCTCGAACTCCCTGCTCCATTTCTCGGCGTGTTCCTCGACCGTAATTGGCTTCTCCTCACTAGGCTTGGCTTCTGGTACGGTAGGGGGCTGAAAGAACGCCTCGAGCTTCTTTGTCTCCTCTGCCTGAACTCGCTGTAGGAGATCTTGCCATGTGATTAGCCTGGTCTCCTTGGGATCCATAATCTCTGATTGGATCAATATCCCCTTTGGAGAGCCGTGAACGTATGGCTCGCCAGGTCCAGCAGTTCCCCAATTCACGAGGTTTTCTCTTAGGAACTTTATGGCTTGGTCGCGCTTTCCAGCATTTAATAATTCCTTGACACTGCGCCTTATCCAATCCTTTTCAAATGATGAGAGTGCCGCATTTATTCCCCTTTCAATGTTCTCGGGCGTGAGTTTTACCTGCTCGCTCATGCTATCCTCTCTATCAACCCTAATTCGTACCCTATCTTCTTTAACTCATCGACTGTCCGGATTACCGTGCCCTCGGGGATCCTCTGCAACGGCCTGAACACTATGGCCTTGTCGCCGACGTTCATCGTCACGAAGATCCTGTTTTCCATGATGTACGCCCCGAGCAGCTCGGTTAGAAGCTTCGCCGTTGCCTCGTGACCGACCGCGCTTATCATACCCTGCTGGGAGATGAGCCACTTAGCCTCCGCTATGCTGATTACCTTGTAGGTGTAGGTCCCGGAGTTCGTGATGGATGGTGCGCTGAAGACGTACAGCTTGTTGTGAGTGCTCATGGCGTTTGCCCCCAGGGCTCACAGACCGCGCAGCGATACCGTTTGCCGTCCCACATCTTTTGAGTGCCACAAATTGGGCATCTATAAATGAAAGCAGGCATCTCCCGCTGAAACTCAAGTTTTCTGGTGCTCATCGTGTCGCTCTCCCTCACGGCAGAGTTTGCAGTAGCTCACATAAATTATTTTCCCTTCGTCGTATCCCGCCACCGTGTAGTTCAACAGCTTCCCCGTCGGATTCTGGTGCCTTAGCCATTCTGCGGTCCTGAAGCAGTCGTCTCGCGTGGGGGATTCGATAATTATGCTGCCTGCTTGGCCTAGGTGGTGCTTGTTCGGCAGCTTCAACCGATCGCGCAGGAAATTATTTATCGCTGGCGCGTCGTCAATCCAAGTTTTAAACACGGCTTTCCAGATTTCCATCACATCAGCTCCCTATATGTTATCGGCTGAACTTCGAGCTTCTGACCCAGGAATGGCGCGAGCCTGCTCTTCTCGGGACACGATCTGACGCGCTTGCCCGTCCACATTATATTTTTCGGCTTGTAGTTGGTCTCTGCATCGAAACGTATGTGCGTCTTATCGTCGCCGCACTTCCGCCTTATCCAGAGCGCGTGCGCGAATGTTATCGCCAGCCCTCGGACTATGAACCCGAAGCCCCTGCCGGTCGAGGTTATGCAGATCTCGGGTGCCTTGCCCGTCATCGCGTAGAGTCGCCTCGCCACCTTCCGGGCTCGGCGCTTATCTCTCTTGTCGAACTCGACTACCACTCTCATTTCTTCACCTTGAGCAGCCCTAGAGTTTTACAACTCGCAATAGCTGCTTGTACAGCACCTATCGTGGCCCTCTTTCCCCAACGGTTCGGTGGCATGTCCCTCATCAAGTTAAGCTCTAGCTCAGAAACCCGACCCCTATAATTCATTAGAGAGCGAATCTGATGGTCGTCGAGTCCAAACTGTTTTAATTCCTTCTCTACCTGTAATTTTTGTTCCCAGGTCAGTTTTTCTTTCCAAGTTTGCGTCATGGTTTCAACACATCCGGCCAGCCTAACTCCTCGGTTCTCTTCCATATCGGCTCCGACTTATCTTCGGCGTAGATCTTCCACGAGAGTATCACTATCTCCTCGTCCTCTGTCAGGGTGCGCGTCAAATACTCGTCCCAGGTGATCGGCTTGGTCTCTTTGGTTGTCTTCGATCTGATAACCATGACGGGCTCGAGTTTCCCGTAGTATTCGCGATAAATTTCAACTTTATTACCTCGGGTCCGGTAGAAACAAACATAGTAGCGCCACTCGTCCTCCTCGTAGTCCCCCTTCTCATCCTCGTCCACCTGCCGGGGGAACTCCCATCCCTCGACCTCGTAGTACGCTCCTGGTGCGACAAATCCTTTCCTGACTGCGGCTTTAGACGCGCCTATCTCTGCGGCATGAA
>Ga0315280_10010886_pt1 | contig 11290 bp, 12 predicted proteins | sample YL17G06_40_MG_FD_203697 | JGI IMG/M metagenome (GOLD analysis project Ga0315280, IMG submission 203697) | Sediment microbial communities from Yellowstone Lake, YNP, Wyoming, USA - YL17G06_40 | ecosystem: Environmental > Aquatic > Freshwater > Lake > Sediment | place: USA: Wyoming | collected... | reverse complement strand
GCGGCCTTGTGTGAATTGCCGACCACCCAGGTGATGCCCGGAAGTACGGCCAGTTCCTGGGGTGCGCGCTGGGCGTAGCAGCCGGTCACCAGAATCCGGGCCGCGGGGTTCTCGCGCCGGACCTGCCGCACGGCCTGTCGCAGGTCTTCATCCGCCGAAGCAGTGACCGTGCAGGAGTTCAAGATGACCAGATCCGCACCCTGGCGGTCCGCTGGCGGAAAGCCCCGGCGGAGCAGTTCCGCTTCCAGGGCCGCACCATCCGACTGGGTGGCCCGGCAGCCGAAGTTCTGGAGGAAGAAGCTGTCCACTTTCTTCGATTATAGGGTGTGGGTTGTGGGATGTGGGCGGTGGAACCCAGGAGGGTGACGATCCGCCGCCCACCCCTTCGAGCCCACAGCCTACAACCCGCAACCCTTAAAGTCCTACGACCAAACTGCCGATGCACAGGAGAAGGGAAATCAGCCTTTGGACCACTCGCTCTCGCAAGAGGAGATCGACAGCGTCTTCCGCAGCCGGAAAGACAAGAGCCGGGCGGAAGATCCCGCCAAGAAAGCGCAGACCTATGACTTCCGGCGGCCGGACCGCATCGCCAAAGACCAGCTCCGGGCCATCCACCTGCTGCACGACAATTTCGCGCGCAACCTGGCCTCCAGCCTGTCGGCCTATCTGAGGGCCTATGCGGTTGTGAACCTGGTCTCGGTGGAACAGCTCTCCTATGTCGAGTTCTGCCAGTGCCTGCCCTCACCCACCTGTCTGGTTTCCTTGGGCATGAAGCCCTTCGACGGGAACGCGGTGCTGGAGATCAATCCCTCGTTGGTTTTTCCGGTGATGGAGATGCTGCTGGGCGGCTCGGGCAAGTCCAGCGCCAAGATCAACCGTGAAACCACCGAGATCGAACAGGTGGTGCTGGACGGGTTGCACCGCATCATTCTGCACGATCTCACGCAGGCCTGGCACGGGGTGGCGCAAATTGACTTCAGCATCGAAGCGCGCGAGACCGAGCCGCAGCTCCTGCAAATCCTGGCGCCCAACGAAGCCGTAGTGGCCATCGGGCTGGAGGTGCGCATCGGAGAGAACGCGGGGATGCTCAACATCGGGATGCCCTCGATCATCATCAAGATGTTGCGGCAGAAGTTCGACCAGCAGTGGTCGGTGCGCAGGACCGAATCGACCCTGGAAGAACAGGCCCGCACGCTGCGGTTGATCAAGCCGGGCGGCATCCACGTGGACGCGCGCCTGGAAGGCCCCACCCTGCTGGTCGAGGACCTGCTCAACCTGCAAGTGGGCGACGTGCTGACCTTCGATTACCCGGTGGACAAGCCGGTGAATTGTCTGATCAACGGAAAGCTAAAATACCGGGGCCACATCGCCACCAACGGCAGGAAACGGGCCTTCCAGATCGAGGAGCTGCACAAGCCGGCCGAGTAGCTCTGCGCCGCTAGCGGCTTCTGGGCGTGAAGCTCACTTCCTGGAAGTAGATGATGGCCCGGTCGTCGTGACCCTGCAATCCGATGTAGCCGGTTTCGGGCCGGGGGCCGCGGTCTGGCTCGTAGGACAGCTTCTTGGGAGGAACCGGCGAGACCCCGTCGTAGTCCGTCACCAGGACGCCGTTGAGGCGCACGAGGGTGCGCAGGCCCTCCAGGGTGATCTCCATCGTGTTCCACTCACCGGCGGGCTTGTAGGGTCGCGCTTTGGCCTGGGTCATCGAGTAGAGGACCCCGGTGCAGTGCCAGTCGTTGTCGTTGTTGTCGATCTGGACCTCGATTCCACGGTTGATAGCCACGCCTTCGGTCTTGGGCGTCTCAGGGATGCGGATGAACACCCCGGAGTTGCCTTTCTCGTTGGACATCTTGTAGACCACGCGCAACAGGCCGTTTCCGATCTTCTCGCGGGTGTAGACCGCCATGCCCTTGGCCCCGGTGGTTCGCAGCACGCCGTCTTCGACCACGAAGGTGTCGCGGCCTTGCGAGCGGATCATCTCCCAGCCGTCCATGTCTCTCCCGTTGAACAGCCGGCGCGCCGGCTCCGCGCCGAATGATGAAAGGACCAACAACAAACCGAATGTGAGGGTCTTGCGCATCGTGGGCCTCCCTAACCCTGACGGGACGCACCGATTCTACCATGTGTCCCGGCGGAGTGGTTGAACGGTGGGGCGGTCCCCCTGGACCGCGCCGGACGCCCCCGTCCGGCTTTGGTTCGGAACCCGGCCAAACCCGACCAGGGGGTCGGGCTGCGGGCGCGGGCGCCCGCCCCACAGGAACCCACCCGGCACTAGGCTCCCAAGACCAATACGCCGGGAAGGCAGCGAAGCGCCGCGGTAGAATGAAATGGAATGGATTGGATCTGGATAGTTGTGATCGTGGCCGCCTGGCTCATCCTCAGCCGCTTCACCGGTGGTTGAGGGCCCTCCAGGCCCGGTCGGGGACCGGGCGGCTCGTGCGATGTGAAGCGCCCGTAGCCGGGTTTGACACCTCCCCGGGCGCCTTCTATACTTAAATTTACCGAACCACCGTCAGCAATGTAAGGGAGAGTGGCTCGTCCGCTCGGAGCCGGGAATCAGAATGCCAAAACGTACTTTTCAGCCGAACAACCGTCGCAGGGCCAAAACACACGGGTTCCGGGCACGGATGAAATCCAAGGACGGCCAGGCCGTTCTGGCACGCCGCCGGGCCAAGGGCCGCTGGAAGTTGACGGTGAGCGACGAGCGAGCTGTACGCTATTCCAACGCGGAGTAAACCAGTAACGGCTGCCGAGCGCGCAATGCCTCAGTCTCCGGGGACCCCGTGGGGGACAAGCTTCAGCTTGTCTCGCACTGTGGCCGGCAATGGGCCAGACAAGCTAGAGCTTATCCCACAAGGCAACCAGCACCCCCCGGAGACTGAGGCATTGGCGAAGCGCGGCTTATCGTTTCCCAAGACGGCGCGGATTCTGCTATCCTCCGATTACCGCAGAGTCTATGAGGAAGGGTTCCGAGTCTCCGGCCCGTATTTTGCCGCTTTCTGCCTCCGCCGGCAGGAGGTCCAGGGGCCTCGGATCGGTTTGACGGTGTCCCGCGCACTGGGCAAATCGGTGGTGCGGAACCGGTTGAAGCGGCGGATCCGTGAGGCGGTCCGCAGGCGGTTGTCTCAACTGGATGCGCACTTCGAGATTGTGTTCAACCCTCGCCGGGCCGCGCTGACCGCAGCCTTCGAGGATCTCGAGCGGGAGGTGGAGAGGTTGTTTTCCCGATGCAGAAGCTAGTGGTTTACCTGCTGCGCCTCTACAAGTCGCTGGTCTCCCCTTGGCTGCCCTCGGCCTGCCGGTTCTATCCCACCTGCTCGGAGTACATGCGCGAGGCGGTCCTCAAATACGGCGCTTCAAGGGGGGCGTGGCTGGGCCTGAAGCGCCTGCTGCGTTGCCATCCCTTTCAGGAAGGCGGTTTCGATCCGGTCCGATGAATCCAACCAGAGAACCAGGGAGATGACATAACCACTATGGCTGACCTGCCTGAGGGCCGACAACCGCCCAAGCCGCCCCTGACGCCCAAGGAGCCCTCCATGGAGCGGCGGATGCTTCTGGCCTTCGTGCTGATGGGGGCGATCCTGTTTCTGACGCCCTATTTCTATAAGAACGTCGTTCCTCCACCCCCGGCCAAGCAGACCCCGGCGCCGGCCAAGCAGGCGCCCGAGAAGATCGTTGCTCCTGCTCCCGCGGCGGCGAAGGAGGCGGCGGCAAAAAAAATGCCCGCCCGGCCCGGGAAGAAGCCGCCTGCGACCCCAGCTCAGATTTCCGCTCCACAAGAAGAGATGTTCACCGTTGACACCAGCCTGTACCGCATCCTGCTTTCCAATCGTGGTGCGGTGGTGCGCAGTTGGGTATTGAAGAAATACAAAGACAGCGCCGGCAAGCCGCTGGATCTGGTGAACGCTGTGGGCGCCGACAAAGCGGGCTTCCCGCTGGCCTTCGAGTTCAAGGACAACAAACCGCCCGTGGATCTGAACCAGGCTCTGTATGCCGCCAGGCCTTCCCCGGACGGTCTGGGCATCGAGTATGAGTACTCCGAGGGGAACGTGGCGGCCCGCAAGTCCCTGCGCTTTCAGAAGGACCGGTACCTGGCCGGGTTCTCTTCCGAGGTCACCTTCGGGGGCGCGGGTTTTCCCCACCTGGTGGCCTGGCGCGGGGGCTTCGGCGATCCCGCTTTGCCAAATCCCGCCGCCACCGGGCGCACCCTGTGTTATGATCTGCCGGCCGCGAAGTTGATCACCAAGGATGCCAAAGCCGCCAAGAACGGCCCGGTGACTGAAACCGGCGTGTACTCGTTTGCCGGCCTGGAAGACAACTACTTCACGGCGGTGTTCCTGCCCGCCAACAACGCGCAGATCGACTTCCGGACCTTGAGCGACACGGTGGCCGGCATGTTGAATCCGAAAGAAGAGCCGCACGTGGGCGCGGCGGTCGGCGGCGCGGCGCGCAACGAATTCGCGCTGTTTGTGGGGCCCAAGGACGTGGACGTGCTGCGCAAGGTGGATCCCAAGCTCGAGCAGGTGGTGGATTGGGGCTGGTTCGGGTTCATCGCCAAGCCCCTGTTTCTCGTCCTGAACTGGATCAATGATGCGGCCCTGCACAACTACGGCTGGTCGATCATCGTGGCCACCATCTTCATCAACTTCGCGCTGCTGCCCCTGAAGTTCACCAGCATGAAGTCGATGAAGAAGATGCAGGCGCTTCAGCCGCAACTTGCCGCCATCAACGCCAAGTACAAGAACATCGGCCTGCGGGACCCCCGCAAGGCCGAGCAGAACCAGGAGGTCATGGAACTCTACAAGAAGCACGGGGTCAATCCCATGGGCGGCTGCATTCCCATGCTCATCCAGATCCCGTTCTTCTATGCCTTCTACAAGGTGCTGATGGTGGCCATCGAGGTGCGCGGCGCCAATTGGCTGTGGGTCACCGACCTGTCCCAGCCGGAACACCTGCCGATCCGCATCCTGCCGGTGGCCATGGTGATCTCGCAGTTTGTGATGCAGAAGATGACACCCACCACCAGCGCCGATCCGACCCAGCAGAAGATGATGCTGTTCATGCCGCTGGTTTTCGGGTTCATGTTCTACCAATTCCAGAGCGGGCTGGTGTTATACTGGCTGACCAGCAACTTGGTCGGCATCGGGCAGCAGTGGTTGATCAATAAGACCACGCCGCCGGCAATTGTGCCGCTCGAGCCAGGCAAGAAGAAGAAGACCAGCGGGGGTGGGCGGTGAGCGAGACCAAATACGCGCTTGCTGCGGTGGCGCCGAAGATTGACGAGTTTCTGAAAGCGGTGTGCCAGGGGGCCCGGCTGCGGCTGCACTTCGAGATCGTCGCGGGCGGCAACCGGCATCCCGGCTTCGAGGATCCGGATGTGGTGGTCAAGTTCTCCGGGCCGGATGTCGAGCTGTTGCTGGCCAACAAGGCCGAGCTGCTGCTGGCGCTCGAACAGCTCACCATGGAGGCGCTCCGGATGCCGCCCGAGGATCATTCCCGGCTGTGCTTCGACGCCAACGACTACCGCATCTTGCGCATCGAGGAATTGCGGCTGAGCGCGGCCACGGCGGCCGAAAAGGTGAAGCGTACCGGCATCCCGTTCAAGTTCAACCCCATGAACAGCCGGGAGCGGCGTATCATCCACCTGGCGCTGCGGGATGAGGCTGCGGTGCGCAGCGAAAGCTCGGGCCTGGGGCCGCAGCGCCAGGTAGTCATCTACCCCGCGGGCATGCCGGCGACGGCCTCGGCGGCTCCCCCGCGCGGAACGCCCCCTCCTCCCCGCCGCGGCCGCCGCCGTTGACACTGAAGCTTGCAACTGGGCGACACCATCGTTGCGGTTTCCACTCCGCCGGGGCGGGGCGGGCTGGGAATCGTGCGTCTGTCCGGGACCGAGTCCCGCGCCATCGCTGAGCGCATTCTGCGCTTCCGCCGCCCGCCCCGATGGCAGAATTGGACCGCGGTCCTGGCGGAGCTGCCTGACCCTGCTGAGCAGGCCATCGATCAGGTGGTGGTTACCTTCTTCGAGCGGCCGCGTTCCTACACCGCTGAGGATGTGGTCGAGATCTCCTGCCACGGCGCCCCGGTGGTGCTGCGCTACTGCCTGGAGCGGGCCTGCGCCCAGGGGGCACGGCTGGCTGAACCCGGGGAATTCACCCTCCGCGCGTTTCTGAACGGCCGCCTGGATCTGCCGCAGGCGGAGGCGGTGCGCGATTTGATCGAGGCCACCACGCTCTTCCAGGCCCGCATTGCCGCCCAGCAGGCCGAGGGTTCTGTTTCCCGCCGTCTGGCCCCGCTCAAAGAGCAACTGGTCGAGCTGATCGCGCAGCTCGAGGCCGGCATCGACTTCGCCGAAGACGATGTCAGCGTGGCCAGCGACCAGGAAATCCTGCGCCGCCTGGAGCCGGTCACGGGCGGGATCGCGCAGCTCGTCTCGAGTTTCGACTACGGCAAGCTGGTGCACTCCGGTTTTACATTGGCCATCGTGGGGCGGCCCAACGTCGGCAAGAGCAGCCTGTTCAACCGGCTGCTCGAGCAGGAGCGCGCCATCGTGACCGAAATCCCCGGCACCACCCGCGACCTGGTTTCGGAAGCTACCGCCCTGGAGGGGATTCCCGTCAAGTTCATCGATACCGCCGGAATCCGGCCCAGCCGGGACCTGGTCGAGAGCCTGGGCATCGAGCGCAGCTTTCAGGCCATGTCCGACGCCGATCTGACATTGGTGGTGCTGGACCTCTCGATGGCCATCCAGGGCGAGGACCTTCAGTTGATCGAACGCGCCAGGGTGAGCGGCCGGTGCCTGCTGGTCGCCAACAAGCGCGATCTGCCGCGCCGCGCCGCGCCTCCCGAGGGTGCCCTGGCGGTCTCAGCCCTGACCGGCGAGGGAATCGATTCGCTGCGCCGGCGGATCATTGAAACGCTGGCCCCAGGCGGCATCCAGCCGGAGCCCGGCTTCATCACCAGCCTGCGCCACGAGCAACTGCTGAAAGAGGCCCTGGAGTCGCTGGAGAAAGCCCGGCTAGCCGTCCGGCAGGCCATCCCGCACGAGATGCTGTTGCTGGACCTCTACGGGGCCTTGCAGGCCATGGACGTCCTCACCGGCGCCACCACCGCAGACGACATCCTCAACCGCATCTTTTCGACGTTCTGCATCGGAAAATAGTCCGGACCGGCAACTGTCTGTCTGATAAGCTGATGGTATGAGCGTCAGAACTGTGAGCCGACTGGGCCAGCGCCGCCAGGTTGTGATCCCAAAGAGTCTCTGTGAGCAGATGGGGATCCGGGAGGGTGACTTTCTGGAGGTGACAGGCAGGAGGGGCGAGGTCGTCATCAGACCGAAGAAGCTCGTCGATGCCGACGATGTGCTCACGCCCGAAGAGGAAGCCATGGTGCGGAAAGGAATGGAGCAGATCCGCAAAGGACAGTACGTAACCCTCGAGGAACTGGAAGATGCCCTGGCTCGTAAGACTCTCAACAGACGCAGGAAGGCAAGTTGAGAGACTGCCCGCCGACAGGCAGGACCAGCTTCTCAGGTCTCTCCGCGAGATGGCAGAGGATCCGTTCCATGGGGATACAAGACCCCTGAAGGGTAGGAAGTGGAAGGGATACTACCGAAAGCGTGTCGGCCGCTATCGTGTGATCTTTCTTCTGCGACTCCAGGACCGGATTATCGACATCTACGCTGTTGTCCCCAAGCCGGAGAGGACGTACCGTTAATAGGCTGTTGGCTTCCTACGTCCTGAACAGCACGCGCTCGCTCTTGAAGACCCGCACAGCCAGCCAATAAGCGGCGGCTGCGTAGACGATGTTGGCGGCCATCGTGATGGCATATGCCAGCCAGGTGAACTGGCCGATGAAGATCTCTTTGATGAGCTGGCAGATGTTGAACAGGGGAACCAAAGCGAGCGCCGGAGTGAGCGCCATGCCGGGCAGCATCCCAACTACTAACGGGAGCACCACGGCCATGACCAGCGGCGTCAGGTAGCTCTGGGCTTCCTTGAAGCTCTTGGCCAGCAAGGCGATGGCGATCATCAGGGAGGCCGCCATCACGGCGGTGGGTATCAGGGCCAGAAAGACCAGCCCCCAGGTCTGGGCATCCAGAGGCATGCGGCCGGTGATGGCTTGCAGCTTTCCGGAGGACTCTCCGAAAGTGGTATAGCGAATCGAAATCAGAACGCTCAGAATACTGAGCAGCGCCGTCACCAAGACCGCGGTGGTGGTCGCCAGGATCTTCCCCAGCACGATCGCATCCCGGCCGGCGGGCGACGCCAGGTAAATCTCCAGGGTGCGTCTTTCCTTCTCGCCGGCCGTCAGATCGATGGCCGGGTACATCCCTCCGGAAAACATGAGAAACACCACGAAGTAGGCCACAATGCTGCCCCAGAAGAAACCCGCTAGCTTCTGGACCGGGGCCACGTTGACGGTTTTCACCACGAAGGGCGTCAGCACTGTCTCGGGCACGCCGAAGCCGCGCAACTGGTCCAGGATCTTTTCCTCTTTGAACTTGTCGAGGGCAGTGCGGATTTTGCGGGCGGCTATCCCGGAGGCCTGGCGGGTATCATCGGAGTAGATCCGCAGCTCGGTTCCGCTCCCGGCCGCGGTCACGATCTCCAGCCCGGCGGCAATCTCTTTCTTCTCCACCGCGGTCCGAAGATCGTCACTGGCGGCGAGTTCGAAACCGGACTTCTTCAGGGCTTCCACCAGGCCCGGCACCGCATCGCCTCCCCGGACCGCGATGGTGACCGCTTCTTCGCCGGCCTTCCTCTCGGCGGAAGAGATGAATTTGCCCAGCACGAACAGAAGCAGGGGCATGGCGGCCACCGGGAGTATGATCATGCTGATCAGCGTGCGCCGGTCGCGAACCGTGTCCAGAATCTCTTTCTTGTAGATGACGGGAACCTGGTTAAGAGACATCTCCGGACCTCCTCGCGAATTCACCTTCCATGCCCAGAAGCTCGAGAAACACTTCGCGCAGACGCTCCTTGCCAGTGGCCGCTCTGAGTTCTGCCATGGTTCCCACAATCCTGATTTTCCCCCGGTCAATGACGGCGATGCGGTCGCACAGGTACTCGGCTTCTTCCATCACGTGCGTCGAGAGCAGGATGGATTTCCCTGACTTTCTGGCTGCCAGGATGAACTCCTCGATCACCCGGGCGGTGGGTACGTCGAGGCCGGAAGCCGGCTCGTCGAGAATGAGAATAGCCGGATCGTGGATCAGCGTGCGGGCGATGGCCACCTTCTGGCGCATGCCGGTCGAGAGCTTGTCCACCTGGGTGTCTGTGAATTCCTTGAGGCCGACGAGCGACACCATCTCCTCGATGCGGCTCGTCAAGCGCGCGCCGTTCAATCCGTGCAGCTTGGCGAAAAAAGACAGGATCTCGCGCGGGGTCAACCGGTGATACAGCCCCATGTCACCGGACTGGAAACCGATCATCTTCCGGACCTCGTCGGGCTCTTTGACCACGTCGTGACCGCCCAGGATGGCGGTTCCCTCAGTAGGCTTCATGACCGTGGCCAGCATCCGCAAGGCGGTGGTCTTGCCGGCGCCGTTGGGGCCTAACAGGCCGAAGATCTCCCCTTCTCGGACCTCGAAGGAGATGTGATCGACGGCTCGGATGTCTCCCCGCTTGTTATCGGTGAAGACTTTGGTGAGGTTGTGAACTTGGATCACGCCCCGCTCCTACCCGATCCAGACGGTCTTGATATTGACGAACTCCCGGATGCCGTGGGCGCCCAGCTCGCGGCCGTAGCCGGACTGTTTCACTCCGCCGAATGGCAGGCGCGGGTCGGAGACCACCATTCCGTTGACGAAGACCATGCCGGCTTCGAGCTCGTCGATGAAGCGGACCTGCTCGGCCGGGTCACGGGTCCAGACGCTGGCGCCCAGGCCGAAGTCGGTGGCGTTGGCCAGGCGAATGGCCTCCTCAAGACCGCGCACTCGGAACAGCGCGGCCACCGGGCCGAAGAGCTCTTCCCGGCAGGCGGGGGCGTGCTCGGGGATGCCGGCCAGCACCGTGGGCGCATAGTAGTTGCCGGACCGCTCCAGCCGCCTGCCGCCCGTCAGCAGCCGCGCTCCCGCGGCCACGGACTGGCGCACCTGCTGGTCGAGGGTCTCCAGGATCTCAGCGGTGGCCAGCGGGCCGACATCCGTCTCCGCTTCCAGCGGATCGCCGACTTTGAGCGCCTCCATCCCGCGGACAAAACGGCGCTCGAATTCCTCGGCGATCTGCACGGAAACAATGAAGCGTTTGGCGGCGATGCAGGACTGTCCGTTGTTGATGGTACGGGCCTGCACGGCGGTTCTCACGGCTGCCTCCAGGTCCGCGCTGGGCATCACGATGAAGGGGTCGCTGCCGCCCAGTTCGAGCACCGTTTTCTTGATCAGCCTGCCGGCCTGGGCCGCCACCTGGCTGCCGGCCGGTTCGCTGCCGGTGAGCGTGGCCGCCCGGATGCGCGCATCATCCAGCACACGCCGGACCTGATTCGAGCTGATCAGCAGGGTCTGGAAAACACCCTCGGGAAATCCTGCGCGCCGGAAGATCTGTTCGATCTCCAGAGCGCACTGGGGCACGTTGGAAGCGTGCTTGAGCAGCCCCATATTGCCGGCCATCAGGGCCGGAGCGGCGAAGCGAAAGACCTGCCAGAAGGGAAAATTCCAGGGCATCACCGCCAGCACCGGCCCCAGGGGCTGGTAGTGAACATAGCTGCGGCTGGCTCTGGTTTGGACGATCTCATCGGCCAGCAGGCGCTCGGCGTGCTGTGCGCAGTAGCGGCAGGCCCAGGCGCATTTTACCGCTTCCCCAACGGCGGCCCCGAGAGGTTTTCCCATCTCGGTGGTCATGAGGCGGCCGAACCGGTCCTTGTCTTCTTCCAGGATTTCGGCAGCCCCCGTCATTAGGCGCGCTCGCTCCGCAAACGGCGTGCGCCGGTAGCTGCGGAACGTCTCTGCCGCCCGTTCGAGCTTCTCCTCGAGCTGGTCTTCCGAGAGAGGTTCGAATGTCCGGAGCGTCTCGCCGGTCGCCGGGTTGATGCTTGCAATCGCCATGGGTCTCGACTCCCTGTGTGACCGGTTGAGATTATACCGCCGCGGGCAGAATTGAGCCATTCAAGAATTGGGTCATCGCGCCATTGGGTCATTGAGCCATTGAAAAGCCCATCTGGGGGAGTCCATTGTCTTTCAATGACACAATGACACAATCACACAATGACTCAATTGGGTCATCGCGCCATTGGGTCATTGAGCCATTGAAAAGCCCATCTGGGGGAGTCCATTGTCTTTCAATGGCACAATGAC
>Ga0315280_10010885_pt1 | contig 11290 bp, 10 predicted proteins | sample YL17G06_40_MG_FD_203697 | JGI IMG/M metagenome (GOLD analysis project Ga0315280, IMG submission 203697) | Sediment microbial communities from Yellowstone Lake, YNP, Wyoming, USA - YL17G06_40 | ecosystem: Environmental > Aquatic > Freshwater > Lake > Sediment | place: USA: Wyoming | collected... | reverse complement strand
AGATCCAGATCCTCATCACCGAGAAACCCTATCTGGGGCATGATCCGGAGTTGTTCAGGTTTATGGGACTTGAACCGAAGGACACAAAGATCGTAGTTGTGAAATCCCCCGTTGGGTTCAGAGCATCCTACGAGCCGTTTGCAAAAGCCATTTTCATCCTGGACACTCCCGGCGCTTCGCCATCCAACTTGAAGCAACTTGAGTTCCGAAAAGCACCGAGACCCTTGTTCCCTCTTGACGAGTAGCGCCCGGCGATTTCCTGAGGCCGCCTGATACAAAGCATGGACTCCGGTATTATTGGCGCTCACATATGATTTCTGAGGATACGTGAGAACAAAGTTCTATCCCTCACCATAGGTTGTGTGCAGGTATGGGATCACTTTCTCTCCGAAGATCTTGAGGAACTTGTTCTCGTCGGGGCTAACGCTCTCAAAGTGTGCTTCGCTGATGCCAAGCTTGACGTACTTTTCGATTCCCTTGATAAGATCCTCAGCGCTCGTGACAATCTGCCATCCGGCCGTTGTGATGGCTTCCGTGCTCAAACGCTTCACGTAGTCTTCTATCTCCCGTGGATCGTAGATTGGGTACTTGAAGAGCGCCGGGAGCGCCCCGTAGCCTCTGATCTTGGTGGCTTCGAGCGCCTTATCGTAGTCCTCATCATATGAGACACCTATCTCGAAGATCATCTCGATCGATCTGGGATCTCTTCCAGCTGCCTTGGCGCCTCTCGCGATAGCAGGCAAAAGGACGTTCCTGTAATGTTCCGGGTCGGATGGAAGAGTGATGTGACCGTCAGCGTACTTTCCGCTGAGCTCTGCGACGGTGGGACCCCAAGATGCCAAGTAGAGAGGTATTGGCCGTTTGGGTTTGGTGTACAAGTTTGCCATCCTGAGCCGGTAGTATTTGCCCTTGAAGTTCACAAATTCACCAGCCCAGAGAAGCTTGATGACGCGAATCGATTCCTCAAGCATTTCGACTCTTTTGCGAAAACTGGGCCACTCGCAGCCGACAGGAATCTCATTCACCGCCTCGCCAGTGCCGAGCCCAAGAAAGACACGGTCCGGATACATGGCCCCTAAAGTCGCAAATGCTTGAGCCACAATAGCCGGATTATACCGCAGTATTGGAGCAGTAACACCTGTTCCGAGTCGGACGTTGCGGGTTCTCTCCCCTATGGCAGATAGGATAACCCATGGGAAACCGCAACTTGAACCCGTGTGAACGAATGGATGAAAATGATCCGAGATCCAGACATCATCGAACCCGACCTTCTCTGCAAGTACCGAGTATTCAACGATCCGGGTCGGCGAGAGTACCTCAGTCGAGGCATAGTATCCGACTTTCAACGTCATGAATCTCGACGTACGCGCAGATTAATAGAAAAGAATAGCGATACCAGTTGAGACTGCCCGGGTCGTCACAATCGCGGCCAACATTTCGACACGCCGATATGAAGAAGCACGTAAAGTCGCCAATGTGCGATCCCTTCTTTGAGGAAACTTGGGATTGCCCTCAAGATCAATAACGACCCTCAGCACCATTCTTCAGGGAGTCTCAACCCTGACATCGGGGTAGAGCCAACTGATAGGTGTCAAGAGGACTTGTGAATGGATTCAGAGTCGGCGTTCAAGAGACTGATTGTGCAATTACAAGACGAGACTCCGGTCTTCGAGAGAGCGTTCTTGCAGAACTTCTCTGTGACCTTTAGCCTGCACTCCTAAGACTTTGCTCGCCGCACCGTCGGTCTTCAGGGAACAATATAGGTGTATAGAAACGAATCATGGTCGAAATCAATAACCACGAAGTCGACTCGGTCTGAGAGAGAGAAACGTCAGAACTCGTGACGGTGCCAGCAGAACTACTACAAGGCGACGCAGTGCGCGCGTTCACGGAGCGGGAAATTCGAGTTGTGAAGTCAAAGGAGGAGTTCAGGAAGGTAAGGCCCGCAGCTAAGATCACGAGAGTCCTAGAGGAAATGCTTGCGCCCTAGGACTATCCTTGCAGTTCGTATGAGTAGCTTTGTGTATGATCATTCGGAGTGCAGACCACATCAGTTTAGTGTCGGACACGCAATATGTAAGAAGCGTGAGTCTGATTGCCCGACGATGGAAACTTGCCCAATGACAATCATCCTGTGTCCGCGGAGCCAAGCGCAACAGGTACGGTGGGTTCGAATCCCACCCCCCGCATTTTCTGACGAACCCTGTGGCCACGAGCCGGTCTGAAATCAGGCCAGGAAGGAAAAGCACATATTGCCTTTCTTCTCGCCGCTGCTGCAGTCTGGTGTCTGCTAACGGAGGCCGTGCAATCGATGCAACGCATCTTCTACCCTGACAGTATCGTCGTCATCGGAGTCTCAGAACGACCAGAGAACCTAGCTCGCACCATCGTCACCAACCTGTGCGCCTTCGGCTACAAGGGCGGACTGTTCGCGGTTGGGCGGAGGGAAGGAGCCGTGCAAGGAATTCCCATCGGCACCTCGCTAGATCAGGTTCCTGATGGGCTCGACTTGGCGGTTATTCTGACGCCAGCGGTTACCGTGCCCGATTTGATGGAAGCGTGTGGTCGAAAAGGCATCCGCCGCGTGGTGATCGAGTCCGGCGGCTTCGGCGAGTTTTCCCAAGAGGGGCGCCGATTGGAGCAACAGCTGCTGGAAATAGCTCGCCGATGGGACATGCGCTTTGTCGGCCCCAACTGTATCAGCGTCATCAATCTCGAAAATGGACTGTGTCTGCCTTTTGGGACAATGTCTGCTGTCAATGTACGACTCGGCCCTGTGTCGGTGGTGTCTCAGAGCGGCGGAGTCTCGCTGACGTATGTGGATCGATTCTGCATGGCCGGGGTGGGAGTCAACAAGGCCGTCAGTATCGGCAACAAGACTGACTTGGACGAGGCAGATTATTTGGCGTATCTGTTGCAGGATCCTGGCACGGAAATCGTCTGCTTGTATCTTGAGTCCATTGGTGACGGACGAAAACTGATGGATCTGGCTCGCTCTTCCACAAAACCCATCATCGTCCACAAGGTCAATCGAGGGGAGGCCAGCCACAGGATCGCGCTCTCACATACGGCGGCATTGGCAGACGACGATCGGATGGTGAGTGCAGCGTTTCGTCAAGCAGGCATCTTCCGCGCGGAAGACTTCCGTGAGTCTGTGGCCATCGCGCAGGGACTGGCTCACCCGCCAGTCCGAAGGAATGACCTGGTTGTCATCTCGCGTTCTGGTGGTCACGCCGTTATCGCGGCGGATGCGGCTGAGCGACACGGCTTCCGACTGGCTCCACTGCCCAGCGAGTTCATCGAGCGTGTGCGCGCGTTTTTTCCCACAGATGTCATAGCGTTGACCAATCCGATTGATCTCGGCGTCATATTCGACTTTGATATGTACGCACGAATCGTGGAAGATTGCCTTCACATGCTTTCGCCAAGTGCCGTCCTCCTCATCAACACTTACACTCTGAGTGAAGCTGAAGGGGCGCATCGGTTAGCACGACGGGTCGAAGAGATCGTGCGAGAATCGGGACGACCGATCGCGTTCTGCGTCTATTCTCAAGGCGACGAGAGTCAGGTGGTCCAACAACACACCAGTCTGCCCGTCTTTGCCGAGATCGAAGACGCCGTGCGAGGGCTGGCTGCCTCTCGAGATTGGAACCGCTGGCGAGCACGCCGTGCAGACGCAACAGGTGAGGTGTGCATGCATCCAGTGAGGAGGCACAACGGATGCTGACGAAATCAGGGGTGCTAACAGCGGAGCAGACACTTGCCTTGTGCCAAGCCTATGAGATCCCTATCGCGCCCTTTGATGTCGCGAACAGTCCAGAAGAAGCCGTGCAAGCTGCAGATCGGCTCGGCTATCCGGTGGCTCTCAAAGCGCTTGCGGAACAGCTTCTGCACAAGTCGGACATGGGCGGCGTCGCATTAGGTTTGGTGGATGCTACGGCGGTCCAACGCGAAGCAGCGGCGATGCTGGCACGGTTTGCACATCCGGCTAGGTTGATGGTCCAGCGAATGGTCAGCGGCGGCTTGGAAGTTATTCTTGGAGGCAAGCGAGATCGTAGCTTTGGTCCAGTTGTGATGTTCGGGTTGGGCGGCATCTATGTCGAGGTCTTCAGCGATGTGGTCTTTCGAGTGGCACCGCTCAGCCGAGCCGATGCCGAAGAGATGATTGAAGAAGTTCGCGGGAAGCGTCTGCTTGAGGGAGGGCGCGGCAAGCCACCCATGGAACGGGAAACACTCATCAAGGCACTCCTATCCCTTTCCCGCATGCTCGTTGAGAATCCCCGCATCACCGAGGTGGACATCAACCCGTTACTGATTCTCGAACGCGGAGCAGCAGCGGTCGATGCCCGCGCAGTCGTGGTGGCGTCCGACTGTGAAGAGCAGCGAACGAGCTAGACTCGGTCAGATATGGGGCAACGCATACTCGTGAATTGGTGCGTGAATCCCACCCTCGCACTTACAAGACAGTTCAGAATGCAGACAGGCAGGAGGACATGGTAAGATGGATGAGCTGCGTTTCGATGGAAAGGTAGCCGTGGTCACCGGAGCTTCGCGTGGGATAGGGAGGGCAACGGCTCTTGCCCTAGCTAAGGAAGGTTGCGCTGTCGTTGTGAATTACGACAGGAGTCAGAACAAGGCGGACCAGGTCGTTGAGGCGATCAAGGCTGTGAAAGCGCGAGCCATCGCAGTCAGGTGTGACGTCTCGATCAGGAATGAGGTTGAGGGCACGTTCAAGACCGCCGTAGACGAGTTCGGAAAAGTCGACATACTCGTGAACAATGCAGGCATTGGTGTTATGGCGCCCATATTGGAGACCACTGACGAACTCTGGGATAGAACTCTGAACGTGAACCTCAAAGGAGTATTCCTTTGTACGCAAGTGGCCGCGAGGTACATGGCGCAGAGGAGATATGGGAAGATAGTGAACGTCTCCTCTAACTCAGGGTTCGGCATAGCCTGTTGTGGCGAAACGGCCTACGCGGCGTCTAAGGCCGGGGTTATCCAACTGACAAAGAGTGCGGCCCTTGAGCTCGGCCAATACGGGATCAATGTGAACTGTGTAGCGCCCGGGGCTATTGACACTGACATGCTGAGGGGGAACCTGACTGATCAGAAGTACGCGGAGTTGATTGATGGTAGGAAGAAGATATCGTCGCTAGGCATCATCGGGAAGCCTGAGGACATCGCCAATGCGGTCCTCTTCTTCGCCAGCGACGATTCACGATTCATCACTGGCAAGACTCTGCTAGTCGATGGTGGCAGAAGAGATTTCATATGAAGGAAATGTGAACCAGCCGTAGTGAATCGGGCAATTGCCCATTCGGCTTCTTCGACTCAGATCCAACTCGTGCCCGAATTTGAGCTGCAGCAACCACATTGAATTGAGTGAGGCGGTCACTCAGCTTGTAGGCTTGCTCTTCTGTGCAAAGGCTCTTAATGACACGTCGCCAACTTCCTGCGGAACGTGATCCCATTGTTCCACACTCAGCTGCGAAGACCTCTCAAGATTCTGAGCGACGACGAGGTGCACGATATTCATTCGGCGACGATGGAAGTCCTCACGCGTGTCGGTGTGAAATTCGAGGAAGACGCGGCTCTGAAGGTCTTGCATGAAGCCGGTGCCCATGTCGATCCCCGGACACATGTGGCAAGGTTCTCTGCTTCTCTCGTCGAGGAAGCTCTCAGAAAGTGTCCGAAGAGAGTTTTGCTCTGCGGGCGGAACAAGAAATATGATGTGACACTAGGCGACGGAAAGGTCTACTTCACTGCCGGCGCTAACGCGCTCCATGTTCATGATCTTGAAACCGGGATACGCCGACCACCAACTTCAGAGGATTGTGCGCCTGCTAGCTTGATGATGCAATTCAGCGCCAACTTAGGCCTCAGCCCTTGAGTAACTGATCTATGAATGACCATCCATAGTAGCCCGCGTATGCGTAGACAAGGCTGAGTATTGTCTTGCCGGCTATTCCAGCAAGAAGTGCTTTCACTTTGGGATAACCCATCAACCCCAACGGTATCCAAACCACGTCGTCAGGGGTCAACGGCGTCGCCGCCATAGCCAGGATCAGCCAAGCCCCGTACTTGTCGAACCTGAAACGCCATCTCTCGAATCGCGCACGAGTCTCAGCGGAAAAGAGGTATCTTCCACCATAACCAACGTAGTAGTGAAGATACTGTCCGACTCCCGCTCCAACCCCTGAGACAAGACCGATAACGAACGGATTCAACTGAGTAGCCAACAAAGGGATGAGAACGTAGGACGGAAAGAACGGTATGCTTGCACCTAGGAGGCCCGCCAGGAATGCGCCTACGTAGCCCATCCTTCCAAGCGCGCTGAGCGCTGAATCCAGCCAAGACAAGTGCTCGTCTATCCTGCTGCGGATCAGCCAGTGCACCTAGTTGCATGTCCGCCCGCAGCGCCGCCTGCGTGTAGTTACGAGTACTTGAATGCTTCCTAGCTCAGAATGATATGGAATCTGTGGCAACATCTAATTGAGATTATACTCCTGTTTACAGTCGCAGATTTGCGGATGTGGCCAAGAAAGCGGTTCCTTTATCCAAGATGAGAAGCTAGAGATCTGACTTGGCCGCACCTTGAAAGCTGCTCTTGTTGATTCCCAGGGACGACTTCAGCTCGCCAATGTCGACAGCCCACGAATCGGGCGCAGAGAACTCCTCGTCAAGATGAAAGTGTGCGGGATCTGCGGAACAGACCTAGAGAAACTGCATGGCGTGAGGGTGACTCCACCTGTCCTCGGACATGAAGTAGCTGGAGACATCGAGGAAGTCGGATCAGAAGTTAAGGGCCATTCGAAAGGTGATCGAGTTGCCGTGCATCATCATGTACCCTGCCACAGCTGTTACTATTGTCTGCGCGGCGACGAGACGCTCTGTCAGGAGTTTCCCAAGAGCAATCTCGACCCATGTGGATTCGCAGAATACTTCCGAGTGCCGGAGACGAACGTCAGCAAGGGCGCCGTGTTCAGGCTACCTGACGGCATGAGCTATGAGGAGGCTGCTCTAGCGGAGCCGACGGGTTGTTGCATAAGAGGCATGGATAGGCTCGGAATCCAGAAGGAAGACAGCGCTCTGATAATTGGAGCCGGACCAGCGGGGCTCACGTTCGTACGGCTTCTCCGAGCGTTCGAAACTCGTTTCGTAGTCGCCATCGACTTAATCGAGTCCAGGCTGAGCTGGGCAGAGAAGTCCGGAGCTCATCAAACGTTCAACGCAGCTGATTCGAACTTGCTTAGACATGTCTTCGACGTAACGGAAGGCCGGGGGGTCGATAACGTGATAGTCGCTTCGGGAAACGTGAAGGCGATCGAGGCTTCCTTTCCGCTCGTGAGGAAAGGAGGAAAGATCCTCCTTTTCGGGATCCCTCCCGAGCGGAGTGTGTTCAACTGCGATGCGAGTAGCGTATTCATTCGGGAGATCAAGCTGATTCCGAGTTACTCGACGACAGAGAATGAGATCAAAAGAGCCTTGGAAATGATGGGAACCAGAAGTATTTGTTTGACGGATATGATAACGCACCGGTTTCGTCTCAGCGAGATTGCGGACGCTTTCCGAATTGCAGATGATGCGCAATCATCCTTGAAGGTGATGGTTCATGAGTAGGTCTGCGAGGTGAGCATCAGTTGAAAGCTGCCCGTTTCTACGCGCCTGGCGATCTACGTGTCGAAGAGGTCGATGTGCCTAGAATTGGGAAGGGCGAATTGCTGATTCGGAATCATGTGGCACTTACTTGTGGTACGGATCTGAAGATGTTCCTTCGCGGTCATAGGCTCGCAACTCCTCCGCTTATTATAGGACACGAGTTTGCCGGAACAGTTGAGAAAACGGGTGAAGGTGTCGAAGGCTTCGAGGAGGGAATGAGAGTTGTCGCTGCAAATTCGGCACCGTGCATGTCTTGCTATTATTGCCGGATCGGCAAACCCAACCTATGCGAGCGCCTGGATGAAGTCCTTGTTGGGTTCTCCTCTCCTGGCGCGTACGCCGAATACATGCGATTACCAGCACGAATCGTGAAGCAGAACGCCTACGAGATTCCGAAAGATGTACCGTTCGAGGCTGCTGCCTTTGTTGAGCCATTAGCGTGCGTGGTTCACGGAATAGAGACATCCAACATTAGGATGAGCGATCTCGTTTTCGTAATTGGTGCAGGACCGATCGGACTGATGCACGTGCAACTTGCAAAGGTCCGCGGTGCCAAGACAGTCGCTGTCGCAGACGCGAGCCCTGAGAGGTTGCAGAGGGCTGCCCAACTCGGCGCAGACCAGCTGATCACTTCCAGCGATCCTGCGAATCAGGTCAAGGCGCTGACTGAGAACCGTGGGGCGGATGTCACAATCGAAGCGGTCGGAAAACCCGAGACTTGGGAGTTGGCCGTGCGGGCCACGAGAAAAGGAGGGACGACCGTACTCTTCGGCGGATGCCCAGCAGGAAGCACAGCCTCAATTGACACAGGACTAGTACATTACGGAGAACTCACTCTGAAAGGAGTCTTCCATCACACTCCAAGAGATGTGCGTGAATCGCTGAGACTGATCTCTACAGGGCAGGTCAAGGTTGCGCCGCTTGTAACCCATCGAATGAGACTGGATCAGGTTGAAGAAGCGCTGCGTCTAATGCAGAAGGGCACAGCGATCAAAGTGGCGATTACACCCTAGTTGAAGAATCAGCGGAGATCAATCGAGCTTCTTCGGATCTTCCAGTAACTCCTTGACTCGCTGCAGGAACTGTGCGGCTGGGACGCCGTCGACGATCCTATGATCGAATACCAGCGAAAGCGTCGTAACCGACGCCGCTCGTACCTGCTTTTCGATGATCACAGGTCTCTCAGAGGTTCGGCCGAACCCAAGAATCGCACATTGGGGAGGATTGATGACTGGCGCGAAAAGCTCGACGCCATAACCCCCGAGATTCGTCACTGTGAATGTGCCGCCGGTAAGGTCTAAAACCGTTAGCTTGTTCTGCATGGCACACTCTGTGAGGTCCCTGATGCCGCGAGATATCTCAGATACCGATTTCTTGTTCGTCTGTGGTAATACGGGGGCGACGAGTCCGTCGGGTGTGTCGATTGCCACGGCGATGTTGATGTCACCGTAGACTCGAAGTTCGTCTCCCTCAAGCGAGGAGTTAATCATCTGATGATCTTCCAGAGCTTTCGCGGCTGCCTTGACGACGTATGCCGTTATGGAGATCTCCTCACCAGTTCGGCTGTGAAGGTCTTTTCTTTGGTCAAGGACTGCTTCCATCCGTGCGTCCATTGTGATCGTAACGGGAACGGTGGTGTGGAAACCATACGAGAGGCGCTCCGCTGTAGCCTTCCGTTTTCCTGCCAGTTTGATCGTCTTGGCAATCGGAACAGTCCTGGCTTCTTGAGCCGAAACAGCGACCGCTTCTGGCCGTGTCTTCATCTGCTCGATCGCTTTCTGAACATCTTCGCGAACTATTCTTCCTCCAGGCCCCGAACCTTTGATGCTGGAAAGATCGATGCCTGCCTCTCTGGCCATCTTACGCGCGACCGGCGAGGCCGATGGCTCCTGCGCTCGCGAAATGGGAGGTACCACGCTAGTTTGCTGCGCCCTTGTGGGCTCGGGGGTCTGCTGTGATTCAGCGTCGAGAAGCAAAGGTTCGTTTGGCTCGCCTACGAGCGCGATCGTTTGTCCTACCGGAACGTCTGTGCCCTGCTTGAATAGGACTTTCCGGAGCACCCCTGCGCCGGGTGAGTTCACTTCGAATGTGGTCTTCTCTCCTTCGATCCTGACAATGGGCACGTCCTTTTCGACGTGATCCCCTTCTTTCTTCAACCATTCGACTATCTTGCCTGACTGCATACCGGGATCGAGGCGAGGCATTGCAACCTTGAACATCGCTGAAACTCACCCGATCAGTCTCTTCGTTGCTTGAATGATCTTCTGTGCATTCGGCATGTACGCCTGCTCCAGCGATGGCGAAAACGGGATCGGCATATCCGGAGCCGCAACACGCAAGATCGGCGCATCTAGAGAGTCAAAGGCGTTCTCCATCACTTGAGCCGCTATCTCTGATCCAATTCCTCCGGATTTGACATCATCAGATGCGATGATCAGTCTGCCTGTCTTCTTCACAGACTCCAAGATCGTCGCCAAATCCAGTGGTTGGATCGTCCTCGGATCTATGATCTCAGCCGCGACGCCCTGTTCCTCTAGTTTCGCAGCGGCCGCCAGAGCTTCGGTGACAACTCTTGAGACTGCGACTATTGTGATGTCATTGCCTGTCTTCTTGACATCACATTTTCCGAGGGGGATGGCGTATTCGCCATCTGGAACTGGCCCCTTCGTTCTGTAGAGCATGCCGCTTTCTATGAAAACGACTGGATTCTCATCACGAATCGCGGCCTTGAGGAGACCCTTCGCGTCATGCGGTGTCGAGGGCAGGACAACCTTCAGCCCTGGCACCTGGAACAAGATAGATGGGAAGAACTGGGAGTGTTGTGCGCCGTGAACGCGGCCAAGGCTGTACTGTGTTCTCAAGACCATCGGGACTTTCAGTTTCCCGCCGCTCATGAAGTGCATCTTGGCAGCCTGTGTGGCGATCTGATCTAGCGCGATGGGTAGGAAGTCCATGTACATTATTTCTGCGACAGGTTTGAGGCCGGCGAGCGCGGCGCCGATGGCTGCACCTGCAATTGCCGCTTCAGAGATCGGTGTATCCCTGACTCTTTCTGGCCCGAATTCCTTCAGTAGTCCTCGTGTGACTTTGTATACTCCTTCGAAGACTCCAATCTCCTCGCCCATCAACACGACGCGAGGATCACGGATCATCTCTTCACGCAGAGCCTCGCGTAAAGCGTCAGCATAGGTCAACTCTGCCATTTGCCACTACCTCGCATACACATAGTTCGCAAGTTCATCGAATGGTAAGACTATGCTCGCTTTTGCGAACGTGACGGATTCCTCGACTTCGGCCCCGACCTCTTTCTCGATCTTTTCGAAATCTGCCTGCGCTGCCAGGCTGGCTTTGAGAAGTCTAGCTTCGAATCCGTTGATCGGATCTCGTTTGACCCACGCTTCAATCTCTTCTTGGGGTCTGTAATCGCCTTTGTCGTAAACGCCGTGGCCCTTCAGTTTGTAGGTCATGCACTCAAGAAGCGTTGGGCCTTGACTATTCCTTGCAGCATCGATCGCTTCCTTTGCACCCACGTAGACTGAAACGGGGTCATTTCCGTCGGCGACCATGCTTCGCATCTTGTAAGCTTCAGCTCTGGCAGCAACGCTTTCTGCGGCGACTGCGTAGTCTG
>Ga0315280_10010884_pt1 | contig 11292 bp, 6 predicted proteins | sample YL17G06_40_MG_FD_203697 | JGI IMG/M metagenome (GOLD analysis project Ga0315280, IMG submission 203697) | Sediment microbial communities from Yellowstone Lake, YNP, Wyoming, USA - YL17G06_40 | ecosystem: Environmental > Aquatic > Freshwater > Lake > Sediment | place: USA: Wyoming | collected... | reverse complement strand
TCTCGGCGGGAAGGGGTATGTCGCCCCCAGCGACAAGCTCAACATCGCCGGCATCGGCGTGGGCGGGCAGGGAGGGGGGGACCTCGCCGGCATGACCGGCGAGAACATCGTGGCCCTCTGCGACGTGGACTGGGCCCGGGCGGCCAAGAGTTTCGAGTCTTTCCCCGACGCCAAGCGCTATTGCGATTTCCGCGTCATGCTGGAAAAGCAGAAGGACATCGACGCCGTCGTCGTGGGGACCCCCGACCACGTCCATGCTGCGGCGACCATGGCGGCCTTGGGGCTGGGCAAGCACGTCTACTGCGAAAAGCCCTTGACCTACAGCATATTCGAGGCCCGGACGGTCACGAAAGCCGCCCGGGAGACCAAGGTCGCGACCCAGATGGGCAACCAGGGTCATGCCATGGAGAGCATCCGCCTGCTATGCGAGTGGATCTGGGACGGGGCCATAGGCAACGTTACCGAGGTCCAGGCCTGGACGCCCCACCCGGTCTGGCCGCAGGGCATGCTCCACCGCCCTGCCGAGACCCCTCCCGTCCCTGACACTCTCAGCTGGGACCTGTGGGTGGGCCCTGCACCCGCCAGACCGTATCACCCTTGTTATGCGCCGCGGCTGTGGCGCGGCTGGCTGGATTTCGGGACCGGCGGGCTGGGGGACATGGGCTGCCATATCTTCGACCATATCGTCTGGTCGATGAAGCTCGGCGCCCCGGAGGGTGTCGAGGCCAGTTTTTCAGCTTTCGTCCCGGACAAGATGACCTGGGACAAGCCCGTGAACACAGAGACCTATCCGTAGGCATCCGTTGTCACCTACAAGTTCCCGGCCCGCGAGGGCTTTCCGCCCCTAACCCTGACCTGGTATGAGGGGGGACTGATGCCTTCCCGGCCCGAAGAGCTTCCCGACGGAATGAGAATGGGAGACACCTACGGCGGGGCCCTGTATATCGGGGACAAGGGCAAGATCCTGTGCGGATCCCACGGCGCCAACGGACTTCGCATCATACCGAAGGAACGCATGCGGGATTACGCCCGGCCGCCCAAAACGCTGCCCCGTTCCTCCGGGCATATCCAGGAATGGATCGCGGCCTGCAAGGGCGGGCCAGCGGCGGGGTCCAATTTCGATTACGCGGGCCCCCTGACCGAGACAGTCCTGCTGGGGAATGCCGCCATCCGGGCCGGGGCCAAGCTCAGGTGGGACGCCGCGAACATGCGCTTCCCCAATATGCCCGATGCGGACCAGTACCTCCACAGGACGTACCGGGAGGGCTGGAGTCTTTGACTGCGCGGTGAGAGAAGCACCATCTGAGGATAAAGATGAAATGCAGAATAACGACGCAGATTTTAGCATTGTGCCTTGTCTTGTGGACCTTTACAGTACCGTCTGTCTTTGGCTCCCGAAACGACAGGCCTCCCGCGACGACGGGTGGGCTCGAGAACGGGACCCTGTCCCTCCGCTTCTCGGTGCCCGGAATGTCCGTGCTGACGAACAAGTTGACCGGGAGATCGTACACGCTGAGCGCCGAGCCCTTCGCGCTCCTGATCGAGATCGGCGGGATCCGGTCTCGCGAGACGACCGAGGATTTCCTCCTGGAAAAGGCCGAGAACCCCTCTCCGGCCTCGCTCCGGCTCCAATACGTCGGAAAAGAGGGCCGGAAGGGGCTCTCGGTCCAGGTCGACTACGAGCTGGGGGAAAAGGCCTGGTACGTACGCAAGCATCTGACGGTCCTCAACGGCATGAGGGAGGCCGTCGTCATCCACGATGCCACCATCGAGGATCTCCGTGTCAAGGAGGTCCCGTTCCCCGCCAAGGCCGAAAATCCCATCTTCCTGGACGGCCAGCTCTTCTGGGGGATGGAGTGGCCGATCGCCGAGGCGGATTTCCGTGACGGCCACTTCCGCCTGACTCATTTTCCGGCCGCTTCCCTCCCGCCCGGCGGATCTTGGACGAGCAAGACCGCAGGCTTCGGGGTGTCAGAGTTCGGTCGGATCGAAGAAGCCTTCGGCCGCTATATCCAGGTCATCCGGGCCAACCGCGTCGATTTCGCGACCTTCTATTTCGACTGGCTCTGCCACGACAACTCCGGGCCGCTGGAGTCCGAGATCCTGGCCAACTTCGCGGCCCTCAAGAAGCTCCGGGAGATGTATGGCCTGCAGATCGACATCTACAACTCCGACGCCGGCCTGGTCGAATCCCAGGGAACATATTACCCGCAGTACAAGCCCACGTTCGATAAAAGGTTTCCTCAGGGCCTACGGCCCATCGCCGACGCCTCGGCCCACCTCGGGATGAAGCTGGGGCTCTGGCTCGGGCCGGACGGCTTCGGTGAGACGCCGGCGGAGATGGCGGCCCGCAGGAACCAGCTCCTCTCCTGGGTCAGGGATTTCAACGTCGGCCTCTTCAAAATGGACACGGTGGTTTCTCCCCTCGAGCACGAAAACAAATACATCCTGGAGAAGAAGTACCAGAGCCTGGCCGACGCCCTGGCCGAGGCCCGCCGAATCGACCCGTCGTTCGTCGCGATCAACCACCGCATCAACGACTCGCCCTATATGCTGACCATCACGGACTGTCTCCTCTGGAAGGGGGAGGAGACCTATATCGACGTGCACATCACCAATACGACGGCCGCTCTTCACAACAGGGACAGCTCGATCGGCCGGGAGCTGACCTCGGAATTCTATAAAACGCCGTTCCGGCAGTTCGAGGACCACGGGATCTGCTTCAACAGCTGCGTCGAGAGCTGGGAGGACGACCTGGTCGCCCAGGCCTTCGGAAGGGCTTCCGTCCTCTCGCCCGAGCTATACGGGACGTTCTTCTTCCTGGGCGACGAGGATTATCCTAGGCTGGCCCGACTCATCCAGCTCCACAAGCGGTCCGAGCCCATGCTGAAAAAGGCCTTCCCGCTGAGCGACGGCGACATCGCCCACGGCGACGGCCGGTCGTCGCTGATCGTCCTTCGCAATCCGACGTGGGCGTACCGAACCAAGTCCGTCCCCCTGGACGGGACCATCGGCCTGGCCACGGCGCCGGGAACGCCGCTCACCGTGCGGCAGCGCCACCCGCGCGAATTCCTCGTTTCGAAGCAAGGGATAAAGGCCGGGGAGTTCCTCCGGATCGAACTGGAGCCCTTCGACGTCCAGATGATCCAGGTCGACACCGGGCTTCCGGATGAACCTTATCTCGGGGGCATCCCCTACGAGGTCGTCCCCGGCCCCCACGCGGACTCCTTCGATATTCGGCTCCTGGGCGACCCGGGACGCGACTACGAAGTCTCGTTCCATAATTTCGAAGGGCGGTCGGTCCTGTCAAAGGACCGGGCTGTAAACGTGGGCGGTGAAAAGACCTGGCGGGTCCGTTTTCCCGGACGGCCTATCGGCGGGAGGCCGTTCTCCCGGTTAAAGGATTTCACGGATGCCCCTTCCGGTCGGGTCGACGGCTCCTATCTGGCTGAGCTGGCGAAATTCACGGTGGATGACGATGCGCTCGAGGTCCGGGAGATGAATTCCCTGAAACTCACCCCCTCGGTCCTGCCGGAGATCGAGGCCTGCCGGGAATATATGTGGCGGAAAATCATCGCCGCCGAGGGAAGCGCCCGCAACGCCTTCGACGATGATCCCGCCACTCGTTGGAGCGACGGCTACAGCAAGCGCAGCCCTTTCACGGGGAGTCCTGCGCCCTACAGGAGCGATACATCGCTGTGGAGGATCGATCTGGGAGGGCCGGCGGACCTAAGAAAACTCGAACTCCACGTCGTCCGGAGGACCGAAGGCGGCTTTCTCGAGGCGATCGAGGTGTCCCCCGATCTGAAGACGTGGACTAGCGTGGGCGGCCTGTCCCTCAAGAAAGCCGAGGGCATCCCGTTATTCACCGAGATCCGGCAGAGGGGGAAACAGATCAAGATTTATGACATCGAGGCCGGAGACAACAAGCCCGTCCTCATCGAGGTCCTCCTGCCGCCGAACCGGAGCCGTTACGTCCGGATCAGGGGCCGGAATTTCAGCGTTTCGGAGATCGCGGGTTATGACGGGGAAGGCCGGAGGCTGGACCGCGGCCGGTGGCACGCGACGAACTTCTTCGGCGAGACGCTGCGGCCGGGGCGCGTCCTGAGGTCCGAGGAGGTTCTCAGGGAATACTGGCCGGGCCAGGAATTCGCCGTTGCCGTCCACTCCGGGACCGTGAAATTCGACCCCGTCGACGGCGTTTATGTCGTGGCCGTCGTAGACGGGAGGATCGTCGTCCCCAGGCACAGGGTGCCGAGCTACCCCTATCACAATTACGAGTGGAACTGCTCCTGGATCAAGAACGAAAGACTCGGCGGCATGACCTTCCGGTTTCCCGTACAAAAAGAATGGCTGGGGAAAGCCGTGGAGATCTACGTGGTGCTTTTCGGTGACGGCCTCGACGAGGCCCGGGCCGAGCTCCACCTCGTCACTCCTCAAGTGCGATATGTCGGGGAACGGCTGAAGGTCCGGCCCATTCGGGTTCTCAAGAACGGCCACCCGGCCTTTTGAGGGAACTGTCCGGACAGAAAGAAGAGGTTCGCATGAAAAAACTTATCATCGTTATATGCCTATTGACCGGAGCTTACGGGCATCTTTTTACCCAGGCGCTTCACGCCGCCGCCGCAATGAAGGATCCGGAACCGACCCGGGAACAACGCATCCAATGGTGGCGCGAGGCCAGGTTCGGCATGTTCATCACTTGGGGACTGTATGCCATCCCCGCGGGGGTCTGGAAGAAGAGCATCCATCCGGAGGGCTATTCCGAATGGATCATGTTTGATGAGAAGATTCCCGTGAAGGAATACGCGCTGCTGGCCGGGGAATTCAATCCCGTGAAGTTCGACGCCAAAGCCTGGGTCGCCATCGCCAGGAAAGCCGGCATGAAATACATAGTCCACACGGCCAAACACCACGACGGGTTCAGCATGTTCAAGTCCGGCTTGACGGACTTCGACATCGTCGACGCCACCCCGTTCAAACGGGATGTCACCGGGGAGCTGGCCGAGGCCTGCCGGGAGGCCGGACTCAAATTCGGATGCTACTATTCCGTGGACCGAGACTGGCACCGGCCCCAGGGCCCCGGGAACGATTACAAACAGACCAACACCTGGGATTTCCCTGCTTCCCAAAAAGAGGATTTCGACAAATATTTCTGGGGGTTCGCGAAGCCCCAGGTCGAGGAGCTCCTGGTCAACTACCGACCGGACATCCTCTGGTTCGACGGTATCGGCATGAAGAGCGACAGCCAGCTCGAAGACCTCGTCCGGACGATCCGGAAGCTCGGTCCGGACTGCCTCGTGAACAGCAGGATCAAGACGTGCCGCTTCCCGCTCCAGGAGCCGTTCCTCTATTGCGATTACATCTCCCTGGGAGACAACGAGATCGCCGACAGGACGCCGGGGTATGATTGGGAGAATCCGGGGACGCTGAACTCAACCTACGGGTACAGCCGGAACGATACCAACTGGATAGACCCGCACGAGATCGTCTTCCGGCTGGTGGATATCGTCAGCAAGGGCGGCAACTATCTGCTGAATGTCGGCCCCACCTCCGAAGGCCTCATCCCCCAGCCGAGCATCGATCGGCTGATGGAGGTCGGGACCTGGATGGAGACGAACGGGGAAGCCATCTATGGGACTACGGCGTGGAGGGTCTATGGCGAAGGACCGCTTTTTGAAAAAGAGGCGGCCAAGGTCCAAGGGCAGGGAGCGAAAGCCGCCGGCGGGGCTCCGAAAGCGGCCGTGGGGCGGACCACGCTGGATATCCGGTTCACGGCAAAAGATAAAACGGTGTACGCCATCTGCCTGGCCTGGCCCGAAAAGGACCTCCTGGTGAGGGCCCTGGGCCCAAAGGGAATGCCTGCCGGGGAGATCGCGGCCGTGAGCATGCTCGGCTCGAAGGAAGAGGTCCAATGGCGTCAGACCGGCGAAGGGCTGGTGCTGACCGTCCCGCGAGAAAAGCCTTGCCGATACGCATTCGTCTATAAGGTCGACCTCAGATGAATATCTGAATTTCGATCCATCGGGCCGTGCGCGACATTTGAATATGCGGACCGAATGGCGATAATCATCATAGAATAGGAGAGGCAAAAATGTCACACTTGAAGGGATCGAAAGTTTGCAGGACGTTTTTCTGCTCTATTCTATTTCTAACCGCAGGCGGTTCCCGTTCCCAAGAGTACGGAGTCGCTGCGGTCAACGACAGCCACAATATTCTGCCTGTCAAAGAGAGATTTCGGGTTATGGATGGCTGGCTGAAATGGAGACTGGATAATATCTTGCTTGATCTTATGAGAAGCGAAGGAATTGACATGTGGGTCGCGATCAATCGCGCGAAGACGGGAAAATACCAAGTCGAGGCCGCGCTCATCAAGCCCGGCACCGACCCCGTGCGCAGCCTGCGCGACTTCAGCGTCATTGCAGAACCATCCGGCCCGACAGAGACTCCGGTCACGCGAAAAGTGTTTCGGCACAGTCGAAGAACGGTGAAGGGTTGCGAGGCCGACGCCGACCGCTACCGCGACATAGTTGACAAGCTCTTCAGCCACGTCACCGTCGAATATGAAACCTGCCAGATCCCCTGGGAACAGGACCGCCGTATGGCGCTCGACTCGCTCAAGTGGCTTCGCGACCACGGGAAATACGTGCATGGATGCCACATCATCTGGCCGGACATCAAAGACGGCCTGTCCAAGGACATCGTCTCGGCCAAGGCCAGGCCCGACGAGGTGCGTCACCGGGTCATGGCGCACGTTGACGACAAGCTCGCCGCCTGTAAGGGCCTGGTCCAGGAGTGGAACGCGCTGAACGAGTTGTACACCAACAGATTCCTCCAGGACGCGCTGGGCGACGACGCAGGCAAGGCGTTCGTCGTCGACATCTTCCGCCGGGCCCGGCAGCTCGACCCGTCGCTGCGGCTGGACATCAACGACTACGGCGACATGGCCAACCCCAGCCAGTCCCATATTGATGGATACATAGCGTGGGTCCAATACCTGAAAGACCACGGCGCGCCGGTCGACGTGGTCGGCTTGCAGTGCCATTTCGGCCAGTTCCTCCGCTCGCCGGACGACTGCCTGGCGATGCTCGATCGCTTCGCCGCCTTCGGCTATCCACTGCACGTGACCGAGCTGGACATCAACATGCCCGATGAGGTCGCGCAGGCCGACTACATGCGCGACATCATGACCGTGCTCTACTCGCACCCGGCCGTGGAGAAGATCACGCTCTGGGGCTTCTGGGAAGGCTGCCACTGGCTGCCCAAGGCCGCCCTGTGGCGCACCGACTGGTCCATCAAGGCCAGCGGCCAGGCATGGATGGACCTCGTGTTCAAGCAGTGGCGGACCAGCGCCACGCTGAAGACCGACGGCAAGGGAACGGCCGGCCTGCGCGCGTTCCTGGGCGACTATGAAGTCGCCGCCACCCGCAACGGCAGGGCGATCGCGCAGAAAGTCTCGGTGACGAGGAACGGGGCCAGCGTCGAGCTGAAGCTGCCAGCGACCAACGCTATCGGCCCCCGCAACGAGGCGGATCTCAGGTCCTATTACGAAGCGCTGTCCTACGAAGTCCTCCCATGGAACCGCTGGTCATAGAACTCGAGGAGAATTGTCATGTAAAAGGGACTTGTGGCCAGCGCCTCGATCAGAACCTTCGAGCACGGCGACTTGTCGATGCGAAACAGCGTATAGAGTTGGGCGCGAGAGCACCAGGTCCAGAACTTCTTGCAGTTCTCCTTGTGCCCCATCTCGTTCACGTTGAGGCATGCTTCGCCCGGCAGCCGCCGGAACAAGATCAACCGGCGGATTGAATAATTGGATTCTTGGCAAATTCTTGGGGGGCGCCTGACAACGCCCAAAACCAAAACGAAGATCAGTATCGTCTGGCTACCGCATTAGGGTCCCAGTGACCACGACAAAGGTAAAAGGATCCCGTGAACGGTTACCGTTCTTGAAAAGGATTTGCCCGACATGTATTCCCTCCCGGCTGGCACAAAATGATAAACCGAGGATCCCTTTCTCCTTTAAAGTCAGGCTGTGTCTGTACCCTTTCGTTTCCCATTGCCTTCGACGAGCGTCAATGACTGTTGACGTTTTCTCTGCGTGATTCGCCGGTCCGAGCCGGGGCTCTTTCCGTTATTCCAGGGGAGACGCGGTCATATCCGTGACGTTGGCCCGTTTCTTGAGGCTTTTCTCCCGTCATGGCGGGAGTCTATCGTACTCGACATCCGGAGCGGACCGTCCTCTACCGGGTGCTGTCACATCATTTCGATAGGTTCCTGGCTGAGTATGAGACTCGTTTCGAGCGGGAATAGTTTTTTTTCCGTCCGATCGTCAAGGAGGTGGTCGAGTGCTATCTCGACTGCGGCAACCCGAAGTGCGGGAGACACTCCTTCTGGGTGTCCCTCACCGTCAGGTCATCTTCACCATCCCGAAGATGCTGCGGATCTTCTTCAAATTCAAGCGCCTGCTCCTCGGGGATTTCTGCCGTTGCGCCCTTCGGTCCCTGACTCGTTACTTCGAAGTCTTGGCCGGAAGCGCGCTTAAGTCCGGGGTCATCGCGGCCATCCAGACCTTCAGGGACCGGATCAATTTTCATCTCCACCTCCATTTTCTGCTGACCGAAGGCGGGACGCATGAGGCGGGCGTCTTCCATCAGATCCCGCGCTTGGACGACTCGCGGCTGGCAGATATCTTTGCCCGGGAGGTCCTGGCGTTTCTTGTCGGCCGGGAGCTTCTCAGCCCGGAGTGGACGGAGGGGATTCTCTCCTGGCGGCACACGGGGTTTTCGGTCCACAGCCTGGTGCGGGCCAAGACGAAGCTGGAGGCCGAGCGGGTGGGGAAGTACATGATCCGGCCGCTCCTGGTCCTGGAGCGGTTGTCATTCCTGGAGCAGGAGGGCAAAGCCGGTTACCGGCATGGCGAGAACGGCGCCAACGAGGAGACGATGGATTATCTGGAGTTCATCGCCCGCGTGATCTTGCACATTCCTGATAAAGGCCAGGTCATGCTCCGCTATTACGGCTTATGCAAAGCTCAGCATAACCCGTATTATGCTGAGTTATTAGCGTATTTCCCTGATTTTTAACCAATTACGTTCCGTTATACTCAGCATAATCACAGGCTCTCTAAGAAGGATAAAATGGAATCACTAGCTTGATACTGCAAGCTTTTCAAAGATGGATACTGGAGTTTTTTAATGGTCTTTTCCTTCATTGCCAGGTCTGACTCAACATACATGTGAGTGGTGTCAGGTCTATCGTGACCCATCCAGAGCGCAATTACGATAATATCAACACAAGTCTGTTTTTTTAATCGACCACCTCAAGCTGACGTTTGTGGCGGCGAAGCCTCCGCCGTCCCATGTCTTTACCACGGACTATTTTTGATCATCTCATTATCACCGGGAGCGGGAGTCTGTCGTCTTTTGGCCGGGGGGGTGTCCCAACTTGCTCTTCGAGCGCTGTTTTTTGCGGTTATTGACAGTGCCGCGCGGCCGGCGATATATTACAGGCATGGTTAGGAAGGGAGATTCATCGCCAAGAGCGGGAATTCGACGCGCCACGAAAAAAGCAAATTTCTATCCTTCAATATACCGTTTTTGGATTTCAATGTTAATGGCAATTATACTGATTAGGGGATGCAAGTATGATTCCCTTAATCAAAATATCCCCGCCCTTTCAGAAAAGGAATTTGCAAATCCACCAATGGAGGCAAGGCCTGGAGCCCTTTGGCCCTGGTTGAACGGATGTGTGAACAAGGGCCAGATTACAAAAGAGCTGGAAGAAATGAAAGCCAAAGGCATGCGAGGTGCTATCATATGGGACATAGGTAGTCTCTCTGATCCAGAAAAAATCATTCCTGTAGGACCTGCTTTTCTTGGAAAGGAATCACTCGAAGCGATAAACCATGCAATAGATGAGGCATCACATCTTGGGCTTGAGCTGGGGTTGGTTGCTTCAAGTAGCTGGAACGCCGGAGGCGCATGGATTAGACCTGAGGATGCCAGTAAGGCATTGCTGTGGTCTGAAACCCACGTCGATGGACCCAAATCATTCAATGATCTTTTGCCTCTTTCTCAGAAAACAACGAACCACTATTTTGATGCAGTTGTGATTGCTGTTCCTTATGAAAAAGATAAAATTTCTGCAGACGTGACAGCGGTGATAAACTTAAGCAAGTTCCTGGATAAGACAGGCCGTTTGAAATGGGAAGTGCCAAAGGGTGAATGGAACATTCTGCGATTTGTTTGCAATAATACCGGCCAGCACCTGGAATGTCCAAGCCCCAATTCAGATGGGCTCGTAATAGATCACTTAAGCAAGAAAGCGATAGAAAAACACCTTACCTTTATGCTGAATAAACTGAGGGAGGGAAGACGGGATTTTGGTTCGCTAAAATATTTCTTTTTTGACAGCTATGAAGTATGGGAAGGAACAGATTGGACAGGAGATTTCATCAAGGAATTTGTTGATCGGTACGGATATGACCCCATTCCCTATTTGCCGACTCTCACCGGCATAGTTATAGGAACCAGGGAAAAAACCGAAAGGTTCCTGCATGATTATTTAAAAAACGTAAGTGACCTCATTATTAAGAATCATTTCAGGAGAGCTAATGAGATTTTGAATAAAAACGGATTAAAGCTGATTGCTGAAGCCGGTCATGGTGGCTCCGCCAGGGTTGATGTGCTAAAAGCCATGGGAGCCGTTGATATTCCTATGGGTGAATTCTGGAACCATGAAAGATTTTGGGTGACCAAGGAAGCAGCTAGTGCCGCTCATATTTATGGAAAAAAAATCGTACCATCCGAAACATTGACTGGATGGCAACATTGGAAGGATGGCCCTTTAGGATACAAACGGTTGTTCGATGTGGCGCTCTGTGCAGGTCTTAATCAGGTGACCTTTCACACTTTTGCTCATAATCCTCCTGAGGCAGGATTGCCCGGGTTTGCGTACCATGCAGGAGAGCATTTCAATGTGAATTCTACCTGGTGGAATTATTCCAAGCCTATGTTGGATTATATGTCAAGATGCTGCTACATGCTACAGCAGGGGCAATTTGTTGGAGACGTATGCCTGTATTATGGAGATCAGGCCCCAAACCTGGTTCCTTCGAGGCGCATTGATCCTTCCATCCAACCAATCTATGATTCCACACAATGCTTACATTGTGGAAGACCAAGGCCGGTTCAGGTTGGATCGCTGGGCTTTGGATATGACTACGATTATGTAAATGAAGAGGTTCTATTGAATCGTATGCGGGTTGAAAATGGACTGATCGTTCTCCCT
>Ga0315280_10010883_pt1 | contig 11293 bp, 8 predicted proteins | sample YL17G06_40_MG_FD_203697 | JGI IMG/M metagenome (GOLD analysis project Ga0315280, IMG submission 203697) | Sediment microbial communities from Yellowstone Lake, YNP, Wyoming, USA - YL17G06_40 | ecosystem: Environmental > Aquatic > Freshwater > Lake > Sediment | place: USA: Wyoming | collected... | reverse complement strand
GGATCAGCTTCTTGGCCTGGGCGTAGGCCTCGTCGGCCATGAACTGGGTGCCGACCTGGACGATCCGCTTGTGCTTCTCGGCCTCCTCGGCCAGTTGCTTGGCAAGGTTGAACTGGAGCCAGTGGGTCAGGGGCTTTTCCACGTAGACGTCCTTGCCCGCCCGCACCGCGTCGATCGCCTGCGGGGCATGAAGCCGGTCGGGCGAGGCGATGCAGACGAGGTCCACGCGGGGATCGGCCAGCAGTTCCTTGTGGCTGCGGTAGACCTTAGCGCCGGTGTGCTGGGCGGCCGCGCGGACACGGGGCCCGTAGACGTCGCACACGGCCACCGGCTCCACCCGGCCCTGCTTCTTCAATTCCATGCAGATGCCGATGTGGGCGCCGCAGCGTCCGCCGGTGCCGATGAAGCCGACGCCCAGGCGGCCGTTGGCCCCCTTGGCGCTTTCCGCGGCGATGGTGAAGCTGGAGGGGAACGTGCTGGCCGCGGCAGCCCCGGCCGCCGCTGCCCCAGCCCCCTTGAGAAACTCGCGACGCCTTACTCCGGAGCCGCTCTGCCGATCGCTGTGACGCATAATAACCCCTTCTGGTCAACGGGATGCCTGGCTGGTACGACCGCTAAGCTACCCGACGCCGCCCGCCGAAGCAAGCACCCCGCGGCGGAACGACGGTGGTTGCCTCGACCCGCGCCGCGGGAGACAATCACCCAAGAAGGCAGAGACTACCCGCGGAGCCCGAACCCCATGGAACAGTACCACGTCCACGTCCACGGCGACGATCTCGCCTTCAGTGCCGCGCACTTCATCACCTTCGGCGCTGACGAGTGCGAGCGGCTCCATGGACACAACTATCGCGTGTCCGCCGAGGTTCACGGGCCGTTGGACGAGAACCACTACGTGGTCGATTTCGTCGCTCTGCGCGAGGCCCTTAAAGGCGTCCTGGCCGAGCTGGACCATCGCGTGCTGCTGCCGGCCCAGCACCCCCGCATCCGCATCGCCGCGGACGACCGGGAGGTGACGGCCGCCTTCGAGGACCGCCGCTGGGTCTTTCCCCGCTCGGATTGCCTGCTGCTGCCGGTGGCCAACACCACGGCGGAGCTCTTGGCGCGGTGGATCGGCGAGAGGCTCCGCCGAGCGCTGGACGCGCAGGCCGGTACGCGGCCGGCGAAGATCCGCGTGGCCGTCGAGGAATCCTTCGGCCAGACGGCGGTCTGCCAGCTCGGCGACGCCTGAAGAGCCGCCCGGGGGCTTGCTCGGGGGCCGTTTCCGCGCCCCGGTGGATGCAGGGTCCCTCCTGGGGTGGGAGCCGGCTCCGTGTGCGACGCATAGAATTCGCTGGGGTGCGCGTGTGATTCTTCGCCTGCGGTCCTTACGACCGAATCACCCGACCTCGAAGGAGAATCTATGACTCGACAATTGGCTGAGTCAGACCTCCCGCTGGCGGCCTGCGTCGAAGAGGTCGAAATCAGCGGTCACATTATCGACAGCCTGATCCTGCCGAAGGTGCTCGATACGATCATGGCCAACGGCAGCACCTTCACGATCAAGCAGATTGCGATCGGCCAGGCGCCCGCCGACCCGAGCTATGCCCTGATCGAGGTCCGCGCCGACGACCCGGCCACCCTCCAGCGGACGCTGGCCCAGATTGCCGACCACGGGGCGGTGCCCACGGTGGCCCAGGATTGCCGCCTGGCCGCGGCGGACATCGCCGGGGCGTTTCCGGAAGGCTTCTACAGCACGACCAACCAGCGGACCGAGATCCGCCTGGGCGGAACGTGGACTGCCGTGGAAGACCAGGAGATGGACTGCGGGATCGTGGTCGATGCGGTCCGCCGCACCGCCCGCTGCCTGCCGATGGACGAAGTCCGGCCGCGAGACCGGATCGTGGTGGGGCATTTGGGGGTCCGCGTGTTTCCCGAGGACCGGCCGGTTCGCCGGCAATCCTTCGAGTTCATGGACAGCAGCGTGTCGACGGAGAAGCCCAAGGGGGCGGCCATCCGCGAGCTCGCCCGCGAGCTCGCCCGCAACCGCTCCTCGGGCGGGAAAACGCTGTTCGTGGGCGGGCCGGCCATCGTCCACACCGGCAGCGACGAGTTCCTCTGCCAATTGATTCGCGCCGGCTACGTGGATGTCCTTTTCGCCGGCAACGCCCTGGCCACCCACGACATCGAGCAGGCCCTGTTCGGCACCAGCCTCGGCGTGCACCTCGAACACGGCGACCTGGCCGAAGCGGGGCACGAGCACCACCTGCGGGCGATCAACCGCATCCGCCGGGCCGGCGGCATTCGCCGGGCCGTCGAGGACGGGATCCTCACCTCGGGGATCATGTACGAGTGCGTCCGCCGCGGCGTCGATTTCCTCCTGGCCGGGAGCATCCGCGACGACGGCCCGCTGCCGGAAGTGATCACCGACGTGCTGGTCGCCCAGAAGCGAATGCGGGAAAAGATCCGCGGCGTGACCCTCTGCATGATGGTCGCCACCACGCTGCACTCGATCGCCGTAGGGAACCTCCTGCCGGCTTGGGTCCGCGTGGTGTGCGTGGATATCAATCCCTCGACCGTCATCAAGCTCAAAGATCGCGGGTCGTTCCAGACCATCGGCGTGGTGACCGACGTCGCGCCGTTTCTGCGGGCACTGGTCGAGGAGCTGACGGCGATCCAGACCCCTGCTCAGCAGACGGCGTAGCGCGGGCGATCTGCCTGCCGCTGGTGAAAAGTGGAGCTTGGCAGAATGCCAGGATGCACGACGTGAGGAAGGAGCTGAATCGCCATGAGTTGGGCAAACGGGCACTCTCCCGTGCGGATCCTCATGACCCCGCCCGATTACTACGGGATCGAGTACGAGATCAACCCCTGGATGGACCGGCGGAGAGAGTGCGATCACGACCTGGCCCAGCGCCAGTGGCGGGACTTGCGGCGGCTCCTAGAGCAGTTGCGGGCGGAGGTTCGCTGCATGGCCCCCGTGCGCGGTCTGCCCGACCTGGTCTTCACCGCCAACGCGGCGCTGGTCTACCAGGACCGCGCGATCCTTTCTCGCTTTCGGCATCCGCAGCGTCAGGGGGAAGAGCCCTGGTTTGATCGGTCCCTTGCCGCAGAGGGGTTTCGCGTAGAGCGGTTGCCGGCAGGCATGCGCTTTGAGGGGGCGGGCGACGCGCTATTCTGCGGCGACACCCTGTGGGCCGGCTATCGCATCCGCAGCGATATTGCCGCCCTCCAGGAAATCGCCCGCCGCCTCGGCTGCCGCGTCATCCCCCTGGAGCTGGTCGACCCGTTCTACTACCACCTCGACACCTGCTTCTGTCCCCTGGAACCCGGCCGGGCGGTCTACTATCCCGCGGCCTTCGACCAGTACGGCCGGCGCGTGCTCGAAGCCGCGATCGACGAGCTGATCCCGGTGGACAGCGACGAAGCCCGCCACTTCGCCTGCAACGCCGTGGTCGTGGGCCGGGCGGTGATCACCAACACGGGCTGTCCTGAGCTGCACCGCCAGCTCCGCGCCCGGCTGTTCGAGCCCATCGGGACCCCCTTGAGCGAATTCGTCAAGTCGGGCGGGAGCGCGAAATGCCTCACGCTGGGCTTGGACGGGGAAGAGGCCGCCGCATGGAAGCGCTTGGCGGCGTCCGGCAGCGGAGGGCCGGTGCATCCCGCCTGACGACTCCAGCAAATTAGTAGGACCGGCGTCTCGCCGGTCCGAGCGTCTCGCCGGTCCGGGGAAATCTGCGCAGGCTATGGAGACGGGCGAGACGCCCGTCCCACTCACGGTCGGTTCGGGTCGCATGCCCTCAAACGAGGTCCCGGACAGCCTCAGTTAACGTCTTTGGGGGATTTGACTTGCCGCATCGGCCCAGCGCGTCGCCGAGGCATGTTTGGCGTGCTTTTTCCGGGCGATTCAGCGATTCTCGGCTGTGCCGGCGGCGGCCGGCAGATCGTGGGATAAGCCGCAAACGGCATTTTGCCGCCGGTCGTACGGATTGCCAGGGGCCTAGTCTTCCGTATCCGCCCCGGTACGATTATACTGGTTTGCTGTAGATGATTTGGCTATTCCAGCGAGGCGGCCGGGCTTATGCCGAGCCGAGCTTCGCCAGCCAGCACCCATGCGGAAGGATCGCAGCGAAGAACCGAAATTGCCTTGGGGGACAGACGGGAGTACCACCTCCGGGCCGCACGGGGAGGAAAGCACTTTATGCCGAATCTAGTCGCCGTCTTGAAGAAGGAAATCCGCCGTCTCGCCCGAAGGGAGGTCAGGGCCCAGGTCACTCCGCTGCGCCGGGCCGCCAGCCAGTACCGTCACGACATCGCCCGCCTGAAGCGCCAGCTTCAGATCCAAGAGCGGAGGATCGCCGCCCTGCAATCCCAGGGGGGTGGGCGGGAGCAGCAGCCGGCGGAAAACGAGGGGCTTCCCCCCGGGGTCCGCTTCTCGTCGCGATCGGTCCGCGCCCAGCGCAAGCGGCTGAAATTGTCGGCCGAGCAGTACGGGCAACTGGTCGGCGTGACCGGCCAGACGATCTACCTGTGGGAGAAGGCGAAGACGCGGCCGGGGAAGACCCAGTTCGCCGCCCTGGTGGCGGTCCGCTCCCTGGGACGCCGCGAGGCCCTCCGGCGGCTCGAACAAAAGCGGTCCTGATCGCCCCGTGCAAGGATGGCTCCATGAGCTCGTCCCCGAGCCTGCACCGTGCCGTGCTGATCCCCGGCGACGGGATCGGGCCGGAAGTCACCGCGGCGGTCCAACGGGTCTTCCACGCCGCCGACGCGCCGATCGAGTGGGTCCCCCATCAAGCCGGGCTCACGGCCCTCCAGGCCGGCCAGGCCCCGCTCGCGGAGGACACCATTGAGGCCATCCGCCGCCACCGCGTCGCGCTCAAGGGCCCGTTGACGACCCCCGTCGGGGAAGGATTCACCTCGGTCAACGTCCAGCTCCGCAGGCAGCTCAACCTCTATGCCGCCGTCCGCCCCGTCCGCAGCCTGGAAGGCGTGCCGACAAGGTTTTCCGGCGTCGACCTGGTCATCATCCGCGAGAACACCGAAGGGCTCTACAGCGGCATCGAGAACCAAGTCACCGACGGCGTCGTGATGAGCATGAAAGTCGCCACCGAGGCCGCCTGCACGCGAATCGCCCGCTGGGCCTTCCGCTACGCCACCCGCCGCCACCGCCGCAAGGTGTCCGTCTTCCACAAGGCCAACATCATGAAGATGACCGACGGCCTGTTCCTCCGCTGCGCGCGGCGGGTCCACGCCGAGGAGTATCCCAACATCGAGTACCAGGAGCTGATCATCGACGCCGGCTGCATGAAGCTCGTCCAGGACCCGCCACAGTTCGACCTCCTCCTTTTGGAGAACCTCTACGGCGACGTGGTGAGCGACCTGGCTGCGGGGCTGGTGGGCGGGCTGGGAGTGGTCCCCGGGGCCAACGTCGGCGACGAGCTGGCCGTCTTCGAGGCCGTCCACGGCTCCGCCCCCGACATCGCCGGCCAAGGCGTCGCCAACCCGCTGGCCCTCTTGATGTCGGGCGTGATGATGCTCAACCACCTCGGCGAGACCCGCGACGACCCCCGCTGCCGCCAGACCGCCGAGCGGATCAAGGGGGCCTACAACCGGGCCTTGGCTGACGGCCAGAAGACCCGCGACCTGGGCGGCACCCTCGGCACCGAGGCCTTTGCCGAGGCCGTCATCCAACGGCTCGGGTAGAGCCTCGATCAGCCCCGTGTGCGATTGGGCATTTCCCAAACCGGCTTCAACCCGGCACTTGCGAGCCAATCTGCGACCTCGGCCGGCGAGCGATGATCGGCCACGGAGAACTGCTGCCCCGCTCGCGGCTCCTCCGTCTCCTCGTATCCCCCAGGCGAAGTACAACTGCCGGCGCTCATCTGGGTGATACAGATCCCGGCCAATCGGTTTCGCAGCTCGGCCCGTTCCCGGGTCGAGAGGACTAGCTCTGCCTGGGGGAACGCCACCCGCAGAGCACAGTACATGCGGACGAACGTTTCGTCGTCCACGGGAAACGGGACCTGGAAGTCCGCAGGGCTGTCGTGGATCCTCGGCAAGCTAAACGCGAGCGCTCGGCCGGGCAGTCGCGCGGCGAGGTATCGTCCGTGGCGGATCAAGGGGATCAAGTCCTCAATGGGATCGGCCAAGCCGAGGAGGATTCCCAGGCCGAGCCGAGCGATGCCGGCCTCGGCCGCCCGCTCCAGCCCCTCCAGCCGCCAGTCGTAGGCGACCTTGCTCCCCCGCGGGTGATAAACCGCGTAGAGTTCCTCGGCGTACGTTTCCTGGTACAGCGTCACGCCGCAAGCCCCGGCAGACGCCAGCGCGGCGTATGCCTCGGTGGTCTGCGGGGCGATCTCGATCGCCGGGGCGATCCCCCGGGCCGCTAACGCGCGGAGGATCCGGCAGAAATAGTCGGTCGTCGTCCGCTGCGGGAAATCGCCGGCCACCAGGAGAATGTGGCGGAAACCGCGGTCGTAAAGGATGCCCGCTTCGCGGAGGGCCTCCGGCTGGGCCAGGTGCTTCCGCGGGATCGGGTTCGGGTGGCGGAATCCGCAGTATCGGCAGTGGTTGACGCAATAGTTCGACAGGTAAAGCGGCGCGTAAAGCAGGACCCGCCAACGCCGCGGCGAAGGGGCCTGAGATGGGGAGCGACGACCACTCGGCGATGAGTGCTGAGTGCTGAGTGCTGAGCGCTGAATGCTGAATACTGGGTCCTCAGTCGTGGCGGACTGTTCGGCGCGGGTGCTTGGCCTGAAGTGCTCGCAGGTCAATGCCGCCGCCCGGGCCACGATCTTTTCCAGATCGTTCCGCCGGTCCAGGCAATCCCGGGCCTCGGCCGTCGCGGCATCGTCGCGGCGGGCGTCGTGGACGGCCGTTCGGGCCCGGCGGGGGGGACGCGGCGCCCGCCCGGCCAGTCGATTGGCGGCCGTGTCCAGGGCGTCCAGCAGGGCCCAGTCCTCCGGCACGAGCCGACCGGCACGGTGGCTTAGGTGGTGATAGCGCCACCGCTCGAGCTTGGCCGCCAGAGCCCGCTGCTCCTCTGCCAAGGCGTGGTCACTTTGGGGGAGCAGCCTCTCGGCTTGCTCCGCAAGAAGCAGATGGGAAGCCGCGTGGTCATCCGTTTGCCGGACCCAGGCCGAGAAGCGTCGCAAGGGCTGACAGACCGTATCGTGCATAAGGGGCGGCACGCCTCGATAAGAACCTCAAGATTAGACCCGTATCTCCATCATCATACCGCTCGACCATTGCAGGCGGGAAGGCGTTGCCGGCCGATCGCGGGCCCTTGGCCGGTGGTCGCTGCGTAGCGCTTTAGTGGGGGACCCGGCCAAGGAGAACCCGGCGCGACGCCATTTTCCCGAGTTTCTCCCCGCGACCATGGCCGGCACTATTGAACAGGCCCGCGCCGAGCGATAGCCTGTACGTAACCGGACCCCCGCGGACGAATCGTAGCCCGCGGCCGGATGGGTTTTGGCACTCCTGGACAGGCTCGCTCCTGACAGGGTCTCTTGGCAAGAGGGAAAGGCAGGAAAGATGACACGGCAGAAGAGCAAGGTGCCCCGCCGCCAGTTCCTCAAGACGGCGGCGGCAGCCGCCATGGCCGGCGCCGCCGCGGCGGCCCCCCAGGTAATCCCCGCCGGCGTGCTGGCCGCCGAAGGAAAGCCGGGGGCCAACGAGCGGCTCACCTTCGGCCACATCGGCGTGGGAGGGATGGGCGGATATCACCTCGGCGACATGAAGGGCCGCGCGGATCGCGGCGAAGCGAACATCGCCGCGGTCTGCGACGTGGACGAGGGCCGGCTGGCCAACGCCTCCAAGATGGCCGGCCCCAAGGCCGACGTCTACCGCGACTACCGCTACGTCCTCCAGCGCAAGGACATCGACGCCGTGGTGATCGCCACGCCGGACCACTGGCACGGCGTGCAGACGGTCCACGCCTGCGAGTCGGGCAAGCACGTCTACGTCGAGAAGCCCGCCTGTTGCACGATCGAAGAAGGCAAGGCCATGGTCGCCGCGGCCCGGAAGAACAAGGTGGCGGTGCAGGTCGGCTCGCAGGGCCGCTCCCAGCCCGACTGCCACGCCGCGATCACCTACCTCCGCAACGGGATGCTCGGCAAAGTGAGCAAGGTGACCTGCTGGCACTACGAGAGCCCGAGCGACGACAACCCCGTGCCCGACCGCGATCCCCCGCCGGAGCTCGATTGGGACCTCTGGCTCGGGCCGATGCGCTGGCGGCCCTACAATCCCCGCTACCTGCACGGCGTGTTCCGCTGGCTCCTGGAATCCGGGGGCGGGCAGATCCGCGACCGCGGGGCCCACGTCATGAGCTGCGCCTTGTACCTGATGGGCGCCGACCGGCAGGGTCCGGTGAGCATCGAGGCCAAGGGCACCGCCCCCAGCAAGGGCCTCTGGGACTCGGCGGTCACGATGGAGGTCGTCTACACGTTCAAGGACCCCGACTGGACCCTGGTTTGGGCCCAGCCGGGCGACAAACCGCCTAAGGGCGACCAGGGGCACAACGATTACGGCGCCGTGTATCACGGCGAGAAAGGCAAGCTGATCCTCTACGGCGGCGACGGCGGCACGTGGACCGAGCCCAAGGCGCGGGAGTTCAAGGTCCCGCCCGGCGGCGTCCAGCTCTACAAGAGCCCGGGCCACAAGGAGGACTGGTTCGCGGGGATCAAGACCGGCAAGCAGACGATCATGAACGTCGAGGCCGGGGTGGCCACGGCCAATCTCACGATCCTGGGCAACATCTCCTTTGTGCTCGGCCGGAAGCTTGCCTGGGACCCGGTCAAGCAGGAAATCGTCGGCGACGAGCTGGCCCGGCGAATGATGAGCCGGCCGCAGCGTTTCCCGTATCACCTATAACGATGAGGCTCCGACAATGGAAGAACTGACGCTCGAAACGTTGATTCAGAAGATCAAGGACAAGGACGACAAGGTCCGAGCGGCCGCCTGGCAGGCCGCCGGCAAGGTGGGGGCCCCGGCCCTCAAGCCGCTGGCCGCGGTGGCCAAGGACGGGGAGCTGGAAGTCTCCCGCGCGGCCAATCGGGCGATGTGGCAGATCGTCCGCTACACCGGCCGGCCCGGGGCCGACGACGAGCGCAAGGCCACCGTCGCCGCCCTGATTGACGTTTTCACCGACGACCAGCTCCCGGTCCAGCTCCGCCGCGACGTGATCTGGATGCTCTCGGAGATCATCACCAACGACGAGTTCAACCCGGACGACGCGGGGGAGATGTTCAAGGATGCCGAGTTCCGCGACGACATGCGGATGGCCCTCCAGCGGATCCCCGGCGACAATGCGATCGCCGCGCTCCGGGCCGGCCTGGAGATCGTTCCCGACGACTTCAAGCCGGCCATCGCCTGCTCGCTGCGGGCCCGGGGCGTGGACGTGCCCAACGTCCCCTGCGTCAAGCTCAAGCCGACCAAGCAGACCAAGGTCAAGCCCGTGGGGCGCTGACGCGCTGGCGGTCCGAGGGGAGACTTCGATGACCCTTTCCGCCCCGCTGCGGTTCTCGACGCTGCTGGCCGCCCTGTTCTTGTCGGCCGCCCTGCCCGGCGGTGCGTCGGCGGAGGTGCGGGTCCGGGAGGCGTACGCGGGAGAGCCCTTCGGGGTCGGCCGGATCGACGTCGATCTGTCCGACGACATCCTGCCCCGACCCCTCGGCCTCGCCGGCCTCCTGCTGGGGGACAAGGAAGGCCGCGTCCTCTACCCCGCCCTGGAAAACCGCCTCGACATGAGCGTGGTCACCGACGTCCTCAGCCAGTCCCGACGCCCCGCCTTGCGGATCCTGGCGGAGGCGCTGGAGCGCCCGGCGAAGACCGGCGTCTTTTTCTTGTTCCGCGGGGGGGAGCCGCTGGAGCTGGCCGTCCAGTCGCGCCAGGTCGACGTCGTCCGGGTGCAGCCGGCCGCGGACCCGGCCGGCCATCGCCGGCTCATGGCCGCCTGGTGGCGGCACTACTCGGCTCCCCCTTCCCTGCTGCAAACCTCCGATTATCCGCCGCTGGTGGAGAACTACCTCCGCTCGATGCTCGCCCATCGGCTTGGCCTCTCGCCCCCGCGGCAGCCCAAGCCGCGGCACTGGGAGGAGCAGTTCGCCGAGGAATTGCAGTTGGCCGGGGCGACGGAATCGCTGCGGATCGCGTACCAGCGGGAGCGACTGCTCGGCCCGCCCCCGGCTGCGGAAACCGCTGACCGGCCGCTGCCCGAGCCGATCGACGTGCCGGAGCCGGAGGGCCCGCCGCCCCCGGCCGGCGTCCCCGTCGAGCCCTTGGCGATGCGCGTGCCCGCGGAGTGCCTCTACGTCCGCTTCGGCAGCTTCGCCAACTTCCTCTGGTTCCAGGACACCTTGGCCCGCTGGGGAGGCGACTTCCAGAATCTCGTCGCCGCGCGCGGCCTCGACCGCGGGCTCCGCGACCGCTTCCAATCGCGGTTGGTCCTCCAGACGACTTTCCTCAGCCGGCTTTTCGGCGAGCAAGTCGTCGCCGACGTGGCGATCGTCGGGACCGACCTGTTCTTCTCCCAGGGCGGCGCCTACGGGGTCCTCTTCCAGGCCAAGAGCCCCAAGATGCTGGCCAACGACCTCACCGGGCAGCGGCGGGAGCGGATGAAGAAGAAGGACGGCGTCACCGAACAGACCGTGAAGATCGACGGCCACGAGGCCTCCTTCCTCTCCTCGCCCGACGGCTCCGTCCGCTCGTTCTACGTGGCCGACGGCGATTACCATTTCGTGACCACGTCGCGCTGGCTCGCCCGGCGCTTCCTCGCCACCCGCTCCGGCCGGGAGAGCCTCGGGGCCACGCCGGAGTTCCGCCGCGCCCGGCAGCGGATGCCGCTGGGCCGGAACGACGCGGTCTTCGTCTACCTCTCGAGCCGGTTCTTCCGGAACTTCGTCTCGCCGGCATACCGGGTGGAAATGGCCCGCCAACTCAAGGCCCAGGCCGACGTCGAGCTGGTCGAGATGGCGCTGTTGGCCTCGGCAGCGGAGCAGCAACCGGGAGATTCGATCGAGCAGTTGGCGGCCGCCGGGTTCCTGCCGCCGGGCTTCGGCCCGCGCCCCGACGGCAGCCAAACGGCGATCGCCGGCGGCGAGGCCAAGGATTCGCTCCGCGGCGAGCCGGGCTTCTTCGTGCCGATCCCCGACGTCGAGGTGACTCGCGTGACGCCCTCCGAGGCGGCGGCCTACCGGCGCTTCGCCGAGTTCTACGCCTCCCGCTGGGAGCGGCTGAACCCGATCCTCGTCGGCATCCAGCGGAAGTCGCTCCCAGGGGACCGCGAGCAGGTGACGCTCGATGCACGGATCGCCCCCCT
>Ga0315280_10010882_pt1 | contig 11293 bp, 9 predicted proteins | sample YL17G06_40_MG_FD_203697 | JGI IMG/M metagenome (GOLD analysis project Ga0315280, IMG submission 203697) | Sediment microbial communities from Yellowstone Lake, YNP, Wyoming, USA - YL17G06_40 | ecosystem: Environmental > Aquatic > Freshwater > Lake > Sediment | place: USA: Wyoming | collected... | reverse complement strand
CTTTAGGCATTGGCGAACTGCTTGGCCCACTCACAATGGGATACCTAGGGTTCAGTATAGCGCCTTCCTTCCCCTACCTTATCCTCGGCCTCGTGGGCGCCTTCTCGATATTGATAACTCTCATGGCGATCTGGATCGCCTACCGACGAGTTTCCTGAGGTCTTTGAGCTTCAGTCCGTCGATCGAGGGGGTCTTCCTTGCGATCTCTCTGCCCTCCTCAAATAAAATAGCCGTGGGCACGGTGCTTACCTCGAACTCGTCCCAGCTGCTGTCGCCCTCGTCGGAGATGTCGACCTCGACGACGGTGAAATCCAGCGTAGCAGCCTCGAGCTCCCTCTTCAGCATCCTGCAGAAGCCGCACCAACTGGCGCTGAATAAGGCAACGAACTGGCCCTTCTTTGAAGCCAAGAGACCGTTGAGCTGTCGTCCATCTATCCTCTTAACGTTCATCCATACCCTCCAGATCCTTATCCATAAACGTCGAGGCTCACCGCGCAGGAGAGGCAGGGATCGTAGCTCCTGACGAGGTCCTCCAGTATGAACTTGAGCTTCTCTATGCCTATCGGCCTGAACCTCTTGACCAGCTCCACGGCATCCGTCTCTATGCTCCTCGAGTTGACTGCTGTGGGCGTGTAGACCCTGTAGTCCTTTATGAGCCCGTCCTCCACCTCGCAGGAGTGGCAGAGCGTGCCCCTTGGAGCCTCCGCCACGAAGACTCCCCTCCCTTTTATCCCGCTATAGGTGCACTCTGCGGCCTCGAGATCCACGCCGCTACAGACGACTGGTCTCTCCGGTTCCATCACCGCGTCTGCCAACTCGCCTCCCAGCCTGATCAGCTCCTCCATATAGTGCATGACCTCCACAGCCTGCGCCTTCACCACAAGGAACGGGTTTATGCTCCACTCCACCTCCTCAGCCAGGGTCCTCGCCCCGGTACTGAGGTACCTCCTGTTCAGCATTATCCTGGAGAGGGCTCCCACCGTGATCTCTGAGGCCTTGAAGTAGACGTGCTTCGATGTGGAGTAGTCCTTCGCCACCTCCTCGAGCCCCTCGTAATACTCCTGACCATTCAGGATCGAGCCGTCGGAGAGCGCTATTGTGGCGTCCTCCGAGTATATGGGGTAGGCGCCGGGCTTCTTGGATGCCGCCAGGACCCGGTACCTCTCCAGCTCCGGCAACTCAAGGTCCATGGCGTACCTGACGAAGCTCTGGGCATCATCCAAGAGTCCCACCAGGTCCCTCACAGAGTTTACGAGCTCCCTCGCCCTTATCGGTGCACTGAATCCGCCAACGACGACGTTGGGTACGTGGACCGATCTCCCTCCCCATATCTCTATCAGTTCCGTGGCCTTGGCCAGAATCCGAGATCCGACCCTGAAGACGTCCCTGTTCCTCATCCTCAGAACGCTGATCAACCCCTCTATGGGTGGGATGGAGAGGTAGAGGAGGTGCATCATGTGGCTCCTGAGGTTGTTTGCCAGGTAGAGCACGTTCCTCAGCTCCCTTACCTCCTTCGAGACCTTGATGCCCAGGGCCCTCTCCACGGCCTCCGCGGCGCTGATGGAGTGTACCGTGTAGCAGAGGCCGCAGATCCTCGAGGCCACCCTTGGGGCCATCTCCGCTGGCTTGCCCATCAGGTACTTGGTCAGAAAACGCGGCCCCTCAAGGTTATGGAACTCCGCTACCATGTCCTTTCCGGAGACCTTCACCGTGAGGCGGCCGTGCCCCTCGATAAACCTGAGCTCGCTCGTATCGATAACGATCTCTGCCTTACCGCTCACTCTTCAGAACCTCCTTGGCCTTCTTCCCAGTAAACATGTGCAACAGCATCAGCACCCTCTTCCTGTCTATTCCCTTCTTCTCGATGGTCTTGAGGTACGCATCGAGATCCGCCTCTGAGGCCGGTCCCCTGCAACTGTAGCAGGGAGCACCCACGGACGTGCAGGCCGCTCCGCAACCCCCCATGGCAAGGGGACCGAGGCAGACCCTCTTCTTCTCCAAGAGGCATTCGTTCCCCTTCATCTTGCACTCGTAGCAGACGCTATAGTCTGGCTGGATGGGCTCGATGCTGTTCACGAGCCTCAGCAGGGCGTCGGTGAACTCCTCTGCGCTGACGGGGCAGCCGTTCAGCTCGTAGTCTATGGTGATCACCGAGGAGATGGGCTCCGCCTCCGATATCTCCACGTCCCTCAGGTGCCTGCCCTTCAGGTTCACTCCCCTCGAGGCCGTGTAGGCGATGTTCCCGCTCGAGGCGCAGGTGCCGAGGGCGACCACGAAGTTGGAGTTCTTTCTTATCTCCAGCAGCTGTTCCCTGTCCAGGTTCGTCACCACCGCCCCCTCCACAAAGGCTATGTCTGCCTTGGGTATCCTGCTACCGCCCACGGGCTCCCTCACCAGCTTGAAGTAGTCTATGTCAAAGTTGTTCCATAGGCCCTCCAGGTCGGGGCCGAGCTTTGTTATGAGGGTCGTCAGGCAGCCCTCGCAGGATGTAAGGGAATAGAACGCCAGTTTCATCTCACTCACCAATGGCCCTGATGCTGATCTCGCCGGCGCTGAAGACCGGGCCGTCCTTGCAGACGAGCAACCCGCCTGGGATGAGGCACCTTGCGCACTTACCTATCCCACACTTCATGTGCCTCTCCAAGGAGACGTAGATGTTCTCCCTGCTCAACCCGTACTTAATGAGCTCGTCGGTGACGCTCGCCATCACCGTGGGGGAGCCACAGACCACGGCTATGGTATCCTTGTCCAAAGCAATGTTCTTGAGGTGGTCGGTGACCCTCCCCCTCAGACCGGACCACTGCTCCGTTGCCTTGCTCAGGGTGACCATCACTTTGATACGCTCTGCCCATGATTTGATCTCGTCGCGGTAGACGAGGTCCTCGGGGAACCTAGCACCGTAGAGGAGCGTCACCCCCTTGAACTTACCCCTGTTCTCCACTATGTACAGTATGAGCGACCTCAGGGCGGCTATGCCTATGCCCGTGGCGACGAGCAACAGGTCTCTGCCGCCGAAACGCTCTATGGGGAAGGGCCTGCCCAGCGGTCCCCTGATCCCCACGGCGTCTCCGGGCCTGATGTACTGGGATGCGGTGGTCACGAGCCCCCTCCTCAGGATGGTAAGTTCGATGTGCTTAGGATCGCTCGGGGAGGAGGTTATGCAGAAGGGAGCCTCCCCAACGCCGGGGAGCAGTAGCTGGACGAACTGCCCCGGAAGGAACTGGGCGTACCAGTTGATGAGCGTCAGCTTCAGGGTCTTGGTCTCTAGGCTCTCGTTCTTGACAGAGTAGACGCTGGCAGGCCTCGGTAGGTAGGGGTTGGGTTCTCTGTGCATCAGGTCACCCTCCTCCCAAGGAACCTCCTGAAGTCTATCCTCGCCGGGCAGAAGGCTATGCAGTTGCCACAGCCCACGCATCCCACAAGCTGGTAAGCCCTCTCGGAGAACGGGAACTTGTGCTTCAGCCGCCACTTGAACCTTGCGTCCTTCGTGTTCAGGAAGGTGGTCCCACCGGCGATCATGCTGTAGCACCTCCTCTGGCAGGACATCCGCACCCTCGATCTCTCTACGTTGGAGGGGTTCATTAGGCTGAACTTGTCCTCGATGTCTGAGCAGTAGCAGGTGGGGCACGTAACCGTGCAGGAGGCGCAGAGCGTGCAGGCATCCACGTACTCTGAGGCATCCCTCTCGTCTATGCTCGCCTCGTCGGTGCGCTCGAAGGCGTACTCCTCCTTGAGCCTCGGGACGAGATCTGCCGGCTCCTCTGCCTTCTCCGTCCTCTTTAATGAGGCAAGGATCTCCTCTCCAAGTTTCGATCTTGTCCTTACCAGGAAACCGTCCCCGCTCTTCCTGATCATCAGGTCTGCGTAACCGGCAGGGACCTTGTACGACCCAACGGTCTTGCAGAGGCAGTACTCGTCCCCCTCCTCACACTCCAATACCGCGACGAACATATCCTCCCTCCTAGCCTTGTAGTAGGGGTCGGCGGGGTCGCTGAGCATCACCTTGTCGAGGTACCTTATGGAGTTGGCCACGCACGGGTGGATGCCAAAGAACGCGAGCTTCGCCTTCGGAGGCGTGTACTCGGGCACGATGGTGACCGGGCAGGGTCCCTCCACCGTGGGGAACCTGATCTTTAGGCCGTACGAGGTCACGGTTGCGGTGCTTCTATACCTGAAGAGGCACTCTCTGCTCGGCAGTAGAAAGTCCCTTGGTGAGTTGATGATCCTTATGTAGTCCATCTCCAAGTCATTGGGTGAAGCGAGCGGCGCCAGCCTCACCGTCTCATTCGAGCGTGTGGGAGCGATGACCTCGAAACCGAGCCTCCCGAGTTCTGAAACCAGGCTCATAAGCTCCTGCTTGGAGAGTTTGAGCATGATAACACCATCTTCTGATTTTAAAATGCATGACGGCTAATATGTCTGTCGTACCCCGATAGAGTTATTTACCCACGCACAGTGAAGCGTTCATTCAATACCAGAACGAGACCCCAGTTTTCTGGTGGCCTCCGCCTTCTTTTCCTTCAGGCAGATCCTCATGAACACGTCAGGCCCCCTCATCACCACCTTTACCATGCAGACCGCCAAGGTTGAGGAGAGGGGAACCGTTACGGCAGTAACCGCCGTGGCTTGGAGGGTGCCAAACTCGATGGCGACACAGGTTGGAGGATATATGTTTGACGCGAACTTGGACAGCCCGCTGTACGCCACCTCGTTAGTCTACCTCTTCTACATATCGGTATTCTACCTCCTCTTTAGGTTCATGGATAAGGAAGGGGATGCGGGTCGAGGTCAAAGCCGCCCGTAAAGCAACCATTCGGTTTTTCGATGACGGTACTAATGTTGCATACACATCGCAGAAGACCATCCCCTCCGTTCCTCGATTAAGATAAATACTGCTCCAATACTGTGGATGGGTTCACTTCAATGGAAAGAATGTTTAAAGTCAGTGACCAACGGCTAAAGCCGTTGGCTTGCGATGGTGGTAGCAATGCAAACCCTGACTAGCCTGAGCAAGGAACTCCGTATAGGAGGACGATGCACTACGCCTAGGGAGCTAGAAGCACGTCCGGATGCCTCCCTAGTCCGGACCTCTGCGCCAGAACCACTGAATGGCACGGCTGGCAACAGTGCCAGCCTAAGCTCCCCTGGCATCGGCGAAGGGAAACAAGACTTCCACGGGGAGGCCGCAATCGGCAGGATCCCCGTCGTATCAGCAAATGGAACTCTATTGATACCATGCAAGCCAGTCAAAGCGAGGAAGTTGCTTAGAGATGGTAAAGCAATAAAGAGGTGGAACAAGCTCGGAATATTCTACGTGCGGCTGAATTTCGATCCAAAGAAGCCGTCGCATCAGCCCCTCGCAATTGGCATAGACCCTGGCTCAAAGTTCGAAGGATTTTCGGTAGTAGGTACGAAGGATACCGTGCTAAATGTGATGTCAGAAGCAGTGGACTGGGTTAAGAAAGCAGTAGAACAGAGGAGGTGGATGCGCAGAGCAAGGAGGTACAGGAAGACGAGGTGCAGGGAGTGCAGAGGAGACAACCGGCTGACGAACAGGGACCATCTGCCACCCTCGACAAAGGCTAGGTGGGACGCGAAGCTGAGGATAATCAAGCAGCTGCAGAAGATACTGCCGATCTCAATTGCCGTCGTAGAGGACGTAAAGGCAGAGACGAGGAAGAACCACAGAAGATGGAACGCGAGCTTCTCTCCCCTAGAGCAGGGCAAGCAGTACTTCTACTCGGAGCTCCGGAAAAGTCTTCAACTCACCACAAAGGAGTGGTGGGAGGCCGTCGCCGGAACGATGGAGGAGAGGGATCAGAAGATCAAGGTGATAGCCGATAGGGCGGGGATGACCGAGGCGTTGACCAACGTGGCGCTCGGTCTGGCGGGAGAGGTGAGGTGGAGGACCGAGGAGGACTACCACAAGGAGGCCGTAAATAGCTTAACGAACGAAGAATTAGTCAAGATCTTGAGGGGCGAGGGATGAAACGAAAGGAATTGCCGAGAGAACAAGTCATAGACATGTACGTGAACAAAAGAATGGGTACGGGAAAGATAGCTGAAAAACTAGGCTGTAGTCCAAACCACATTTGGAGACAGTTGAAAAAGTGGGGCGTTCCAACACGGAACCCCGCAACGCAGTACTGGGACCATATAAGAGTTCCAACGGATCCTGTAAAACTCGCTTACATCGCAGGGATACTGGACGGTGAGGGGTCGATTTTCTTAAGGAAAGACCCCCCCGGCAGAGGCGGACTTGCACCAACGACAGACATCACCAACACGGATCGGAGGTTAATTGATTGGTTGCTGAAAGAACTGGGAGGCCACTACCAAACAAAAACGAGAACCCCAAAGGAGAAGAACTGGAAAACTTGCTACTACTGGCGAACTCAGAACACCTTGGATATCCATAATTTGCTGAAAGCAGTTCTCCCTTACCTGATCATCAAACGCAAAAACGCTGAGAAAGTGTTCCAGTTTTGTGAGTGGCGTTTAGCTCAGAGGCGCTCAGCCTCACCAGCCCGGAGCTCGTCAGGTTGCTATCCGGCTCGGACTCTGGCAAAACTCAAGGGGGGCAACCCTAACGAAGCGGAGCCAGCCTTCCTCGGTTTATAAGTTTAAGCCAGCAACTCTATGTTGGGGAAGGTTAAATGGGAGGGAACGCTAAAATTATGAGCAGTATGAGGAAGTGGCTTGTAGCGTTACTGATCGTGATAATAGCCGCGCCGACGGCGGTGGCGGCCGCCTCCTACACGTCCTCATCGGCTCTCGGGAACATTGCGGCGACGGTGCTGCCTCCCGTTCAGTCGGTTCCGACGAAGGTGTATCAACCCCTCCAGCAGTTCACAGATCAGCTCCCGCTAACATACGCCAGGATGAACCTAACGACCTATTCTTGCAACCACACGCAGTTTAATAGTTTATATATCGAACTTCAAACACCCAACGGCACCACGCTGTGGGTCTGCCTCAACAGCTACTCGCTGTTGATGTATCAGTATTGGACCGAACCTCGGGGCACCATCGCACCGTATAATGTCCCAGCGCACATAATAGGCACACCACTGCTACAACAGTACGACAACAAACCGGCCCCGGTCGTCGTAAGCATAGGCTATGAACTCTTTGCGCAGATATACTCGGTGCTGAGCTCTCACTCGGTAATCAACTGCCCCATGGAACAGCTTAAATTAGTCGGCTTTTGTATCCTCGGAGTAGGCGACAGCGCAAAGGTGTGGATAGACGGCACCTCTCCAACCGTCGTAATTTCAACGTCGCGCCTCTACTCCTGGCTCGGCTACAGAGTCGCTGGGGCAAGTCTCGACGCCGCCCCTGTAACAGCATTCGACGGTTCGTCGGTAACGCTTCCTGCCGGAACAACGGGCAACCACATGCTGTCCGTAACGCTCCAAAGCTGGATTCCCATCTTCAAGACCACAAAGACACTCCAGGTATCAGTTTAGAATGGCGGGTCTGAGCATCTTGCGACACAGGAGGCTTCTCATACTTCCACTGCTCGTCGCCCTATTCTTCATGCTGCACTCGCAGGGGGTTCTCGCCTACACTAACACCACCATCCCATCCTACTCCACTAACTATACCATCTTTCGCAGTGCTACACCGACGTCAGTACCTGTGGCTTACGACAGCACCGCTCAAGGCTACTACATCAGCATTGGTCCAGTCTATCATACTGATTGGGACCTTTATCCAGTATGGGTGCAGGTGGATGCAAACACGACCTTCTTCTGGAGCTACTCTCGTCCAATCTCCTACTACGACTGGAGCACCAGCGGAGGCTGGTATTACTCTTCATACTCACTATTTATGTACGGGGGCATCATCTACGCTCCAACCTTCTCGGCCACCAGCGGTACGGGTGTCGCCTCCGGCGGCACGAGCGGCTCGTTTAACGTAATGGAATCCGGCTTTAAGGCAGAGCAGGACGTGATCACAACACTAAATGCACCCTCCTATACGGCCGCACAGTTTAACACCAGCTGGTATCCCACCGTGACGCTTCACTGGACCCAGCTCACTATAACTGCGAACGGCAACACGACCTCCTGGTCCGGCAGCATCCCCCTCACGGTCCAGTTTACCGCCACCGCTACAGACGGTGTAGCACCCTACACATACTCCTGGAACTTCGGAGGCCAGGGATCCTCCACGAGCCAGAACCCCATATTCACCTTCAACACGCCCGGGACATACAACGTGACATGCACCGCCACCGACTACAAGGGCATCAGCGACACGAAGTCGCTTCAGGTAACGGCATATGCCCTATACCTCACGATCCAGGCCACGGCAGGAGGAACGACCATCCCGGCGCCGGGGACCTACCAGGAGCCGCAGGGTTCGCAGGTAACGGTCACGGCCGTGCCAAACACAAACTATGCCCTGGGCAAGTGGCAACTGGACGGCATCGACTCCGGCTCGGTGAATCCCTTCGTTGTGACAATGAACGCCAACCACACGATAACGGCGTACTTCGTGCCGGGCCTCACGGTCACTGCGACGGCCAACCCCATGTCCGGACTGGCACCGCTGAACGTCTCCTTCACGTGCACCGTCTCGGGGGGCACCCCCAACTACACCTTCTCCTGGAACTTTGGCGACCTAGGTTACTCCGCGCAACAGAACCCCTGGCACGCATACGCCCAGCCAGGCTCGTATACCGCCACCGTGACGGTCACGGACTCCGCCGGCAGGAAGGGGTACGCCTCGGTGGGCCCCATCGTCGTCACCTCGCCCTTTGACTTCACGCTAACGAAGTCCGGGGACATCTCCGTCGTGGTCGGGCAGTCGGGCACCTCCACCATATACGTCACCTCTGACGTCACCTCTGCATCTAACGCCACACAGCCCGTCACCCTATCCATCCAGTGGATCGGTTCCGTGCCAGCGTACTCCTCCGCCACGCTGTACCCCAACTCTGTGGTTCCCAATGGCACCTCCCTCCTATCCTTCTCCACCACCCCCAGCACACCCCTGGGCACGTACACCTGCCGCGTGGTTGGAACGGCGGGCAGCCTCACCAGGTATGTGGACGTCCTCGTGACGGTGGCACCGCAGATCTACTCCCTCACGGTGCAGACCACGACCGGAGGGACGACGAGTCCGTCACCCGGCACGTACAACTATCCCGCGGGTGCGTCCGCCACCGTAACGGCCTCCGCCAACACCGGCTACGCCTTCAACTGCTGGCAGCTGGACGCCGTCCCGTACTCCCCCGCCAATCCCGTTACCATCACGATGAACGCCAACCACACGATAACGGCCGTCTTCTCCCCCACTCCGTCGTACCCACCCTCCACCCTCACCTTCGACGTGAGGTACTGGTCGGGCTCCTCTTGGTCGCAGGGGGACTTCAGCAACTACGCTTGGCTCCACTACTCGGGGGCGGCCTCCGGCAGCACCTTCGCGTCCCCCAAGACGGTGCAGGTGAACTTCTCCGGGCAGGCGTCCGCGACCGTGACAACGCAGATCGACCCGCGAAACACCGACGGCAGGTTCATGAGCCTGTACGGGGGAACGCCGGAAGCCAAGGTGCTGAGCGCCGACTACTACGTCGGCGGGAGCCTCTACGAGTCGACCTCCCCGTCGTCGATAACCTACCCGAGCTCCCACGACCTCACGGTCATATCGAGCTACCAGTGCCTCCTCCGCGCGAACGTGAAGTGGATGGACTACCCGGTGAACGTCTCGGCGAACGCCCAGTGGGGCTACGCGGTGGTGACATCGAACTCACCTGGCTGGCCCCTGTACCAGCAGCAGTACCTCGGCTACCAGAACGGCCTCGGGGTCTACAACGTGGACTACTCCTACTACCTGAGGGTGAAGGCGTACTCCTACGCCGGCTACTACTTCGACAGGATAGTGGTGGACAACTCCACGACGTACTACACGGACACGGTCCTCCTCCAGAACGTCGTATCGGGTCACAACGTAACGGTCTACTTCTCGGCCACGCCCCCCACCTTCCGCCTAACCGTGACGGCGACCTACGGGGGGACGACGATACCCTCACCCGGCGTCTACATGGTGCCCAGGTACTCGTATCAAACCGTTACTGCTCTGCTTACGGATCCTACGTATTACTTCTCAAACTGGGTGCTGGACGGCTCGCTTGGTGGTGCGGGGAGCAACATCACCGTGTATATGGACGCCGACCACAACCTCTCGGCCGTCTTTGACACTGAATACATCAACCCGGAGAGTATAACGGTGGCACCATGCGACGCTGAGACTGGTCTGATCTTCAAAAGGGCCATAATCGGGGAGTATCTTGGCACGAACATTACAGGAAAGTTGCCGGGGATCTCCTCGCCAGCACCGGTCACCGTGACCGCTTGGCTCGATCAAGCTGGCGCCTGGTACTGGGACGGGGTATCCCGAGAGATAGTGACAGATGGCACTCTGAAATTGAGTGGCGAGGTAACGACGAACTCCTCGGGCTGGTTTACCATGAAATTGGGCTCCATGGATGACATGTGCTGGATGGGAAGGGACGCCCAGCCCGGATCTTCCTTCCTTGCATACGCTGAGATCAGATCGGGATCTGTGGTCTACCACTTCAACGGCTCTTGGAACATCGACAACGTGATGACGAGTGTCGAATTTGACTACGACCTCTCCGGGATAAATGCCTCCTTCCGCCTGCTGTTCACGGATGGGACCTCCGTTAAGAACAGGGCTGGAAGCTTCATCACGGCATTCAAGGAAGTGGATCTGGGGTGGTCGACGAGTTCTGATGAAGGCGGAGTCACCCTGCTTCGGATACCGTACTCCAAACTCGAGGGATTGCCCTATAGGGAAGGAACGTGGACCGTGGCCACCTATACCAACAGGACAGGGTCACCGTCGCTGATGACGTGGTTCAAGCAATGCGACGTGAGATTTACCGAGCTGGCGGCGCAATTCCTGATGCACAACGAAACGCACCTCGCAGTTGAGGTCTTCGATTGGGGATCCCCCTACCACCCCGATGTAACGGGAGTCTCTGCCTACCTCTGGTGGGACAGCGAGTTCCATCCTTGGGATGGAAAGAGGGGCGTCATATCTGGCTGTCCGTTCGGTCCATCTGATAGGGCTCTGCTAGAGAGGACCGATGCTGACTGCTACCTGAAGGACCCTAGCGGGTCGTTCTGGCGTCTGGGAGATACCGTTAACATACCTGATTCGTGCAGCCACATCGAATCCGCCATCTTTGTCACGCACCCCGACGTATCCTCGCTTCTGAACGATCCAAACGGTCCGGGACTCTTTTACCTCCGCCTCGTCC
>Ga0315280_10010881_pt1 | contig 11294 bp, 11 predicted proteins | sample YL17G06_40_MG_FD_203697 | JGI IMG/M metagenome (GOLD analysis project Ga0315280, IMG submission 203697) | Sediment microbial communities from Yellowstone Lake, YNP, Wyoming, USA - YL17G06_40 | ecosystem: Environmental > Aquatic > Freshwater > Lake > Sediment | place: USA: Wyoming | collected... | reverse complement strand
TACCGCGTGTAAAGCAACCGTGGGGTATGATAAATCCCGGTATAGTACCCCCTATCAGTTTTATGTTTTTTGGTAGCACGTCATACACTCCATCCAATAATTGTTGGAATCCGCCATGATCTGCATAGTGTATTGTGCTGAATAGTAGAACAAACTTAGGTTTTTTATCACCCATTTGTTGCATTAGGTCTGCTGCAACCTCTCTCCCAGCCCCTCTAGCATCCCATTTCCTAGAAAGTCCTACAGAAGCTTTAAACTCTGGATCTGGCATTTTATTTAATTTATAAGCAATTGCACATTTAAAGTGTCAAAAGGCCAGTATTCCTCATATTGTTGTTTTTTGTTTGCATAGGTATCCGACTGATGTTGTAACTCTTCTTTGCGAAGCTGTATCTCTCGACTAAAATATATAAAATGTCAAACGAGAAGAATGCAAAAAAATAGACATAACTGAAATAATTGAGGATACAAAGGAAAAGTACAATAATTTTCATAAAGAATCTCTTGAGGAAGAATTCCTCTAAAAGTCTTTGTGAAAATCTTTCCCCGGATTTATGGCCACGTGCTTCAGCAACCAGTCTCATTTTTACTTTTTTGTCTGCCCAGTCGTTGCCGAACTCATCAATTACTCCTGCTAGTACCAAAGCAAATAATGGAACCAATTTCAATTCGAATGAATAGCCAGGAATAATTTTTGTTATACTGAGAAATACAGCAACACCAAAACTAAGTAGTGCCACGGTGCGGAATGGCCAATTATCAAGTTTACCAGCTATTGCGACTCCGATAATAATAGCAATAAGGATTACTGTTGATGAACTATCAATTGCTATTAGATACCCCATTAGCAATCCCAATATTGGCGATAGTATAATAGCAAATTTTCTGCTGAATACTCCAATATCATAGACCTGGTCTATATACTTGAGTCCGCCACCTATAAAACCATAGCTCAATACCAATAAAAGACCTTTCCAAAAGGGTGTCAAGTTTTCAATTATCATATTAACTTATCACAACACCCCCAGATAACCACACCCAATTATTTATTGATTGGACGAGTTAAAAACGATTCTTTTATAATGTATGTTCTGTTAGCCAAATTATGATTTTTGAGCATGAGCAATCCATATATGCATTTTTATGGATTTTTACTTATTTTGATGTTATATAATTATCAAATTTGATAATTATGACAAACTAAAGTATTTGGTACTGTTAAGTTGTTGAATGATGACGATTTTTCAACGTCTAGAAAGGCAAAATTCTGCCAAACCAGACAGTCAAATTTGATTATCATTCACTAACTTAACAAAGCCATGAAAATTATTAAACATGAACAAAATAGACTTGCTCAAAAGACTTGGAACATACCCCCTATTTACTCTAAACGATGTGGCAAAGATAACACAAAAAAAGCCAGAATACAACAGACTACTTCTATATCGGCTTATGAAAGAGAGCCATATACAGCGAATAGAGAAGGGAAGATATACGACACACAAAGATCCGTTGATATATGCAAGTCATATAATAACACCATCCTACTTTAGTCTATGGACATCACTCAGATATTACAATATAACGACCCAGTTACCTGTGATGACAATGCTTATGACTGTAAAAAACAAAAAGCAGATTAACATAGGGGGAGAGATAATAGCCTTTACTAAGACAAAGCACATGTGGGGATATGACAAGATAAACTACAACGGATTCGAAGTCTTCATGGCAGACAAAGAAAAAACTGTAATAGACGGACTGCTTACGATGAAGCTACCAGTAGATGAAATAAATAATGCGGTAATAGAGCGCGATACACAAAAACTGATATCCTATGCAATAAAGACGGGAAACAAGAGTGTAATTAAAAAAACAGGTTACCTAATGGAATACAATAACATGACCGCAGATAAACTACTTAGGGAAATAGATGAAAACTATGTTCCTCTAGATGGAAACCGGCCGAAAAAAGGTGTGAAAAATAAGAAATGGAGGATTATAGTGAACACTGTGTTAGGGTAAAAAATGATAGCAAAAGAACAACTGCTGGATATTGGACGAATAAAGAAACTAAATAAAGGACAAGCAGAAAAAGACTACCTCATTGACATAATGTTGCTAAGTGTTACATCAAACAGCAGGGACGAACTCGTATTCAAAGGCGGAACAAGCCTGCAGAAGACAATAAATATGCCACGATATAGTGAAGATTTGGATTTCACCACTGGAGATGTCAATATAGAGGAATTGTGCGACAGAATAATAGAAAAAATAAAGTACTATGGCTATGAGAGCCAATATAAAAAAATAAAGCCAGTTACAGGTGATACAATAAAATTCAGGATAGATGGCCCATTATATACCAGGGAATCTATGACGGCGACCACAATACGGCTAGATATCAGCAGTAGAGAGAATGTAATATTAAAAACAAAAATGCAGACTATAAATCCAGCATATAATGATTTACCACAATATACCATTAACACTATGGACGAGTGTGAACTTCTACGCAGAAAAAGTAAGGGCACTGACAAAAAGAAAACGAGCTAGAGACCTCTATGACATAAACTACCTTCTAAGCAAGAATGTGAAGTTAGATAAGAAACTTGTAGAAGAAAAACTCAAGTACTATGATGAAGAAATAGATTTGAGAATAATTGAGAAATCAATAGAGGATATAAAAAACTATTGGATTGAGGAGATGAAAATACTAACAAGAAGTACTCCGGAATATAGTGAAGTTGCCAGTTTTGTTTTAAAGAAACTTAGGGATGGTTTGTCATAAGGTTTTTATATTTATATATGTATTTACCTGTATTTACATTATGGATATAATAATTAAGAAGGCTAAACCGATGGGTAACTCTGCAAGTGTATATGTACCAAAGGAATGGAAGAACAAAAAAGTAGTTGTTAGATTGTTATCATCAAAGGAGTTGATTTTGGATGTTCTTCAGCCTTGGATGGCAAATATCATAGGAGTGTATCTATATGGGAGCTATGCCAGGGGAGATGAACAGGAAGATTCAGATATAGATGTATTGGTTGTGACTAATCATAAAATAAAGGTAGACTACTCAAAGCCATTGGATATGGTAGTCATCACTCAAGACGAATTAGAGTTGATTCTGAAAGATGATCCCATTCAGTTGATGCCAATAGTCATGGAGTCCCAGCCAGTGGTGAATGAAGCATATTTAGAAAAACTAAAAACTATCAAGGTAAATCCACGACAATATCTAAAACTCGTAAGAGAAAACGAGAAAAAATTGAGAACCTATAAGTTGATGATTACGGACAAGGTTCATCTGGATGCAATAGTCTATTCTCTTATGTTAAGATTACGGGCAATATATCTTGTGAATCTACTGTTGTCTAACAAGAAATATAGTACTGCAGATTTTCAAAAATATATTACCGAATTAGGGATTGAGAGAGAAAGTTATGAAAACTTGTACAAGATTTACCGTTGTGTGCGTGATAACAGGGAACTGCCAGAAAAAGTGATAACTCTTGAGGAAATTCTGCAACTATATGATTTACTTGGAAAAGAGAACCAAAAACTGGAAAGAAGATTAAAGAATGCCAAAAAGGAGTAAAAGATTAAAGAAGAAAATAGAGAGTCTGGAAAAACAGAAAAAGAAGCACGAAACGCTGATAGAAGAACATAAAGACGTTAAAGGTAAACAGCATACTATTGGTTATTGGGCAAAAGAAATACAGAGATTTGAAAAGCAGATAGACGAGGGTTGGAAGATATTGAGAAGGAAAAAGAGAAGTAGGTAGTTTATAATTATTTATTATTTCTCCTCCAAGATTTTTATTATTCTTCTTCTAGCGTTTTCCAGCTCAACTTCCAATAGACCTCTATTGGCAAGCGCTGGAACTATTGCAACAAGGGCAGTATCACTTCCAGGAAGGATAAAAAACATGACATCGAATTCGCCAAGTTCGAAATAGACTTTGTCAAGGCCGGATTCTGAATAGTGTTCTATGACATCGAACAATTCGTCCATGGTCTTTTTCAGAATTTCCCATATCTCCATAACCTCGCGCTTGAATGACTCTGTAAGGGGGGTAATACCTTCTAGGCCTTTTCGGGCTACCATACATGCGTGTACGTCTTCAAGTGGCATCAAATCCTCTTGCAATACCTGCAGGATTTTATCTTCCGTTGTGTCCATGTTTATATATTATTATAGGTGTGTGCAAAATTAAGTGCGGATAGTTTTGTTAGCTCGTTCTAGTGAGCTAACATGAAAACAACCAACCCACATAAAATAGTTAGGATCTTCGTGAATAAAAGCTTAACTCCTGAGAAGAAATGAGATAGAAGCAGAAACAATTACAGACGCATAATTCATAAGAGCCATCGAGCTTGCGACACGAAAAAGTGCTTTGCACTTTCTGTGCCCAAGAACCTTTTGCCAAAAAGGTTCACGAAAAGAATCTTTTGATGAAACTTTTCAGCAAAAGTTTCTGATGAAACTTTCTTAAAGTTTCACATGAAGTCAGACAAACTGACCTGCTTTGAAAGTTCGTTTGTAAAAAGTGAATTTATTTCTCTGCCCAATAGAGAAAGCCTCTGCTTCAGATAATCTGGCAATCCATACTTATCTGCAAGTTTTATTGAAGTTTCAAGATATTTTCTTATGTTTCCTTCGCTGACAGTCAGCAATAATTTACCACCGCATTTTGTGCATTTTCCTATTAAAGGCACTCTTCTGTAATTTGCATTGCACTTGACACACCTGAATCTTTGTCTTGAGAATGCCCTTAGATTACCATAAGTGTCTCTTAGGAAATGTGAATTTATAACAAGTTCTGCAACTTCGTTCTCATCGACAGCCCTTATTTTTTTGGCTATCGCCAGTTGAGCATCAACTTTTTCTTCCATTGTCTTCAAGCTTACGTATCTTGATTCTGTTACAGGACCATTTATATCAGTAGTATCATGAGTAAATTTTATTCCAGAATATGGATTTGTATCAAGTATATCGCCAACAGTTTTAACATATTCCTTAACATCAGACGGGCTAGCATATGTCTGCGTTTTTTCATAAAATTCAATCGGATATCCTGTGCCGATTTCCATCTTATGAACCTCGTCATCGACTTCCTTTGGATTTAGCAGAGTTGTTATTATAAGGGGGGCATCCATCTTACCGCCACGTTGTGCTGGTAGATAGAATCTGGAAAAATTTAATAGTACATCTAATAATAACATGAATGCATCTTCATCACCGTCAGCGTTCCTTCTTTTGGCTGCGTGCCAGTAAGGGTGTGCATAGCATACATGCGCGTCTGTAAATCCTATAATTCTGCCAGTTATACCAGCGGACGTATGTGGAGCAAGACCGATAATCAAATGTCCAAGAAGATCCTCAATACTCTTAGAGTTATAAAATGGCTCCAGCTTATAGAATTTTACAAGAAGGTCATCAATAAAATGTGAAATTCTTAGCAGATATTCAGCACCCTTCATTGGAATAACAACATCCTGGACCTTTATTTCTATAATTTGATCATCATCTGTTAGGTCATTACCCAGATAATCTTTTGTATAGCCCAGTTCTTTGAGTCTGTCCACAGTTACATGAATCTCCTTTGGCTTGAAATGTGTTAATGGAGCATCAGTAGCATCAAATCTTGTTGTACCGTCTTTGAATACAAAAACGTTGTTTTTGGCTCTGAGTGTTCCTTTCTCCAATGGTTCAGGTATTTTGTATTCGGATATCATTCCTATAACTCCCTTGACTCCATCGACATGGCCAACTTTTTCAATGGCATTTTTCCATAATCTTTTAATTGGAACCTCGCTTATCTTATAGAACTGCGTTGGAATTTTACATCTAGGACATGTTTCTAGATTACCCGACCAACTACAAGACCTGCAGAATTTTTTTAATGTCAATGATTTATTACAGTTGGGACATTTTGCAGATATTGATGCTATATCACAATCTTGGCAGTAGTATCTGGCAACCTCAACTTTTATGTATTCGTTCTCGGCGGCTGTATTTACAATCCTCTCCTTGCCGCCAGCATCGCCAATCGGAAACAAACCATGAACTGCCGGTTGCATCTTTCTTTCCTTTGCTTTTTCAGGTCTGCCCATGCGGCATCCGATGTAAGCGCCCACCTTGCGTCTTATCTCTATGGGCGATAAAATTTTTATTAATTCAAACGCGTTCAGCTCAGGGTCTAAATTTGTTGACAGAAAATTAAATCTCTCCTTATCGCATTTATTTTCCTTTAAAACACCAAGTGGGTACAACAAAGGAAGATACTCCTTAATAATAACAAAATTATTTTCAATTTTGTGAGGTACTCCAAGTAATTCCAAAATTCGCTTTGCCTCTGGATTATTGTTTTCTATAATAAATTTATTGTCTACTGTCCCTGTACAAGTCCAATCAACCAATGCTCTTATATCTTTAACGGTCAAATCCTCCCAGTTATATGTATATCTTGGATGCAATGGAATCTTGTACTGCTCTGAAATCCTAATTGCTTCCTCTGGGCTTGGAATATTTTCTATCTTTAGTCCCGCTCTTTCAGCTTCCTGAAACCACCACTCTTCACAATAACCTGCTGGCAGCAATAAACTATTGGTCTGCAAAAAATCACCATATGATACCAGTATATCTCCAAGGAATAGAATTTCTTCTACCTGTGAGTTTATTTCTTTTGCCAGATTTACATCGTCAACTCTTATAACACTATTGTCTCTCAGCCTAACTATTGGCCCTTCGATACTGTCACACGCAGTTATAACACATCCCTTTCCAGGTCGCTCAACTTTTATCTGAGTTCCAGTAGCGATAAAATTATCTAATAAGATCATTGTTGCAGGATGTATCGATTTTCCAGCTATTCCAGATGCCCGAGATCTGCCATATCTCAAGCGGAATGTTCCCTTAGCAGACGGAGCTCCGAATACTGGCCGGCCTCCAATGATTTCATCCATAAATTTGTGCAAAGGTTTAATTTCAGTCGTTTGTTTTTCCTCAGCTTTTTTTATGCCTTTTTCAATTATTGACAAAAATACCCAGTCCAATCCAAGATTTGTGGCATGCTTTGCAATCTTCCTTGATTTCTGGGCAATTCCTTCCGCTATCACTAGACACATACCACTTCTTACTCTATTAGTCTCAACTCTGGAAAGATCTCTATGGATTGAAACTTCGACATCTTCTGTAGGATCTCCATCAACACAAACAGCAACATTTTTGATTATTGTCCTTATGTCATCATCACTCGGTAAATATTGCAACCTATCGACTCTTTCATTATAAAGTTTTATTTCCTCTACGTAGCGTTCAACTTCATCATTCGTTGGCCTATATTCTCGCAATCCAAATAATTTTCTTATATAATCGGCAATCAGAACAGCAAATCCTTGGGCTGTACCCCCGGCACTTCTTATAGGTCCTGAAAAATATACTGACAGATATTCGGAGCCATCAGGATTTTCTCTTATCTTAACCCCAGAAATTCCTTCAATGGGAGCTGCAACTACACCCTCAGTAACAATCGCTAATGAAGTTCGCAATGCCTGTTCTATCTGTAATTCCTTATTTCTTTTTGGTAGGTTTGGATTTTTGTCTACTATATTGTTTATAATCTTAGCAATCGCTGTATCACTCCTACCATACTCTTTTATTTTTGCAGCAATTCCCACAGGACCAACGAGACCTTCAACCCTGGTTGCTAAATCACCAGTTGGCATAGCTTCAACCTCAGAACTGGGATCAAATCCTAAAGACCTTGCAGTAGTTGCGATTTCATAAATCTTGTCAATATCCCCCTTCAGTCCATTGAAGTACTTTTTAGTTTCTTCGTCCATTCTAAGAAACTTTTACTGAAAAGTTTCATCAAAAGTTTTGTTTTTATTAAATGACCTAACTAAAATTTAAAACCGAAACCTCGAAATTCTGTAGATTTATTACAGGAACCTTCGCAGGAGTAGGTTGATGTCCTAATTGCTCCTGATATTTTGTCTTGGCTTGAAATGTCCCAGAATTTATTACCTTAACACCCCTGTAAGTGGTAACTCCATTAGTATGAACGTGTCCACAATGTAGTATATCTGGAATCTCTTTTATTGCCATGTAATCTCTCTTTTCAGGCAATATTTGGTCGTTTCCATAAATCGGTGCCAAGTGTCTCCTCTTAAGATAGTGTACCATTGCATTTTCAGGAGCGGAGTAGCTGCATCCAGGAATATTTCCGATTATAGTGTCCAATGTAGTGCCATGATACATCAATGTTTTAACACCATGAGTTGAAATCATAATAGGATTCCCAACCATGTGAACATTTTGCATATTGTATAAAGGCGCCCCAATATCTTTCGGCAGTTTTGGCTGGGGTTCAGCAAGTCTTACGGCATCATGATTTCCTATCGAGAGTATAATTTCAATATAATCAGGAATCTGTTCCAGTAGTGTAGCTAGAAAGTTATACTGCTTGTATATATCTGGAATTGTCAGCTCCCGCTCTTGATCTGGATAGACACCAATTCCATCTACCAAGTCGCCAGCAACCAGTATGTACTTTATTTTTTCAGAAACTTCACTTCCGTTAGCACTTTTTATCCAGTTTATGAAATTCTGAAATTCTCTTTCGAGGAATAAGTAACTACCAATATGCATATCTGAAATTAATGCCATATGAACTGGCTCATCAGCAGTTGTCATGGTATGTGATAACGGAAGTTCAGGTTGTGTTATATCATTCGCTATGAATAGTTCATTATGTAACCTTCCCTCGATTCCTACAACTTCATCCTGAACTATCTGGCTATAGATAGTATTCAATGCCCGATTATCTTGAGGTATAAATATAGTTAAACTGCCACTCGGATCTTCAATGTCAATAAACTTATGACCTCTTTTACTCTCCCTCTTTGATGTGACTATTCCGATTATTTTTATGGACCCTTCATTTCTATTGTTTTTCTTAATGGCCTCTATTGGAGTAGCATATTGATAGTTCATGTGTTCTCTAACTATTTCGCTTAAGCTCTTGTACTTCTCGTTAAAATATTCAACAAAATTTTCCAGTGTCCCTTCACAACTTGATTTTTCAGTTACATCAGTATAATCAAAAATCTTCAGTTGTGGTTCTATCTCTTTTGCAAATATTGGCTTAGTTCTTTCTACAATAACGTCTGTCTTTTTTTCCTCAACTATTTCTTGCTTGGGTTTCTCCTTATAAAACGCCTTTTTTGGCAAAACTGCCCCATATCTTTCTTTCTTAGTGGATACGACAGACTCCTGTATGAACTCATCTGTTATAAGCCAAATCTCCCTCTCTCTAGCTTTTTTTATTACGTCATCTATATTAAGGTTGTTTTGCAGAATTCTTTCAAATCCGTGCGAGCTTATTATCAGACCGTTTTCTGAGAATTTCACTACTATGTTTTTCTTCTGTAAATCATCCATTCAACATCCCCCAACCTGAAACTTTTACTGAAAAGTTTCATCACGACCTTTTACCAAAAAGGTTCACCAAAAAATTTTTGATCAACCTTTTATTAGAAGGCTATGGTTGACCCAAAAAATTATTTTTTAGACCTAAAGTAATTCTTTATCTTTGAAATTTTAATAAAGTTTCATCAAATGAGCCATTTTCGCTTACGCTCAATGGCTCGTATTACTTTTTAGCTCTAAAATAATTCTTTATCTTTTCCACTACAATAGTGCCGGCATTTATCTGAGCTTCTTCGGTACCAGATGCCAGATGCGGAGTCAAAACAACATTTTCTAATGTTAGTAATGGACTTCCAACTGGTGGTTCATTCTCATATACATCAAGGGCCGCTCCTTTAATTTTATTCTCTCTCAGCGCATTTACTAATGCATCTTCATTTATAACTCCGCCACGAGCGGTATTAACTATTATTGCTGATTTTTTCATCAATGACAACTTATTGCCATCTATCAGATTTTTGGTTTCTTTGACTAATGGAACATGAACGCTAACAACATCTGACCGTTTCAATAAACCATCCAGTTCAACATACTCTACATCGAATTCTCTCATATCTTCTACCGTCAGGTATGGGTCATAAGCCAGTACTTTCATACCAAAAGCCCTAGATCTAAGCGCAACCTCTTTTCCAATCCTACCGAAACCAACTATACCGAGAGTTTTTCCAAATAGCTCATTCCCTTGGAATTTGCTGCGCTCCCACTTTCCCTCTCTTATATGCTTCTCACCAGACGGAATCTTTCTTAACAACGCTATCATTAGTCCTATTGTATGCTCAGCCACGCTTATTGTAGAACATTCTGGCGAATTTACTATCTCAATGCCTTTCTTTTTGGCATGCTCTACGTCAATATTATCAAGTCCGACACCAGCCCTTCCAATTACCTTTAATTTACTAGCGGCATCTATCACGTCTTTTGTAACCTTAGTCTCGCTCCTTACAATCAATGCGTCATAATCTTTAATCTTTTTCACCAGCTCTTCAGGAGGACATTTCAAATGCACATCAACATCCGCAAAAGTCTTGGCCTCATTGATAGCTATTTCATGCAGTTTGTCCGTAATCAAGATTTTTGGCTTCATGATTAGATATTGGAGTGGATAAATATAAAATAAATTCAGTCTATTCTATTCTTGTGTATTACTTTAGTTACGTTCGAAACAAATAGTTTTGCATTTTTTAAAGAATCTTCTGCTGGCTCTTTGTTCGCTTGAGGTATTGTATTATACGTAAAATTTCCTCTTTTTGATTTTTCACCTCTGAAAATTTCAAGGAGATCATCTGCTCTTATAACCATCTTTTTGTAAATATCCAGTAGTTTTACATCAAGAATTCCGGTATCTACAAAAACCTGCTTAAATTCATCATATGTCTTTTTGTGAATATCTGGAGAAGATGTTTTGATGCCCTTGATTAGCAAAATAGCCTTTGCAGCATAGAAAATAGCATAATATGAATGGGATATCACAGAACTGTAAAATGTCGTAGCACTCGAGATATGAAAATCTTCCTTTGCTCCCGTCTCTTCACTTAATTTTTTTAATGATTCTGCCGCCAATAATTCATTATTTGCTCTTTCAAGGAAGATTTCAACCATTGAATCCATTTTGTACTGCCTCTGAAATGATATTATAATATTCTTTTCCGCCAAAGAATATAAGATTGTTCATTGCAATTTCTTTGCCATAGTTGGCTTTTTTGTCTGCTAGCATAGACAAGAATTCTGATTTTTTAAAAACATATAAATGTATTTTGGGAATGTTCATTTCACAGTCATGCCTTAATTCTG
>Ga0315280_10010880_pt1 | contig 11294 bp, 11 predicted proteins | sample YL17G06_40_MG_FD_203697 | JGI IMG/M metagenome (GOLD analysis project Ga0315280, IMG submission 203697) | Sediment microbial communities from Yellowstone Lake, YNP, Wyoming, USA - YL17G06_40 | ecosystem: Environmental > Aquatic > Freshwater > Lake > Sediment | place: USA: Wyoming | collected... | reverse complement strand
CAACTCGTTCCATTGCTTCATCAAAGTCTCGCCTTGAGACCTCTGTTGCATCTACGTCTTCTCGTAAAGCGTTCATGGCCGCTTCTCTGCAGATTGCTTCAATGTCTGCACCTGAATAGCCTTGTGCGTTCCTTGCGAGTTCGTCCAATAACACGTCTTTTGAGAGGGGCATTGAGCCTGCGTGAATTCTGAAGATCTCCTTGAGTGACTCGAAGTCTGGCGAGGGAACGTAGATCAGTCTATCGAATCTTCCCGGCCTCATCACTGCTGGATCTAGTATGTCCGGCCGATTGGTGGCTGCGATTACGAGAACGTTCTGCAATGTTTCTATGCCGTCGATTTCAGTCAGGAGCTGACTTATCACCCGTTCGCTGGCTCCAGAATCCGCGTATCCCAACCCGCGTCTCGGCACTATGGCATCCAATTCATCGAAGAATATTATTGCAGGAGCTGCGGTTCTTCCTTTTCGAAAGACTTCGCGAATAGCCTTCTCTGACTCTCCAACCCACTTGGAGAATATTTCTGGACCTTTTATTGAAATGAAATTGGCCTCGCTTTCTGTTGCTACCGCTCGTGCCAGCAGCGTCTTACCGGAACCAGGTGGTCCGTAGAGCAGGATTCCACGCGGCGGATTGATTCCCATTCTCTTGAATACTTCAGGCTTCTTAAGCGGCCATTCAACAGATTCCATGAGTTCCTGTTTGACTTGCTTCAAACCACCGACCTGTGTCCATTGTACCTGCGGGACTTCGACGTAGACTTCGCGCATTGCTGTAGGCGTGATCTCTCGGTATGCTGACGTGAAGTCTTCCATCTTGACAACCATTTTTTCGAGGATTTCTGGCGCAATGCGTTCCTTCGCCAGGTTGATCTCTGGTATGTACCGTCGGAGCGCCTTCATTGCTGCTTCTCGACATAGCGAGGCAATGTCGGCTCCAGTGTATCCATGTGTCACGTCTGCAAGTCGCCTCAGATCCATGTTTTCACCGAGCGGCATATTCCTCGTATGAATCTGGAGTGCTTCATATCTTCCCGCCTTGTCTGGAACTCCGATCTCGATTTCGCGATCGAATCTCCCGGGTCGACGTAGTGCTGGGTCGATTGCGTTCGGCCGGTTGGTTGCACCGATTACTATTACGTTGCCGCGAGATCCCATTCCATCCATCAAAGACAGGAGTTGTGCGACGACTCGACGTTCTACTTCGCCCGTTACTTCTTCACGTTTTGGTGCGATCGCATCCATTTCGTCAATGAAGATTATGCTAGGCGATGTCTCCTGTGCTTTTTGGAATATCTCCCGTAACCTAGCCTCCGATTCCCCATAGAACTTTGACATTATCTCCGGTCCGGAGATCACGTAGAAGTTTGCGTCAGACTCGTTAGCCAAAGCTTTTGCGAGAAGTGTCTTGCCGCAACCTGGAAATCCATACAGAAATACTCCTCTAGGTGGCTCGATACCAAGTCGCTGGAAAAGTTCCGGATGTCTGAGAGGCAGTTCCACCATCTCACGTATTCTTTGCATCTCTTCGTGTAGACCGCCTATGTCTTCGTATGTTACTATCGGGATCCCTTTCTTCTCGGGCGTCGGCTCGCTTAATACTTGGACCTGAGCTGTCTCTGTAATCTTCACTGGGCCACGCGGACGTGTTCTCGTGACTCTCAATGGAACGGCGCTTCCGAAGATCGAAAGAAGGCTCATGTCTCCTTCAATAAACGGCATGTCCATGAATCGTCTTTTCACGAAACGCACAAATTCCTCGTCCACACTCAGGCGTACGTCTGTTGGCGCGAACACGATCGCTTGAGCCTCTTTCACGTCTGCCTTTCTAACATTGACGTACTCGTTTAGAGCAACACTGGCATTCCTTCGAATAAGGCCGTCCATCCTTACACTTTCTTGTCCCTGATCTTCAGCGTACGCGGGCCATGCTACAGCTACAGTCATCTTTTTCCCATGAATTTCAACAAAATCTCCCGCAGTGATTCCGAGCTTCTGCATCGTGTCGTTGTCAATGCGGACTTTGCCGTGCCCAACGTCTCGCTGCCTGGCGTCAGCAACTTTCAAAGAGATTTCTCTACTACTCATTCTCTCATTCTCTCAGAATACATTAGGATTCGCGCCGATCAGACCGAGTCTCCAGTCTCGTTTCCAGACCTTCTCTGCCACAGGAAAGGGGAGCACGGCATTGTAGAAGTCAAAACTGGGAAAGCCAGGTATCGGACGAATACCCTTAACGAGGATGCGAAATGGCTCTCTTTCGGCATGCGGAATGTCTCCCCTTCTTATGTGTCAGTGATAAGAATGTTCAGTGCTTCCTTAAGCCCCTTGTATCTGTTTCGAACAGTGACCTCGGTTACGTTCGCAACTTCAGCGATTTCCTTCTGTGTCTTCTTCTCTCCTTCCAAGACACATGCAACGTAGAGCGATGCAGCCGCAAGCCCCATCGGATCTTTACCCGTGACTATTCCTTTCTTCTTAGCTTCATTTATGATTCGTATTGCTCTCTGTTGAGTTAGCATAGAAATCTCTACTTTCGTAGCGATCTTCGAGATGCACTTCACCGGGTCCACAACAGGCATGCGCAAGTCGAGCTCTCTTACAAGCAATCTGTAGCATCTTGCGACATCCTTTTTACGAATCCTGCTTGCAGCCGAGATATCTTTCAGAGTCCTTGGAGTTTCAGACATCCTGCAAGCGGCATATAACGAGGCTGCGGTTATTGCGGCTATAGCTCGTCCTCGCACGAGCGCTTTGTCCAGAGCCTTACGATAAACTATTGCGGCACGTTCTTTGATTGAGGCTGGAATGTGAAGCATATCTGTCAGCCGGTCAAGTTCAGCCATAGCTTGAGCCAAATTCCGATCAGCTGACGAATGGACCCTGGTCCTGATCTGCCATTTCCTTAAGCGGAGCATCTCTAACCTTGTGGCAAGTGGAAGTTGGCGACCGTAAGCATCTCGATTCACACGATCAATAACAGTGGAGAGGCCTTTATCGTGAATGGAGAAGGACATCGGCATACCAACGCGACCACGTTCATCTTTTTCCTCCTTGGTGAAGGCGCGCCACTCAGGTCCTTGGTTCAACGCGTGCTCGCTCAGAACAAGGCCACAATCATGGCAAATTATCTCCCCTAGATCATAATCTTCAACGAGGTTTGCGCTACCGCACTCTGGACAATTCGTGACTTTCCCTATCTTTCTGGTTGTCGTACTCGCACTCATTTTTTTCATCAACTCACACTATGCTTTACGCTCAAGCCATCTCTTCAGTAGAACGCGCGTCGTTCTACCTCAAAACCCGTCCGGCCGGACCTGAGCTATCCACCCTGATGTGTCAGTGATAAGGATGTTTAGAGTACAAAACACATATTGGATCTTTTGATTTGATGGCACGTACAATTCGCAGCTTTTGCTCCTATTGTTCGGCACTGACGGATCCAACGTTAAGTTGAGGCTGACGAACTACGAGCGAGCAGGGAGCACTACGTCCTACTATTCCTTAGCTGAATAGGTCACCGACGACTAGGATTTGCTCTCTGTCAACGTACCAAGCTAACGCAAGTGCCCAGAGGAAGAAAAGTAGCCCGAGTCCCCCAAGCACAAGTGTGAACAAACTTACAAGGATCAAGAGCCAGTTGGACTTCCAGCTTAGTTTGCCGGTCCATGCTGGTCTCTCGTCCGGCAACAAACTGAACCCTGCAGGCAAATTCAACTACAATTACGCCTTGATCCATCATGCACGAGTGACACAGAGACTGAAACGTGCATTGATCCTGCTTGTTAGAAAGGCATTTTGACGATTGCTCGATCGTTGGGTATTGACGTCACGTATTCCCAGCCTTCTGCCAGCCATCGTTCTACATCAGTGATGGCTACGACCTTCTGCCTCGACCCATTGTTCGCCATAACGCCTAGGAGGCGTTGTCTGACCAAGTTGTGAAGTTCCTCGTCAGTCATGTTGGCCGCATTATATTTTGCGAGTTCTTCTTCGCTGAAGCCAGCCACGGCTAGGAGTTGCTTCTTGAATGCCTCCTTGATCTTTTCTTCTCCGACCTCTGCCTTGGTGGTTTGAAGGTAGTCTTGGCTTCGCTTGTAGGCTTCATGCATATCCTCGACCACAGACTCTGGAAGGCGGTGCTTGTTGGTAGTGTAGCGGTTCTCAATGTCGCCTTTATGGCCCATCCAGAACTGGCGGTAATCCCTGAGCACCAGTCCCTTTGATTCGGCGAGCATCAGCTGCGTGTCGAAGTATGATCGGAGCACATATGGGCGCCAGGGCAATCCGGCGCTTCTTATGGGTAGGCGAATCATGTCGCCGACGTTCACGGTTCGGATGAAGGGTTTAGAAGCGAACTTTGGCGTCACAACTGCTGACTCGGGTGTCAGCTTCTCTCCGTTTTGGAGACGTTCTTTTAGGTAGTCTTTCAGGTAGCCGCAAGCCTCCTCTGTTAGGAACGTGAAGTATTGCTGGTGAGCCTTGCTTAGACTGGGGCGAATGATGATCATTGTAGGTGTCTTCTCGAAGCTTATTTCGTTGGCTTTGAATTTGAGCTCGGGTAGGTCCCGTATTCTCAGCCCATCATCAGCACGATAGTTGCCTATGGCTTCTAATCTGAGTCCGCTGTGGGCAACGAGAGCGCAAGCTACTCGGGCTTGCTTGCTAGCAGATAGGAAGATACGCCTGAGTTCGTCCTTCGTGGGAACCCGTTCATCCTTCAGGGTTGGTGTCTCGTGAGCTCCGGCTATCTTGATCTTACGTTTCAGCTCGATGCCGTTGTGAGCAAGCCAGGATTTGATGACCTTGATTGTGTTGTGGATGTAGCTGCCCGCATGTCTGCTTTGGGCGGCGGAGACATGGTCCATGAGCAGGTTCTCTATTGCGGACGGCCGCTTGGATGCGAGCTTGCGTGGCGTGAGTTCGTTTGTTTGGCAGAAGTTTCCTAGGTTTCTGAGGTATATCTCAGCTGCTGCGGGCGATCCCCGTGCGATATTGTCGTGCCAACGTTTGACATCTTTGTCCTCTAGAAGATAGGCGTATTTGGAACGCGGACGAGGCCTCGGGTCGGACAATCTTTCTGCCTTGCCAAGTTAGGAAGGTTCATGGGTCTATAGAAGGAAAGTGGTTTTGAACCTAAAATTTGGTGCGGCCGCCGGGATTTGAACCCACTTTATGGCGGGGTTCGACTTCCTGTCACCCACGCGTTGTGCTATCGCCACAATTTCAGTATTTCCCGTGGTTGTATGTATTTTCTAACGCTCGGGACGTAGTTGGTGGGGCCGGTGGGATGTTTACCCGAATGGGTATAAATCCGAGGGTTGGTGCGGGGGAGGGGATTCTGACTCCAATCTACAGGAAAAGTGACGCTCCCCATCCAGTTACCACACGGAAAAGCCCCCATCACAATATACTTGAATCCTTCAACTCCTCACCCCTTCTCGACCCTCCCATGTGGTCGAAGAACCATGTTCCATCTTGTTTTTCATTAAACAAAATTAGGGAGGGTGAGCATATGGTTTGGGTCCTGGTCATCCAAATGAGCCTGATGCCTTTCTCGGGTTTCGTTATTTTATTCGTGTGTAAGTAGTTGGAATGTCAGGTTTTCAGCCCGATTCCCTCAACTCTGATTCTGCCAGCCTCGCTGAGTTCGCCTTGAACTTCAAACTTTGCACCCGCAATCATCTCTGCGACTTTGATGTTGGTCAGAGTATGCATTGTGATCTCTGAAACAGAAGTCTCTGAGAGACCTTCGGCAACGGCCATGTAGGGGATGAGTATGTCGCCTAGATGTCGGTCGACCGGTGCCTTCGACTTTATCTCCGCGAGCAAATTTTCGGCTGCTTCCTCTCCAACCATCTCAGCGGGCTTGCCTCTCTCACCAATGCTATCGGCACCAATTACTGAACCCGTTGAGGATTTCATGAAGAGCGTAATCCCGCTGCCAGGACCAAGATGGGAATCTTGACCGGGTGGGTAGGTCTCGATGGCTATGTTGACATCACCATACCCGGCCCTGGCCAGCTTCTCCTTCGCGGCAGTCGCCTGGCGCTGAGCCACATGGCTGGGAAGCTTGACACAGTGACTGATTCCCTCCACTCCCGACACAACCCCACGCTCAATCAACCGAATTGCTCGAAGCATGCGCGGAGGTGTGATATTCATCGTGACTTTGCCGCCGCCCTTCGGGTAATGACCTCTACGCTGCACCTTCAAGTCTGCATCGTATCCCATCATGCGAAGTGTGGGCAAGACAACTAGGCGTACGTAATCGATGGTGGGGCTCCAACGGACATCGGTTCCACCGCTTAATTCCAATTCGATACGATCCGGCGCGTAAGCAGCGGTAGGCATTAGGGCTTGAAGGATTAGCGGGATGCTCCCCGCCGTCCCGACGGCGAAGCTGAACCTGCCTGCGATATGCTTGTGGGGTCTGAAGACGAGTTCTCGGGATCCTTGAGCGAGCCCTTCAGTCTCGGCTCCGCAAATTGCTTCCAGTGCCTTCACGGCGGTTACGTGTTGCGCCTGCAAACCCGGATTGGGACGCTTGTCACGAATCCGAGTAACCTTCACATCCTTCCCTGTGAGCGCTGCCAGCGCAATACTGGTTCGGACGATTTGTCCTCCACCCTCCAACATGTCTCCCGAAATCTCAATCAATGATTGACTACCGGTCCGCTCGACGCTTGTTGGGGTGGTGTTGTGGTTTCAGGTTTATAAAACGGGAAGAGCAAACTTCATGGTGGTAACCTGTTGCGGATTCTTTCGTCCATTGGAGTACTTGCGATCCTTCATGATTCATTCTGTCGACGCGCAGACGGTGTGCGGTATGTTCGATCAGACTTTTACTTGGACCGTTAACAAGGTTCTAGCGGGGGTAAACCATCTTGATGCCCCCTGGTATCCCATACCTGTCAAATCTGGTTGTAAGACCGTACGTTTGCAATCCTTCGAAGTTAGTACAAGAGTAAACAACAACGGGCCAGGGCCATTCGCCTTCGACATATACGCCCAGTTTGTAACGCCTCCACCTCTATATCATGTATATTCGCTCTTCCCATTCGTATACGCAAGCCAATCTGCCATCATGCAACGAGTGGGCGTCGATTCTGTCCCCCAAGGATGGACAGGACAAGTGACGTTCTCAGTCACTTTCTCAAGATCGTCCTTTCGTTTGGGACCGGGGGTGGTTCTAGTTGACGCTAGCGGCATAAATTACACTGACAATACGTTGGCTCTAACCGTTAGCGATTCATTTGGAGCAAGCTTCGGGATACTGGGTGTAACATCGAACGGTTACATAACTATCGGCCCGATAAGCTCGATTCGAGTTCAGGGAACATCCGAGGTTCCGATTCCTGAGTTCGATACAACGGCAATAGTGTTGACTTTGTCGGCGCTGGTAACGGTTCTCGCGCTAACTCAAGTGAAGAGAGCGAAAACGAACCACAAGTGAATCCTTGATTACTACGTCACTTTGTAATCCTGTCTTTTAGGAGGTCCAGGAGTGTTAGTGAATCGAGTAGGCCTTCTGCGTAGGCGATTGATGCTAGGGATGTTGCGGGTTTGTTGTTCTTGAGGTAGTAGTGGGCGTCTTTTAGATATCGTTGAATGGCGTCCGCAACCTTCGTGATGTTCTCACCCTTGACCATGGAATCGTGTTTTCTCGGAGTCAGTTCCTGAAGAGTCTGTTCAAGAGCTGTAATGTATCTGCGGGCGCGTTCAGCTGGATCCTCGCTCAGGTCGGTCATGGCGTCTGGTCCACCAGCTCTCTATCTGCGCCGCAGAACGCTTGAAGGGCTTCCGCTTCCATGAAGTGTAGCCGACCTGGAATGATTAAGGTATAGGGAGGTTCTCCGAAATCGGTCTGCGCGATTTCTTTTGCGGTTCCGGCTTTGAGTGTCATGTTGGGAGATTCCAGGCGAGCGGCTCCTACGACCAGCGTTTCTGGTGTTACCATCCTGTCCGGTCTTCGTTGAGCGAAAGCGAGTAGCCTGTTGAGGGCTTGTGGGATTGTTATGTGGCGTTTGTGTTCTAGATCGATCTCGACGAGAATGAGGGTGTGGAGGCCGGATTCCATGTTGCTTTTGATTGCCATGTAGATACTTTCAGGAAATTCTCCCTCATGAGTGGCGGGGATGGTTACGGTTCTGCCGAACTTGTACGATTGTAAACCTGTTACGCCGGCGACGGCTGAGCCTACCGATGCTGCGTGGATGATTCTGGTTTGGATGCCGGCTTTGTGGGCGCGGAGTCGCAGGTCAACGTGGGTTGTGGCAACCATTGGATCCCCTGGGACAAGAAAGCCGACCTTCCCGGTCTTTGCTTTCGATAGGATCAGTCCCTCGGCCCGCTCCTCCACTTCTTTGCGTGTGAGGACTCGTATCTGTTTGGCGAGGGTTCTTTGCAGATTTTCTAGGCTTAGGCCGGGCATTAGGTTAGTGTAGAGTTCTGCGAAGAGGTGATCGCAGGACTTTGCTTCCTCAACCCCGCGCAGGGAGATGCCTAGTTCGTCTTGCAACCCTAACCCGATGAAGACCAATTCGTTAAGCATTACACTTCACATGACTTCGGTGGGTATTGTGGTAGAGAATGGTTTAATTGTTCTAGGGGAAGTTCTGAGGCGTTTGGATGGGTCCGTAGCTCAGCCAGGTAGAGCGGCGGACTAGGCTCGGTCTAGGCTGAAGCTCTTATCGGTAAGAGGGAGACCCGAAGGTCGAGAACCACCAGAACGGTGGTCGACAGGGTTCAAATCCCTCCGGACCCGCCAATTATGATCGTTCGCTGAACATCTACTTCCGGTACTTCCAGTTTCTTGGATGGGGGCAGGGGGGGTGTGGGTAATTTTGTACACACAACGTGTTACTCTGCGGCGTTCGCACCAGACTTCTCGTTGTCTAGTTAAGAGCGAGTTTTGGTCGAGCAGGTTAATATGTCGGCCGAGGGGTCTCGGAGCAGTCACCGAATCAGAGCCATATCGGCTCAGGGTTCGGTTGATGCGAACTAGAAATGGTTGATAGGAGATTAAGAGCTAGCGGAGCGAGCAGGCGGAGTCCGCGCTCTACACTGCGCTTACTTCTCACTGAAAGGGAATTGGCTGAGTTAGATCGCGCCGTGGCCGAAAGTGGAGCCTGGACAAGGAGCTTGTTAGTTGCCGAGGCTGTTCACGCAGGCCTCCTAACGCCCAGCCTTAGTTTGACCCGAGAAAGACGATGTAGAAGAGTGAATGTTCGCGTACCAGCGAAGATGGCAGATGACATCAGGCGACTCGCATCCGCCTACAACCTAACTCAGCAAGAGGTTCTCAGGCACTTCCTATCCCGATACCTAGCCAATGAGCTTTGGAATCTTCCGGAAGGAAGCGGGTCGGAGATGACGGGTCCATCAGAGAAGGTTCTTGTTCCTTGAAAGTGAAAAGAGTTGTTGGCCAACCTGAACCCGTACGTAAGATTCCTCTGCTCACGAAGAAGGACGAGCCCGAATACAACCAAATCAGAAACGAACTTGTCAAGGTCCTACAGAAGGTTGGCGGGTACGAACCATCAGTCGACGACATACACATCGACCAAATCGCCAGAATAGTAGTCTACGCAAAGAAAGTCGAGTTCTACCTAGACTCAGATAGCGCCACTGTGGACACCTACTTCAGAGTCACCGACATCAAACTCAAACAATCCAAGATGATCGACAACGCGATCCACCAACTAGCTATCTCACGCCGCGATCGACTGGGCAACCAAACTGAAGGCGAACTGATGAATGAACTCCGAGAAGCCATGTTGAGAGGATTGAAACCTGCAGAACAGTGAACTAGTCCGACAATACACGGAGCTTTTCGTAAAAGCGCTCGGGGACTCGGTTGGGTTCGCGAGGAAATTCCTCGATTTCCAGCCTTTTCCGTATCAGGAGGAGTTTCTGCGTGACGAATCGCCGCTGATCGCGGCTTGCTGCGGGCGACAGGTTGGGAAGACAACGCTTGCGGCGATCAAGGCGATTCACTTCGCCCTGTCAAGACCCTCAGTCCGGATATTGATTGTAAGCGCCGGCTTGAGACAAAGCATGATTCTCTTCGATAAGATCCTTGACCTAACAGAAGCGGCCATCCCAGCGAAGGTGTTAATGACCTATGGAACAAGAACGAAGGTTCGCTTCGCAAACGGCTCAGAGATCATAGCCCTCCCGTGCGGAAGGGACGGTTCAAAACTGCGGGGCCACACGGCAGACATGGTCATTTTAGATGAGGCGAACTTCATCCCACGAATCGTCATCGACTCTGTGATCAGGCCGACGATGATCACGCGTCCCAACGCCAGACTCATAATGATCTCCACACCGTGGATGAGAGATCACCCATTCTACGAGGCATTGAGTAAGCCTGAACTGAAGTTCAAAACCTACACTTGGCCTACGTCGATGAATCCTCTAGTTTCAGGTGAACAGCTCGAACTTGAAAGGAAGACGATCGGAGAATACGATTTCAATCGTGAATACAACGCCATTTTCATAGATGACCAATTCAGCTACTTCCCGAGTAGCTTGGTTCTAAGCTGCACTGACGACTATCCGCTGAACAGTGACCCAACGCAAGGCGAGAAGTATCGTGGCCAATACTTGATTGGGATCGACTTCGGGAAGCATGCTGACCATTCCGTGGTCGCTGTTTTGGAGAAAGCCGACGATGGCCTACGCTTAGTCTACTTGAGAGAGTTCCCGCTTGACACGCCATACACCGCAGTCATAGGCGCCGTGAGAAGGCTGAACGAGGCATACGGTTTCGCAGCCGGATGCTTGGACCAGACGGGGGTTGGGGAAGGACCCTTCGAGGAGATTGAACAATTCATGCGAGCAATGGAGGGGGTCACCTTAACCGCACCTGTGAAGGAGGATATCTTGGGCAAACTAAGACTCGTGATGGAACACCGCAGACTAACCCTCCCAAGAGACAACTCCCACCTGCTAGTCCAGATCACCAGCCAACAATGCGAACCGACATCATCCGGGACACTCAGGTTTACGCACCCAACAGGAACACACGACGACTGCTTATGGGCCCTGGCCCTCGCGGTTTACGCGAACCACGAAACACCACTAACGAGGCTCATAAGACCCGTCTCAAGGTCGTTCGGCTAAGGGAGACGTATCACTTTTCAGAAAATGGTCCTCCTTCACTTAACGGTGAGTCCCTTCGGCCCCACCACCGATTTATGGCAGATCAGCAATGGCCAAAAGGGATGCTCGGCATTTTGCTCTTTTTCTCAGCGGACTCCAACCCGGACAAGCTAAGAACATAGAGTCC
>Ga0315280_10010878_pt1 | contig 11296 bp, 6 predicted proteins | sample YL17G06_40_MG_FD_203697 | JGI IMG/M metagenome (GOLD analysis project Ga0315280, IMG submission 203697) | Sediment microbial communities from Yellowstone Lake, YNP, Wyoming, USA - YL17G06_40 | ecosystem: Environmental > Aquatic > Freshwater > Lake > Sediment | place: USA: Wyoming | collected... | reverse complement strand
GACATGGTGGGCCTGTCGCGGCAGATGGTCGCCGATCCGTATTGGGCCAACAAGGCCCTCGCCGGCAAGCCGCAGGAGATCCGCAAGTGCATCTCCTGCCTGGTCGGCTGCTGGCAGGAGTCGCTGATGATCCGGCGGCACATGCGGTGCGCGATCAACCCGGCGGTTGGCGACGAGCGGTTCATCCACCTCAGCCCGGCCAAGACGCCGCGGAACGTAGCCATCGTCGGCGGCGGTCCGGGCGGCATGGAAGCGGCCCGAATCGCCGCCCTCCGCGGCCACCGCGTCACCATCTTTGAGAAGTTGGGGGAACTGGGCGGCGCGATCCTTTACTGCTGCACGGTGCCCGGCAAGCACAAGATGCGATGGTACGCCGATTGGCTCCGCTATCAGATGAAGAAACTCGGCGTGGCCGTCAGCCTGGGCTGCACGCCGCAGGTGGACGAACTGAGGCAATTCGACGCCGTGATTCTCGCCACCGGCGGCCGGGTCGTGCGGCCCGACGTCCCGGGCATCAACCTGCCGCTGGTGTGTACGTTCGAGGACGTGCTGCGCTGCACGATGGAGAAGTGCGAGTTCCATTTCGCCGGCAAGCTGCCGCCGGTCGAGTGCGGCCAGACCGTGCTCGTCTGGGGCGACCATTTCGCCGCCGCCGACACCGCCGAGAAGCTGGCCGGCGACGGAAAGAAGGTTTACGTGGTGACCGAGAACCGCGAGTTCGCCGCCTGGATGGAGCCGTGCCACAAAGACGTCATGATGAAGCGGCTGGCCGGCTCCAACGGCGAAGGGCTCAAGGGCAAGCCGTTCGAGCACCCCGTCACCGTGATCCCCAATTCCACGGTCGTGGAGATCCGGGAGAGCGGCGAGGTGACCTTGATGGACAGCCAATTCCAGAAGACCGTCCTGCAGGTGAATAACGTCGTTCTGGCGAACGTCCAGCCCAGCGACGGCCTTTACGAGCCGCTGTGCGAATCGGGCGTCGTGGCCATCCGGATCGGCGACGGCAAGCGGGTCCGCAACCTGCGGGCTGCCGTGACCGAGGGAGCCAACGCCGGATTGACCCTGGACGGGGACCTTCGGCTCAACGCCAACCGGGCCATGGTCTCCGACCTCCCGACGGAGGTGCGACTGGGGGAGTAGGGTTCGGGGTTCAGGGTTCAGGGGTGACAAGAGGAGGGGGTGAGGCCGGGAGTGTAAAGTGAACAGTGTAAAGTGAAAAGTGCAAAGGGGAGGCTAACGCTCATTTTGCACTTTACACTGTTCACTTTTCACTGCTTCCCGGTGCCTCGTTACCGCCTCACCGAGTCGTCTTTAGCCCCTTTTGTTGAAGGACTCGCTCGTGCATCGTGTTCTCGTCGCCCTGGTGCTCCTCCTCTGCGTTGGCTTTGTCTCCGCGCGGGCCGAGGCGGCCGTCTACAACCTTCATCTGGTCACCGACAACGTCCCCGACTACACCGACATCCAGTCGCTGGTCCGCTCGTCCACCGCCGTTTGGCAGACGCCGCAGGATAAGTGCATCGCCGTCTGGCGATGGGGCCGGCGGAGCCGGCGCCAGACGAGTTGCGCGGTGGAAGGCGGCCGGTACATCTTGGACCCCATCCTGCATTACAACTCCTACGGCGCCATGAATTGCGGGATCATCTCCTCCCTGAACGTCTCCTCCTGGGTCAACCTCGGCTACCGCGCCCGGTACATCCAGTTGGGAGGCCACACCGTCAGCGAGGTCTCCTGGGACGACGGCCGGGCACCATCCGACGGCCGGGCACCATCCGCGACCACCCTCCGGGCGGTGCCCGGGTTGTGGCACCTCTTCGATTCCTCGATGAGCGTCTTCTGCTACGACCACGACGGGGCCGTGGCAAGCTGCGACCAGATCAAGCAGTCCCACGCCTGCGACCTGTCCGGCGGCAAGAGCGAGCCGGGGCACTACTACTTCTATCACTACGCCCCGCAATGCGGGTCGCACCCCGGGCCGACCGGCTGGCGATGCGCGTCGGACCAGCCGGTCGGCTACGGGCGGACGCTCGCGGCCGGGGCGTCCTCGTACATGGGCAATTTCTCCGTGGACCGTTACTGCCAAATGGCCCGCTATGGCCATCGCTACGTGCTGAATCTCCGGCCGTACGAGTCGTACACGCGGCACTGGGAGCCGCTGGACAACCCCGTGTACGCGAGCGGCCGCCCCAAGGATCCCGACTACTTCCGCCCCATGGCCAACGGCTCCGATCCCGACGATCAGCACGGCCTGCACAATATCCGCGGCAACGGGGAGTGGGTCTTCCAGCCGGACCTGACGGCCAAGGAGTGCCGGGCAGTCTTCCATGACGATGCGGACGTGGCGCTGCCTGCCGAGGACGGCGTCGGGCCAAATCTCCGCCCGGCCGCAACGGGGCGCAACGCTTCCGTCGTGTTCAAGGTCTCGGCCGCCAACGTGATCACGTCGATGCGGATCGAAGCGGACGGCCTGCGGAAGACGGGCGAGGATGCCCTCAGGCTGTCCGTCTCACGAAGCGCCGGCATCCACTGGACGCCGGTGTGGCAAGCCGACACGACCGGCCGCCAGCAGGTCCGGCTGAAGCTGCGGGACGAGGTGGCCGGCCTCACGCAGTGCCTGATCAAAGCGGAGATGTCGGCGGCGAAGAACACGCAGGACGTTGGGCTGGACAATCTCAGAATCACTACGGTCACGCAACTGAACCGCCGCACGCTTCCCAGCCTGACCCTCGGCGCAAACCAGGTCATGCTCTTCGCGGACCAACAGGTGGAAACCACCGAACTGTGGCCGGCCCTGCACGCCGGGGCCTACAAGCAGACCGCGGCCGCGGAGGACAGCGTCTTTAGCGATAAGGATCCGGACGGGATGTATAAGGCCACGCTCGGGGCCGGCGCCGACGGCCGTGAGTGCTCCGTCACGTGGCGCCTCGCCGTGCCCACGGACATCACGGACGTCGCCTACGGCGTGATCAGCACGAATCGCTCGCCGCAGTCCTATGTTTCCTTGCAGCACTCGTGGGACGGCCGCCGCTTCAGCGAGTTCGACCGCAACTCCGGCGGCGGCTTTCCGTTCGACAAGCAGGTCATCAACTCTTTCGCAGGCGGCGAAGTTCCCGCCGACACCCGGCAGGCCAGCTTCCGCAGCGTCTTCTTCTGCAACAGTGGGGCGGCCACCTACAACATGCCGGGCATCCAGGACCTCTTGGTCCGCGTCCACCACAAGCCCCGGGACGCCGGCTTCCGGCCCATCGAGGTCACCTACCACTGGACCGAGCATCGCGACACCGGCGACGTGAGCCGCTCGCACACCGAGCTGGTCGCTGCCCTGCCGCACCGGTACGCGATCAACGTCGCCGGCAAGCGCGACCCGACCATGAGCTGGGTGCGAATCAACCTGCAGGGATACGGCCCGGAAGGTAAGTCCGGCGCGGAAGACAAAATCCCCCGCTATGGATACTCCGATCGTCTCGACGTCGGCCCGGGCTACGAGTATCCGAAGGTCGCCTATCGCTGGGGCAAGCAGCTCGCCCTGGGCAAGCCCTATACCGCCAGCCGTCCATCCAGCACTACCTCGGGCAATCCGGACTCCGACGGGCGCGAATTGACCAACGGCATCGTCATCGCGCCCACTGACTATGCCACGAGCCGCGAGGTCCAGCCGGCGACGGCCTTTTGGGACCCCGGCGAGCCGGTCGCGCTGGTGATCGACCTCGGCCGGCCGCAGGGCATTGCCGGGGTGCGCGTGAGCACCCATCAGCCCAATGCGCGATTCTGCCACCCGAAGAGCGTTGAGGTGGCCGTCTCCGCGGACGGGCGTGCCTGGCAGGCCGCCGGGATCATCCGGCACGACGATCTCTGGAAGCCCCCCGGCGACTACGAGGCTTGGGAGCACGACGACGACCCGCGCTACGCAGCCCTGCCGGCGTGCGGACGATTGGCCTACTCGTATCCGCTGGCCCTCACGAAGCCGCTTGCCGGGCGGTTCGTCCGTTTCGTCTGCACACCGCTTGCGGGCAAGGGCATGGGCCTCTCGGAACTCCAGGTCTTCGACCAGGTCACGGTCGCGCCGTGGCCCGGCGACATTGCCCTGCCGTAATCACTCATCGACGTAGGAGATGAAGTTGGTCAAGAGGACGTGCTTGCCGAAGGCGCCCAGCGGAGTGCCCGTGTAACGCGGCAGCCAGTTCCTGACGATTTCGTCTTTCGTCTTCATCGCTGACCCGTTGCCTTCGCGTACTTCTCCGAATGCGCCGCGTGGGCCTTCCAGTTGGCGCTGTACTTATCGGCCATCCCCTTGTCCCGGATGACCAGCAAGTTCTCGGCGTTCTGGTCTTCGAACTGACCGGTGAAGTTGAAGCTGGCCGAGGCGGGACTCGAACCCGCACGAGGGTCACCCCCCACGGGATTTTAAATCCCGAGCGTCTGCCAATTCCGCCACTCGGCCGGAGGACCCGCCCCGTAGTCCGACACACTTAAAGTGGCGAGTCGGGTGGCTGGGGCAAAGCGAAGCGTGCCCCAGTGGCCACCGACTGGGGCTTCGCTGCGTTGGAGCCGCCAGCCACCCGACGGTCTAAGCGTGTCGGCCTACTTGTTCGATCCTACCGGGCCGGCGGGGCCTGTCAAGGCGTCCCGGCTGCTGGCCCGCTTGCCGCGGACCCGCCGGCGGCGTAGATTGTCGGTGCGTCCTTCAAGAATCCAGGAGAACCAGCGATGAAGAACAGGGATTTCTGCCGGCGGGCCGTCATGTGGGTCGCGGCCATTTTCTGCTGTGGGGCGCTGGACGGCGCGTTGGGCGGCGAAACGATCAGCCCCGCCGCACAGCCCAGCACGTACGCGGCGTGGAAGAACGGCCCCAGCAAGGACCCCGGCTTCTTCCCCATCGCCGTGTGGCTCCAAGACCCGAAAAACGCCGCGAAGTACAAGGCCATCGGCGTTAACGTCTACGTGGCCCTCTGGAGAGGACCCAACGACGAGCAGATCGCCGAGCTGAAGAAACACGGCATGGGGGTGATCTGCGGGCAGAACCGTTGGGCCCTGGAGCACCTCGACGAGCCCACCATCGTCGGCTGGATGCACGGCGACGAGCCCGACAATGCCCAGTCGCTTCCCGGCGGCAAGGGCTACGGCCCGCCTATCCCGCCCAAGAAGATCATCGAGGACTACGGCAAGATCAAGGCCAAGGACCCGACGAGGCCGGTGATGCTCAACCTGGGCCAGGGCGTGGCTTGGGACGGCTGGTACGGCCGCGGCGTGCGCACCAATCACCCCGAGGACTACCCCGAATACGCCCGCGGCGGCGACGTGATCTCCTTCGACATCTATCCGGCGGTCCACGATCGTGCGGCAATCGCCGGAAAGCTCTGGTACGTCCCCTACGGCGTAAATCGCCTTCGCCAGTGGACCGGGGGCGAGAAGATCGTGTGGGACTGCATCGAGTGTACGCGGATCGGCAACCCCGAGGTGAAACCCACCCCCGCCCAAGTGAAGGCCGAGGTGTGGATGTCGATCATCCACGGCTCGCAGGGGCTCATCTACTTCTGCCACCAGTTCAAGCCGAACTTCATCGAGGCGGGCCTGCTGGCCGACGAAGAGATGGCCAAGGCCGTCGGTGCGATCAACCGCCAGATCCACGACCTGGCTGCGATCATCAACAGCCCGAGCGTGCCGGACGCCCTGACCGTGGAGGCCGACAAGGCCGAGGTCTCCGCCGAGCGCGTGCGGCTGCTCCCGACCGGGCCGATTGCCGCGATGGCGAAGCGCCACGGCGGGGCGACCTACGTCTTCGCGGTCCGCATGGACAACTCCCCCGCCAAGACCGCGTTCCAGCTTCGCGGCGCTTCCGCAAAGGCCGAAGTGGAGGTCCTCGGCGAGGGCCGCCGCATCACCGCCCAAAGCGGCCGCTTCGCCGACGACTTCGGGCCCTACGAGGTCCACCTGTACAAGGTCCCGCAGCCATGAACAAGCTCCAGCGCGTCACCGCGGTCGTCGAGGGCCGCCAACCGGACCGGCCGCCCGTCTCCTTCTGGTACCACTTCGGCCCGGACGAGGTCTTCGGGCCGCGGGCCGTCGAGGCCCACGTGCGGCACGTCGAGACCTACGACCTCGACTTTCTGAAGATCATGGACGACAACCGCTACCCGCGTTGTGCCACGGCAACCGGCGTCATCGAAACCGTGGGCGACCTCGACAGGCTCTCGGTCCTCCGCGGCGACGAAGACAGCTTCGGGCGGCAACTGGATCTCATCGGCGAACTGGCCAGGCGCTACGGCGGCCGGCTCCGCGCAGCGACCACGATCTTCAACGCGTGGAGCACACTGCGGCAGATGACCGTGCCCGAGACGAGCGCCCACGGCCCGCCCGTCATCGAGCTTGCCGCGGACCCCCGCGATGCGGCCATGTCGCGGCTCCTGCGCGAGGCCCCCGAGGCGCTGGCCCGGGCGCTGGAGGTCATCGCCGAGTCGTCGGCCAACTTCGTCCGGCACTGCCTCGCGGCCGGCGCGGACGGCGTCTACCTCTCGGTGCGCGACGACTGGGTCGACGCCCCGGAAAACGGCCCGGGCACCTACGACCGCCTGGTGCGGCAGGGCGACCTCGCGATCCTTGCCGGCGCCGCGGGCGGCACGTTCAACATCTTGCACGTCTGCGGCAAGGCGCTCGACTTCCGCCGGTTCGCGGACTATCCGGTCCACGTGATCAACTGGGCCGATCGCTCCGCGGGACCACCCATCGCCGAGGTAGCCGGCTGGGTCCGACCCGCCATCTGCGCTGGGCTGGACAACCTCGGGACAATGCCCAGCGGCTCGCCCGAGGACTGCGCCCGGCAGGTACGCGACGCCATCCATCAGGCCGGCGCCCGGCCGATCCTGATCGCCCCCGGCTGCACGTTCGATCCCGCGGCGGTCCCGGCCGAAAACCTCCACGCCATCCGCCGGGCCGTCGAGCCGCAACCCAAGTAGACGGGGCAACTCCTTCGCCCTTGGCGCCGATCACGAAGAGCTTGTAAAGGAATGGGGACTGGCTCCGAGCCAGTGTGCGGAAACCGCGGGAAATCGCCATCCAGCGATTACTGCCCTGGCTCGGCGACGAGAACACGCGTCTCGCCCTTCTTCAACGGCAGGCCGATCTTCGGACCTCGTCCAAGCAGCCGGCCGGTCAGCAGGTCCTTGAGGGTGCCCCCAGAGCCGGCGTCGATTTCCAACGGCCCGTCCTGCGAGGCGTGAAGCACCACGTAAGGCCCATTGGCGTAGACATTGCAGTCGCTTTGGGTAAAGAGATGAACCCCGGCCTGCCGGGCAGCGACCCGAAGCAGTCCACCGCTCAGGCCCGGCGGACCGACGAAGAGCGACGGGCCATCCCCGGTCCGCCGCAGCGCCACCGCAGCCGATCCGTCCGGGTAGGTGGCGAGCGTTTCCTCGGCGGTCGCGTCGGCCGCGGCAAACAGCGGCATGACCGCCCTCTTGACCCCGAATGCCTCGCGCAGGCCAAGGCCCTTGCCAACCGCCGTTGGCTCTGCCCAAGCCGGAATGTTCGTGAGCTTCTTCATCTTGAAGCCGGCCAACTCGGCCATCGCCTCTAGCGAAGTGCGATCCCCGTCGTGAAATCCCGGGGCATAGCACCAGATCCTCAGGCTGCCGCGCATGGCTTCCAGGAGTCGTTGACGCTCCGGTGGCGTAAGACACCAGGCCGTCAGCAGGACGTACATCTTCGCCCGGACTCGACCCGCCGCGATGTCGTCCAGAAGGTATTGCCCATAGGGTGTGCCCATACGCCCCAGCGGCCGCCGCACTTCGTAGACGCCCGACACCGTGACCACCTCCCCGCCGGCAGCCACGCGGACCATGCTCTTTTCATCGATCACGGCCGCGACCTCGGGCTTGAAGGGCCGCGGGCGCTCCAAAAGCAGCTCGTCCAGGGCCTTGAGCCGGGCCATTTCAGCCCACATCCGCCGATCGTTGAACCAACCGGTCGCCCCCAAGTCCATCCACCAGGTGCCGAAATTGCGCAGCCCGCATTGGGCCGTGTTCCGCACCAGCTCCATGTTGGTCTGCTCGATCGTGTTGACGCCGTCTTGCCACCCGGGGAATTGACCGGTGCCCAGGTAGGTCCGCGTGTCGTCTTCGTAAAGCCACATCTTGCCGGCCAAAGCGACGCTCTCCGCGGCGGTCATCGCCGGAGCACTCTGGCCCAGTCCGCGGTCGAAGTAGGAGATTGGCGAGCAGAGGACGTCGATGTCCGGGCAACTCAGCACCCGGAGCAGGGCATAGTGCCCGGAAGTGGCCGGGCCGTTGCGGATCGCGCCGAACTCGAACACATAGCCGTAGAAGAAGACGACCAGCTTCCGTCCGCCCGACGCCTGCCGCACCGCCCGAGCAAGGTGGCAGACGCAACCGGCCATCATCTCCTGCTGGAACTCGGCAAAGTCGATCAGGGCCCGCTCCATGACTGGATCGCGGAGCACGCCGGCAGGGGCGGCACGCCGGGCCGCAGGCGAGGGCACCGCGACCGTATCGAGCGTGACCCGAGGATCACGCCACGCCGCCCGCAACGCCGCGTCGTCGCGATAGCGTGCCTTGAGCCACGTGCGCCACGCCCGCAGGTCGCCCTTGGCGTACCCATTGAGCCCCGGTCCCCACGTCTCCTGGTAGAACCACTCGCCGGTGTTCTGCCCGCAAGGATGATAGCCCGCGACATGGCTGCCGAACTTCTCTTCCAGGTGGGCGACCAAGGCTGCCAGGCGCTCGGCGGCGTCGCGGCGGTACTCGGGCGACGCGACCACGACGCCGGACTGCTCTTGCGGCCCCCGGTCCCAGACCATGACGTCGTCGGGGTGCGACGCACACCACCATGCCGGCGGCCCGGCCCAGATCCGCGGCAAGAGCAACGCCTTGGGGTTGGCCTCCAGCACCGTCCGGCACTGGGCATCGACGGTCGACCAGTTGACGGGCTGGCCGGGCTTTGGCCACGGAAGGTCCACGGGAAAGCTCACGAAATCGACGCCCACCCCGGCCGCCAGCTTGATCTGCGTCTCGAAGGCCCCCGGCGGCCCGCCGAGGAGTACGAACGTCTGCCCGGGCCGGTAGAAGGCGATCGTCAGGTCCCTGGCCGGTTCCGCCCGGACCCAGAGGCTCACCCGGTAGCGGTGCCCTTTGCGTAGGGCGAGGTTGGGATGATGGTAGATATGGAAATCCGGCCAGCGGCCGTCCGGCGGGGCCTTGAGCGCGACGTGCAGCCCGGCCGAGCGGGCACCGACCGCAGGTTGGTCCCGGCCCTTGCCCGGTGCCACCCGGACGGTGCCGACCGTGTTCTGTGCGCCGGTCGGCCAGATGCTCCAGGATCGGCTGAAGCTCTCGGCCCCGCCCTCGAAGTCGGATACCGGGAACGCCTGTTTTCCGTTGTCGAGGTCCACCACGCGTACGTCGTCCAGGTAAACGTCTCCCGGCGTGTTGCCAAAGCGGAAGTGCATCGTGGCCGTAGCCGGCTCGTCCTCGGTTGGCGAGAAGTCAAAAGTCACCAACCGGCCGGTCGTCCCTGCCCGAAGCGGCCGGGTCCCGGGTGCGCCCCAGAACATCCTCGCCCGCACGGGCTTGCCGTCGACCACCAGCCGCGGCGCCCCCGAAGCAGCATCGACCCGTACCGTTTCGACGGCACCAACCGAGGCGGCCCACGACGCCAAAGAAACCGCGCAGGCAAGAACCGCCGTGGCCGCCATCGCCCGCTCGAGCTGCTGATGAGTCATCGATCGACTTCCCACTGCGGACGGTGCCGCGGCAGCTCCGCCTTGAAATCGCCCAGGCTCCCCCAGTGCTCGCGCCGGTCAAGATCGACCTCCGCCACGACCACCGTGCCCCACTCCTTGGCCAAGGCGATGGTGCGCCCCACGTGATCCCACACCGCCGTCAGCATCCAGTTGCTCGAAACGTCCTCGTACATGCTGCTCACCAGGTACACGTGGTTCTCCACCGCTTGGGCCTTGGCCAGGTCGGGATTGCAGCCCCAGACCGGCCAGGCGATCACCTCCGCGCCGCGGTTGGCCAACTGCCGCGCGACCTCCGGGAAGAAGCCGTCGTAGCAGACCATCATCGCCACCTTGCCGAAGCGGGTCTCGAAGACCGGGTACTCATGGCCCGGGGCGACCCCGCCGGAGATCTCGTCCCGCGGCAGCGCGACCTTGCGATACTTGCCCACCAGCTTGCCGTCCGGCCCCACGAGCACCGCGGTGTTGAAGACCAGGTGTCCGGCACGCTCGTACAAGCCCGCGACGATGTACAGGTTGTGCTTCTTGGCCAACTGGCCGAAGTACGCCGTCGACGGGCCCGGGATCGCCTCCGCGGCACGCTCCGGCGGGATGCCATTGCCGACGCTCGTCAGACACTCGCCCAGCACCACCAGATCGGCCTTCTGTCGGGCGGCCTCTTCGATCAGCGGGGCGAACAATCGGCAGTTGTCGGCCGGCGTCTTGCCGCCTCGAGGTCGAAAGTGAACCGCGGCCAGCCGCACCTTGCGGCCCGCCGGCCGTTCGGTCGCCTTCAGGCTCACGCTGCTCCAGACGATCTTCCCGCCGGGCGCCCAGAGCAGCCGCAACTCGACCACCGCCCGCGCCGCCCTGGAAGGTGCCCGGTAGGTGTCCGAGACCTCGGTCCAACCGCGGGCGTCGGTCGCCTTGTCGGTCGGATGCTCGGCCTCGGCGGTCGGCCGGGAGTCGCGCAGGTAGCCGGTGACCACCGATTCGTCGTACGGGACCCGCTTGCCCGCCGCGTCCAGCCAGGTGATCTTCGCCACCGCGCTGCGCCGCGGCGAGGCCACGTTCTCCACCTTCCGCAGGGCCTCAAAGCGGTAGTGGCCGCCGCCCTTGAGCGGGAACGTCTTGACCCAGCCGCCGTCGAGCCCTTCGCGCCCGTCCGCCCGGATGACCAGCGCCCCTTGACCGCTGGGCCCTCCCTTGGATTCAAAGGCGAACTCGGGCCGGATCTCGCCGCGCGGAGCCGTTGCGGTCCATCCCTCCGGCGCCCCCGGAACCTTGCCTTCCGATCCCGCCGCGGCAACCGGCGTTGGACGGAAGAATGCCATCAGGATCTTCGTCAGGATCTGCTCGCCATACTCGTTGGCGTGTACCACGTCGCGGTAAAACACGTGCGGGTGCATCTTCGCCGATCGGATGTACTCCGCCCACGGCGTCGTCATGTCCAGATACGCGCAGCCCTCCTCGGCGGCGAGCTTCTTCAGGGCAGCCCCGTACGCACCGGTCCCCGAATGCGCCGCCTTGGCCAACTCTTCGGGCACGCGCGGGTCCGCCGTGCCGAAG
>Ga0315280_10010877_pt1 | contig 11296 bp, 12 predicted proteins | sample YL17G06_40_MG_FD_203697 | JGI IMG/M metagenome (GOLD analysis project Ga0315280, IMG submission 203697) | Sediment microbial communities from Yellowstone Lake, YNP, Wyoming, USA - YL17G06_40 | ecosystem: Environmental > Aquatic > Freshwater > Lake > Sediment | place: USA: Wyoming | collected... | reverse complement strand
GAGGTAAGCTTCTATAGATATCTTTATGATATATTCTCAGATAGTTATTCTATGCCGAGGTTATCAGATCTCATTCTCATGGCCAGTAAATCAACTGAATATTGAGCAAGTACGATTAATCGCTATCGGCTGATTGTAAACCAGGCTGTACTAAGACTATGAGAATGGGTAGTTAGGCTGAAGAGGATTTGGGCCGATTTGGGAAGATTGTATAAGATGATATGTATAACTTGAGAATTGCTTATTATTTGAAAGATGATAATAAAAATGATTTTCAATGCCCTCAGGGGCAGGGCAGAGTCAGGACGGATGCGTTGCCAGTCTCCAGCGACATATGTATATTGGTGTATCCCATGTAGGTGCCGCCCATGACGTAGGCCGGGACCGTGCTGGCGCTCTTCTGGACCCTGGCTCCGATCTTGGCCGTTCCCTGCACCTCGGAGCTGATATCGTAGACAGATGCCGCACTGGTCTGGATGATGGAGGTGTCCTTAACCAGATCCACCAGATTGGAGTAGCTCTCGGAGTAGACGGAACCTGTCTCATAATTCTTAGCACAGAGAGCATTCCGAAGATCGCTCTGAGTCAGAGACGGCGCGTATGTGGAGGAGGGCTTGTTCTGATAGACACCCCATTCGCTCATGCTGATTTCATCGTAGCTTCCCCAGCCCCCGTAGACCTCCGCGTCAATGGTGCGGGAGACAGTGCCGCTGCCCCTCGTGCCCGTGACCATCTTCTGTCCGTGAAAACCAGCTTCCGTCTGGTAGATGCGCATGTCGTCCATGTATCCCTGGTTATAGATCCAGGAATGCTCGGTCAGGTTCTGGGGAACTCCCTTGGCCGTAGGAACGAGCATAGTAGTGCTGGCAATAACAAATAATGCCGATATCATCAACAATCCGGGCAACCATCTCATCTGGACACCTCAACCCTCCGGATTACATGAAGATGCATCGAATATAAATCTGATCCTTAGCTCTTTGCCCTTGGTGCTTTTCTTCCTCTGCGCTTGATATCTGCCAGGCGCTTCTCCAGGGATGCCTTCAAATCGGGCGAAACCCCGGCACCGTTATAGTCCAGCCTGGCGGCTATGGCCAGCTTTCCCGCCAGTGCGCGCGCCGCCTTGCCCCGCAGACTCTTTTGGGCGCCGATCACGGCCGGGTGGCGGTAGATGATGCCGTGCTTGGGTGAGGGGGCACTGCCTTTGAGATGCTTGAACAAGGCCTTCTCTGCGCCCATGACCTGGATGGTGCTGGAGGGCATCTCCGACAGCCGACGCAGGCCGCCGGCGCGGGAGATGAGCCTTGCTGCCAGCACAGATCCTGCTAGGCAGGAGAGGTTGGGAGCTATGCTCTCCACAGCTTTGCCCACTTCCCCCTCCATGGCCGCCCGGGCATCCCTGAGCCTCAAAACCACTCTTGCCAGCTCGCCGGTGATCTCGTCCCCAGAAAGGGCCTGGGCCAGATCCCTGCCGTGCACAATCTCCTGTCGGCGCAGGCGTGACCACTCATAGAGCCTCTCGTCCAGCAAATTCACAGCCTGGTTCAGGTCGTCCAGAGCCTCCACGGCCTGAAGCAGGTCCTGCTCCGCCGTGGTCAGAGCTTTGAGCTGTCGGCGGACCAGGCCCAAGGCTACCTCTCTCAGACGAGAGTTGTAGTCCCGGTCGCTTTCCACGAAGCCGGAAGCCTTGGCCAGGGCGCGCAGATCGGGCTGCAGGGAGGGACAGCCCCAGGTCTTGGGACCAAGCAGCGCCTCGATCATCGCTTCCACATCTTTGGCCGGAAGAGATGATCCGGATTCCTGGTCAACCTTTCCAAACCAAGCCATGATCTCCATTTGCTAAACCTGCTTATGGGCCAAGCATAGATCACTTTCGGCCCGCACCGATCCTCTTTAAATACTATCTGATCCTAGCTACATCTACCTCTCAATAAAACTTAGGGGGCAGAATGGTATGAAAGAACTGGTTGATCAGATATCCGCTCGCCTCAGGGATCAGAAGATCGAGGTCCCGGAGGAGGAGATCGCATCTCGCTTGAAGAAGCTCATCGAAGACTTCCGCGTTCCCGAAGGCGAGGCCAGAAGATCTGTTTTGAATTACTTCCTGAAGGAGCACGGGGTGACGTTCCCGGCCAGAGCAAGCTCGGAGAAGGTCAAGATCTCGGAGATTGCCGGGCCGGGCAGATGGGTGGATCTGGAGGTCAAGGTCCTGGATCTCTGGGAACCGGCGACCGAGGCCATCTCCCAGACAGGGCTCATTGGTGATGGCTCTGGTTCCATGAAGTTTGTGAAGTGGACTAAGTCCGAGCTGCCCGATCTGGAGCTGGGCAAGAGCTATCGTCTGAAAAGGGTGGTCACGGATGAGTTCCAGGGCAGGTTCAGTGTAAAGTTGAACCGAACCAGCCAGATCGAGCCGCTGGAGAAGGAGGTGGAGGCCCAGCTCAAGCGCGTGCAGTCGATGAAGGTGGTGGAGATCAATGAGCCCGGCCTCTGGGTCGATCTGAAGGTCAAGGTAACGCAGCTCTGGGAAGCGAACAGCGAGGCCATCTCCCAGTCCGGACTGATCGGAGACGAGACCGGCTCCATAAAGTTTGTGAAGTGGGCCAAGGCGGATCTGCCTGACCTGGAGGAGGGCAAGAGCTATCATCTGTTGAATCTGGTCACAGATGAGTTCCAGGGCAGGTTCAGCGTAAAGTTGAACCGAACCAGCAAGATCGAGCTGTTAGACGTCGATGTGGAGGTGGGCTCTCAGGCGGCTGAGTTCGCGGGAGCCCTGGTGGATGTCCAGAAGGGATCGGGCCTGATCAAGCGCTGTCCTGTTTGTAAGCGCTCTCTGGCCAAGGGCGTGTGCAGCGAGCACGGAAAGGTGGAAGGCACCTACGACCTGCGCATCAAGGCGGTCATGGATGACGGCCGGCGCGTGCAGGACGTATTGATCAACCGGGAGACCACGGAGCGCCTGGTCGGTCTAACTCTGGATGAGGCCAAGCAGATGGCCATGGAGGCGCTCGATCACGAGGTGGTGCGCAGCCTGATAGAGGGCAAGCTGGTGGGCAGGTACTTCAGTGTCACCGGGCCAAGGGTAGATCGCTACCTGCTGGTGGAGACCATAAACGAGGCGCAGCCAGTGACCATCGCGGACGTGGACGAGCTGATCGCGGCAATGGAGGTGAACTGACATGGCAGGATTCTCCCGAGAGGTGGCCCGCAGGATCTTCATCGAAGAGCTGAAGAGCTCCAACTACTCCTTCCGGGACGGCGAGGACCAGCACCAGTACGCGCCTCAGTATCTGCTTACGCCTACAGGCGCGAAATGCAATCGCGTCTTCGTGGTCGGCACCCTGACCGAGAAGGATGACATCGGCAGCGACGCGGAATACTGGCGGGGTAGAATAGTCGATCCAACGGGCAGCATTCTGATCTATGCTGGCCAGTACCAGCCCGAAGCGGCGCAGATCTTGGCCAACATCGAGGCTCCGGCCTTTGTGGCCGTGGTGGGCAAGCCCAATCTCTACCAGACCGAGGATGGGAACATCATCATATCGGTGCGAGCTGAGTCCATCCAGCGGGTTGATGAGGCGACGAGAGACCAGTGGATAATGGACGCGGCTCGGCGAACCTTGGAGCGGCTGAAAGCGCTCTGGAGCGCAGGACCCGTTTCTGTCTCCAGTGACTTCTCCACAGCGGACAAGACGCCCGCATCCTTGCCTGTCCAGGATGGCCAGAGGGCCCTGGAGCATTACCATACCGACGTGGAGCATTACAGGCAGATGGTGATTCGTGCTCTCTCCTCGCTGCGGGGCGATCTCTCAGAGGACCGGAGCAAGCCGAAGGCCGAGACGGCCACCAAGCCTGAAGCCAAGGTCGAACCACCCCTGGAGGCGGAGAAGCCCGGGCCAAGGAGATCCAAGCCCAAGAAGAGCAGTCCATTGAATGCCTGGCCGGAGCAGGAGAATGAAGAAGAGGTGGAGACCTTCAATCTGGGCAAGAAGAGCTGAAAAGTTTTATATAATGTGCTGAAGCTTTATAACATGGGTGAATCAACATGGTAATTGGAGTAACAATGGTGAAGGTGGTGCCAGGACAGGAGAAGGCCGTCTACAATGCGCTGCAGGAGATCGAGGGCATCAAGGATGTCTACCATGTCTTCGGCGAGTTCGACTTCGTGGTCATCATTGAGGTCGAGGGCCTCAGCATGCTCAACAAGCTCGTGGACGTCATTCGCGAGATAGACAACGTCACTGCCACCCAGACCGTGGTCGGGGCTGAGCTCTAGCCCTTTTTCATCTTTCCATGGAGATCGCTGAGGAGCTGGCCAAGCAGCAGAAGGCCATCTCCGTAGCCGAATTTTTTGAGAAGAACCGTCAGATCCTGGGATTCGACTCGGCACCGCGGGCGCTGATCACCTGCGTGAAGGAGGCGGTAGACAATTCCCTGGACGCCTGCGAGGATGCAGGGATATTGCCGGACATCTTCGTGCAGATAAAACGCAGCGGCGACTATTATCAGGTCATCGTGGAGGACAACGGGCCGGGCATTGTGGCTGAGGAGATTCCCCGGGTTTTTGCAAAGTTGCTTTATGGCTCTCGCTTTCACACCCTGCGCCAGAGCCGGGGGCAGCAGGGCATCGGCATCTCCGCGGCCGTCCTTTACTCTCAGCTCACCAGCGGCAGGCCCACCAAGGTCATCTCCAAGATCGGTCCGGGCCGGCCGGCCCGCTATTGCGAGCTGATGATAAATACGGCCAAGAACGAGCCCGAGGTGCTGAAGGCGGAAGAGGTGGAGTGGGAGCGCCCCCGGGGCACGCGCGTGGAGCTGGAGCTGGAAGGCTCCTACGTGCGCAGCCGACGCCAGTCGGTCTTTGGCTCTCTCAAGAGCGCGGCCATAGTCAACCCCCACGCCCGCATAACCCTGATGGAGCCCGAAGGTAACGTAGAGGTCTTCGAGCGGGCCACGGAGGCACTCCCCAAGAGAGCCTATGCCATTCAGCCCCATCCGGCCGGGATCGAGCTGGGCGAGCTGATAAAGCTCCTGCGGTACACAGAAAAAAAGAAGCTGCGCGTTTTCCTGAAGGAGACCTTCTCCAGCATTGGCTCGATCTCGGCCCAGGAGCTCTGCGTCAGGGCAGGCCTCGATCCAGAGAGGCCGCCATCAAGCCTTGACCACGAGGAGGCTAAAAAGCTGCTGGCGGCGTTCAAGCAGATCAAGGTGAAGGCTCCCCCTGCGGACTGCCTATCACCTATAGGCGAGGATCTGATCAAGGCCGGTCTTGAGAAGGAATACCGGCTGGACTTCATTGCTACCACGGTTCGGCCTGTTTCTGTTTATTCGGGCAATCCCTTCCTGGTGGAGGTGGGCCTGGGCTTTGGCGGAGAGCTGGAGAAAGAGAGCCGCGTGGAGATCCTCCGCTTTGCCAACCGTGTCCCTCTGGTGTACCAGCAGGGAGCCTGCGCCATCACCCATGCTGTGGAGAGCGTCTCCTGGAAGAACTACTCTTTAAGCCAGCCCACGGGCGCCGGGGTTCCCGTCGGACCGGCAGTTCTCTTGGTTCACGTGGCTTCCACGAACATCCCCTTCACCTCGGAGAGCAAAGACGCCGTGGCAGATATGCCTGAGATCCTGGCAGAGATCGACCTGGGGCTAAAGGAAGCGGCACGAAAGCTGCGCCGCTACCTGAGCCGCCAGAGCAGTCTCTCTGAGCGCCGGGAGAAGGAGGAGATCATCAGAAAGATCCTGCCCAGGATTGCCAAGAAGCTCTCCGATATCCTGGAGAAGGAGGAGCCGGATATCGGACCAGTGGTGGCCAAGATCATGGGCAATCTGCTGGTGCACCGCCATGCGGCGCAGCAGAACGGCCTGACCGCGATCAAGATCGAGGTGGAAAATCACAGCGATCTGGTGAGGGCCTTCAAGCTGCACGAGGTGCTGAAGCAGAAGGCTGTCTTTGTCTCGCCTCCGGCCAAGGTCATTCCTTTGGGCGACGGCTACGATTATCACTGGAAGCTCTCTTTGGGCCCGGGAGAGCGGGCATCTTTGAGCTACAGCGTTCCTGCTGATGGTGCGTCTTTGGGGGAGCCGGTGGTGGAGGGGCTGGAGGCAGAGATCGTCACGGGGGCCAGGGTGATCTAACCAATGGAAAAGGCAGAGAAAACCCAAGAGAAGCTGCTAGGCCTCGCCAGCACCCTTTATAACCAGTTCCAGCAGGGCATCGTGCCCCATATCTCCTTGCCCTCCCGGACCAAGGGCAATATCGAGTACAGCTCCAAGGACGATGTCTGGGTCTACGGGGACCAGGAGACCTTGCGCAGCGTCAAAACGGTGCGCGGAGCCAAGACTCTGCTCAAGACCGTTCACCTGGCGGAGCTGCTCATCAAGGAGCACCTGAAGAACAATCGCGGCTCGACCCTCAGGGAGATCTACTACATCTCAGAGAACTGGGATCTAGCGAAGTTCCATGAGCAGGCGGAGAGCGACAGGCTGATCGAGGACCTGGAGATCGTGACCGCGCTCCAGAGGGAGGACTTCCACATCCGGCCGGAGGAGGACGGGGCGGCGGTCTTCGGGCCTCTGCGGCTGCGAGAGCAGACCCGGCGCGGTGAGCGCGAGATGCACTGCCAGGAGGATGTGGGCGAGGCTGGCTACCAGATACCCTTCCATGTGGACAACATCCAGTTCCTGAGCCACGACGCGAAACTGGTCATGGCCATTGAGACGGGCGGAATGTATGCCCGGCTGATCGAGAACGGCTTCGATGAAGAGTACAAAGCCATCCTGGTGCACATCAAGGGGCAGCCTGCCCGGTCCACGCGGCGCATCATCAAGCGGCTCAATGCCGAGCTGAACCTGCCGGTCGTGGTCTTTACGGATGGCGATCCCTGGTCCTACCGCATCTTCGCCAGCATCGCTTACGGAGCCATAAAGAGCGCCCACCTCTCCGAGCATCTGGTCACTCCTGGGGCCCGCTTTCTGGGAGTTCAGCCCAGCGATATCGTGGACTACAACCTATCCACGGACAAGCTCACCGATCAGGATATCCAGGCCCTGAGAGCGGAGCTGACCGACCCAAGGTTCAACACGCCCTACTGGGAGAAGCAGATCAAGCTGCAGATGGACCTGAAGAAGAAGGCTGAGCAGCAGGCATTTGCCGGCAAGGGCCTGGACTACGTGACCAAGACCTACCTCCCGGAGAGGCTGTCCGAGATGGGAATCATCTAAGGGATGCCCTGTCGTGGTCATTGATTTTCACACTCACGTCTATCCGGAGAAGGTAGTGGCTAAAGTCCTGCCTGCCACTAAGAAGAAGCTGAAGGTGAAGGTGACGGGCACCGGCACGCCCGAGGATCTTTGCAGCCGGATCTGTGCTTTTGGAATCGCAAGGTCCGTGTTCCTTCCTCTGGCCAAAGGTTTATACTTCTCAGGGATACATGCCCAGATCCATGAAACGCGATCTTCTTGATATCCTGGCCTGTCCCCTCTGCAAGGGGGACCTCTGTTTGGAGGTCTTCGAGGAGAACGATAAGGAAATAGTTACAGGCAAGCTGTGCTGCCAATCCTGCAAGGAATGCTACCCCATTGAGGACGGAATACCCAATATGCTTCCGCCTGACCTCAGGGATTAGCGTCTCAATCGTCTCTGCGAACGAAGCTTCACAGGCGAAATATTTATACAATATTATGTGTAACCTCTAGGGGGAGGGGGATGGATTGGATTACGTTATTCACATCAACAATGGCAGCGAAACGGTCAAGCCCATAGTTCTTCGTCTTCTTCCCGGCGAGGAGACCATCTTCAACCTCAAGGTCGTAAACCACGGGGAGCCCTCCAACATTTCCCTGGAGGCCAGCGACCCCGTCTTCAAAGCGGTGCGCCTGAATAAGCCGGATCGATACGTGGTCATGGAGGAGACCGTCTCCATCATGGCCAGGATGCCTGCCAATATGGCGCGGCTGGATGGCGAGATTCTCTTGAGCAGCAGCGCAGGCGAAAGCCGGGTGCCTATCTCTCTGCGGCGTGAGCCGGAAGATCCTGGCGATGATCTGGATGATCCTGGCGTGCTTGGGGACCCGGATCTGAAGGATGACCTGGAGAGCGATGAATCCGACCTGGCGGAAGATGGGAATGAAGATGAATCAGAGGCAAAGGATGAAGATGGAGACGATTTCGAGGAGATAGAGCAGAATGGAAAGCCCGATGCGGAGGAGGATGAAGGGGAAGTCAGGCGCATAAAGTTCTCCCGCGATAGGGATCTGCAGAGATACAGATCAGCCTCTCGACCGGGGACCACAGCAGGGAACCTGGGGGATAAAATAGAATTGAGCGCAGAAGCACCGGCATCACTGCCCGGCTATCATGGAGATTCTCAGGGCTTGCGGCAGGATCCGGGCTATGAGGGCAAGGTGTATCCATTTCCCTCAGAGGCGGCCCCAGAGACGGCTGATGAGGAGGATGGCTATCCTGATCGCCAGGGGGGCATCTTTGATAATTTTGAGGGATGGGGGGCCCTGCAGGTCATTCCCGCCGTCATCCTCCTCCTCATCATCGTGGTTTTGGCTTTGACGTTTATCACCGAGAGCATTCCGGAGTTTCCAGGGGCTTTGGCATCGTCGATACTGATCGTTACTCTTATCATATATGGAGCGGCTACGCTCCTGAAGGCGTGATGTGATTTATGAGATACATCGTGGTCACAGGCGGAGTGATGAGCGGCCTTGGAAAAGGCATAACCGCGGCATCCATCGGCAGGCTGCTCATGAACAGGGGCTACAGAGTTACGGCCATCAAGATAGATCCCTATATCAACATCGATGCCGGCCTTATGAGCCCCTTTCAGCACGGGGAGGTCTTCGTTCTCAAGGACGGGGGCGAGGTGGATCTGGATCTAGGGAACTATGAGCGATTCCTGGACGTCGAGCTGACACGAGACCACAACATCACCACTGGCAAGGTTTACAGCACGGTCATCGAAAAAGAGCGCCGAGGCGAGTACCTGGGCAAGACGGTGCAGATCATCCCCCACATCACGGAGGAGATCAAGAGGCGCATTCGGCAGGTCTCCCGCGACGGAGGCTGCGAGATCTGTCTGGTAGAGGTGGGCGGCACTGTCGGCGACATCGAGTCCATGCCCTTCCTGGAGGCCATGCGGCAGCTCAAATACGAGGAGTCGGGGAACATCTTCTTTGTGCACGTCACTCTGGCCCCGTCCACCATGGACGGGGAGCAGAAGACCAAGCCCACTCAGCACAGCGTGAAGGTGATGCGAGAGCTGGGGCTGCAGCCGGACATGATCGTGGTGCGGTGCGAGAGGCCCCTTCTGGCTGAGACCAAGCACAAGATCGCTCAGTTCTGCGACGTTCCAACGGAGGCTGTGATCAGCGCCCACAATGCCGAGGACATCTACCAGGTGCCTCTGCAGATGGAGGCGGAGGGCCTGGCCAAGTATCTGATGAAGGCCATGAGGCTCTTCCCGCTGGAGGAGCGCAAAGACTGGGACGAGTTCGTGCACAAGATGGAGGCGGTGCAGGAGAAGGTGACTGTGGCCATCGTGGGCAAGTACACCGTGGGCTCGCAGTGCGCCGATCCCATGGAGGATGCTTACCTCTCCATCCGGGAGAGCCTGAAGCATGCCGGGATCGAGGCGGGCGTGAAGATCGAGGTTCTCTGGATAGACGCCGAGGAGCTGGAGCACGGCTCGCCGGACCTGATGCTGCGGGATGTGGACGGGATTTTGGTGCCGGGCGGCTTCGGCTCGCGGGGCACGGAAGGAAAGATCAAGGCCGTGCAGTATGCCAGGGAGATGAAGGTGCCGTACCTGGGATTATGCTTTGGCATGCAGCTCGCGGTGATTGAGTTTGCCAGAAACGTCTGCGGCCTGGAGGGCGCGAGCAGCACTGAGTTTGGGGCCACGCCCCACCCGGTCATCGCCATCTTGCCGGAGCAGGAGAAGATCAGGCAGATGGGAGCGACGATGAGGCTCGGCAATTACCCAGCGCACCTCAAGGAAGGCAGCCTGGCGCACCGGATCTACGGTACGACCGAGATCGTGGAGAGGCATCGGCACCGCTACGAGGTCAATCCCGCTTACATCAAGCCCATTCAGGAGAAGGGCATGATCTTCTCAGGCACGAACGGGGATTTGATGGAGATCTGCGAGATAGCGGAGCATCCCTTCTTCTTCGGATCGCAGTTCCACCCGGAGATGAAGTCGCGGCCGGGAAAGCCGTCGCCGCCGTTCCTGGCGTTTGTGGAGGCGATGAAGAAGAAGAGGTGATGGATCTTCCGTATTTCCATTATCGAGCACGGAAGAAAGACGTTAAGAAATTTGTAATTTTTCTGCATAATTTATTATATTTGTTCTCCTCTTGGCTCTCCACTTGCTTGAAATAATTACAAAAATTAAGATCATTATACAATTTTGTGATTTCATCTTTTTTTAAATAAACAAAGAAAGTCTCTCTCGCATCAATCTCATCGAGGATTCGCTTATGAGAATTGAATACGACACAAGGCAAAAATAAAATGTTGAATGCGAAAAGTGCCAAAAAATTAACAAACCTAAAATTCGAAGAGAATGGTGATACTAGGAAATCATAGTTGAACCTTAAGAAAATAAGGCAATAAACCCCTAAAACAATGGAAATCACGGGAACGTAATAACCTACGACATATCTTGCATCATGTTGGTCCCAATAACTCTGCAAACCATAAAGTATGCTTTTATTATCTTTATTATCATCAAATAAAAGTGCGTCAATAAATTCTTCATGATTGCTTTCCAAATTGGCTCTAAAACCTTTTGGAAGAGGTCGATCTTTCATTAGTTCGCGCACTAATTTTACTGATCTCTTTCCATAATGAGGCCGACAGAACGCATCATATGTTTGGTATAAAAGCCACCCTAACGGAAGTGCGATTAGTGCAGCAATAACTGATAATCCTGGAAGTGTTTTTAAGATATCCATATAAAAAACTTGAATCCATCCAAATCTTGACAAAAATTTTGATAAATCTATAAAACATAAAATAATCAAGGATGTATCTAAAAAGATTAAAAGAGGAGGAATTTCATATCTGAGAAATTGACGCAACTCGGACATGTCAACATCCAATTGTCCAATAAATATGACTCATTAGATTTAATAATTTCTCTTGGGTTTGATACTTACTTTCAGAAGAGGATTTCGAAAAACTAATCAATCGAAATGTTTATATACTATTAATACTATATTATTTTGTGTATGAGAACACTCATAGATTTTGCCATTAGGGAAGAATATTCTCGGGTTAAAGCTCTCGGAG
>Ga0315280_10010876_pt1 | contig 11296 bp, 8 predicted proteins | sample YL17G06_40_MG_FD_203697 | JGI IMG/M metagenome (GOLD analysis project Ga0315280, IMG submission 203697) | Sediment microbial communities from Yellowstone Lake, YNP, Wyoming, USA - YL17G06_40 | ecosystem: Environmental > Aquatic > Freshwater > Lake > Sediment | place: USA: Wyoming | collected... | reverse complement strand
ACTGTTCACGACTCATCCTTCTCCCAGTTGGCTTGCAGGCGGCATCCACCCGTACGCCTTCCGTAGGCATTTGGAGAGCCGCTCAGGATTCAGCCTAGTCAAAGCCTCACCCTCAACACGGGGTAGGAAAGTTCCAGGCCTAGCCAACAAACAACCAGAAGCCAGTCACGGAGAAGAAATTTTCATCTCGTCACAGCCGGTAAGTGAGCAAGATCGAACTGCTTGTGCTGCGTGACTAAAGTCATTGTGCGTATGAGACCTGTGTGCCTTATCTCACTGGTTGTCCTTGGGCAAGGCGAGCGCCCCATTCGTGGTAGATCTCTGATATCTCACTAGGGTAAGTATTCTTGAAATTCGCTGCCAGTCTCTCGTAAGCCTGGCGACGTTCCTGAACTGGTGTTCCTTCGAACGCGACAGGGAGCAGTCCGTCCAAGTCATCGAGATTCTTGTAGACCCCAAGGCCGGTTTCGGCAAAGAGAGCGGCGCCTATCGCTCCTGCGTGTCGAGGCCATTTGACCGCTTGCATTCTCATGCCCATCACGTCTGCGAAAATCTGTGTCCAGATCTTGCTCTTGAATCCCCCACCGATCCCACGTAGAGATTCAACTCTGAAACCCAAATCGAAGGCCTCTATCTGGTCAAGTATCCATCGCACATTGCATGCCACACCTTCCATCACAGCCCGAACGAGATGTTCTCTGCGATGCGCAAGTGTCAAACCCATGAAGGCGCCCCGTGCGAAGTCGTCCTTGACAGGGGCCCTCTCTCCCTTCATCCAAGGGACGAAGAGAAGGTCTGATGATCCGGGCTCAACTTTCTCAGCCATCCGGTCCAGCATTTCATGGGGTGTTCTTCCAGAGCGTTTGGCCTTATCGGTCAGGTCCCTCGCCAATTCCTCTTGGAACCAGTTGAGGCATGCACAAGCACTCTCTGTTTCTCCTCCGATGATCCATCGATCCAGGAACGGTATCGGAAAGATCATCCCAGGGCCTCCTGCACGTGCTGGCATTGTGACGGGCTTCTCAGCAATGACTGCGATCCAGGCAGAGCTTCCGAGATACACGTGTGCGCGTCGCGGTTTGATTGCGCCTGAACCTATAACCGCAGCCACAAAATCGCTTCCTCCTCCCACAACGGGAATACCCGGTCGCAATCCTAACTCGCGAGCGGCCTTGGGAGTGGTCTCCCCCACGATTTCTGTCGGCCCAGCTGGTTCCGGCAATTTGTCACCAGCCAGGACCACCGGCTCATACTTCCAATGTTTTGACTCGGTGTCGAATCCGGCAAACTGCGAGACATCGCCCGGCATAACGAACTTTCCACTGAACTTCGCGATCAAGTATCCGCCGCATTCGACGATCTTATGCGCCTTCTTGAACACCTCAGGTCTGTTCTCTTTGATCCAAAGGGTCTTTGGGGGATAATCCTTGGCGAGCAGGTTGTCGCCCATCGCTTCGTTAATCCGCTTCGCTTGATCGACGCTTCTCGCGTCCAGCCATGTCATGCACGGGAGCAGTGCTCGAGCTTCTTTGTCAACCGGGATCGTACCAACAGCCTGAACGCCAAAACTGACCCCCTGGACATCCCTTGGCGAGACCTTCGAAGCCCTCATGGTCTTTCTCGTGGTTCCTATGATCGCGGTCCACCATTCGTTAGGATCTTGCTCATGCCATCCAGGGTGCCGAGACTTCGTTTCGTAGCTGGCGAATTCAGAATGCAGCAGCCGTCCGTCTGAATCTATGAGAGCAGTCTTCACGCCGCTAGTCCCAAGGTCGTACCCAATGAAACATTCGCGGTGCTTCATGACCGGACACTCGCACAAACAAGTGAAACATGCTATACGATCTTCTTTGCCTGTTTCAGAGCTTCGCCTGCCGCTTCGATCGTCTTCTCTATGTCTTCCTTCTCGTGAGCTGTGGAGAGACACCATCGAGAGGCTCTCGTGGGCAGGTTGTAAACGCCTCTGTTTACCATTTCCTGGTAGAATGCTGCTGCTCTCCTGATGTGAGGATGAAACGGAACAGAGATTAGATCACGGGGCAGTTTCACGCTGTCTTTGTCAGTGAACAGTATGCTGAACAGAGGTTCATAACCTTGCACAACGGCTTCGATTCCGACATCTCGAACTGCGTCTCTGAACCCCTTCATCAGAGCCTTTCCCGCATTGTTCATCTTCGCATAGTTCCTCTCGTCCTCAAGCTCCGATATTGTCGCCAGTGCAGCAGCGCAACTCACAGGGTTCGAGTTGTATGTGCCACCAAGGAGAGCCTTTGACATCATCACTTCTTTCTTGCCAACAACAGCGGCAATTGGAAAACCATTTGCCATCGCCTTGGCGAAAGTACTCAAGTCTGGGGTGACGCCAAGCTTCTTCTGGGCACCTCCCAGCCCAAGTCTGAACCCCGTTACGACCTCGTCGAATATGAGCATAATGTTCTGCTCGTCACAGACTTCACGTAGTTCCTTCAGATATCCTTCGATAGGCATTATGCAGCCTAAGTTTCCTATCACAGCTTCGCATATCACGGCAGCGATTTCGTGACCCCTTTTTCTCAGGACTTGCAGAGCTGCTGGTTCATTCCAAGGCAGAATCACGACATCATTCTGAACGCTCGGTGGGATCCCTACTGATAGAGTGTGGCCAGCTGGAACATCGCTGAACCGCATCCAATCATGCCATGAATGATAGTGTCCCTGAAATCTCACCACTTTCTCTTTCCCGGTGTAGGCTCTTGAGAGTCTCAATGCTGCCAGAGTCGCGTCAGATCCAGTAGTCATCATTGCACTCAATTCCGCGCAGGGCACATGCTTCGCGAGCTTCTCGCTCACCTTAATCTCCATTTCATGGCATGTGCCGAAAATTACTCCATTGTCGAGCTGCATCCGTACAGCCTCGTTCACCTTGGGATTCGCATGGCCTAGGATTACTGGACCAAGCCCCATCATGTAATCGATGAAATCGTTCCCGTCACAATCGTAGATATGCGAACCTCTCGAACTCTGGAAGAATTTCGGGTACTTGATTTCAGGGAAATCAGGTCGCCCTTCAAATCTTTCCATCAGTGCGGCAATTCTAGCCGAACTGTGAGTTCCGTACGGTGCCACTTTACTGGCTCTTTCCAGAAGCGCGTTAGACTTGGCGAATTTCATCCTAAATCCCATGCCCAACAAGCGAGTCAATGACTCAGCATATAAGAATACCGGGTAAACCGAAAAGCATCGACTACGCAGAGTTGGTCGTTTTGCGGCTCCATCATGGCTGTTGCTGAAGTCTAGTGCCAGAGATCTTTGGCGATGTCATTCAACCCGAGCGATTCAAGCTTCTCTTTGGTGGGGATACCTTCGTGACTCCATCCCCTGACTTTGTAGTGATCATCGAGCATCTCTGACAAGCGGTTCACTTTTCCTGCAGCGCCTCCATCCGGAGTAGGTTCTTCGAGGATCCTCCTGGGTAGTGTGTCATCTTTCCTTGATACGCCCGCTCTGATGTTGAACGCTCGTTTCAGCGTGAATGTCCTATCAGCAGCTTCAATCAGATCGCCAAACGTCACCTTCCAGCCGGTTACCATAGTGTAGATTGATGCGAGAAACATCGGTGGGAGGTAGGCGAACTTGCATACTATGAGCGAGTCTTGGAGTTCGTGCCAGTTCTGCATTTTGGCAACGACCAGTCCTTTTCCTTCAGTTGTGAAACGTTGTAGACGTTCTTGCATGCCTATGTCGAGTTCCGGGATTCTGGCACCTTGTTCTACGGCAGCAACGAAGCCTCTGTTGTGACAGGCTCCCCTAGGGGATGTGGCATACTGAAGGCCCATCCCTTGGAACGCCCTCGGATCGTGCATGGGAAGCTCCAGCCCCTTGACGTGAATCGCATAATCCTCGGACCCTTTGCCGACCTCCTCTGCTGCCTTCCTTGTCCCTTCTGAGAGCAGCTTGCCGAGCCGACCATCTTTCTCAGCCATCTCCTTGATCGTTGCAAGAATCGCTTTGCCGTTGCCCCAACTAAGTTCTATGCCATCGGTCTCGTTGTTGCCTATCAGTTTCCTTTCGTAACACTCCATAGCAAAGGCGATTGTCCCGCCTGCTGAGATTGTGTCCATTCCGTACTCGTCGCATAGTTGGCCTGCCTTTGTGACGATGCCTATGTCATCGTTAAGGAGCAAAGTTCCTAGGGCTCCGGCCGTCTCGTACTCTGGGCCTCGACAGACCGTTCCGGCATGCGCTCCCTCCTTGATTTCGACGTGACGCCCGCATGCGATGAGGCAACGCGAGCAAGCAGTCTGCTTCAGGAGCATCTTCTTTGTCACGGCCTGCCCGCACACCTTTTCAACGCCTTCAGGCCATGATCCGCGCCTCCAATTGTATACCGGAGTGTCCCCGTACTCATGGAACATGTCCATTTGACCATTGGTTCCATGTGAGGCCAGAATCTGCACCGTCGGATTCGATCTTATTGTTATGTAGATCTTCTTGAGGAATTCTGCCAATCTCTTTTCGTCAGCTGAAGCGATTTTCTTGGTTTCGTTTGCTCTTACTGCAATTGCCTTGAGGTTCTTGGAACCCATTACTGCTCCGGTACCGCACCTGCCTGCAGCTCGGTTCAACGGATAGTCGCTGATTATGCTTGCCAACAATACTAGGTTCTCCCCGGCCTGCCCTATGCATGCAACCTTGGTCTCCTCATCCTGAAGCTCCTTCTTTATCGTCTGCTGCGTCGCCGTCGTGCTTAGCCCCCAGAGGTTCTTTGCGCTCTTGATCTCCACCTGGCCGTCGTGGATCCAAATGTATGCTGGTGTGTCGCTCTTTCCTTGGACGATTACTCCGTCGTACCCTGCATACTTGAGTTCGGGGCCCCAGAATCCTCCAATGTGACTCTCAGCCCAAATTCCTGTAAGAGGTGACTTGGTGCATACACACCACCGGCCGGATGTCGGAACGATAGTCCCTGTTAGTGGTCCTGTAATGAATAGGAGTCTATTCTCTGGATCCAACGGTTTTGTCTCAGGCTTCACTTCGTCGTAGATTATCCTGGAAGCAAGACCACTTCCGCCGATGTATTTTCTAGAAACCTCCTCAGGCAGTCTCTCATCTCTCGTCGTCTGTGATTGAAGGTCGACTCTCAGTATTTTGCCAACATAACCGAAGGCCATAGCTGTGCCTCAGATCTTGTAGAGTTTCTTGATTGCTTCCATCTCATCACTTGGGATGAGCGTTGTCTTGCCAAATATCTTTGAAACATACATGATGGTTGCGACTTCTTCGAGGATTTCTACGGCGGACATGGCTTCGATCAACTCGTAGCCGACTCCTATTACCCCATGATTCTTCAGCATCAAAGCCCGGTGACCAACGATATGATCTGCAACGGCCTCAGCCAATGCGTTTGTTCCTGGATGCTTGAAGGGTACGATGGGCACCTTCGCGAGAATCAGTGCTGCTTCCATCGTGACAGGTTCGATCTCCACACCCGCAACTCCCAGAGCGGTTGCGATTGGGTTGTGGGCGTGTACTACTGCATTAACGTCTTCTCGGCGATTATAAATGGCTGCGTGGAACGGTGTTTCAATCGATGGTTTCATCACACCTTCGACGACCTTCGACTGAAGATCGCATTTCACCAAGTCGTCTGGAGTCAGGTCCTTCTTGAAGAGGCCGCTTGGGGTGATCCAGAACTCTTTGGCTCCGCTGACTCTGGCACTCACATTGCCGCCGACGGCAGTTATCAGACCCCTGTCATATAGTAATGACGTGACTCTCACGATTTCTTGTTTGAGACTCTCGTCTTCACTCAATGCCTAGTCACACTCGGAGCGACAGACCCTCGTGTGCGGGCTGATATGACTTTCGGTTTCTGAGAGCTGTTGGATTGGAAGCACATACATTGTAGGCTTCAGCCTGTTGGGAACGGTTTTCCGGAGAGCTCATTGTAGGCTCACGAAGCTACCGCGCCGTAGGATCGGGACGGTCGAGACACTATTGAGTGTCAAACATGTTGGCATGTCATTTGCGAAGCCGAGCCGTCTGAGGCGGCGTGAGATTTTTCCTCTAGTGACGAGACCCCGCCAGCCGGGATTCCGGTAGGCTGAGAGTGCCATGAGTGCTGAATCCGTGAGGTCCTGACTGCTAAAGTAATTTGCAATGGCACCTGCCCCGAGGATGTCTTCAACTGTAATTTCGCGATCCATACCACAGGCAACTATTGTGACACCGTCTGTTGAGAGTGCCTTTGCCAGGTTTGCAGCTCGTCTCGCGTTTATGAACCCTCCAACGATCACGGACCGTTTGCTCTTCAGTGGCTCGAGTATCCTAGTGAGATTGGTTGAGGTGTACACAAGGTTCTTGCCTTGAATGTCGACCGTCGAGAGCTCGTTTGGAGATATGTTGAGATCAAATCCTCGAGGTTTGACGCCGTACCTCTCCCCAAGCAACAACGTATCTCGGCCCAGTCGCCTCGCGACTTGTCGGGCTTCTCCTATGCTTTTGCATGGGATCACTCTCTTCGCGTGCCTACTCAACGCCACTGCAATTGTCGTGCTTGACCTCAGCACGTCCACAATAACCACAGTGTTAGTGCTGGGCTGCTGTATTCCCAAGGCTAGGTCTACCAGCAATGAAGGGTCACCCTGAGCAGATCGAGGATGGAGTTCAGAAAACCCACTACGCTACTCATCACATTGATCTTCTTGCTCTGACTTCGTTCTACTTCGCTGATTTGTCTGTCTCGGCTCCTTTGAACAGAATCTCCTGCGGTCTCTTGAAGACACCCCATGCCTGAACCGCAGCGCGTAGCTCAGGCTTGTCTTTCGCGTACTCCTCGAGTGTCTTACCTTCCATGGTTGCAGCAATTGCCTGTCTGAGGGCTCTAGCACCGGCTGTAGCACCCATAGGATGACCGGCGACAGCACCGCCTCCTCCTATTACCAAGTCTGTGCCAAACTCCTCCATCGTGACTGGAACCAGGCCTGGGAACATGCCGCCCCCTGGCAGGACCCACGTCTTCTTGATATGACCCATTGGGGCGTGATAGATCATTCCGCTTCGGTACGCCAGATCTGGTAACACTGTGGCTCCTGGGAAGCTGAACTTGCCCCAAGGAGTGCCAAATATCGTGAAATCTGCGCCAGATATTCTCGACAGTTTGTGCCATACCCATTCAGACATTCCTGCAGATCGACCCTGACTGAACGCCGCTGCGCCGTCGGGATGAAACAGGACCGGGACCTTCAGCTTCACGTTTTCGGCAATAGCTCTTAGTCCTGACCAACCTGCTGTGAAATTCACCATCACGGCATTCGCGCCTGCATCGACCAGTTTCTCTGCCGTCTCGACTATTCTGTATGTTTCGTTGGTTACATTGATGGTGTAAAGTGTCTTCTCGCCTGTCTGTGCTTCAGCTTTGTCGAGAGCCTCCATTACTGCAGACAGCCTTTCTTCAATCCTGCATCTCGGAAGATCGCCTGCCATTTCGTCGTCTTTGATCATGTCGATTCCGCCCAACGCAGCTTGATAGCACTGTTCCGCGGTCTCTTTTGGCGTTAGGCCAATCTTGGGCTTAACCATCGACAATGTAAGGGGACGTTCTTTCACTCTCAGGAGTTCTCTTACTCCTGGCACGCCGAACTTTGGTCCCTGAAACGCCTTCAGCCAGCTTTTCGGGAACCACAAATCTACGAGCCTAACAACGCCGCCAATGTTTCCATTGACAGCTGTAAGCAGCATTGGGATGTTAGGCTCCTGCCACTGAGCAGTCGGGAAACCAAATGCCATGAATGCTTTCCTTAGATAGGGATCTTGAGGATCCGTTGGAAATGGATAGTAACCCAACAGCTTAGCTGAATGAATCTCCTTTACCTGCTCGGTCTCCCCCGGAACAGTGACCCAGGTTCCAGTGGAGCCCTCGAATCCGACGAATTCGACCATTGTTAGATAGTCGAGCAGAGGATACTTGTGCTCCGCGTAGAGCATCGCTACGACATATTTGTCGGAATCTACACTCTCGAAAACGTTGTCAAACATGATTGGATCGTGAATTCGTTTCGGTTTCGGCACATGCTATCATCCCGCCAGCATACGGCTGGATGTTGGTATTTATGTATGATGGGCTGGAGCACCCTCAGCCTTTCCGTCCGACGCCAAATTACTCTTCCATACCATTGCTTGGCGATGAAGTAACTTGCCTTCTCTCCTTCGTTTCTAGGCTTCCATCCTAGTTTCTCAAGCGCTTGCGCCGCGAACCATCGATTCATCCGGTTCCAGTCCTTCAAAACCTGGACGAGCGGCTCCACAGCTCTCACATCGCCTATTTCCCCAAGAGCAAACGCCGCGCTGCTCTTGGCCCCGGCCCCAAAACCGACCAGTGGCTCCTCGGCCTTCAACACCACTATCAAGCCATCAACATCTCCCTTTTTCTTCATTCCCTGAATATCCATGCAGATCACACCAAACAGTTCGTTCCTCTTGCATGAGGGAACTACAGTGCTGATCAGTTAAAAACAATCACAGGTGAGACACAATGACAACTTAAATACGTTGACAATACTTCTTCCAGTCGAGTGCCAATGTGGAAGCTAAAGAATTCGTCACAGCTCTTACAGCTATTGTCCTCCCTGCTGAGTCAGTGAGGACCACATTGGAAAAATGGCTTTTCAAGACTGCACGGCACTCGAATCGACATGACGCTGGGGTAGCCTAGCCAGGTGAAGGTGCCAGTGAGACATTCTCGGCGAAATTGCTAAGCCTCGGCGAAACTTGAACGCTGAAGAACTCGGCGAGACTGGAATCGAAACATAAGCGCAGAAATCTGGTTCCCCTACCAACTGATAAAACGCAGGATCCTGAGCGAGCAGTCCAGTGGCTTCTGGACAAAGAATAACGACCCACAATACCATGTGACAGCTTGACCAGAACCGATCACCTAGAGAATGCCGGGGACTGAGTCAGATGGATAGAAGGAGATTCCTGAAATATGCTGGGGTCGGCGCTACAACAAGCCGGACCTGCCCTTCTAACTCTTCATTTTTGGGCCGGCAGTCAAACAAGCAGGCTGCTTCAGACTCGCACCAATCAAGGAAACCAGATTCGGAAATAGCGGAACAGCCCACGTCGCAGGCACACAGACCCCAGCTGAGTTCAGAAGGATCTATCTGACCGGCTGCTCCACCTTCCAGATGAAGCAGTGGCTGCTCTACAGCTAGTCCAGTAGACTACCCCCTAGAAAGAAGCGCCAAGGGATAGCCACAAGCCCCTAAGTTGACAGTTTTAAACGCTCGAACAAATTGAAAAACTGAGCAGAAAACAAGCGGCAAGAAAGCGTAACTTCAGCTGGAATGCAGCCAAGGATCAGCTCAGAAGGCATGAAACATAAAGCGCCGGGGGTGGGATTTGAACCCACGATCTCGCTGGTTCTCCCCTTGCAGAGCCGCAAGGAGTCTGTCGCATTGTGAATGGACGTCAAGCTGATGCTCGCTCCAGCATCCTCTCGAATTGATACAGTGAGTCGTTTTTCTCGATGACTTCGCTTACGGTCTTCTCAGCATCTGCGGGTCTGTGCCATATCACGTCCAGCAATTCTCGGACTTCATTTTCATCCTTGGCTAATCTGCAGACGTGTTGGATTGTCACTTTGGAGGTGCATCCTCGTTCGCGGAGTTTCTCGTTGAAGTCCGCAGCTTTCAGGAGACTCATGTTTAGGCGACCGGCATATGATGCCAAGTTCACTATCTGGCTGCCAACGCGGACTCTTTCTGTCGGGTTGAAGGCAGATGCTGCAAGGACGCCTGTGACTCCTTGTTTGAGTTGGCGGCCGTCAGGCGTGTCTACGCCGAAGTCCGTACTCCATCGCAGCACGTTCAGGAACTCGTCTAGGTCTTGCTTTCTCACGACGCCCCATTTACATTCTAGCACATAGGTGGTGGGCGGAGAGAATAGGCCCGGCGTGACAATCCAGACGCGGTCAACTTCCGCATTCATTCTTCTTCCGCCAACGCTTCGGATGAGATGTAGCGTGATGCGTCTGGAATCCATGCCTGTGGTTCGGTGGGGTTGTTCGCGGAAGCTTGCGCCCGTGGTGAATTTGTCCACGAACCATTCTACGGCAGCTTCCCAGTTGTGGCCGATACGGTTGTCGCGGCCCTTCTCGATTCGGATATAGTTCTGCTTCAAGTCGACGGCGGCGTGCAGATCCTCGTCTGCCATTGAGCTGTGGTAGAAGTATCTGTAGTTGTTGAAGATCTTCAATTCTTTGAGGTCTGGGTAGAGTTGCATAGCTCTTTGGACTGCGCCGTCCAACTCGTGAGTCGAGCACGCCAACTCAGTTGCCAAGTATGACTGTGCGACAATGTCACGGGTCTTCGTGGTGGCTAGTATGATGTCGCGTATGCGGTGGATGCGCTGGATGATTGGGCTCGTTGCCGCCCTACCAGCAAGCGCGTCGTCGGTTCTTTGTACGGCTTCCTCAATGGCTTTCTCTCTCGGTTTGTTCGAGTCTATCCACGTGATGAGGTAGCCTTCCTTGAAGGGCGTCTGTCGTTCGTTGCTCCTGTATCCACGCACGTAGACCAGTCCGCGGGCTTCCAGTCTCCGAACGCATGACATCACGTCACGGACCTTCACGCCCGAGCTGTTAAGGTTCTGCGCGATTTCGGTTGAGTAGAACGCCTTGCTGCTGCTGGAGGAAAGGAAGTCGCGAATGGTCTTGGCTTTGCTGTGGCCTCCTCCACCGCGAGGATCCAAGTACTTCCTCGAGAAGGAGACGAACTTCCGATTCGAGATTGAAGTCTCGTTCTCGCCTGTCGAGATGCTGTAGAGGTGGTAGCTTCGGAGATTCGTGCTTGTGCCTGCTCGGCCGTGTCTTCTTTTCTCTGTAACTTGAATTGGCTGCGCAGTTCTCAGGACTGAGCCGGCCTCCCACGCTCTCCTCAGGGCTTGCGCTGTCGCTCCCTCGCCACAAACAAGTTCATTCGCAATGTCTCTGGAGTTCCGAGGCTTCCCATCCGCGAGCAACGCCTGAATCTTGCTTAGAGTCGAGGCCGAGCGTGCCATGAGGCTGAACTGGATTTCGTTGAATGTAAATCTTCAAAGGAATCCGATTCTGGCGGAGAAATCATACGCCATAATTCCACCCCAAATCCACCAAAACTCCACAAAAACTCCGCAGACAGGCGAAAACAGATGGCGGGCCCGGTGGGATTCGAACCCACGGCCCCCGGCTTGCCTCGCTCTATTGCAGGCCTAGAGGGCCGATGCTTTGGACACCCGGGTTTCAGATCGGCGGGTGCTGTCCAGGCTGAGCTACGGG
>Ga0315280_10010875_pt1 | contig 11297 bp, 8 predicted proteins | sample YL17G06_40_MG_FD_203697 | JGI IMG/M metagenome (GOLD analysis project Ga0315280, IMG submission 203697) | Sediment microbial communities from Yellowstone Lake, YNP, Wyoming, USA - YL17G06_40 | ecosystem: Environmental > Aquatic > Freshwater > Lake > Sediment | place: USA: Wyoming | collected... | reverse complement strand
ACCACCCAGTCAATAATTTTAAACATATCTTTCTTTGATTTACCCAATGAACCGCCAATGCCAATGCCGTCAAAAGGTAAACTTTCAATAAATTGAGCGCTGGTCTGTCGTAAATCCTGCCAAGCCCCGCCCTGAATAATGCCAAATAAAAACTGATTTTTTCTTTTATGAGCCACAAGACATCTACTTGCCCAGCGATGCGTTCTTTCCATCGCTCTTTTTGTGTATTGATAATTTGATAAAGGCGAGGTGCATTCGTCAAAAGCAAAAATTAAATCAGCCCCTAATTTCTCTTGAATCTGAATTGAAATTTCCGGAGTAAAGCGATGTATAGACCCGTCTAAATGTGAGGTAAAGGTCACGCCGTCCTGATCAATTTTAGCTAATTTAGGTTTAGTGCATCCGAATAGCTCTCGCTCGCCTTCGGCTCGCGAAATCCGAAAGCGCCCATCCGAATATTTGCATCCGAACCCCGTAAAAAATTTGCTTCGCAAATTTAACGGGGCAAGTAGCGCTCGCTCCTCTGACCACTTCTTTTCTCCGGGAAAGATATTGGCAATCTTCCCTACTCCGTGCTCTAAACCAAACCCTAAACTAAAAACCTGAAAGCCGCCGCTGTCTGTAATTAATGGTCCAGACCAATTCATAAATTGGTGAAGCCCGCCAATTTGTTTGATTAGATTTTCCCCGGGCCGAAGGTGAAGGTGATATGTATTAGCTAAAACAGCTTGAACGCCAATTTTTTTAAGATCGTCAGTATCTAAACTTTTAATTGTCGCCTGGGTAGCAACCGGAATAAAAGCCGGGGTTTGGATTTGACCGTGCGGGGTGTTAATTATTCCTAATCGTGCGTGGCTATTTTTAGCTTGTTTTAAGATTTTAAAAAACATAAAACACAATCCTAAACAACGAATTTATCCGAACGCCCCGAATAAGTATAAACTCTAAATCCCAAACTCTAAATCTCCCGAAAAATTTAAAATCTCTGATTTTATAAATTTTTGAGTCCCGCAACGGTCTACGAGCGAAGCGAGTAGTTATCCGTTGCGAGGATCCCGCTTATTCCCCTGGTTAATTAAGATATATAAGTTAAGACCGACGGGATCCTCGCACATTCAACTGCTCACTTTGTTCGCAGGAATGTGCGGGAGATCCCGTGATGTTCGAGCGATTTTTACAAAAAGAATATATTTAATGAAACGATTTTAAATTAGCGGGATCCACGAAAATGTAATCTCCTCCGACATAATGTCGGAGTCAAACGGTTTCGGGACGAATTGCGAATATAAAAATTTTAAAATCATACGGTGTATAAAAATTATTTGTATATTCGTAAAAAATTCGTATTTCGTAGCCTTCAGTAAAAGGTTGTTTTCGTTCGATGATGAGGTAATTTCATTTTAATTTTATGACTAAGATTCCATAAAATCCAGTCAATTTCAAAAGGACGCAATTTCAACCTCTGTCTTTTTAATTCTTGTCTTAAATATTCTCCGGCCCAGATGGTTGCCGCCCGAATTTCGATTTCTTCTTGACTGCCAGCCTGAATTTCTTTTAGATTTTTAATTTTATTTTCTAAAACTGGCGAGTATTCTAAAATACCAAAATGGTGTAAAATTTGGGGAATTTTATAATCGGCGAAAATTGTTAGTTGATTGAGGTTTTTAAGTTTCCCCCACCCCTTGCCCTGAAAAGCACCATAAATTTCACTAACTAAAAGTTGGACTTTTTTGTAAAAATAAACTTTTTCTCTGCGATAAAAATTTTCATCGCGGAAAAACGGAAAATTAGCCAAAATCAATTTTATCAATTTAATAGCATCATGATTAGCTTTCTTAACTAAATTGATAAACTGGCCCTGAAATTTGCTTTCTAACACCGAACCTACCTGACGAAGAATTTTCACTCTTTCTGGTAAAAGTAATAACTTACCCCTGCCTCTTAAAATTTTTTTAAACTGCTGAAGAGTAAGTTTTTTTAAAAAAGAGGCTTCCAAAATCGGAATCCCCTCTTCAATCGCCCGACGTAAGGCTAAAGCCAAAGCATAAGAACCGCTAAAAAATTTTTTTTGATAAGAAATCCCCCATTTCTTTTTATTTTTCCGGGGCCAAAAACAAAAATTAATTGCGTCTACTATAAAAATGTATTGAATTGTCTTTAACCCGCCGTCAAAAAAATGTAACTGACGCGGCCAGGAAGGAATTTCCACTTGTTGTCTAGACCAAATTAAAGCCTGTTTTCTGATTGCCTGTTGATTAATTTTAACAGATTTAGCCCTAGACAAAACTTTTTGAGTTGTTTTTAAAATAAAGAGGGGGTCTTTCATGAAATACAAACTTATCCTCCATCTAAATTTCAATCTTCCCGGTCTCTTTACTGCTTAATGAATTTAAACATCTTTGTTCCACAGACTGAGCAGACACCGGTTAAAGCTTTTCTTTCTGTTCCGCCCTTCCCTTTTATCTTTACTTCTTTGGCATTCTTAATTTCCCGGGAGCATTTGCATTTAAAACAACGGGCTTCCATAATTTTATTGATTAGCATAGAAACTTAGAAGTTCCTATGCAATAAATTATTACGTTTATATTATAACAAAATTCAGTCCAAAAACAATGGTGTATTTTTAAATGAAATTAATTAATCTCTGTCTCTTTTTTAAAAAGGGTGAAGCCGATATTCTTATTTTCTTTTAAACAATTCTTTATTGCTTCAATATTTTTTTCACAAAAGAGTATAGTTTTCCAACCATAAATATGTTCTTTTTTATGAAAGTCACTCCCGGCTAAATATGGCAATGGATTATTGTTAAGATAAATTAAATTTAAAAGTTCGTTTCGACTAGCTATCTCCCATAAATCAATTAGATGGCTGAGCGATGATCGGTGTTTCCAAAGATAAAGGGTCTGAAAAAGATGTCGTTCGCAACAATGGGGATGACAGGCAATACTTACAGCGCCTTGTTTTTTTATTTCTTCTAAAATTTTCTTGGGCGATTGACTAGCGCTGATAAATTTTTTGATATCAAGGGCAATAATGTGAGCTCGTTTTTTGGCTCTCAAACTTTGACGGGTAACCTCAATCCCGGGGATGACAATCATTTTAAATTTGGCCCAGGCTCTTTCCGCTTCGCTTTTTATAGCCGATAAATAATCGGGAAAATTTTTTTCAGTAATCACATTGCACAACCGAATTGCTCTCCCGAATTTAATTAATGGATCGTATTTCCGGCAGACATGATCGGTAATAGCAATTGCATCAAAATGATTTTCACCATACCAATCAATTACCTCGGGAAGAGACATTTTCCCGTCACTCCAACAAGTATGAATATGTCCATCAAAAAGCAAGGCGCCTCCCGGTAATTCTGGAAAAATTGTTTTTGCATTTTCTTTCCCCATATTTTCAAAAATTATGAATATCGATTTAAGGTTTCACTGGTGTATTCGGCGATATTCATACAGTGGTCAGAAATTCGTTCGTAATTAATTAAAAGATCAACAAAAATTGGTCCTGCTTCTGCGGCACAAATGCCCTTGAAAAACCTCTCCAGATGCCTCTCTCTTGCCTCTTTAACCAATTGATCAATCGTTTCTTCCAAATCGGAAATTTTTTCTACACCATCTTTAGCCAATTTATTAATTAAAGAAATCGTCTTGTTAAGATTCTGGCCGATCAAGTCCTGAATTTGTTTGAGATCGTTTTGGGCCGCTTCAGAGAATGAAACATTATACGTTTTTTTATATCTAGCTAACTTAGCAATATTAGTAGCATGATCGGCAATTCTTTCTAAATCATCAATCATTGCTGTATAGTGAAGTAATTGATCTGCTTCTTTTTTGGTGGATAGTTTACTCTCTGAAATTTTGTCTAAATATTCCATAATTTCTTTCTGAAGGTTATCAACCGCTATTTCAATATAAGAGACATCATTCATTTTTGACTTTTTAAAATCAAAAACTATTTCGCTTGCTTCTAAAACCATTCTTTGGGCTAAAATTGCCGTTCTCTTCAATTCTTTTTGAACCGCCTCTAAAGCGAGACCAGGTTCGACTAAATGTTTTTTGTCAAGCCATTCCGGCCAAAAAGGTAAAAGTTTTTCCCGGCCGGGAATAATTTTTCTTATTCCGGCAGCAATTGGTTTTAAGAACGGAAAAAAGATAAGGGCAAGGATAATACTAAATAAAATATGAGCCCAGGCAATCTGCTGAGACAAGCTTGAACTTAGATGTCTAAGTAAAGAAATATAGGGAGAAATAAATAGTAAAAAGAGTACCACGCCTAAAATCTTACAAAGAACATGAAATAAAGCTGTCCTTTTCCCGCCGAATCCGCTGCTTAAACTAGCCAAAATAACCGTACTGGTTGTCCCGATGTTCGCTCCTAAAACAATCGGCAAAGCACTTTCAAGAGTAATTAATCCCTGCTGACCTAAAAGAACTAAGATGCTAGTGGTGGCTGAGCTACTTTGAATTAAAATTGTAAAAATTAAACCAATCAAAACACCTAAAAATGGATTTCTGGGCGCTCTTAAAAAATTGACGAAGTCTTGGTTAGTTTTAAAAGGGGCCAGACCCTGACTGACTAGACTTAAACCAAAAAATAATAAACCAAAATAAAAAATCGCTTGACCGACTGCTTTTTGGCGGCCTCGACCAATTACCCAAATTAAAGCGCCGAGAGCAAGAAAAATTGGGGCAATAGTTGTAACTCGCCAAGCAACCAATTGGGCAGTGATGGTAGTTCCAATATCAGCCCCTAAAACTATTCCCATTGAATTGTAAAAAGTAATTAAACCAGCACCAACCAGCCCAATAGCCAAAACAATAGTGGCGGCGCTGCCCTGAATAATCCCAGTGACTGCCGTTCCAGAAATTATGCCAAAAAGCGGTTTTTTAACCGAGTACTTTATATATTCACGAAGCCTAAGATTTAAAGCCCGCTGGATCCCGGCGCTCAATTCAATCATGCCGAATAGAAACAAGACTATCCCGGTTAAAATAAGTAAAATCTGCTGAATCATATTAAATTAAATTTGTTCTAACATTTTCCCGATCGAGAAAAAGTTAGAATGACTATTTATTTTATAATTTCTTGATTACTGCTTTAATAAAGGCCTTAAATAAAGGATGCGGATTAAGCGGTCGAGATTTAAATTCCGGATGAAACTGAACACCGACAAAAAATGGATGGTGTCTTAATTCAATAATCTCAACCAGGTCACATTCGGGATTAATACCGCTAAAAATCATACCATTTTCTTCAAAAATTTTTCGGAATTGATTGTTAAATTCATAGCGATGACGATGGCGTTCAGAAATTAAACTTGATTGATAGGCAGAATAAGCTAATGTTCCCTTCTTTATTTGACATTTATAAGCCCCTAAACGCATTGAACCGCCATACTTTTTTTCTTTAACTAATCTTTGCTGCCCCGGCATAATATCAATCACCGGATATTTTGTCTTCGGATTAATCTCAGTTGAATGCGCTCCTTTTAAATGACAAATATGGCGAGCATATTCAACAACGGCCAATTGCATGCCGAAACAAAGCCCAAAATAAGTGATTTTATTTTCTCGGCAATATCTAATTGCCTGAATTTTTCCTTCAGTCCCCCGCTGACCAAAACCGCCTGGGACAATAATCCCGTCATATTCTTTTAATTCTTCTACTCTTTTAGGATTTCGTTCGTAATCTTCGGCATTGAGCCAAGAAATTGCCGGCTCTCTTTTAAAATACCAAGCTGCATGTTTGATTGCTTCAATCACAGAAATATAAGAATCGGCCAAAATAAATTTGCCGGTTTCAAAATATTTTCCAACAATGCCAATTTTCACCGGCTGGCCGGGGTGTCTAATTCTACCAACCAACTCCCGCCAGGCAGCTAAGTTACTTTTTTTGAGTTTGAGATTAAACTTTTTAAGAATTCTCCTTCCAACTCGGTCTTTCTCAAAATTTATTGGTATTTCATAAATCGATTTAATATCAGGAGCGGAAATAACATCTTCTGGGGCTACATTGCAAAAAACAGAAATTTTTCTTTTTCTCACCTCATCAATTGGGTACTCAGAACGAGCAATAATGATATCGGCCTGAATGCCGGCTTCATTAAGCGAACGTGAAGCATACTGGGTCGGTTTGGTTTTCATTTCGCCGATCATTTTTGGTACCGGTAAATAGCTAACTAAAACAAAAAGAATGTTTTTGGGATATTTTAATTTAAGCATTCTGGCCGCCTCAAAAAAAACCAAATTCTGATATTCACCAATTGTCCCGCCTATTTCAATTAAGATAAAGTCTGCTTTAGTTTTTCGGCTGACAACCTCTATTCTTCTAATCACCTCTTCCGGGATATCTGGAACCGTTTCCACACATCGTCCGCCGTAACCCATTTGACGCTCTCGCTGAATAACTGTCTGATAAACCAGGCCCGAGGTCATATAATTGTCAGAAAGAATATTTTGGTCAAGAAATCTTTCATAATTTCCAATATCCTGATCGGTTTCCACGCCGTCCTCGGTGACAAAAACCTCACCATGTTCAATCGGGTTCATTGTTCCAGCATCAACGTTTAAATACGGATCAATCTTGATGGCTGTAATTTGATAACCGTAACTTTGCAGAATTCGACCAAGCGAAGCAACGGTTGTCCCCTTACCAATACCAGACATTACGCCGCCAATAACAAAAATAAGTCTACTTTTCATAATAAAATAATGATTAGAGTTAGATTTAAGTTGCTAGCCAACCGCCATCAACATAAAATGTGGCGCCAGTGACATAACTCGCTTCCTCGGAAGCCAAAAAAACAACCAAAGCAGAAACCTCTCCCGGTCTACCAATCCTTTTTAAAGGGATACGAGCTAACATTGCCTCCATAGCTTCCTCTGGCATCTGAGCCGCTTGTATCATTGGTGTATCAATAGCTCCGGGAGCAATCACATTGACATTAATTCCTAAAGGCGCCCACTCAATCGCCAATGTTTCACTCATTCCAATAATGCCGCCCTTAGAAGCAGTATAGTGTGCCCCGCCAGCAATGCCAACTCCGGTTTGACCTGATGCAACCGAGGAGATATTAATAATTCTCCCCCATTTATTTTTTGCCATTTCTTGTGCCGCTCGTTGAGCGCAGAGAAATTGTCCTTTCAAATTTATATCAATCATCTTATTCCATTCTTCCTCGGTTAATTCTAAGGCTGGTTTAGGGGAAAAGATACCGGCATTGTTCACCAAAATATCAAGTCGGCCAAACCTCTTTACTGCTTCCGTAATTACCCGATTAACTTCTTTTTTCTGCGAAACATCCATTTTGAAACCTATTGCTTCTCCCCCTCGAGAATTTATTTCTTCAGCCACTAATTGACATTCAGTTTCATCAATATCTGTCACCGCTACTTTAGCGCCTTGGGATGCCAAAGCTAAAGCATGAGTTCGTCCCATGCCCCGTCGACCGCCAGTAACTAAGGCAACTTTACTCTTGAGATTAAACATAGTTGTGTTTTTATCTATTATACCAGATTTATTTAAAAAATCTATCAAAAATTGTTAAATTCTACGAGCCGATTATTAGAAGGGACGGGGTAACGATTTTCTACAAAATTTTTTCACCTTCGGCTCGAAAATTTTAAGAAAATCAGTTACCGCCAGGTTGGCAACCAAACCCGCCACTGATAAGCCTGTTCACTCAAAGGCAGACCGTAAGAAAGCGGAGAAAAAAATACAAAATTACCAACAATCAAAATCATCAAAAAAATTAAGACGACCGTACCGAGTTTAGATTTGGTCAGCTGAGCTAAAATGTAAGCAAAAATAATTAAGGCAAAAACAAGGGCTGGCAAATAGTGATATAAAAATGTTACTCGTTTAATAAAAATAAAGGGCAGCCAATTAATCAAAAAAGCAAACAATAAGACACTAAGCCGATAAATTTTCTCTTTTTGAATCGGCATTTTTAATAACCATTTTTCTAAAAAGCTATAAATAATAAACAAAAAAGAAATGGCTAAACTTAAATAACCTAACCACCAAAGCAAAGGATTCCCCAAAAAATAAATTCTGGCTGTCTGATTATTGGTTTGACCAACCCAATAATAAATTGGCCTAAGCATCAAAGGCCATTCTTTCCATGTTGAAGCATAAGAATGTTTAGTTTTTAGAGAAATGCTTGATTGATACATTTTTTGATTTAGCTCAATAAATTTTTGCCAAAGATTCAATTCTTTAAAATCTGAGCTATTTTGATATTGACTGTTAATTAAGGTTTTTTGAAAAGATGGACCCATAAAAGCATCGCCCGAGCCGGAATGAGAAAGAATTTTTAGATGGACCGCGAAGACACTAAAATAAAACAAAATTGGCACAACGATCAAACAAAGAAAGTAAATACAAATTGATTTAAAATTAAAATTAAATCGCTTCTCTAAAAAGTCAATAAAAAGAATAAACAGGGCGATAGCTAAAAAAGATAAACCTGTCCATTTAACCGAAAAGGCTGCGCCAAGAGATAAACCACCAAGAAATAATAAAATAAATCGTCTATTCGTAATTCGTATATTCGTAAAAGATTCGTAATTCGTAGATGATATTAACCAAAGTCCAAGAAAACCAAATAATAGAATAAAGATATCGGTCAAAATAAATCTTGATTGGACAAGAATGGCATTGTCAAAGACAATAAAAAGAGCAGCCAGGAACGTTGCCTTTTTAGATTTTAAAAATTCTTTAACAAATAAATAGATAATTAACGGTAAAAGTGCGCCGGCCAAACTCGGTAAAAATCTTAGTAAGCGCAGAGTTGAGGAATTAAACGGCTGACCAATTTTCTCAAAATCGAAGTTGGGTTGAATTTTCCCCAGATAAGCCACGCCGGCAATCAAAAGTTTTCCCAATGGCGGATGAAGGTCAAAAAAATATTGCTGCGTTAAATAACCGTTGATATATTTACCTAAATGAACTTCATCAAAAACAACCTCGGCCGGCCAGCCAAAAAAATAAAAGCGGGTTAAAAATCCGAGTATCAAAATAATTAAAATTAAAATTATTTCTTTGTTAAAAATTCGGTTCATTTTTATTTTTTTCACTCGCTTTTTTGAAATTTTCATTTGCTTGTTTTAATCTTTCCTCGGTCCCCATATCAATCCAATAGCCCTGGTGAACATAGCCGGCCAATTTTCCTTCAGCGGCTAATTTCGGAAAAACATCGTATTCAAGAGAAAATTTATTTTCTTTGATTTGGGAAAAGGTTTCTGGCGAAAAAATAAAACAGCCAACATTACCAAAGCCGCTTTTTATTTCCGGAGATTTCTCCAAAAATTTAATGATTTTATCTCCCTCTAAAACGACCGAGCCGTAATCTCGAAGATCTTGATGAAATTTAACGATTATTGCGTTAGACAAGCCGACTCGCTGATAAAAATTTATAAAATCAGTTAAATTAAAATCGGACACTAGATCGCCCTGGAGAACCATAAACGGCTGCGTCAGATCTTGACTGGCAAATTTAACCGCCCCACCGGTCCCTAATGGTTCTGATTCGACTACGTATTCATACCTGCCATTAAGATATTTTATGATCTGATCTGCCTTAAAACCCAAAGAAAAACGAAGATCGGTTAAATGGTGTTTTTCTAATAAATCAATTTGATACTGCAAAACTGGTTTGCCACCAATTTTAACTAAGACCTTAGGAATTTCTCTGGCTGAATTTGGCAGGCGGGTTCCTAAACCGCCGGCTAAAATAATCACCTTCATAATGGCTACGAATTATCCCGACAACTACCTTAAAAATAGATAGGGGTTTTATCGGGATCCCGATTTCCTCTATTTTAAAAATTTTAAGGTAGAAATCGGGACGAATCTATACGAATATACAAATAAACCTAATAATATCAAATCTATAAAAAAAGTGAAGGGCTATTAAGCCCTTCTTGCGATATCGATTATCTTTCTGAGGTCAGTAATTATCCGATATGGCCGGCTATCGAGCAAAAGAGAAACATCATTCCCTTCTATTGAGCGATAAATTAGAACCCCTTTCATACCAACTTGCTGACTGCCTAAAATATCGGGTACCAATTCATTTCCTACGTAAATCGCCTCCTCTGGTCTAACTTTCAATAACTTGAGCCCGTGTTGAAAAATTGATGGATGCGGTTTCCTCCAGCCAAATTCCGAGCTCCAGATAGTCATCCTGAAGAATCGATCAATCTGAAATTTTTCTAATGTTCTAAAATGCCATTGTCTCGGGAAGATGGTATTGGAAATCAAACCGATTAGATATCCTCGTCTTCGCAAGCCCCTTAAAGCATCTTTTACATCCGGATATAATCTTAATCCTTTGGTGTATTGGCTATAAACCAACCCAGCCACTGAATCAGCCTTATTGGTCTCAACTTTATATTTTCTAAAAATATTTCTAAAAACATCAGTAGCAAGATATTCTCTATATGTTCTGACAGACTCTTCTCTCTGTTTTATCATTTCGTCTGAAATCTCTACTAAAACCGATTGGGGCAAATTGGTAATTCTTCTAATTTCTTCTGTCCGGCATAAAGCAGCAAACTTTTCTGCCGAAGGATAATAAACTAACGTTCCGCCTAAATCAAACAGCACCGCCTTGATCATTTCCCCTCCTTTATAGGGATTTATTCAAATTGTATCAAATTTTTTAGATATTGTCAAATTTAAAAGAGGGATTACCCCTCTTTTATTGCTTCCAGAAATCTATTCTTTAAAAATAATACAGATGAAATCTCTTCTAAATCATAATAAGTGATTGGTCGGCAAAAAATACCTAATGTGTCTAATACCTCGGCTGGTTCAAACTTCGTACGCCAACCAAAATATTCTTCCTGCAGGTCGTCTAAAAATTGACAATTTAGCCTCTGGCCCATTATCTTCTGAAAGTGTTGGCCGCAAAGATAACATAGACAAACTATCGGTCGGCTATCTTTCAATAAACAACCACTCGGACCCAGAAACATACAACAAGACGCGGCTATGTATGGTTTTCTAGCGTTAGAATTGCCCCGGCTTCTACTATAACGAACCATGTATTTCGATTTTAGAAACCTCCAAACTGGTTCAGGGAAAGAAAAATTTTTATTGACGATACAGAAATAAACTATTTCCAAAAATCTCATTGGCACTTCAATTTTACAACAAGAATCCTTACAAAATCTACAATTAGAAACAAAGATTTTCTTTTGGAAAAACTCTATGGCCTGTTGTCGGAGTTCCAAAATTCTGGGTGATGGCGGACCAATAATTTGAGCCAATTTTGGAGCAATTTCTTT
>Ga0315280_10010872_pt1 | contig 11299 bp, 8 predicted proteins | sample YL17G06_40_MG_FD_203697 | JGI IMG/M metagenome (GOLD analysis project Ga0315280, IMG submission 203697) | Sediment microbial communities from Yellowstone Lake, YNP, Wyoming, USA - YL17G06_40 | ecosystem: Environmental > Aquatic > Freshwater > Lake > Sediment | place: USA: Wyoming | collected... | reverse complement strand
CCACATTCTATATTGGAAAGAAGGTATTCGATGAAAAGAGGTACCAGCGATTGGTTTCAGACAGAATACCGTTTATGGATGATATCAACTATTTTCCAGCGTACCGAAGTGGCGTCGATAAGAAGATAATCTAGTGAAATAGATGCAGAACATACCGCTATTCAAAATTCTTTGGGATGATGATGACCTAGCTGAAGTCGAAAGAGCAATAACAGCAGGTAGCCATTGGGCAATCGGGCCAAACGTTAGCAAGTTTGAAAACCGCCTCGCTGAATTCGTTGGAACAGACTTTTGTACGGTCTTCAATTCAGGAACGTCAGCGTTGCATTCCACGCTCTTGGCAATGCATATTGGCTCAGGAGACGAAGTCATCGTTCCATCGTTTACATTCATAGCGACGGCAAACGCTCCTCTTTTCACAGGCGCAAAGCCCATCTTTGCTGATATTGAAGAAGAGACGTACGGGCTGGATCCCGAAGACGTCAAAGAGCGGATTACGCAAAAAACCAAAGCGATTATTCCCATTCATTACGGAGGTTGCCCGTGCAAAATAGGGGACTTAAGAGAGGTTGCGGATGATTACCACCTCGCGCTCATCGAGGATGCAGCCGAAGCGCTTGGTGCGCGCATTGGCAGCAAGCGTGTGGGGGGCTTCGGCGATTCTGCAGTATTAAGTTTCTGCCAAAACAAGATCATTACAACTGGGGAAGGCGGAGCAGTTGTCACGAATTCGAAGGAGGTGGACGACAACTCACGGCGAATACGATCGCACGGCAGGTCGGACGACGGAGACTATTTTTCGTCAAACGATTTGACCGATTACCTAACGATAGGTTATAATTTTAGAATGTCAAACATTACTGCCGCCTTAGGATTATCGCAGTTGAGCAAAATCCATGATATCATTGAGATGAGAAGGCAAAACGCAGAGTTCCTCACATCAAAACTTAAGAAAGAAGTCAAGGACGTAGTGCCGCCTATTCCTCCACAAGGATATTATCACGTCTATCAAATGTATTCGGTGAGGGCACCCAAAAAAGACAAATTAATGACTGTTCTGGCAGATAGAGGGATAGCAACCAAAACGTACTTTTATCCGGTTCATCTAACGAGTTTCTATAAGAATCTTCTGAAGTGCACGTGCGAATTACCCATTACAGAGAAGGTTTCTAACGAGATTCTCGCGTTGCCGATGTATCCGGGCCTTACAGAAGACGAGATGAGCTACACGGTTGATGAGATTAAGAACTTCTATGACAATGAATAAGATGATGGCGGCTGCGAATTACTACAAGGGCAAAAAAATAATCATCTTAGGCGGGGCTGGCTCCATTGGGAGCGAATTGGTTCATAAGTTGACGCTATGTGCACCGGCCGTCGTGCGAGTTTTTGACAGTGATGAGACGGGCTTGTTCGATCTTGAAAGGAGATCGCATACCGAACTGATCAGACCGCTTGTTGGTGATATCCGAGACCTTAAGAGGCTCAAAAGGGCTTTTGAAGATGTCGATGTGGTCTTCCACGCAGCCGCCCTCAAACACGTCCCCCTCTGTGAGTATAACCCCTTTGAGGCCGTACAAACGAATGTGCTCGGCACGCAAAATGTCATCGACGCCGCTTTAGACGAAGAAGTTGAGAAGGTCGTATTCATAAGCACGGACAAAGCAGTGAATCCGAATACTGTATTGGGGGCCACAAAACTGTTGGCAGAGCGCCTGATTACTTCGGCGAACTACTACAAAGGACTACGAGAGACGGCTTTCTCGTCTGTCAGATTCGGAAATGTTCTCGCTACTCGCGGCTCCGTTGTGCCTGTTTTTCTAGATCAAATAGCATCAGGGGGGCCTGTTACTGTTACAGACCTGGAGATGACGCGCTTCGTTATGAGCGTTCCTAACGCCGTTGAGCTAATCCTAAAAGCGGGCGAGGACGCAACAGGCGGCGAGATCTTCATACTTAAAATGCAGTCACTTCGTATAATCGACCTCGCTGAAGCGATGATTGAGCAATTCGCATCGCAGTACGGTTACAACGCGGACGAAATTGAGGTCACTTATGTCGGAAAAAGATACAAAGAAAAGTTGCATGAAGATCTGTTTACTAGTGATGAGGCTGAAAGCATCGTGGATAAGGGAGAATTTTTTGTGCTAGATCCCACGAACGGGATGCCTGAAAAGAGGTCATCAACACAGTGCTACACAAGCCTTCAAGCAGACAGACTATCGAAAGCAAACATCAAAGAGCTTTTCGAGGAAAAAATGAAGTAGGAGATGACTAAGCGGCTGTTGTCGCGATGCTATCAACTATGCGTCTCACAGCAGGCTCTACGTGATCTCAAGAAAAGTAGCATGGACCGCGCGCAGAGCCCCCAAGTCCTAGCAATTATCCTTGCCCGCGGTGGGAGCAAGAGGCTGCCTCGAAAGAACCTCCTGCCGCTGCGAGGGAAGCCACTAATAGCGTGGACCATTGAACACGCACGAAACAGTAAATACATCGACAAGATTCTGGTGAGCACCGACGATAAGGAAATCGCACGGATTTCAAAGACTTACGGCGCTGTCGTTCCATTCATACGCCCCGCGGCATTAGCGGCAGACGATTCTCCGTCCGCAGACGCAGTGCTCCACACACTAGATTTCTTGCACGAACGTGGATACGATCCGGCTACAGTGATTCTGTTACAACCAACTTCTCCGTTGCGACAAGCGAGCGACATAGATAGCGCTCTCGAGTTATTCGTCAGAAGTCAGTGTGAGTCTGTCGTAAGCGTATTTGAGTTCAAGCATCCCCTTGATTTTTGCTTCACGATAGAAAACACATATCTGGAACCAATCCTTAACAAAAATCAACCTGAAAAAGCCCACAAATCAGCAAAAGTGTACGCTCCTAACGGGGCAATATATATCACTTCGACGGAGTTCGTTCGGAATTCAAGGTCATTCTTTTCAGAGAGAACGCTCCCGTACGTTATGCCGATTCATAGAAGCATCGACATTGATACAGAAATTGATTTTTTGCTAGCGGATCGCCTGATGGACGAAATCTGACTTTTGACCGACTGCAGTATTCGCGTGTAATGCGCTAAGGGCGGAGCTCCGCGTGAGGTGCGCTGAACGCACACAGGATGAGAAGAGCGGTTGCTGACTAGCCGGTTGCTCTCAAAAGCAGTTGTTTCCATCACGAATTGCTGCGTTTCAGTGCGATGAGTTATCACCAGTAGACGTGGACGCTCTTGGTCGGAGATTCCATCTGCAAAATCGTATCAGACACTCCTCGAGTCTTGCGAGGTGGAGGCGATCAGCTTACTCGGAGACAGACTCCAAACCTATGTCGTCAATCGCGCGCAAATATGCGCTGTGAAAGATAACGAAACAACGGCGCGTTTTATGTCCTGCACTTGTTCTCAGCATAAAACGCATATTCAACACGATAGTAAGCTATGCTCCGCCACTACCGATAGTCACAGCAAGCTTGACAAAGGTATCTATGAGTGGCGTAATCGAGCGATTCGTGTTTACGACCATAAAGATCGAGTATTATTTGAAGTGCCGATGGTTATTGCCTAAACTTCAAAAAAATTTCTTTACACCGCAAAAAGCAAATATCTCTTTTCGTGTATTTCCCCTCTTGATCTAGTTTGTTACGGTAATCCACAAATGGAGATCCTTGTCTCGCGTGGAGATGTCACTGTCACTGTGTAATTTGAACTCTAACCTTAGAGAGGTCCCCGTGATATCGGGCTTTAGCTCGATGAGTTGTTCCCATTTTTGGTCTTGGCCTAAATTAAGTTGATTGGCATAAATGACATGTGATTCAGTATCATTGCCAAGCAAAACCGTTAGGTTATACGTTGCGCTCTTGTATTCATGGTTCCTTACTCCGAGAACAACGCTGCAATTCTGTCCCAACTTTATCGTCGAAGGGTAGTTTTCTGTGGTGCCGTTTTGATCAAGCACGTAAAACTCAGTATAATGCTCACTTGGCCTAGGCGTGGTCACAATATATGTTAAAGATAGACCTGCAGCGCAGATTGCAATGACAAGCACGACGCTAACTATTTTTTGACTACGATCGTCTGAGACTGGAATAATCAGTTCTGGTATCCGCTTTACGCTCGTCAACGAAAAAAACGGCGATTCTGCCGTAGACAAGTCATGTCTGCGGCGGTTCGCAATTAGTGCCGTTAGAACAACTATTATTGCTAAACTTACAGTTATAGATTCAACACCTATGCCGGGTGGCGTAAAGTTGACGGCCACACCCACGAGCGCTATAGTCACTGGACTTAAAACAAGTGAGAATACAATTCTTTCTATGTGATTGAAATCCTTTTTACTTGGAAATACTGCGGCAAGAATGGTGTATCCAGGAAGAAATGAGATGATAATGACGCCTACTATGGGCCGCAATAGAGTTGTATTTAGCGTTGGTGTGAGAATACAAATCAATGCAAAAAGCGTTATTGCTATTACCAGTTTGATGTCCAAGTACATCGATGAAACATAATTAAATGTAGATGCGCTAGTAGTCTGCTGTTCGTCGTTTGTTTTGCTTAATTTCTTCTTCATGCAAATCTCAGCTTGTTAGCATTGAAACGCGGTTTAGTATTCTTATATTGTTTGGTTTTTGTAAATCCGGTCAATATTTCGATCTAATATCTAAATAGATTACTTGTGCTTACGATCTGTGACGGGAGGGAAAAAAAAATATCCAAGGTCTTCTGGTTCTATGTGTCAATGAATTGATGTTAAATGACGAATCAGCCTTGATTTTGACTGAGAAACAAATTTCACTCCAATCAGTTTCACAAGTTGACGTTTACTGAAAGTTGGCGATCTGAGGTGAACGACTTCATTCTTAACATTCACGCAATAATCATTAATGTCTATCGCTCTTTCTAAGACAAGTTGTGAAATCCATTAACCTTAGAAATACCAACTAACAATAAACGAAGTCTTTTCACTACTTCGCTAGATCATTAATCGTCAAAAGAGCTGATAAATGTGATCTTTGGAGGACAGACTGTGCCGCTTCATAGCTCTTTCGAAATCTACGTAACTTCTGCATCATAAATCCGCCATGCCGCCCCCCTGAAGCTGCTGATCTAGATTTATTAGTAATATCTCGTAGTTCAACTTTGATCAGTTATTGCATGGCAAGACGAACCGAGTTTAATAGCTGAAGCAATATTCAGGTGTTATTGCAACGATATTTATGTATCTTGTTTCAATAGTGGCTCATTAATTCGACCTAATTGCATATTCTCAAATGGAATTTCAAAGAAGTCGTTAAAAACTAACGCCTCAAAAACACATGAATTCACCTTTTCTTGACATAAAGAACAGGAATGTTGAGCTTGACATTTTACGCGCATTGGCAATTGTATTGATCGTTGTGGGCCATCTCACCGGATTTTTAGAACAAGGAATATTAACAAAAGTATTATCTTTTGTAGAGATTCCGATGCTTTTTTTGGGGTTGGCTCTGTTTTTCTCTGTCTCGGGTTTCTCGCTGTATCTAAACAACAAAGTAATGAAAAACTATCACGATGTTGTGCGTTTTTATAAAAAAAGATTGGTTCGCATTTATCCACTGTATTGGATCGCAGTTGCAGTAATATTAATTGAGTATCAACAGCTGAGCTTTACACAAAGTGCGGTAAGCCTCACACCCGCGCAAGCGCTAATAACTCTGATCGGGGCCCAAGTGCTTCTTGCACCTAGATTCGGTGCTGAGCCTATGCTGTGGTTCATTGGTGCTATTTTGATTCTTTATCTGTTGTATCCTTTGATTATCTATTATTTGGATAGCAACAAAAAGCTCTTCTTTACGTTATCCTTAATTTATATTGCATTTTTAAGTATTCGAGTGTTATTCAACATTATTGACACTCGATTCTTCATCTACTATTGGGTATTCATCGGAGGCATACTTGCCTGCAAATACTGCAGGTATGCAGAGTTACTCACGAAGCCTCAGAGGCGTCTGATCTTAGTGTGCGGAGGCTTTGTTTTAGTGCTTATCTTCCTTGTTCAAGTCGCAGCTTTTGCTGTGATATATAACAAAAACCTACTGCTAAACAATGTTGTTCACCTGCCGGCAGAATTGTGGCTTAATTGTGGTGCGCTGTTTGCCATACTGCTAACAGTCCCACTTTTTCTCACAGTACAACTTCATACAAAACAAGTCGGTCGCAAAGTCTATTCTTTTGCATTCCTGCTCTCATTTTCCTCGTTTTGTATTTACCTCTTCCATGGTGGCATTTTAGATGATTCAAAATATATTGGAGCCAACGTCTTACATTTAAGCGGATTCTTGCTGAACCTTATGATAATAATAGTTGGCTTGTCACTGGTGTTTGTGATTGCGTTCCTCATTCAGTTCACATATAACAGCGCAATCGAGCGAGCCAAGAAAACATCAGCTGCGTGTTTCAAAACTGGCGATCGCCGCTAACGCAACTGACAGACATTTGTCGTGCGTCTATTTTCAGTCCTTACTGCTGGTCCAGCCATTGTACGCGCAGATGGTCTGTTATTATTTGAATTAACGTGAGTCTACACAAATGATTACACTCACGTTTATTATCGGTAGTTCAACTTTGTCAGTAATTAATTCAATTACCTTAATAGTTCAGGTCCTTATGAGAGGAGGAGTTCAAAAGAACTTTGTATTCACAGCAAAAAAAGACTACACGACGTTTGTCTTGTCGTCACGCAAGTAAAGAACAAGGCGCACAAGCAGCCGTTTTTTTGTAAACTCCTGATTTTTCGGTGTTTGCATTCTCGTCGCGAGAATTGACGGTACTTATTTGTCATCTAGAGTAATGAGGGCGCCCATTCGGCATGAGTACGCAATATTTCACTTCACCTTTTCAAAACCTTTAATTACTCAATGCTATACCAAAGCACCTAGAAAGACTGCACGTCGGGTCCCTTTGGCACAGCGATTTGTCATGAACGATGCCTGCGTTGTTATAAGCGATTTTCAACGCAGAGAGATAAATCTGGGTGCTTTAGACCATCAAGGTTTGCAGATTGGCCGCTACATAACATAATCCCCTAGAACCAAAGATAAGAAATGAATCGGTATAAGGTGCTCGCGCATCGATATGGGCTAGTCGCATTAACAAACGTTTTTGTAGGCCTGAGTTCGATCGTTCTGATACCAATACTGACAAAAACTATTCCAGCGGTTGATTACGGAACGTGGGTGCTACTCAATGTCACTATAGGTCTAGTGCCGAACCTCATCACTCTGGGACTACCATTTGCGATGGTACGGTTTTTGGCCGCATCAAAACAGATTTCAGACATTCGAGAAGTGTTCTATTCCATTGGAGGTGTGATCTTATTTACTGCAGGAGTGGTGGCTATGCTCATCTTTTTTGTTCCAGAACCTCTTGCGTACAGCCTCTATAATGGCAATATCGCGGTGACAAAAACGTTGGGGATTATCATATTTCTGTCAGCGCTTAACCTTCACCTGTTCAACTATTTCAGGACATTTCAGCAAATAAAGATATTTTCGATTTTTACGGTCGCTCAAACGGCTTTGACTCTAGGGTTAGTTACCTTCTTTGTGTTATCAGGCTTTGGCATTGTTGGTGCGTCAATAGGTTTGTTGATTACACAAGCTCTGTTATTCATTTTCATGGGGATTATCATTTTCTCAAACCTAGGGTTTAGCGTTCCTAAAATGGCACATATAAGAGAGTACCTTGCCTTTTCGCTCCCTACTATCCCGTCTAACTTTTCGGGCTGGATTGTCGAGTCGAGCGATAGATACCTGATCGGTATATTTCTGGGTTCGGCGTTCGTTGCTTATTACTCACCTGGATATTCACTCGGAAACGCAATTGCATTGCTGATATCTCCCCTGATCCTATTGCTGCCTGCGACTTTATCAGCATACTACGATGAAGGTGGTTTAGCCGAAGTGAAAATCATCCTGAAGTACTCGCTGAAGTACTTCCTTGCATTAGCTGTTCCTGCGACTGTTGCACTGTCACTGTTATCAAGGCCTTTATTGCTGATACTGTCCACGCCGGAAATTGCCTCTCAAGGCTACCTAATCACGCTATTCAGTTCAACAAGTGCCGTGTTGTATGGGGCCTATGGAATCATAATTCAGCCCATGATTTTATCCAAAGAAACCCCAATCATAGGAAAAATCTGGGTTTTGGCAGCTGTTTTTAATTTTTGCCTCAATCTCGTTTTGATTCCAAAAGTGGGGCTCTTAGGGGCCGGAATCACGACGCTCTTAGCCTATTTTACCGCTTTTGTTATTACATTGGTTTACTCATCCAAAAGCGTGCGGTTCGATTACGACATTAGGTTTATACTAAAGTGTATTCTTGCATCGCTAGTAGCGTCAATAGTCCTCTTTGAGTGGCACAGCACTACTGTGTTTAATATCTTGTTGTCGGTCGGGTTTTATGCAATAGCGTATGTTGCTCTTTTGCTACTATCAAAAGGCTTCACTAAAGATGAGCTAAAGTTCTTCTTGGCGACATTAAGGATTGAATGAACATTGCGACTTGCTTAGAACAGATTCATTTCCATTCAGCTGCAAATGTGTCGCAAAGGGAATTGACCCGCTTTGGACATGATTTCCTAGGAGCATACCAGTGTTCTCGCAAAACTAATTGTGTTCGTTGACCCCCACAGCGCAGAGCTATGAAATCAAAACAACTCATGACCTCTTTATTGCTTATGTCATTTCATTGTCAGCGTTATTGTTTCATGACCCCTCTTATCACGTCTGCAACTCTTTCTGATGCTTTTCCGTCCTGAAGGTAAGCAAATTCATATACAAATCTTGCACGGGCCTCAGCGAGTTGCGACCGCACTTTTGCATTGTAGAGCACGTCCAACATTGAACCTATCAATTCTTCTAGGCTCTGGATGCCTACTGCTATCCCCTCAGAAACGTAGATCGGCTCTATCGTACCGGGGTCAAAACAAATAATAGGTTTGTTTAAAATAGCGGCATCAATGGCGACCGACGAAGATACCACGATAAGCGCGTCAGATTCCAATAATAAGTCGTGAGTATTGTCTGTTCCTTTTTTCACGAAAACTCTGTTCGGAAACTCTTTTGCCAGAGATCTGTATACTCGGGCATCTTCGGCTGGATGCGGCTTTATCGTAAGACTGACGTTATTTTCAGTCAAGAGATATCCGCCTATTTTCCGTATGATCGCTAAATTAAGGTTCAAAAAGGGTGGTTGAGTCGCGAACAAGACGGCCTTGAGGTGAGTTGATAGCGGCCACTTCGTTTTTTGAGACGCGAGCTCGACTAAATGATCAGACTTAGGTGAGCCTGTTATTTCCAGTCGGTCTTCGTTTACACCCGCTTTTATGAACACGTCTCGGCTCATGCTGCCCCAAAGACAAATTTTATCACTAATGTGGGGGGCTGAAAGCGTTGATTCTAAATAAATGCCGTGTTGAACTTCAACGACGGGAATGCCACTTTTTTGCGCAAAGATTGCGTGAGTTCTGACGAATGCCGGCGTGTCGTCTCCAACGAGGAGGAGGTCAGGTCTTATTTTCGAAGCGACTCGATCGAACCTCTCGAGGTATGACGCGAGCGCACGCGCATAGCACAAGCTGTACGCAATTAGCGGCCACACATCCATTCCGTTGAATTGAAAAGAGGTGCTTCTCCATTTAATTTTCGACGTGTAATTCTTGATCGCCTTATTGAACTTTTTCGTCTTATTTATCGCCCTTTTGTCGAGTTTTACCTTTTTAAAGGAACGGCCGTGTCGCCGTAAATCTGCTTTCGATGCGAGGAAGTAAACGGCTAGATTCTGCGAGAGGAGTTGTTCTACCACAGGAAATATCGCGCCCAAATAATTCGGATATGGCGCGTCAATCAAAATAGTGCCTTCAACCGCTTCTTGGGCCTTGCCACTTGCAATTCCAAAAAGCCCAACTCGATCGAGTCCTGTTTTATTCCTCGCACATTTTACCGCTTGCAAGACGAACATTTTCGACCGTTCATAGAGTCCCGGACATAGCTGAGCATAGTCTATTTTGTGTGACGCACAAAGAGCACGCAATGCCTGCGCTTCTCCTGCGTCCATATCCCCAGCGCGGACGCTGTGAGGGGCCTCTTCCTCAATGATCTGCTGAAAAAGGCGCATTTTTTCAGTTAATCCCAGCAAGAGAAACATAAAATCACTCTCCAGTGCAGTTCCAAGATTGACTTCTTTGAACGTCAACAGGTTCTTGAGTTCAGCCGTCCTGTACCAAGTCTTCGCGAAATGGGTAATCAGTTCAGAATCGTACGGATTACGATCAACGCCAAAACGCGGTTCCTGCAAAATGCGTGCAAAGCCGCGTTTTGTTAAAAACGCATTAATTGAAGAGTCAGACGAATAAACCTTCGTGTCGTATCGCTGCATAGCATTTGAAAGCCATGGAACTACAAAGATGCGGAGCTCAAATCTCCTGAGCCAATCCGCTATAAGTCCTAGGTAACCAAGTGTCGTATGTGGCGCGCCGAAAAAAACCAGCATCTTTTTGCGCTTTTGAGTGTTCATTGTTTTCGCAAAATGACCCTTTACGCCCACTAGGTGATTGAGCACGTGCAAATGTTCAATACAAGATTGCTGCCAGTGCGTTGTCATAAAGGTTTCTCAACACTTTGATGACGCTACAATCAACCCTTTGAAGCATTAGACGCTTTTGATAATCCACAATGAGCTAAGTTCTGCACTTGGTTCTTTTTTCAGAATCGGGCATTTTTTCGCCAATTGCTCAAAGTGATTATGTTTCAAGTAATTCAACATGGCGACGATTTTAAAAGAACAATTGAGCGAAAGAAAAGCTTCTAACAAGTATTGTTCGTTCCAAAACCTCGTCGTAGATACTGAGAGCTCCTCTAAATAATCTCTTGGCGTAAAAATGTCGTGAATATGTACCTGGACCTCATCATTCAGTATGGGCAATGCTTCTAAATACTCGAAAACCACGTCACCGCGGGGACGGATGATATGTGAAGAGTCAATAAACAAGATGTCATTTCTCTCGAGCGTTTTGAATAGACTCTTGGGTACTCTTTCCACTTTTTCGGGAACTACTCTGATCGCGTATCTCCCTAAATCTCCGGCGTGATATGGGTCGATGGACGTGATTTCGCAGCAGTATTCTGGATCCTCAACTTCATTTTGACGGATGGCGGTCAGTGCCATTTTGGTAGAGTTGCCACTGCCAATTTCAACTATTTTCTGCGGCTTAAATAACCGAATCATACTGTAATAAAACTCAGATGACTCCACTTCAAAAGA
>Ga0315280_10010871_pt1 | contig 11301 bp, 13 predicted proteins | sample YL17G06_40_MG_FD_203697 | JGI IMG/M metagenome (GOLD analysis project Ga0315280, IMG submission 203697) | Sediment microbial communities from Yellowstone Lake, YNP, Wyoming, USA - YL17G06_40 | ecosystem: Environmental > Aquatic > Freshwater > Lake > Sediment | place: USA: Wyoming | collected... | reverse complement strand
TCCCACCGTAGAAATATCACTTCCAAAAAGAAATAAAATTGCATTAGCTAAAAAATGGCTTATTTCCCGAAGAGGCGTTTCCCCAACAAAACTAAAAATCATCAAAAATACACCCGAGGCTTTTAGCCGCGGATTCTTTATAAGATTTTTAATTCGAGAGTCTTTCATGAGTTTCCTTTCAATAATTATAAGGCTAAAATCTTAAAAGTTCAACCTCAAAATCGGGGAAATGGAAATTTTTGAAAAATTGTGCTAAAATGAAAAATCGAGTTTATGCAACATAGAATTTTTATTGCGATTAATTTTCCAGAGGATATAAAAAAGAAGCTTGCTGATTACCAGGCTAAGTGGCCGGAATTACCGGTGAGATGGGTAAAACCAGAAAATTTACATATTACTTTGGCTTTTTTGGGTTATCTTACTGACGAAGAATTAGTTGAGATTTTGAGAATCACAAAGGAAGTAGCTCAAAGGCACAATTCTTTTTCAATAAATTTAACTAAAATCTGCTATGGACCGCCAAAGAAAACGCCACCAAGAATGATTTGGGTTGAGGGGGAGAAATCGAAAGATTTAGCCAATCTACAATTAGATTTGGAAAAATCTCTAAACTCTTCAGGAAAAATTAAATTTGAGCCAGAAGAAAGGAGTTTTACTTCCCACATAACTTTGGGAAGAATTCGCCAATGGGAATTCAGGCAAATTGAGCCTGAAGAAAGACCAAATGTTGAAACAGATATTTCTTTGAGTTTTGAAGTTTCTTCAATCGAAGTAATGGAAAGTTTCTTAAAAAGAGCAGGTCCAGAATATGAAATTTTAGAACGGGCAGAATTAGGCAAATAAATTATTCGTATATTCGTAGGGCTATGAAAATTCACTTCATTGGTATTGGTGGAATTGGGGTTTCAGCTTTAGCTAAATATTATTTAAAAAAAGGTCACAAAATTAGTGGCTCTGATTTGGTTTCATCAGAAATTACCGATGCCCTGAGAGAAAAAGGAGTAAAAATCCTTATAAGAAAGCACAGAGTTGAAAATCTGCCCAAAAGTGCTGATTTGGTGGTTTATAGCCCGGCAATTTTGCCGAATAATCCGGAATTAAAAAGAGCTAGAGATCTCAAAATTAGGTGTCAAAGCTATCCCGAAGCCCTGGGTGAATTAACGAAAAAATATTTTACAATTGCAGTTTGTGGAAGCCACGGAAAAAGTACGGTGACGGCAATGATCGGGGTTTTGCTAACAAAAGCTGGTCTTGACCCAACGGTTATTGTCGGAACGAAAGTGAAAGAGTTTGGTAATTCCAATTGTAGGGTAGGGAAGTCTAAATATTTGGTCATTGAGGCAGATGAGCATTTCGCCTCTTTTTTAAATTATTGGCCAAAAATTATTGTTTTGACGACTTTAGAGCCAGACCATTTGGATTATTACAAAAACTTCAAAAATTACTTAAAAGCATTTCAAAAATTCATTTCCCATTTGCCAAAAGATGGAATTTTAGTAGCTAACAAAGACGACCGAAACACCTATAACACGTTTTCTACGGCCGTGAAAAACGTGTTATGGTATTCTTTAAAGCAAAAAGAGGCAGGAAAAATGAGAAGGATTTTGAAAGTCCCGGGAGAACATAATGTTTCCAATGCTTTGGCTGTTTTGGCAGTTGCTCGGATTTTGAGGGTCCCGGATAAAATTTCTTTTAAGGTCTTATCAGAGTATAAGGGTTCGTGGCGAAGATTTGATGTTAAAAAATTGGTCATTGGTCATCGGTCATTGGTCATTGTCAATGATTACGCCCATCATCCAACCCAGATTAAAGTGACTTTGAAAGCTGCTAGGGAGAAATTTCCAAAAAAGGAAATCTGGTGCATTTTCCAGCCCCACCAATATCAAAGAACATATTATTTATGGAATGATTTCGTTAAGGTTTTTAAAGAGGCACCGGTAAATAAATTAATTTTGACAGATATTTATAGTGTAGCCGGAAGAGAGAAAAAAGAAATTAAAGAAAAGGTGAATTCAAAAAAACTGGTAAAAGCAGTTAATAGCGAGAATGTGATTTTCCTTCAAAAACAGAAAATTATTGATTATTTAAAGAAAAACTTAAAAGGCGGGGAAGTGGTAATAATCATGGGCGCCGGCGATATTTACGATTTAGCAAATATTTTGTAAAACAAACTATACTCAATCCAAAATTTTGGGCGAATTATTTTGAGGTTTATGATGTTTTGAATATAAAACTTGACATCGATATCTCAAAGCATACAATGAAGTCGTATGATAATAACAAAATGTGATTTGTGCAAAAAGAAAATTACTGGAGAGCCAGTAATTGCTGGAACCGGATTTCTTTCGAGAGTTGAATTGTGTGAAAAATGCGGTGTACCAATTTTAAAATTTTTAAGAAAATATAAATTTATAGAAAGAAAAAAATTGACAAAAAAATTGACAAAAAATCAAAATAGACTAAAATTAAAATAAAGATAATATGGCCTATAAATTTACAACAATTATAATTCAAGAAGGTAAGTGGTATGTGGCGCGCTGTTTAGAGTTAGGAGTGGTTAGTCAAGGAAAAACTATTGAAAAAGCACAAGAAAATCTTAAAGAGGCGGTTGAGCTTTACTTAGAAGATCAACCTAAAACTAAAAAATACCTTTCCAAAAAGGCTCCTTTAATTACTAGCCTCGAATTAAAACATGCCTAAACGAATCCTTTCCGGGAAGGAAGTTATTAAAATTTTGTGCCGAAAATTCGGCTTTTATTTTGTTTCTCAAAAAGGAAGTCATGCAAAACTAAAGAAGAAGGTTGGAAATCGAGAAATTATTACAATTGTTCCGCTTCATAAAGAGTTGGCCAGAGGGACATTGAAGGGAGTTTTAGAATTAGCCGAAATAAACGAAGAAGAATTCTTCAATAAGATTTAGCTATAATAAAATATAGTAAATTTTGGTAATTATGGAAACGGAAATTGAGAGAAAATCAAAAGGTACACGTCCCTTTTTGAGTCTTTTTGATGTTAATTAAATATCTCGAAAACAAAAAATTTTTCTGGAAAAGTTTTAAATAGCGGAGAACCGTTCTCCGTAAATTCAGTTTTTATCGCCCACGCCGAAGGCGCGGGTTCTTTTGTTTTTTGGGAAATTGGGTTATAGTTAGAATATAGTGGACGCCAAAATTATGCTTAATTCAAAATTCTGGGCGAATTATTTTAGGTTTATGATGTTTTGAGAAAAATAGAGTTGACCCCATTTTTTCAGAATAAAAAATAATGATTTTATTGGTTTAGGTAAAAAATATGATAATTGATAGGATTTTGAAAAGATTAACACCAAAAAAGTTTGAAAAATTAAAAGAAACTGAAATAGATCAACTTCAAAGAATAAAAGAATATTATGAAGAGTGCCATAGCTCTTTTCAGCATTGGGGAGAGGAGGGGCCTTATAATATGCATTATGGATTTTGGGATGAAAATACCTATTCTCATATTCAATCTTTAATAAATACGAATCGAGTTTTAGCTGAACGAGTAAAAGTAATATCAGGAGATAAAATTCTAGACGCTGGTTGTGGAATGGGAGCCAGTGCGATTTGGCTAGCTAAACACTATAATGTGGAAGTGATAGGGATAACTATTTCTGAATTGGAATATAAAAAAGCTCAAATTTTTGCAAAAGCAGCAGGGGTTTTAGATAAAGTTAAATTTTATATTGGAGATTTCACTAATACAAATTTCAACGATGAGAGTTTTGATATTATCTGGGGTATTGAAAGTGTTTGTCACATAATCAACAAAAAAGATTTTATTAAAGAAGCACGAAGAATTCTAAAAAATAATGGAAAATTAATTATCTCCGATGGATTTATAAAAAAGGATAATCTAAACAAGTTGGATGAATGGTTATTAGACAATTGGATTAAAAGATGGAGAGTGCCTAATCTCGTTAAGGTAAGTGATTTCCAGAAATATTTAGAAGAAACTAGATTTAAAAATGTTAAATTTATAGATATCACTAAAAATATCTTACCTTCCTCAAGAGAGATATTTAAGCGAGGAATTTTAGGATGGCCTGTTTATAAATTGAAGCGTAAAAATCTAATTCAAATGAATCACGTTGAAGGCTGCATATTTCAATATCTCGCATTAAAAAGAGGGATTTGGATTTATGAGATACTTTATGCGGAAAAGTAAAGAAATTTTGAGATCAATTTGGAGTGAGTTTGTTTATGGTGGGCATTTACTTTCCTTCGGAACAGTAAGTATTGTTTGCACTGTGGCTATTTTGTTAAACATTAAAATAACTTGGGATTTTTTAGTGATTGTTTATTTGGGCACTATCTCATGTTGCCTGTATGGTCGTTATAAAAACTTCGATAAAGATATTTTGACAAATCCAGAACGATGTCAATATTTTAAAAAATATGTTAAAAAAATACCTTTAATTATATTTTGTTTTATAGTAATTAATATTGGAATTTTATTATACTTTAATAAAATTTCGGTTTTGCTTTTTGCTATTTCATTAATTTTACTTAGCTTTCTTTACGATATTTTTCTTAAAAAGATTACTAAAAGAATAATTGGTTTCAAAAATTTTTTTGTTTCTTTGCTCTTTACACTATGGATAATATTTTTAATTTTTTATTACTCTCTTCCTCTAACTCTCTCAGTTATTTTAATCCTGATTTTTTTCTATTTAAGATTTTTTATAGGCACAAGTTTTTCTGATATTAAAGATATAGAAAGCGATAAGGAAGAAGGTTTATTGACGTTAGCTAGTGTTTTGGGAGAGAGAAACTTAATAAATATTTTAAGTACAATTAATTGTTTAGTAGCAATTCCAATAATTATCGGAGCTTACTTTCATTTGCTCCCCCTTTATTCATTAGCACTTCTCTTAAGTATTCCTTACTCATTTTATTATTTTGAGAAATTAAAAGATAGAAAAATAAGTGCCGCTTATCTATATAATATTGTCGTTGATGGAGAACTCATTATGTGGTCAATTTTTATTTTAATAGGTAAAATTGTATTATGGCTGAATTTTTTTTAGTTAATCAACTTTCTATTTTTATAATTAATGCTATCGGGATTTGGTTAGCCTTTTGGGTTTTATCTACTAATTGGAAAGCTAAAATTAATCGAACATTTTTCTTGTTAACTATTCTTATCCTTTTATGGATTACTTTTGGTTTTCTGGCTAATTTACCGAGTCAAATTGATAAAGCTTTACTTTGGCTTAAGCTGAATAGTGGAGCAATTTCTCTCTTCTTTGTTCCTATGTATTTTTTTTCGATATATTTTCCTCAAGAAAGAAAAAAGAGGTATCCAGCTCTAGATAAAACAGTTTTGCTCATTGGAATAACCCTTTTCTTTATTTCTATCTTTACTGATTTAATCATCAAAGGTGTTGAATTTAAGGAGTGGGGAGTTGATATTATTTTTGGAAAAGGAGAAAACATTTTTTTTGGAATAGGAGTTGCTTTAACATTTTTAATTCTTTTTAATCTTTTCAAGGGCTATTTTGCTCTTCCAAGAGAAGAAAAACTAAAAGTTCAATACTTTTTAATTGGTGTATCTCTTTTTGCGTTATTTAATCTTATATTTAATGTAATCTCTCCAATTATTAGGAAAACCTACGAATACTATCAATTTGGTGACTATTCAGCAATCTTTTTTCTTGGTTTCACTGCTTATGCTATTGTTAAACGAGAATTATTCGGGATCAGGGTTGTTTTAACCACTCTTTTTGTGGGATTAATTGCCATCTTGATGTTTTTGGATACGGTTGTTTTAACCCACGGGCTTTCTTTGCAAATCATTAAGGGAATAACTTTAGCCATTTTTCTCTATTTTGGTTACCTTCTTATTAAAAGTGTCATTCAGGAGATTCAACGTCGTCAAGAAATAGAAAAAATAGACAAAGCAAAATCAGAGTTTATTTCCATTGCTTCTCATCAGTTGAGAACTCCTTTGACGGCTGTTAAAGGATATATTTCAATGATTTTGGAGGGAACTTACGGTAAATTAGCTGAAAAACAGACGAGGCCCCTGGAAAATGTTTATCAAAGTAATGAAAGGTTGATAAAATTAGTTAATGATCTTTTGAATTTATCGAGATTAGACGTTGGGAAAATTGAATTTAGCCCAGAACTGATTTCATTAGAAGAGATGGTTTCTGATATCATTGAGGAGTTGAGAATTAATGCTGAAAAGAAGGGTTTATATATGAAAATGGTAAAATCTCTGGAACCCTTGCCAAAAATTATGGTTGACCAGGATAAATTAAGGCAGGTGATTTTAAATATTGTTGATAATGCGATAAAATATACAAAAGAAGGCGGGGTCACCTTTGAGTTGAAAAAACTCGACGAACAAGAAGAAATTAAGGTTTCCGATACTGGCGAGGGAATGGATGAAAAAGAATTAAATAGTCTTTTCCAGATGTTTTCTCGAGCAACGGCCGGCACTCAACTTCATACTGAAGGAGCTGGGCTCGGTCTTTACGTTGCCAGGCAATTTATTGAAATGCACGGAGGTAAAATCTGGGCCGAGTCTCCAGGCAAGAGCAAAGGAAGCACCTTTTACATCCGGTTGCCAATTCATTTAGATCCCAAACTACTCAAAACTAAAACTAAAACAATTACAAAAGCACCAAATGATATTTTTTAAAATAATATAGCGATTGCGCGGATTTTAATAATTCGTCGCCTTCATTCAAAATCTATGGCAAAAAAAATTTTGTTAGTTGAAGATGAAAAAATTTTAGCTGAAATGTATCGAGATAAATTCACTGAAGCTGGATTCGAAGTTTCGGTAACTTTTGATGCAAAAGAGGGGTTGAAGCTGGCCAAAAAAGAAAAGCCGGATTTAATTATCCTCGACATTTTGTTGCCAAGAGAAAACGGAGTTTATTTCCTGACTGAGTTAAGAAACGACTTAGAAATTTCTTCCATCCCAGTAGTGGTTTTTTCTAATTTTGACGACCCGGAAACAAAAATAACAGCCTTACGCCTGGGGGTAAAGGATTATTTGATTAAAACAAACTATACTCCTCAAGAAATCGTTGCAAAGATAAAAAACTACTTAAAATAAGATTATGAAAAGAATTCTAAATCTTGAGACCTTGAAACACTTGGAGAGAAGGATAAAAGTGGCAGGTTGGGTTAATTCTCTCAGACATCACGGGGGAATAGTTTTTTTGGATTTGAGAGATAGGTCTGGAATTTTACAAGTTGTTTCTGAGCCAAAATTGGCTGAGGGAATAAAGGAAGAGTATGCTTTAGAAATAGAAGGGGAAATAAAAAAGAGACCAATCAAAATGATAAACCCTGAATTGGAAACAGGAGAAATAGAATTGAAAGCTGAAAAAATTAAGATTTTAGCCAAGGCCCGGTCTCTGCCATTTGATCTGAAGGAGTTAAAATTAAGCCTGCCAAAACTTTTAGATTACCGCCCCTTAACTCTTAGGAATGAAAAAATCAAAGCCATTTTTAAAATTCAAGAAAAATTGATTTCCAGTTTTAGAAAGGTGATGAAGGATTTGGGTTTTAGTGAATTTCAGGCACCAACAATTGTACCGGTTGCTACAGAAGGAGGAGCTGAAATTTTCCACATTGATTATTTCGATCATGATGCCTACCTTAGCCAAAGTCCCCAACTCTATAAACAAATTATGGTTGGTGTTTTTGAAAGGGTTTTCACCATTACCCATGCCTACCGAGCAGAACCCAGCGTTACTACTCGCCATCTCACAGAATATACTAGTTTAGATATCGAAATGGGCTTCATAAATTCTTGGGAGGATTTAATTGATACTTGTGAGATTGTAATTAGAAATATTTTTTCCGATATTGAAAAAAATTGTCAAAAAGAATTAAAAATGTTTGGGAAGACTTTGCCAAAATTAAGCCAGAAAATTCCTCGTTTAAAAATGCGAGAAGCTCAAGAAATTATTTTTCAGAGAACAGGCCGAGATAATAGAAGAGAACCAGACTTAGAACCGGATGATGAAAAAGAAATTTGCCAATTTGCAAAGGAAAAATATAATTCTGAATTGATTTTCATTACTCACTATCCAACCAAAAAAAGACCTTTTTATACTTTTCCTGATCCCGAAGATCCAGAGTATACTTTAAGTTTTGACCTCCTTTGTCGAGGATTAGAGATAATAACCGGAGGTCAGAGAATCCATGAATATGAAAAATTAGTAAAAAATATTAAAAAATTATTTTCCCATAAAATTAAAGGTTTTGAGTTTTATTTGCAAGCATTTAAATATGGAATGCCACCCGAAGGAGGTTTTGCCCTAGGAATTGAAAGAACAGTAAAACAAATTTTGGAATTAGGAAATGTTCGCCAAGCTTCTCTTTTTCCCAGAGATATGGAACGAATTGACCAAAGGTTAGCAATTCTCCAGGGCGAAGAAAATAGATTTTCTTCTTCCCCCTTCGCTGTTGCTCGGGAGTCCAAGAAAAGAAAAAGTAAAAAATGACAAAAGGAATTAAATTTTTATTAATTGCCGTTTTATTGAGTTTGCCTTTTTGGTATGGAATAAATCTTTTCCAGCAGAATCTGGAAAATTTTTTTTATGCCCAAATTGGCCAGCCTCTTGAAGAAATAACCTTAGTCAAAATTCCAAAAAAACCCAAAAAATCAAATTTAGAACTCCAGGCCAGGGCGGCCATTTCAATGAAAATCAATAAAGCCGGCAGAGAGAAGATTCTCTTTAAAAAGAATATAAATCAACCTCTGCCAATCGCTTCTTTGACCAAACTAATGACAGCCGTAATTGTTTTGGAAAATTTCGGAGATGATAATCTTTCAAAAAAAGTTATTGTTTCTCCAGAAGCCGCCTCTCAAGAAAATGTTCCACCAGTTAATGCTATCAATTTAACTGCCGGGCAAGTAATAACGCTAGGAGAACTTTTAGACAGAATGCTTATCTATTCCGTTAATGATGCTGCATTTGCCTTAGCTGAAGCTGTTGATGTAGAAAATGGGGGAAATTTTGTCGAAGAAATGAATCAAAAAGCAATAGAGTGGGGGTTAACTAACACCCATTTTGTCAATCCGGCCGGATTGGATCCAGAAAATGAAAATTTACATTCTAATTATGATAATTTAGTTTTCTTTAATTATTCTACTGCTGAAGATTTAGCAACATTAAGTCAACGTATCTTAGAAGAATATCCTTTAATTTTTGCAATTACATTAAAAGAAGGGGAGTATAAAAAAGAAAATGGAATTTCAACTCTGCAATTACCCAAAGACCAGTTTTTCTTTGGGGGGAAGACCGGTTATACTGATGAGGCCGGTGGTTGTATGCTTCTAGTTTTGGGGGATGAGAAGGGTAATAAATTGATTAATATAATTTTGGGGACTCCTTCTTCGACAGCTCGAATTACAGAGATGCAAAAACTAATTGATTGGCTTAATGAATAAGCATCACCACTATGCCAATTTTAAGTCTCTTTACTTTTAACGTAATAAGAATTTTAATCCTCTCGGCTTTGGCTGTCTTTGTCTCTTTAATTTGGGGACCTTTTTTAATTAAATTTTTAGAAAAAATCAAATTTTGGAAAAAGGAAGCAAGGAAAAAAACAATTACTGGTGAGGAAGCAACCATTTTTTATTCTTTACATAAAGAAAGAGAAATAGCAGTTCCAAGGGGTGGGGGAGCGCTAATTTGGTTTTCAGTTTTAATTTTGATTTTTTTATTTTTTGCCTTATCTTATATTTCCCATCCCTGGTGGCTAAAGAAGTTTAATTTTTTATCAAGAGGAGAAACCTGGCTTCCTTTTTTTACTTTACTTATGGGTTCAATTGTTGGATTAATAGATGATACTTTGACAGTTTATGGCAAGGGAAAATATATCGGGGGAGGAATGAGTTTTAAAAAAAGATTGGCAATTGTCATTTTAATTGGATTAATTGGAGCCGGGTGGTTTTATTTTAAATTAGGCTGGGACACAATTCATATTCCTTTAATTTTTAATTTTCCAGAGGGGGTTGATTTATCAATTGGGTTTTGGTATATTCCTCTTTTTATCTTGGTAATGATAGCTTGTTGGTCAGGAGGAGTAATTGATGGTTTGGATGGATTATCTGGCGGAGTTTTTGCTTCAATTTTTGGAGCTTTTTCTATTATTGCCTTTTCCCAGGGAAAGGCCGATTTAGCTACTTTTTGTGCCGTTTTAGTTGGAACTCTTTTTTCTTTTTTATGGTATAACATTCCGCCGGCTAAATTTTACATGGGGGAAACTGGAATTTTAGGTTTAACCTCAACAATGGCAGTTGTTTCTTTTTTGACCGATTCGGTATTAGTTTTACCAATCATTGCCGGGGTATTGGTAATTGAAGTTGGCTCTATAATTTTGCAACTTTTATCAAAGAAATTCCGCCATAAAAAAATTTGGTTATCAACCCCAATTCATCACCATTTTGAGGCTCGGGGTTGGCCATCTTATCAAGTCACGATGCGATTTTGGGTAATTTCCATTGTTTTTGCTATTTTAGGAGTAGCCATTAGACTGTTAGGTTAATATCTAAAAATGAGAAGGGCTAAAAATCAATATAAACTTCCTTTAAATAAAAAAGATGTCATTCAACCTAAAAAGAAATTGCCTCCTCATTTTGGAAAAATGAAATATGCGGTTGATTTTTTGGTTCCCATAGGAGCCCCGATTTTCGCTGCTGCCTCGGGGAAAGTTATTTGGCTAAAAGATGATTCCAAAATTGGCGGAAAGAATAGAAAGAAATATTGGGATTTAGGAAATAGAATTGTCATCAAGCATAAAAATGGAGAATATACGGCTTACGAGCATTTAAAATATAAAGGGGTGGTGGTAAAGGTTGACCAGAAAGTAGAAAGGGGCGAAATTATTGGCTATAGCGGAAATACGGGGTGGAGCACCATCGGACCCCATTTACATTTTGAGGTGTTTATTAAGCCTACCGAGGATAAATCGGAAGGCGAAACCATTTCATTTTCTTTTGAGAAATAACTATGAAGAAAATTGATATTTTAAGGAAAAAATATCCGAGATTCATTTATGAAAAATATTATTGGAAAATTTCTGGAAACGATTTAAAAATTTCTTTTAATTTTAGAATCGAGCCGAGTATCCAGTTTCATCCGAAAGTAATTATAAAAAACGTTGATAAAAATCAAATCAAGAGAGTGGGGGATAGGGTAGTGGATAATTTGGTTTTTCATTTGGGTTTAATTGAATTGTTGAGTTACTGGAAGGCGGCTTGCTCTCCAGAAATTGAAATTAAAGCCGGCCCATTAAACCAAGAGCAAAT
>Ga0315280_10010870_pt1 | contig 11301 bp, 6 predicted proteins | sample YL17G06_40_MG_FD_203697 | JGI IMG/M metagenome (GOLD analysis project Ga0315280, IMG submission 203697) | Sediment microbial communities from Yellowstone Lake, YNP, Wyoming, USA - YL17G06_40 | ecosystem: Environmental > Aquatic > Freshwater > Lake > Sediment | place: USA: Wyoming | collected... | reverse complement strand
AGCGGAAGCGAGCCTGCGCCGCCCAGCGGGCGGACGGCGGCCGTGCTGCGCCTGGCCGCCGGCGATCGACAGACCGAGCTGCAACAGCGCGGCCTGTCCGGAGCGCAGCGGCTGTTCCTGTACCCCGGCACGGTAGGCTTCGCGCCCCTTGAGCTCTCCCTGCGCCCGCAGAAGGGCAGCTACCTGACGGCGCGCGCGCTGAGGGTGCAGCCGCGGCTTGCGGAGGATGAGCTCGGCCGGCCGCCCGGCTCCTCCGCCCTGCGGCCGCTTCCCGCCGACCCCGGCACCGTGCTGCTGTACGACCGCGGGGCCTGGCGGCAGCCGGAATACGAGCTGTTCGCCTGGGCCCGCTTCCCGGAGGTCCTGATCATAGACACCGCGGACTACGCGGTGCAGGACCGCTTTTTCAAGCGCCTGGCCTTTTTCGTGGAGAAGGCCGGCTACCGGGGGCGCCTGGTGAGCGCCGAGGAGGTGGCCGCCCTGCACGGCTTCAACGCCCACGATTACACGGCCGAGGATCTGGCCCGTTTCTATCGCGCGGCGGAGGCGGCCTCCGCCCCGCTGGGAGCGGAGGAGGAGCTGCTCAAGCGCATCCTGATCGCCAACGGTCTCCTGCGCGGGGACGGACTGGAGGCGGGGAGCGGGGCCATCCTCTCGATCTCGCGCAGCTCCTCGGATGAGCTGCGCCGGCTGCTATTAACCCATGAAGCCCTGCACGGCCTGTTCTTCACCCTGCCCCGGTACCGCCAGGCCTGTATCTACGCCTGGCAGGCCCTGGGTCCTGCGGAGCGGGAGTTCTGGGCCCTGTTCCTGCGCTGGGGCAGCTACGATCCTGCGGACCCCTTGCTTTCGGCCAATGAGTTCCAGGCCTACCTTTTTCAGCAGCCCCGGTCCGGGCTCGGCTTCTACTTCTGCCAGCTCGCGGCGGGACGCCTGCAGCGAGCCTACCCGCAGCGCGCCGCCTGGATCCGGGCCTTCCTGGCCGCGGAGCCGGACAGCTTCCAGCGGGCCTACGACCGCCTGGAGCCGGCGCTGCGCCGCGAGGCGCGCGTGGAGGGCGGCCGGCTGGTGGAACTGCGGAGGGTCAGGTAGGGAGCCGCGGGGGCGGTGGACAAAGGCCGAGCGGCGATAGTAACTTAGCACTACCTCGCTGAATCATTCCTGGAGGGGAAAATGAAAATCGAGCGCCGCTTCACGCGCGCGGGGCAGGGCCCGTACGAAGGCCTGGGCTTCGAGCAGAGGGTCTCGGAGATCCGCAACCCCGACGGGGGGCTGGTCTTCCGCCAGGAAGGGGTTACCGTGCCCCGCGGCTGGTCGCAGATCGCCACCGACATCCTGGCCCAGAAGTACTTCCGCAAGACCGGGGTGCCCCAGCCCGACGGCTCCAGCGGCGGGGAGACCGACGCCCGGCAGGTGTTCCACCGCCTGGCCCATACCTGGACCGACTGGGGGCGGCGTTTCGGGTACTTCGACTCGGAGGAGGATGCCCGGAGCTTCTACGACGAGCTGGCCTACTGCCTGGCCCGCCAGATGGCGGCGCCCAACTCGCCGCAATGGTTCAACACCGGCCTGGCCGCGGTGTACGGGATCCAGGGTCCCCCCCAGGGGCATTACTACGTGGACCCGCAGTCCGGGGAGCTGCGCAAGGCCTCCAGCGCCTACGAGCGCCCCCAGCCGCACGCCTGCTTCATCCTCTCCATCCAGGACGATCTGGTCAACGAGGGCGGGATCATGGACCTGCTCACCAGCGAGGCCCGCCTGTTCAAGTACGGTTCCGGCACGGGCACCAACTATTCGCGCCTCCGCGCGCGCGCCGAGCCGCTGAGCGGCGGAGGGATCTCCTCCGGGCTGCTCTCGTTCCTGAAGGTGAGCGACCGCTCCGCCTCCGCGGTCAAGAGCGGCGGCACCACCCGCCGCGCCGCGCGCATGGTCACCCTGGACGCGGACCACCCGGACATCATGCAGTACGTGGACTGGAAGGCGGAGGAGGAGCAGAAGGTCGTGGCCCTGGTGGCGGGCAGCCGCATCCTGGCCCGGCACGCCGCCGCCCTGGAGCGCGCGGTGGCCGGAAAACGCGAAGGGCAGGCCTTCGATCCCCAGGCCAATCCCGAGCTGCGCGCGGCCATCCGCTCGGCGCTCGCCGACCAGGTCCCGGCCGGCTACCTGTACCGCACCCTGCAGCTTCTGCGCCAGGGGATGCGCAACCCGGCCATCCCGGAATACACCACCGAATGGGACGAGGAGGCCTACAACACCGTGAGCGGCCAATCCTCGAACAACTCCGTGCGCCTGAGCACCGAGTTCATGCGCCGGGTCGTGGAGGACGGGGACTGGCAGCTCACCGGCCGGGTGGACCCCGGCCTGCGGGTCACGATCAAGGCGCGTGAGCTCTGGGACCGCGTCGCCCTGGCCGCCTGGCTGTGCGCCGACCCGGGCATCCAGTTCCACTCCACGATCAACGAGTGGCACACCTGCCCGGCGGGCGGCGAGATCCGGGCCTCCAATCCCTGCTCGGAGTACATGTTCCTGGACGACACGGCCTGCAACCTGGCCTCGCTCAACCTGCTGGCCTTCTACGACGCGGAAAGCGGGAGGATGCGCATCGAGGAGCTGCTCCACGCCGTGCGCCTCTGGACGGTCGTGCTGGAGGTGAGCGTGCTCATGGCCCAGTTCCCCACCAAGGCCGTGGCCCGCAACAGCTTCGACTACCGCACCCTGGGGCTGGGCTTCGCCAACCTGGGTACCCTGCTCATGGTCATGGGCGTGCCATACGACAGCGAGGAGGCCCGGGCCATCGCCGCCGCCCTCTCGGCGCTGCTCACCGGCCAGGCCTACCTCACCTCCAGCCTTCTGGCCCGCGAGCTGGGCCCTTTCCCGCGCTTCGCCGAGAACCGGGAGGCAATGCTGCGGGTGATCCGCAACCACCGCCGGGCCATCTACTCGGCCCCCGAGGAGGAGTACGAGGGCCTTAGCGTGTATCCCCGCCGCTTCCAGGCCGAGCGCTGCCCGCCGGACCTGCTCGAGGCGGCCCGGGCGGTCTGGGACCGGGCCCTGGAGAGCGGCGAAAAGCACGGCTTCCGCAACGCCCAGGTCTCGGCCGTGGCCCCCACCGGCACGATCGGGCTGATCATGGACTGCGACACCACCGGGGTGGAGCCGGATTTCGCCCTGGTGAAGTTCAAGAAGCTGGCCGGGGGAGGGCATTTCAAGATCATCAATACCTCGATCCCTCCGGCCTTGAAGCGGCTGGGCTACGGCAAGAAGCAGATCGAGGAGATCATCGCCTACTGCCTGGGCCGGGGCACGCTGAAGGGCGCGCCCGGGGTTTCCGCGCAGGCGCTGAAGGAGCGCGGGATCCCCGAAAAGGCCCTGAAGCGCGTGGAGCAGGCCTTGGCCTCCGCGGTCTCCCTGCCGGCCGCTTTCGCCGTGCTGCTCTCGGACCGGGAGGCCCTGGGCACGGCCTTGAAGATCCCGGAGTCGGCCCTCTCCCGCCCGGGCTTTTCTCTGCTCGAGCATCTCGGCTTCAGCCAGGCCGAGGTCGAGCAGGCCGAGGCCTACGCCTGCGGCTCCATGACCCTGGAGGGCGCCCCGCACCTGAAGCCGGAGCACTACCCGGTGTTCGACACGGCCAACCGCGCCGGGCGCCGCGGCACGCGCTCCATCGCCTGGCAGGCGCACGTGGAGATGATGGCCGCGGTCCAGCCGTTCATCTCCGGAGCGATCTCCAAGACCGTGAACATGCCCAACGCGGCCACGGTGGAGGACGTGAAGGGCGCCTACTTCCTCTCCTGGCAGAGGATGCTCAAGGCCATCGCCGTCTACCGCGACGGCTCGAAGCTCAGCCAGCCGCTTTCCGCCTTCTCGGTTTCCGGCGATCCGCTGGCCGCCTGGATCCTGCAGCAGGCGCGCAGGCTCGAGCGGGCCGAGGCCCAGGCGGAGCCCAGGCCCGCATCGGAGCTTTCAGCCCAGCCCGCGCAGCCGGCCCCCGCCGCGGCTCGGGCCGCCGGCGCCCCCCCTTCCGTTTCGCGCACCCAGCGCCAGCCCCTGCCCAGCAGGCGCAGCGGCTATACCCAAAAGGCCAAGATCGGCGGGCACAGCCTGTTCCTGCGCACCGGCGAGTACCCGGACGGCAGCCTGGGCGAGCTGTTCCTGGACATGCACCGCGAGGGCGCGGCGTTCCGCTCGCTGCTCAACAGCTTCGCCATCGCCGTGTCCCTGGGCCTGCAGTACGGGGTGCCCCTGGAGGAGTTCGTGGACGCCTTCGTGTTCACCCGCTTCGAGCCCAACGGCGTGGTCCAAGGGCACGAGAACATCAAGATCACCACTTCGGTGCTGGACTTCATCTTCCGCGACCTGGCCCTTTCCTACCTGCATCGCACCGACCTGGCGCAGGTCAAGCCCGACGACCTGATCGCCACGGGCACCAACGGCGCGCGCAAGGCGGCCCCAAGCGGCAACGGCGGCGGCGCCCCGGCCGAGGCGCCAGGGCCGCCTGCGGCTGCAGACCCGGAGGCCGAACAGGCGGAGCTGGCCCGCATCCAGGGCTACGAGGGGGACCCCTGCCCGGTGTGCGGCCACCTCACCCTGGTGCGCAACGGTGCCTGCCTGAAGTGTATGACCTGCGGCACCACCACGGGCTGCTCGTGAGCTGAAGGAGGCCGCGGCGCGGGTCCGGCCCTTTATGCTCAGGTATTCGGCCGGGGTTTCTCTCCCAAAGCCTCGACACGCTGAAGCAGGAAGCGGGGGATATCCGCTTCACCGGTCAAGGGTTGGCCGGATGCCGCCAGCTCTTCGGTGACGCAGTGTTCGCAATGCATCGAGGTGAAATAGGTCAGGCAGATGTTGATGACCTCGAAGTTATGCAGCTTCGGCGTCAGCTCGAACGCCTTTTCCAGTCCGGTAAGACCGTATTTCGTGTTGCAGAACAGCCCTCCGGCCTCGTTCCTTTTATGGCGCCCAATCGCTAGGTTGAACCAGAGGGCTTTGCCCTTCGGGCTAAAATTGCCCAACACGAGCTCCAGGAATGAAAACCTGATCTGCGCCGAAGCGGTCCCGTCGATGTTCCATTCCTCGCCCTGGCCGCTCACTTTAAGGGCGGAGAAATCACCGCCGATGAAGTTCACGACCGCACGCGATCGCCCGATCATTTCCTTGAGGGCAGGATCGAGGTTATTCCAGAAGCGGGCCAGCGGCATGGTCACCTTCACGGTGAGGAGGTTCTTCGTAGAATGCCCGGCCTTCTCACCGGGCAAAACGAACAGGAAGGTTCTGTAGCCGGCCTCCGTGAAACTCCGGACCAATTCGGCGCCCAGCCGCCGCGGCGGAAAAAAGATCAGGACCATTTTTTCCTCCTCCGTGCGCAGATGCCGCGCCACGCTGTTGACCGCCGTCGCGGCCTCTCCGAGAGCGGTTACGATGAGCCTGGTCTTACCGGGATAGGATACCACGTCCCCGCAGGCAAAGATGCCCGGAATGGAAGTCTGCATTTCGGTGCCGACCTTTACCAGCCGGTTTTCCCGGGAGAGGGGTATCTTCTCGATCAGCTCGCTATTCGGGCGGATGCCGATGTTGACCAGGATCCTATGCACGAAGAGGGAAAGCCTTTCCCCCGTCTGCGAGTGCTCTATGACCATGACTGCCTCATGAGCTGCAGGCTCCCGGCTGGAGAACGAGACCGCGTTCCAGCCCAGCAAGACCCTGGAGCAGCGCTCCCGGAGCCTGGCGGCGCTCCCGGCATCGGCTTGAAACTCCGGCAGCCGATGAACCACGGTCACCCGGGCCCCCTGCTCGACAAGGAGGAGCGCGTTGTCCACGGCGCTGTTTCCCCCGCCGATCACGGCGACCTCTTTGTCTTTCCACAAGGCAAGGTCGCTCAACGTGTAGAAGAGCATATGGTCCGCGAGCTGAGTTTCCCCGGGAACCCCCAGGCGGCGATGCTCGAACAGACCCATGCCGCAGGCCAGTATCACGCTGCGGGCGGCGAGCCTGCGTTGCTCGAGGGCGAGATGGAAGAGACCATCCTCGAGGCGAGTTATATCGAGCACCGGTTCGCCCTCGATGATTTGTATTCCGATTTCGCGGACCTGAGAGAGCATCCGCTGCGCGAGCTCACCCGCCAAGATCTGTGAGCTGCCCGGATAGTTGTACACCGGCTTGTACGGGTAGAGCGCCCGCAACTGGCCTCCCGGCACCTGCCCTTCGACGACGATGACCCTCAAGCCCTTGTTGTGCGCGAAGATGGCGGCGGTGAGGCCTGCCGGGCCTGCGCCTACTACGATGGTGTCATAGATGGTGGAATTCCGATCGAGCTTCGTTCCAGACCTCGCTTACACCGGTTGGATGCAATGGGAAACAGGACCGAGAGGGCGGCCAGGATCAGGCGGAAGACTGTTTTCAGCAGTTTGGACATCCGATCCTCTGCTATATAATAAGCGCCGAAGGCGGGCAATTCAATTGAAAACCGGCGAGTACCGGCAGGGCCTGCAATCACAGTGGCTCCAGCGTCCCACGCTGCTCGAGCTGCGGGCGGTGGCCGCCGCCCTGGCCCACCCGCCGCTCCTGGCGAAGGAAAATCTGAAAAAGAAGCGGCTGGCCGGGCAAGGTCCGCGTTTGAAGCGCATTGAGGCGCTTCTGGGAGGGGAATGATGGAAATCTTTTTGGGCGGCCTGTTCCTGGTGATCATCGTGCTTTTGGTGCTGCTGCTGGTCCAGGTGCCGAAAAACCAGAGCCTGAACCAGCAGATCCAGAGCCTGCAGAACCAGCTGGGGGAGATCCGCACCCGGCAGATCGAGGCTACCGACCAGTCCCTGCGGGAGCAGACCGGCTTCTACCAGCGTTCGCAGGCCATGCTCAACGACGTGCACCGCAAGCTGGGCGGCCTGGAGCAGGCCTCCCGGCAGATCCAGGAGCTGGGCCGGGACATCGTGCAGCTTCAGGACATCCTGAAGGCGCCCAAGCTGCGCGGCAACCTGGGGGAGTACCTGCTGGAGGACCTGCTGCGCCAGGTGCTGCCGGGGCGCAACTACGAAACGCAGTACCGCTTTCGGGACGGCACGGCCGTGGACGCGGTGGTGCGGGTGGGGGAGCGCCTGGTGCCGATCGACTCCAAGTTCCCCCTGGAAAGCTTCCAGCGCCTGATCCAGATCGAGGATGAGGCCGAGCGGCAGCGGGAGAAGCGGGAGTTCGTCCGGGCGGTCCGCCGTAAAATTGATGAGATCGAGGCCAAGTACATCAAGGAGGAGGAGGGCACCTACAACTTCGCCATGATGTACATCCCGGCGGAGAACGTGTTCTACGAGCTGATCGTCACCGACAACCTCAAGGACCGCAAGTGGGAGATCTTCGGCTACGCCATGGAGAAGAAGGTCATCCCGGTGTCCCCGAACAGCCTGTACGCCTACCTGATGGCCGTGGCCCTGGGCTTGAAGGGCTTCAAGATCGAGCAGCAGGCCAAGGTGATCATGGCCGAGCTGGCCCGGGTGCAGAGCTCATTCGCCGATTTCTACGCCGACTTCACCCTGCTGGGCAAGCATCTGAAGAACGCCTCCTCCAAGTTCGACGACAGCCTGAAGAAGGCCGAACGCTTCAACGACCGGGTGGCGGACATCACCGGAGTCAAGCGCGATCTCGCCGAGCCTCCGGCCCGGAACATGCTCGACAAGTGAGCGGCCAAGGCCCATAGGGGGCGCTCAAGCTCCGAAGGCTTCGATCTCCTGCAGGGAGCGGAAGGGGGAAAGCTCGCGCAGGTGGCCGACGATCCCGGGCAGCTCCCGCAGCACGTAATCCACTTCCTGCTCGGTGGTGTAGATGCTCAGGGAGAAGCGCAGGGAGCCGTGGACGCAGGTGAAGGGCACGCCCATAGCCCGCAGCACGTGCGAGGGCTGCAGGCTGCCGGAGGCGCAGGCCGAGCCGGTGGAGGCGCAGATCCCTTGCTTGTCCAGGGCCAGGAGCAGCGCTTCCCCTTCGATATAGTGGATGCCGATGTTCGTGGTGTTCGGCACGCGGCGCTCGCGGTCCCCGTTCACCTCGGTGTTGGTAATCCGCTCAAGGATCCCCTGCTCCAGCTTGTCCCGCAGGGCGCGTACCCGGGTGGTCTCCTCCGGCAGCCGCTTGCCGGCCAGCTCCGCGGCGCGGCCCATGCCGACGATCGAAGCCATGTTCTCGGTGCCGCCCCGGCGGCTGCGCTCCTGGTGCCCGCCGATCAGGAAGGGGCGGATCTTCAGTCCCCGGCGGACGAACAGCCCGCCGACGCCCTTGGGGGCGTGAAACTTGTGCCCGGAGAAGGACATCAAGTCCACGGGCAGCTTTTGCATGTCGAGCGGGATCTTGCCGACGGCCTGCACGGCGTCGGTGTGCACGAACACCCCCCGCTCCTTCGCGATCTCGGCGATCTGGAGCAGGGGAAACAGCACCCCGGTCTCGTTATTGGCCAGCATGCAGGAGACCAGCAGGGTGTCATTGTCGATGGCCGATTTCAGCTCCTCCAGGTCGAGGTTGCCCTTGTTGTCCACGCCGATCTCGGTCACCCGCAGGCCCTTTTTCCGTAGATATGGCACCTGGTTCTTCACCGCCGGGTGCTCCACCTTGGTGGTGATGATGTGGGTCTTCTCCGGGTAGGCGTCCACCAGGCCGCGGATGGCGAAGTTGTCGCTCTCGGTGCCGCAGGAGGTGAACACCACCTCGGCGGGGTGGCAGTTGAACAGGGCGGCCACCCGCTCCCGGGCCCTGTCCAGGTCCTTCGCGAGCGAGCCGCCGAAGCTGTACATGCTGGAGGGATTGCCGTACTTCTCTTTCAGGAAGGGCAGCATCTCCTCCAGGACTTCCGGCGCCACCCGGGTGGTGGCGTTGTTGTCCAGGTAGACGTTAGGGCCCGACATCTTCCACGACCTCCAGGGTGGGGTCCACCAGTTCCCGCAGCTTGTCCTGCACCAGGCCCTTCAGGGTCAGGTCGGTGGTGGCGCAGCCCTGGCACATGCCCATCATGCGCAGCAGCACCTTGTTCTCCATCACGTCGACCAGCTCCACGTCCCCGCCGTCGCGGCGCAGCACCGGGCGGATCTCCTCTTCCAGGGCCTCCTCGATCTTGCGGATCTTCTGCACCATGGTCAGGCGCCCGCCGGGGGCGCGCTTGGCGCCCTCGCTGCGCCACAGCTCCTCCAGCAGATCCTCGATCTTCGGGATGCAGGCTCCGCAGCCGCCCCCCGCCTTGGTGTAGTTGGTGACCTCCTCGACCGTGTGCAGGTTGTTGGCCAGGGCCACCCGCTTGATCTTCTCGTCGGTGACGCTGAAGCACTTGCACACGATTTCCCCTTCGGTCTCCTTGTGCGCCTCGATCGTCAGGCCCCGGTAGTCGGCGATGGCGGCCTCCAGGGCCTCCTGGCCCATCACCGAGCAGTGCATTTTTTCCTTGGGCAGGCCGCCGAGGAAGGCGGCGATGTCCTGGTTGGTGATCTTCGCGGCCTCCTCGATGCTCTTGCCCTTGATCATCTCGGTCAAGGCCGAGGCGGCGGCGATGGCGCTGCCGCAGCCGAAGGTCTTGAACCTCGCCTCGCGGATGATCCCGTCATCGATCTTCATGGTGAGCTTCAGGGCGTCGCCGCAGACGATCGAGCCCACCTCGCCCACGGCGTTGGCGCCCTCCACCTCCCCTACGTTTCGGGGATGCTCGTAGTGGTCCATCACCTTTTCACTGTAGTCCCACATGCTTCAATCCTGTCAGTATGCCGGCCTCAGTCAATAAAGTACTAAGCTCCGGGGTTTTGGTAAAGACTAGCTACGGGGCGCGGAGCGGGGAAGCTCGAAGCTGGAGACCAGGAAGCCCTCCCGGTCCGCGGCGTTTTCCACGTTGCGCGGGTCCGGGACGCGCTCCCCGTCCACCGAGTACAGGTAGTAGTGCCGCCCCGGAGGCAGCCGCACGGTGGCCGTGTACAGCCCGGGCCGGACCTCCTGCATCGGTTCCCAGTAGGGATCCCAGTGGTTGAACTCCCCGATCACCGACACGAAGCGCCCAGGCACCGAGCGGTACCAGAAGGTCACCTCGCCGTCCCGGCGGACCACCGGGCTCTCCAGAGTCTTTTCCGGGGCCCCGGCCAGGCTGAACACCGAGAAGCCCACCCCCAGCTGGTCCTGTTCGCTTTCGGGGTTGAAGGGGTCGGGCAGCCAGAGCCCGTCCACGGAGATGCGGTACACCAGGCGGTCCACTCCCTCGGGGATGTCCAACAGGAGCAGGAAGAGGCCGTTCTCATTCTTGAAGTAGGGGTGAAAGACCTGGTAGCGCTCGTGCTCGAAGCGCGCCCCCACCAGCCGCACCGGCTGGTCGGACTGGAAGGAGAACAGGACCCGGCGCTCCAGGAACCGGGGCGGTCCGGCCTGGGTCACGCTCTGGATGCGGATGGTTTCCAAGAGCTGGTTCTGGCCGTATAATATGCCGCCCGCCGCCAGCAGCAGCGCAACGGCCGGCAAGCTGAGTTTCTGTTTGCCCATGGCTCTGCTATACTATATCACTAGTTAGTGCTTCGACAGGGGGGAGCCACGACTTGAGCGGCAAGTCTTCTCAACCCCGGTCTTAAGCCTTCCGAGAATCGAAGATAGAGGTTCAATGCCCAGCCTTCAGGACATTGAGAAGTTCAAGGCCCAGCTGAACGCCCTCGGCGGCGAACCGGAGGTGCTGGCCGAGCAGGGGGAAGCGATCGAAGAGCCGCCGGCTCCGGAGGAGGGGCTGCCGCCGGACCTGGGCGAGCTGTTCAGCGCCGGGGGGCCCGCCCCTGCGGAGGCCGGGGAGGCTCCCCCGATTGAGGCCGAGGCCGGAGGGGCCGGCGAGGCCGTCCCCGGCGAAGGCGCACCCGGCCAGGCCGTCCCCGGCGAGGAGGAGCTCGACTTCAGCTCCCTGTTCGGCCTGGAAGCTGGAGAGGAGCCGGAGATGCCGGAGGCGGAGGTCCCGGCGGGTCCCGAAGCGCCGGAGGCGCCCCCGGCCGGCCCCGAAGCCCCGGCCGGCCCCGAAGCCCCGGCCGGGGAGCCCCTCGAGTTCACCCTGCCGCCGGAGTTCGGAGTGGGGGAGGAGGGCGGCGCGGAGCCGCCCGCCGAAGGGGAGGCCGCCGTCCCGCCAATCGAGGGTCTGGAAGCAGGCTTCGGTGAGGAGCTCGCCCCGCCCCCGGAAGCATTCGGCGAGGAGGCCTTCAGGCTGCCGGAGGAGTTCCAGGCTCCATCCGCGGGCGTAGAGCCTCCGGCCGAGGAGCCTCTCGCGCCTCCGGCAGAGATGCCCGCCGAGGCGCCGGCGGCCGCCGAAGCAGCCGGGCCCGCCGA
>Ga0315280_10010869_pt1 | contig 11302 bp, 10 predicted proteins | sample YL17G06_40_MG_FD_203697 | JGI IMG/M metagenome (GOLD analysis project Ga0315280, IMG submission 203697) | Sediment microbial communities from Yellowstone Lake, YNP, Wyoming, USA - YL17G06_40 | ecosystem: Environmental > Aquatic > Freshwater > Lake > Sediment | place: USA: Wyoming | collected... | reverse complement strand
CTTGCCCTATAATATAAGAGAATATAGCCCTATCTGTCAATTATTATTTGCAAGTAAAACTATATCTGCTTATGACATTTATGCTTTTTTCAAAAATCTTCACTTTCCAAGCTTTAATTAAAAAAAATCACCTGACTGTTGCCAGAGGGGAAACAAGAGCTACCCTTCGTCAATGATCACGATAGCTTGCTCAGGGCAACCTTCCTTGCAGGTACCGCAGAGATGACAGACCTCAGCCGCCTCCTCTGTCACCTGGGCAAATTTCCCCCCGTCTTCTTTTTCTTGCAGAACCCAGAGTTCCAAGCCGCAGGCTTCAACGCACTTTCCACACCCCCGGCACTTTTCCATGTCTACTATATGTCTGACCATACGTACATATCCTGTCTACAGAGAAGATTTTACCGTATCAACAAGCTTCTTAAATTCTGTATCATCCTGATACAGCCTCACCATGGCATCGAAGAAGGGAAAGATAGCCATGAGATGCACGGGAAGATTGGGATCTGTGATATCGCCTTTTATCATCTCCCCCTTTTCCCGCATCTCCATGAGATCGAAGCTGTTGTCGATCGACCCGCACAGATCGACTGTCTTCATCCTCATGGATGCATGGCAGTCTTCTCTGATGCCGTTTTCCAGGGAAATGATACCGTCTTTCACCACGAGGGTAATCTCCTCTTTATCTAATTTCATACCCACCCTGTGGTCTTTGAAGTCTGCCATCATATCCTTCGCCGTCTCGTCACTATTGGTAAATTCAATCCCCCGTTTCAGTATCGCATCTACACTCATGCTACCCTCCTCTTAGAAGAACATGTGGATCATCAGTTCTGAGGTGTTGCCTCCTAAGGCTTTTCCCATGGGGCCTTTCAGGAGTTCCCGATAATACATGTTAAGGGTTCCCCTGATCGCTTCTCTCTTCCTCTTTATCTCTTTCCGTTTTGCTTCATCCTCTACGGGCATGGCTTCCTTGAGAAAGTTAAGATAGGCCTTCAGATATTCTGTATGGGGGGCAAGTGCTGCCAGACGCATCCCTTCTTTATCAATGGGTACCTGAGCAGCCGTATAGATGATCGAGCAGAGGGGCCTGATGACATCATTCTCCTCAGGACAAATACCCGGGAGGCTGGCATACCTTTCCCAGAGCGGCTGGATTGAATCAAAGTATTTCTTCCGGTACTCCTCATCGATGAGGGAGTCAACGGTGGGCATGAGGTCAACCAGCAGGATAATTTCTTTTTCCCGCTCATCCCAGCGGGAGATGAAGAATGGCACATCGTAGGCTTCAGCGGGGATGATTGTACAGAGGCCATAGTGGATTTCACCCCTGACCAAGAAATCCCCAAGAGCCACCTTCTCCACCTTGTCAGCGGAATATGCCTTTAATCCACCGTATGCCTCCTGGGTCTTGAATTCTCCTGCCGCTCTTATCTCTTTACCCCTCCATGCTGTGATTTCCCGGACGTTGATCTGATCGATCAGCTCCCGCATTCTCTCTCTGTAAGGTGCCCACTGGATACCTTCTGTCATGATACGCCTCCTCTTAGAAGATGAGACTTACAAACAGGTGGGTTTTTTCTTCACCAAAGATCTTCTTCAGCACCTCACCGCCGGGATCCCTGTCCCGATAGTATTTCTGCATGGTATGCTTCCTCTTTAACATTTCCTGTTTATAAGCCGGATCTTTTATCGGCTCTGCCTTTTTTAACAGGTCAAGCCAGACCCGTGCATATTCAACGGTGGCCTCCAATACCCTGTAGCGGTCCTCCATTTCTTCGACCTTTCCGTCCAGGCAGTAGGGAGAGAGGGTTTCCCGTGCCCATTGCCAGGGCGCATACCTTCTCTGCAGCAGGCACCTGCCCTCTGAGGTAAAACCCGGGATGGTACGGTACTTCCTCCAGAGATCAGCCACCGGTGCCAGATATTTCTCACGATACTCCGGATGGAGCGCAATATCTACTACCGGCATGAAGTCTGTCGTAACGCCGATACGAGGGGCCATCTCATCCCACTCACAGGCAAAAATGGGAAGGTCGTAGTCATCACTTGCAGTCATGTTGAGGGCGCAGTATTTTGCACGGTTCATGTAGTGCAGCTCACCAATGGTGATCTTTTCTATCTTATCGCTCCCCTTAATGAGGTAGGGCCGGTAGAATCCCTTAGCCATTTTCGTTTCAAAATCCCACGCTGGCATGGTGTCCCTGCCCAGATACGTTTCCAGCGGTATGAGCTCGTATCCTTCAAAGAGCTTATGACGTTCAAGGATCTCATCAGCAAATTTGACCATATCCTTAAAATCTACTCGTGCCATACTCAGCTCCTTTCTTTGAAAAACAGCTATCAGCCGTCAGCTATCAGCCTATATTTATCTCACCAGAGACTGGTGAATAAGGGTTGCTATATCCTGCACTGGCAGGGAAGTTCTCACTTCAGTTCCTGCGTCCCTCAAGATCTGGATGCAGTTGGGACAGGAGGTAATGAGGGCCTCAGCACCGCAGGAGAGCGCCTCCTCCATGCGTACTCTCGCAGTGGCGAGGGCATACTCCCTCTTCCCCATGCTCACGCCGCCGCCGGCACCGCAGCACCAAGCATCCATCCGGTTCCTTTCCATCTCAACCAGCTCAATACCCGGGATTGCCTGAATCACGCTCCGGGGCTCCTTATAGAGATAACAGTATCTCCCCAGGTGGCAGGGATCGTGATAGGTCACCTTTGTCCTCTGCCCTTTCAACTTCAGCTTCTTTGCTTCAAGGAGACGGTGGAGTAATTCTGTAGTATGGATCACTTCAACATCCAAGGGGGCAACTTCAGGGTATCTGAGCTTGAAGGTGGAATAACACTCCGGACACGACGTGACGATCTGCCTGATCCCCAGTCGTTTAAAGGCAGCCATATTATCTCGTGCATACTGCTCGAAGACTTCAGGATAGCCCAGCGCCAGGGCGAGATAACCACAGCATTTTTCCTGTTCACCCAGCACTCCCCAGTCAACAGAAGCCTCACTGAAAATCTCCGCAGTCACTCTGGGTACATCCTCCAGAAGGGGATTACAGGAATACTGGCACCCTAAAAAGTATAGGGTTGATGCCTTATCCCCCTTGTCTAAAAACTTCACAGGCTTTTTCAAATCTCTCAACCAGGCGCGTCTCTTCTCCTGGGGCTGACCTAAGATATTGCCCGCCTTCCGGAGGTTCTCAATACATGCCTTCTGTTCAGGGAGCGGCCCCACCCCTTCCCTCACCGCTTTGTTCCTCAATGCCTCAATAACAGGCATGGTCCTGGTCTCAACGTATTCCTCGCAGATCGTCTGGCAGTATCTGCAGAGGGTACAGGCATAGACAGCTTCTACCGCCCTCGGGCTGTAGGGGAACTGCTCCCGCATGAGTCCCACAGCGAGATACATGAGCCCGGCAGGATAGAACGTTTCAATCAGGTGGTAGGTTCCCGGCGGGCACTGTTTCCCAAACCGCATGCTCTTGATACGGTCAGCGTAGATGACGCGACAGGAACCGCACCGTACACAGTCAAGGGCCTTTTTAAAAATTTCCTTTTCTTCCATATTCGACATTCCGTTCCCCGCCGGATCAGGCCATCAAGATGGTTGTACCGAATTTCGCTACCGCTTCAATGGTGCAAGTCCGTACCTGGTTCTCATACCGTTGATAAAATCAAAAATCTCCTGAGGGAGGGCCTGAAACTCTTCTTCAGTGTAGACCTGCCTGCCCGGGGCATAGATGCTGTTGGGATCAAAGATCTTTCTGATCTTGCGGAAAAAGAGATGGGCATTGGGCCCCTGCTCCGGAAATGATGACGTGAGGGGCTCGATCAAGACACCCATCCCTGTAGGGTTATAGCTCTGGGAGACAAAGTCTACCACCGCGGCAAAGGTCAGGACCCGCGCCCTCTTCAGCAGTTCCGGATCAAGAGGATCGGGATAGACATCAGCCTCTGATAACCAGAAACGGCTTCCCCGCTCAATAGCGTAGAGGAAGGGCGTGTCATCAACGCCTCCTCTGTCAGTGATATAAGTCTCACCAAAGGTTTCAATCGTCCTCGTCCAAATCTCCTTTGTCTTCTGGGCTAAGTCTCTTACATTGCCTCCCGGAACGATAGAACTCCCGTAAAAGTGCCGGTTCATCCGGAAGCCCGTCACATGCCTGATGCAGTCGAGGTTCCAGGGTGTGAGGGCATACAGCACATCCGGCTTATGCGTGTCTGAGAGGAACGTCCCGCCGGTCTCGGCAATGATTTCCCGGAAAACTTTTTCCTCGTAATCCATCTGCCGCTCAGAGGTAAAACCGCAGATGATAATATAGCAGTTGTAGGGAGGGAAGAACTTCTCCTTGACCCTCTGCAGGGTCATCTCCTGAGTCTGAGAGCAGTAGTAGGCATTGTAAACACCGGTAGCATTCAAGCCCATCCCGATCCCGGATTGCGCAACCTTATGGAGGGCTTCAATCTCCGAATCGTAGTCCGGAAACTCTACCCACAGAAGCCTCACCTTCGGCGGAGGCGGTGCAGTATCATACTTGGGCTCGTGGTAATTCCTCACGCAGGGACGTCCTGCCGGAGGCTCAGGAAGCACAACCCCTCCCGGCCAGGGATGGAGTTTCACCGTTATCTCGGTGATGAGCCCTGCGGTACCGGCACTGCCCCTCACCATGCTCAAAAAATCCGGTCCCGGGCCATACTCCCAGAATGCCTCTGTTCCGGCAACAACATCCGATCCCGTCATGAAGATTTCACCCGTGGGAAGAACCATCTTCACACTGATGATGTTCCGGGTGAGCGTCCCGTACTTCAGGTCCGTCTGCCAGATACCGGCAAACGAGGTCTGGGAGGATAATTTACACAGGGTTGTTGCTAAAGGGCTGCCCCCGTTCCACAGTCCTCTCTTCATGGCTTCTGCCTGCAATTGGGCATAATCCGCAAAGGCCTCGAGGGTGGCAGTCAGGTTATCTTCATCAATCGCAAGGACACGGTTCATCCTGCTGAAATGGACGCAGATGGTGGGTTCCGGACTCGTGGGCCCGTTGAAGGCGATCATCCCGTTGGTGAAGGGAATGACCGGCACCTTGAAACGGTTGGCGATCCTCATAATAGCCTGCACATCCTCTGTGGACTGAGGCAGGACAATACAGGCCGGCAGCATGGTGTAATCCCTGAGATGCTTTCGCAGCGCCCCGGCAGAATCAACGGAGAAACGGCTATAGGCCTCAATCACCGCACGGTCTTCGGAGACCCACTCAGGTCCCAGGATATTGACCAGTGCAGAGAAGACTTCACGGGGAAGCCGGTTTGGGATCACTTTCCTGCTTTCTTCCTTCTTCACTACCATTCTTTTCCTCTCTTACGCTTCCGACAGAGATAATCGTCCTATCTGGTAACCGTCAATCGGCAAAAGCAATGCCCGGGTTCATGATGTTTTCAGGGTCCAGACGATTCTTGAGTTTCTTTGCCATATCGTAGAAATTTCCGGTCAGGTTCGGGACAAAGGGGTCTCTCCCCAGTGTCCAGGGACCGGTACCCATCTTCCAGGGAACTGCCCCCATGTTGTGCATACACTGCCATACGGCCTTACAGTGTTCAGGGTTGGTATGGTCATAGGCAAAGATGAATTCAGCGATCACGAAATGGCCCCACTGATAGGTGTAGAGCTGGGGGCCGCTCGCCACCTCGCCAAAGTTGGGCTCAGGGAAATCCATATAGGAGCGGACCTTGTGAGTCCCCTCGGTACAGAGCCTCACATATTCCGGAACCTGATCGACCGAGAGGTAGGCCATGTTGGTCATGATCATCCCCAGGTGGCGCATCAGCCTCGGGCTGTTGGACTGACCCCACCCCTTGATATTTTGCTCATGTCCCCGGTATACCTCTACCAGCTCTTTCGGGGCGATCCTCCCCCCGTGTTTTTTAATAATCTTATAAGCAAGCTCCGTCTGATAGGCAACTGAACGCTTCGTCCCTTCCACACCCATGCCCAGCATGAACTTGGGACAGGCCTTGGCCAGACGGATACCCTCTTCACGGGTCTCTGCTGAATAGGCCGCCTGGGTCCATGAAGGCATGATGAAGAGCCCCCTCCCGATCTCCTGGTGGAGGAGCTCGGTCAAGCACTTCGTTGCAACCTCGAAATCCTCGTAGTACGCCCAGATACTCTGGCAGGCCTCCGGCATGGGGAAGAGGCTCCAGGTGATCTTGGTACAGATCCCAAACGAGCCGAGGGCAAAGAAGGGGAGATAGGTGAGTGTGGGGCCAGGTCCCTGCATCCAGTGGTTAACGCCAAAGATACTGGCACCGCCGGCAGTGTTCAACACTGAGCCGTCAGGGAGGACAATCTCCAGGGAGGCAATGTTCTGGATGCCCACGCCGTATTTCAGTCCGGCAAATTTGTTAATGCCCTGAAAGATATTGGTAGCATTGTTGAGGGATCCGCCGGGGGCGCCGGTAAAATACGGGCGCCAGGGAAAATTCTCCTTTTCAGTTAAGTTTTTGAAATAGCCGGTGAGCGTGGTGACGAATATTCCCGGCTCAACGGTTACCGTCAGATTTTCTCTGTCCAGGCGTATTCCCTGCATCCGCTTCAGGTCTACGGTAATCCCGCCGGTAACCGGTATGGAGCCGCCCAGCAGCGTCACCCCTCCTCCGATCAGGTGGACCGGCACACGGTACTGGTTGGCAATCCTCATGACATTCTGCACATCGGGGGTAGAGCCAGGCATGACGACGATATCCGGACGTCTCTCCGGATAGGCCTTCAGGCCATCGGTAATCAGGTCTCTCGAATAGGGAATACAATCTACCGGTTCATCGGAGACCCACTCTTTCCCGATGTTGTCCTGGAGCTTTTTCTTGACCTCCTGCAGATTCATTACTTTGCCTCCTTTATCTTCCTGGTTGCTTCCTCTCCGAAAACTGACTGGTGGAGGAGTTCCACCACATCTGCAAATTCAAGGGTCAAACCAGAACGGTTCAGCTCATCAAGAAAATTCTGGGAGCAGAAAGGACATGCGGTGGTGAGCATTTCAGCGCCGGTATCCAGGGCTTCACGGATTCGCCGTTCCGCCGTTGCCAGGGCAAAGTCAATCTTTCCAGTCCTTACTCCCCCCCCTCCACCACAGCAGAAGGAATAATCCCGGATGCGGTCCATCTCCTTGAGCGTAAGACCGGGGATCGCCTTCAGGATCTCTCTCGGCGCATCAAAGATCTTGGCATGCCGCCCCAGGTGGCAGGGGTCGTGATAGGTCACCGTCTTTTTTATGGCATGCTTCGGCTTCAGCTTTCCCTCTTTTAAAAGATCTGCAAGAATCTGAACGCTGTGTTTTACCTGAAATGCACACTCGCCGATTTCCGGGTAGAGATTCCTCAGGGTATTGAGGCACCCGGAGCATGGCGTAACAATCGTCTTAATGCCGAGCTGGTTAAAGGTCTTGATATTTTCCTCCCCGCACTTCTCCAGAACCTTGATATAGCCAAGATTAAAAGCCGTTGAACCGCAGCACTTCTCAGCGGAACCCAGGATGCCGAAGTCTACCCCGCCTTCATGCATGAGGTTAGTTAGGAACCTGAGAGACGGCTGGATTTTCGGGTCGTAGGGATAGGTACATCCTGGATAGAGGAGCACCTCTGCCTTGTCTTTCCCGGTCGAGAGGTCTTTGATTTTAAACGGCAGCCCCCTGGTCCAGCTGGTTCGCCGCGCTCTCGGCTGTCCCCAGGGATTATCATACGCTTCAAGATTCTGAACGATAGCGCGCTGGAGCGGCAGCGGTCCAACGCCAGCCTCCACTGCTTCAGAGCGGAGCCAGCGGATGATGTCCGTCGGTTTGTTAACATTGATCCGTTCGCAGGTGTACTGGCAAAAACCGCAGGTAGTACAGGAGTAGATCACATCCACCACCCGGTCCGACCACTCGAGCTCGCCCCGCTTTAAAGCTACGGCTGCATAGCTGCGTCCGGCGGGGTAGTAGGACTCGAAAAAGTAGTTGGTACCCGAGGGGCACTGCAACCCCGTTTCCAGTCCATCTACCTGCTCGGCATGGACTGTCCGGCAGGCACCGCACCGGGCACAGAAGAGTGCCTTCTGCCACATCTCTTTGTCAAATTCAAACTTCATACACTCCATCCCTTTCTCATGCTAAAGCCAGCTTGCCCGGGTTCATGATGTTCTTCGGGTCAAGGATCTCTTTCACCATCTTTACTCTCCGGTGATAGGCGCCCATCCGGAAATAGACCTCCTCTGACCAGAGAGGATAAGGACGGGGAAAAAAGCCGCCTGCCTGGATGAGGGCACGGCTGATTTCCATAAATACGGTACGGGCGCTCTCGTGATTCTCTCTGCTGTCAGGATTGTGATAGAGGTTCGGCTCAAAGTAATAGCTGCCTCCAAAATTGAGCGGCATAATCAGAAAGCCCAGTTCAGGGGCATTGCCTCCATGGGCATTCAGGGTTTTCCAGGTCAGATCATAGAACCCTTTAAGCTGGGTTCTGGCTGCCATACAGGCTATATAGTTGCAGGCTCCCCGGTACCGCCACTGGTTGATCATTCCCCGCGGATGCTCAATCTCCTGCACAAGCCGTTTCTGTATATCAGGAAGGCCGGGCAGGTTCTCCATCCCCTTGAAGCCGAACTGACTGAGTACATCATTGACATCCTCTTCCTTGTATGCCACTTCAGCTTCCTCATTTCCTGAAAGGCCGATCACAGCAGTCCAGGGAGGCAAGGATTTTTTCAGCCCTTCTATTTCTTCTGTATCTCTGGCGAGGAGGCAGGCAAGGTAGAGGCTGTCGGCGATAAAGTACTCATCGTTCGCCTCCTGGTGCATGAGTCTCCGGGAAAATTCACTTACCTTGTCAAGGTTTTCCAGAGTTACAAAAATAAACTTTCTCGCTGCGGGGACATTGGTCAGGGTGACAGCCGCCCTCACCCCGATGCCCAGCGTACCCTGGGCACAGAAGAAGAGCCGGTTTAAGACTGCAAAATTGGTCGTCCAGTTATACGGCCGTTCAGAATCAGGAAGGGCCATCTGTCCTGTGCCCATGAGCTCTCCGGTCGGGAGGACCATTTTTAAGGTAAGGGTTTCCCAGGTCTTGTACCGGGGCCAGAGGTAGAGAGGTGTGCACTCAAGATAGGTGGCAAGCACCGAACCCGAAGCGGGCACTCCAATCGGGGTCATAACCCGTAAACCAACTTTGTTCGCCACGTTCTGAAGCTGCTCAAAGGTGACTCCCGGTTCAATAATCGCATTCCGTGCAACCGTGTCCAAGAGGTCAATTCTGTTCATCCTGCTTAGATCTACCGTGATTCCTCTTTCCGTAGGGATATGTGCCCCCTGATAGGTTGTCCCCGAACTGTAGGGAAAGAGCGGAAGAGAAAGCCTGTTCGCCATCCGGACAACCCCCTGGACTTCTTCAACGGTAGCAGGTTTTACCGCACAGAGAGGCTTCAAGGATTTTACAAAGCTGCCATCCGCCGCATATTTCACCAGACCGGCAGGATCGGTGACCAGATTTCCTGCTCCCACGATCTCTTGGAGGGTTTCATAGATATATTTTTCTTCCATCATCTCATCATTCCTCCAGGCCTTTTACCATCTCTGACAGTTCACGATCTTTGACAACCAATTCCTGAGCTAAGAAAAGCATCTCGATTATCGTAGCCCCGTTCCAGTGGGTGAAATGCCCGGTATCAAAGGCAATCTCTCCCCGCGGGTCCAGAAGGCCGTAGACAAGCCGGTATTTCCCGAGCATGACATCCTTGAAGAGGTCTTTAGAAAGTTTCCACCGGAGCAGGGGTGCGCTGACCGAACCCTGGTGAACACTAAAATTACCTCCCTGAATATCAACTACATAAGAAGGCTTCTTTGCTACCTCAAGCTGGATTGCTGTCTTTCCCTCAAGGGTTGAATAGATATTCTTATTCCGTTCCTTAAGCTCGCTATCCCTGTTGAGGAGCTGCTCCCACGCGCTCATCACCTTTTCGAAACCGTTCATCGCTTTCCTTCCTCCCAATTGATAAAAACAGGGCCCGATGATTCAAGATATCAAAATCCAAATGCCATCCGCCGATGGCGGACAAATGCCAAATTTGAACTTTGGATTTTGTCATTTGACATTCATTTGAACTTTGGGCTTTGTCATTTAACATTTTCAGCTGACCCCTTGACCCTTTACCCCTCTTCATAGTGCCAGCTTCCCCGGATTCATAATATTCTTGGGGTCAACCATCCTTTTTATCTCCCGTATTCTCCTGTGATACTCCGGGGCCTGCGCATAGACCTCTTCCGCCCAGAGCGGATAGGGCCGATCAAAAAATGCCCCCTTCTGGATCAGTTCCCTGCTTGCCTCTTTAAAAAGTCTTTCTACCTTCTCCGTTTCGCCTGCATTTTGGGGATCCCGGTAGAAGCTCGGCTCAAAGTAAAAGGTGGCGCCATGGTGTAAAGGGAGTATGAAGAACCCGAGATCTTCTGCAGCATACCTGTGCCTGCCGGCACAGGTGGCAATCAGGGCGTGGAAGGTCGCAAGGTTCTCCTTTGCTGTATAACAAAAGATGGGGTTCCACGCACCTCGGTACCTGTTTTGCTTCAAGAATCCTGCCGGACCTGCGATTTCCTTAAGGATCCGCTCGCCTGCATCGGCAATGCCCGGGAGAGAACCGGCTACCCTCAATCGCAGGGAAGAGGCCACATCGTTTACATCCAGTGCCTTCAGCTCCACTTCCTCCTGAAAACCCCTCACCACCATTATGAGGGTCCAGGGTGCAAGATTTTTCCTGATGCTGCTCAACCCCTCATCGCCTTCTTTTGCCAGAAGCAGGGAGAGGTAGAGAGGATTGGCTACAAACACTTCCTCAGTTACATCGAGGCGAAGAAACTTCTGGACTGCCTCTGCCATGGCGGCAAGGTCGTTGAACCCTGCAAAGAAAACTCTTGCTGACTCATATAACGTTTTGACCGTAAGGGCAGCTCTGGTAACGATACCCAGAGTCCCCTGGGCACCGAAAAACATGCGGCTTATGACAGCATACGGAGTTGTCCATGAATAGGGGAGCTTAGAGGCCTCTATATCCATCTGGCCGGTACCCATGATCTCGCCGGTGGGAAGTACCACTTCCAGGGTAAGCGTCTCCCAGGGACCGTATTTCGGCCAGGAGAAAAGAGGAGTAAGTTCCAGGCAGGTACCGATGACCGAGGCATGAGCAGGTGTCCCAATAGGCGTCAGTACCCGCAAGCCATGCTTCTTCACCTCATCCTGGAGATGAGCAAATGTTACCCCCGGCTCCACGATGACGTTTCTGGATACCGGG